>Ga0247727_10015439_pt1 | contig 12526 bp, 9 predicted proteins | sample WisWelCaveWW1625_FD_202498 | JGI IMG/M metagenome (GOLD analysis project Ga0247727, IMG submission 202498) | Biofilm microbial communities from Wishing Well Cave, Virginia, United States - WW16-25 | ecosystem: Environmental > Aquatic > Deep subsurface > Groundwater > Cave microbial mat | place... | reverse complement strand
CCCCATTCGTATCGCCCAAAATTCCAACATGCCGCGATTAGATCAGGCGGCCGATTCGGCCGGCAACGTAAATCGCGACACCTTCATGGCTCATTACGCCCGAACGGATGCCGCCGCATTCACCACTCGCACCGGCCAGGGTCGCGGCAGGTATGCCGTAGAACTTTTCGCCTTACTCGACTCCAACAAGGACCGACAGCTTTCAGGCAGCGAACTCAAGGACAGCGAGGAATCCCTTCGGCGGCGGGACTACGACGACGATGACATCATCACCGAAGCGGAAATTGTCCCCGGCCAAAATCCCTACGCCGGGCTTGCCGTTGCGGTGGACCGCGCCGGCGCGAACCCGTCTCGAAGCAACCTGGTCTTGGTGCTCGACGCCGGCATTCGGCCGAGCGAGCTGGCCAATGCCCTGCTCGAACGCTACGACACCGACAAAGACAAACTGCTCACCGTGGCCACCGCTTCAGCCGAGGTCCGATTCCCAGAACATCTCGCCGCCGCTCTGGATATCAATCTCGACGGCAGACTCGATGCCGGCGAGTTGGGTCGCTTTACCCAGCGCGAACCGGACCTCGAGCTGCGATGGAATCTAGTTGCGTCCAAGGTGAGTTTAGAGGTGATCAGCCAAACTATTTTTTTCCGGTCACCGCTCGCCTATCCCGTCCAAAAGTCGGCGGAGGGATACGTGGTATTGGATGCAGGAGATGTTCAACTCGAAATTCGCGACAACCCGGCGAACCCGGCAATGGCCGTTCGGCCGATCGGCCAGATCCAATTCAACCAGCTTGATCGCGACAACAACGGTTACCTGGACAAAACTGAGCTAGGCCGGCTTCCGTTTCTCGCTGATTCCTTTGCGGCCATGGATCGAGACGGCGACGGACAGATCGTGAAGGTGGAATACGATGCGTATTTTGAGCTTCAAAACAAGTCCGCCGCGAGTCGCGTGTCCCTCGAAGTCACTGACGACGGCCAACAGGTGCTCGATCTCTTGGATACAAACCGCGACGGCCGCCTGACCCTGCGCGAACTGCGCGCGGCCGGTCGTTTGGTAGATACCCATGATAGCAACCACGATTCGGCGATCGGTGGCTCGGAGATTCCGCGGCGGCTGCGATTTGAACTTACGCGCGGGAACAATGTGTCGAATCAATTTGCCCGGCCCGTTGTCGTTGTGAATTCGGGAATACGTCAACCGTCCGCGCGAGGTGGCGATGCCAATACCGGCTCGCTCTGGTTCCGCAAGATGGACCGCAACCACGACGGCGACCTAAGCCCGCGCGAGTTTCTGGGCCCGCGCGAAGACTTTGATCGACTCGATCAAAACCACGACGGCCTGATCGATTCTCGTGAGGCTGAGTCAGCCCGATCGAATTGAGCAGACGGTCTCGTGTTGGTTTTGGATTTTTCTGCAATCGGTTCGGGTCTAGTTGAGAGGATTCCGTCATGCGCTCGCGACATTCCGCTTTCACGCTCATCGAGTTGCTCGTCGTGATCGCGATCATTGGCATCCTGGCGGCATTCCTGCTGCCGGCGATCAGTAGTGCTCGCGAGGCTGCGCGCCGAACGCAATGCACGAGCAACATGCGACAACTTGGTTTGGCGATTACGAACTTTGCAACCTCGCGCGGCCGGCTGCCCAACAGTGGTACCTGGGCCAGCGGTGCCGATGATCCGAACGGCAAATGCCCGCTGCCGGTTGGATTCTTCCCGCCAAACCCGTTTGATCCCTGAGACGTAACCGGCGGGGTGCCCCGTGTGGGCACGAATCGGTTTGTCTGGAGATTTCCGCTGCACAGTTGGGTGGTGGATATCCTGCCCTACATCGAGCGGTCGGATTTGTCGGATCGATGGCAAGGCCTTGCCAAAAACCCTTGCGGAAGGATGACCGTGTTCGATGAGCCCGACGCGAGTGGGAGTTTCACCGAGGACGGAAACAGCCACTACGCCCTCTCGCAGACTCACCTGGCGCTGCTCGTCTGCCCGGACGACGACACCATCGTGATGGGCCGGGGCAACCTCAGTTACGTCGTCAACGGCGGGACAACTCGGTTCTGGTGGTTCCCCCGAAACAACCACATGGTTTTTGGAGACGCCGCCCGGCTTCGGCTGGCCGAGGCAAGTCCAGACGCAGACCAAAAGCCTCCTTACGGCAGCGCCAACGGGTTCTTCGTCAATGTTTTTGATGGCCGCGACGAACAGGTGGGCAACCACATGGGGCTCATGTTCATCGGATCACCGCGGGGAAACACGCCCTACGACGTGCGACGTACGTTTGCAAGCATCCAGGATGGCACGTCGCAAACGATTATGCTGGGTGAAAACATCCATGCGGGCTATTCACACCATTTGCCTACGGCCGCACACGCGATTGCACACGGCCGCCCGCACGACGCGCCGCACCTTTGGTACGACAAGACTCACTCAGGCAGCCCAGGCTACGGCTTTGCCGAAGGCTCATGGGCTAATCCGGACCCCGCCCACTGCACGTTTCGCATGAGCGACGACTTTTGCAGCGCCGACGGCAATTGCCAATCCGGCGCGACGGTCCGATTCTTCGACCAGCGGCAACAGAAGGCGATCCAGATTTCTCGCGTCGATTACCGCATGGCCAACCATAGACACGCGCGCGACAACCTGCTCGGCTGGTCCGAGAGCATCAACGGTGAGCCGTCGGCAGATGAAGGGCACCCGTATTTATCGAGCGGCCATCCAGGCGGCGTGAATATCGTGATGTGCGACGGATCGGTTCGCTTCCTGAACGATGACGTGGACGGCAGCGTGTTCTACCGTCTCGTGACACCGGCCGGTTCTTCCCGTGGCCTTCGTGAGATTTGGCCCGTGTATGAAACGCCAGGCGACGACTTCTGACCTGCGTCGAACTACTCCGCGGACGAAATGACGCAATGGGCGGCCACCTGATACGAGATTATGCGCTCGTCATTGAGCCAATACGGAACGGCCGAGACAATGAATAAGTCAGATACGCCACGCATTCGCGAAGCACGTAATACGGCTCCTTGACCAATCGCATCGACATGCGGGCCGGCACGGTCGTGCAGTGAATGCCTTGCTCGACGAACAGCATCTTGCAGCGGGCCAGGTGATAGTAGTGGCTGACGATCAAGGCGTTTGAGAGATCGTGCTCGACGAAGATCGTTTTGCAGTTTCTGGCTGATGCCAGCGTGTTCATGCCCCAGGCATCGACCAGGATTTGATCCCGGGGCACGCCACATGTGACGGCAAACTCTCGCATCGCCCACGCCTCGTTGTACCCTTCGACGCCCGTGCCGCCGGTCATCAGGAGATAACGCACGCGACCGGTTTTGTAGAGTTCAATGCCGGTTCGCAGACGGTCGGCCAAGCTCAGCGACGGCGTGCCGTCGGGATAGACCTTGGCTCCCAGAATCACGGCCACATCGGCAGCTCGCGTGTAGTCCGTCGTGCCGAACGTGACCAGGTGAAGAAACACAAGACCCGATGATCCGATGCAACATCCTAGAAATAGTGCCACGAACTGCTGCCAAATGGCCAATTGAGTCTGCCTGGACCGGCTTCGTATGAAGTGAACCATCGCGACGGGCAGTCCGACCAGCACAAGACTGAGTGGAATTGGAAAGTCGGATGCGATACGGTCGGTTAGAAGCAATCGGTAGAAGCTCACAATATCATTTGCGGCCAGGATCGCGATTAGCACGAGGATGACTGAAACTCCCACAAGAAGCTTGGGTAGTCTGACGGAGTTACTGTTCGGGTTGCTTGGGATTCCGTGGTTAGAAGAATGGCGGAGCAGTGATAATCCGGCGGCCAAGAATGCCGACGCCAGAATCGAGTGCCAAAGGATGGATGCCGGTGTGCTCGCGCCGAACGGGGCCTCGACCCAGATGTAGGGTTCGACGGAAACACCGCGTCGCAGTGAGTCGGTCGCCGAGGCGAGCGACGTGATGGCAATGACCGCACTCATTCCCAGGCAGGCCCCACGTACGAGAATCGAAATTAAGGACATGAGCTTCGCCTCACTTCACCGCTTCACGTTCACGCCTGACAACCGCTGCGGGGTCATCGCAATTGACGAGTAGTTTGCAAAAGTCGTCTTGAATCGTGCGAACGGACGCACGCACATTGTTGATAAGTAGACTGAACGCGAGCCACTGGTCGGAGCGAGTATGAACGTAGCCGCCGATGGCCCGCACGCCGCTGATGGACCCGGTTTTGGCCCACACTCGTCCGCGGTAGGGTTCTGCGTTCAGCCGTTTGCTCATCGTGCCGTCCACTCCTGCGACGGCGAGCGTTTCGCGAAACTCTGTGCTGTGCGGGCCGCGATGCATGGCGACGAGCAGCGCAGTGAACGCGCGGGGGCTGGCGCGGTTCGATCGTGAGAGTCCACAGCCATCGTCGAGGACGTAAGAGTTTGTATCGAGTCCGAGTTTGCTCAGGGTCAGATTCGCCGCCTGCCTGCCGCCCCGCCAAGACCCGTCGCCGTGTTCCGCGCCGAGCGTCTTCAGAATCTGCTCGGCGTAGAAATTCTGACTCTCTTTGTTGGTCACCGCGAGAGCCGGCAGCAGCCGGAATCGATGCACGACGCGCGGTTGGAATTCCGGTCGCTTGCCCGCGCCGGGTGCTCGACGAATTTCTCCGGCGATCTTTACTCCCTCTTCGGCCAATACCTCGCGCAGCACCGTGCCAAAATAGAGCACCGGATCATCCACGGCGAGCCAACTTGTGGATGGTTGGGAATGCACGTAAACGCCGCCGTCGCATTGAATCACGCGGCCGGCCCCTCCGCGTGCCACGCGAGGAGCGTGTTCATTGGCGCTAGCCACTGTCGTGGCGCGATTGGCAAACTCCAGGTAGCGAGTGTTTGGTATCAGTGTGACCGTTGCCGCCGACCCAGCCTTGGGACCGGGAGCGATTCGCACGTCGACGCAGCTATCATTGAGGGACAGGGCGGCAATCGGCGCGGCGTACCAGTGACCCAGGTCGCTCGGGGGCCAGTGCGGATGAGTGAGTTGCCGATCGAAGAAGCTGTCGTCCAGCAGGAGATTGCCCGCAATCTGCGTGAGGCGATGCTCCTTGAGAACCTTGGCCCAGCGTCGGAAATAGATTGTCGGGTCGCCGCCGGTCAGGCGTCCGCCGATGGTCGGATCGCCGCCACCGACGACGACGAGATCGCGACCCGACGTTCCCACTTCGGTTCGGAATTGGTAGTCGGGTCCCAGCTCGACTAACGCCGCGGCGGTCGTAAGCAATTTCGTGTTGCTCGCCGGCACGAATAGCCGGTCCGCCTGGTGCTCAAATGTGGTCTTGCCATCGGAGAGCCGCACCACGTGTACGCCGACCGTGGTGCCTTTGAGTTGCGGACGGCCGAGCAGTTTGTGTATCGAATCGTTGAGTCGAGCGGGTTCGCGTGATTTTGGAGAGGCGGCGGATTTGGATTTTGTATCCGCACTGGCAGCGGCCAGCAATAAGCCGGTGAACGAAATGACCCACCATGCGGAACGCGTGGCGAGCGTCGCCCCGGTTCGTCGCAAGCTCCGTTTCATGGCCCCTGCCTGACAGCTCGCGGGGAGAATTGGCGATTAAAAACTTCCGGATCGAACGGATCGACGGGCTGATAATCAACCGCCGACTGAATGTTGGCCTTCGGCTCGAAATGTTGACTTGGAACGGCCGACTGATCGGGAGTCGGTAATTTCGAGAGTGGGGAGGTGGGCGTAGCGTCTTTGGGAGTTTTCGCCACATCCGGTGCTTTTTCAACGGCAGGCTGTGGCTTGAGAGGATGCGGTGCATTGACGCCCGCGGCGCCGGTTGCACCTGGGGTCGACGCCGGTGGAGCTTGCCCTGAACTATCCGTCGTCGACGGGAACATTCCGGCCCGAATTCGTGCGGGAGTTTCGGCGAGTGGCTTGTTACTGAAAATTGCTGTTTTCGATTGATCATCGGCGGCGGCACTGACGGCCTTTTGTGGCGCTGCCGGCTGAATTGCACCTGACGACGGATCAGGATTGGAAGAAGCAACAGGCTTGGGGGCAGGTCTGCCAGAAACGGCACGGACCCAGTGGGCCAGGGTGAGAAACGCCGGGTCGTTTGGTCCGTGGTCGATCGGTGGCCGCCGGCTTGCCCCATGCGACTGCAGCGCGCGAGTCAGAAGCGGGCTGGCGTCCGGCTCTTGAGGGTCCACGTGAGCCAGTGCGGCACGGAGATTCTGCTGGGAGATTCGCTGAGAGGGCACGGAAGATCGCAGCAAGATCAGTGAGCCGGAGTGTGCCGAATTGTGGCAACCGGCCGTGGCACAACTGCGAACGAGCAGCGGCTGAACCTGAATGCTGAATGTTGAAACCAGTGCTGGCGAGACTTCTTTTTGAAACGATGGATAAGCGCGAACGGGTTGGTCGGTCTTCGCCGCACCGGAGCCATTGTTATTCGCTGGTTTTGCCAATGCCGGTGTTCGGCGCAGGCTTTCCAACATGGCGTTGGGTCGGGCGGGATTCGGCGACAATTCGGCCGCGCGTTCCAATTCCTCGATGGCCCATTCGCGATGGTTTACGAGCACGCACCACTGGGCAAGCCGAATGTGTTCGTCCGGATCGCTGACGATGATGCGGGCAAGCTTGAACTGGTAGACCTCCTCGATTGTCCCCGCCACAAAATCGACGTCGCCTTTCGGCACTTCCACTTTGCCCACCGGCCGCACGACGACGTAGTGCGAGTTGGTCTCGGTGATTTCGCCTTCAATTGTTCGCCCGGAGCGGAAGAGCAGAATGCCCGGGCCGGGGATGGGATTCGCGTTTGGTGCCTGCGGCTCATCAGCCGGAGCAACCGATACGCAAACAAAAAGGCAGATCGCGAATGAGAGGACCCTGTTCCGGAGCGACATAGGTGGCGGAACTATAAGTGAGCTGCCCAAACGGGTCAATATGGTCCCAATACAAGTCGATCGAGGGAGGCAATCGACTATTCAGCGGGGAACGAGCGAGTGCCGTTTCGGATGAAGTAGCGATCGCGCAAGGGGCTGAATCGTCGCAGGCGAACCGGCAGCGACACGCTGGCCTCAAACACCCCGTGGCCTGGGACTGTCATGCGGACGAACACATCGCCGCTGTTGTTTCGCAGCCACCAGCCTGGATCGGCTTGGAACACGTGCCAGCGATCCGTACCGGCAAAGTTTCTGGGCTCGGGGCGAAAGGCTTGGAATTCCAACCGTACATTGGCACCATCGTTGCCATAATGCGATTCTCGCAGCCAGCGAACCCAGTGGTCGATCGACTGAATGCGATCGCCGTGGCGATCGAAGTGTGGCGGGTCACCGCGATCGCCGGACAACGTCACGTCCAGTATGCCCGACACGGGGATCACTTCTCCCCATTGGTTCATGGGCCAGACTCGGAGCACGATTCCATCCCACTGGGCATCGGAATCCCAATTGGCCGTAACGGCGTCGATCTCGATGTACCGCACTCGCGAGTCGCCGGCTTCGGTTGTTTCGCGATTGCTCGGTGACTCCCACAAGGGTCGTGAGCTTGGCGATGGTTTGGATGACGGCTCGCCCTTGACGTCATGCCAACTCTTCGCAGCACGAATTACCTCGGCAGGGTCCGACTTCTTCGCGCGGAATTCGGCGAAACGATCGGCAGACCATCGTTCTGTGCCGTCCCGGACCTCCTCGATTTTATCCCAGTCGATCCCGTAAATGATATACGCGTCAGGCTCACCGACTCGAATTCGCAGGCTCGCCTCATTCGTGGCAACGTCGAAGACGCCGGTTCGAGTTCCACCATCTTTGAGCCGAATCTCAAGGGCGACATCACTTGTCGGCAAAACTCCTACAATCGGATTGGAAAGCAGCAGCCACAGGCAGGACGCGATCCGAAATGACATGGGGCATATCTCTCGATGACTCGCATGCCCCCCTGAATTGCGTTTCGCACCAACTGATGCAGCTGCAAATGACATTCCTGCCCGGCAAGGTGGAGGGCGACCAGGTGATTTCGTCGCGTAGTTTCATGACAGGGTGAAATCGGAGCCGTTTTGTCGGTCCGCTTGGCCCAGAATCCTGAGTCCCTTACCGCTTTCATTGCCTGGACCGTTGCGAATCGTGGACAGATTGCCTATTCTAGTAGACAACTGGAATCATGAGGAGGCCGTGCGGGAGCATGGTAGCTCTTGGGGGGCCATCGGCGGAGAAAAAACTCTTGACTCTCGAAACCCATCCTTTACTATCGCTCCACTAATTCACTGAGTCACGGAGGACGGGTCTCGAGTTCGAGCACAGCGGGCCGATGGTTTTAGAGTGGGCGTCGAGTTGTCGTGGAGCACCGATGGGGACGAACAGCGGCGGTGGCTCGTGCTTCTAGCGGGCTCTATTACTTTCATGGGTCTGGGTGCGTCACACAAGGGGTAGCTAATGTCTCAGGTCAGCGGCCGTCGACGTCGTTTGGTGGTGGAAGAAGACATTAATGGCGTGACCATTGTCAACTTCGTGGATAAGAAGATCCTCGACGAAGCAAACATTCAGCAGCTCGGCGAGGAGCTTTTTAGTCTCGTGGATGGTCCGCGGAAAATCCTGCTCAACTTCAGCAACGTCGAGTACCTTTCGAGCGCGGCGTTGGGCAAGTTGATCACGACAAACAAATCGGTCGGTGCAGCGAGCGGCAAGCTCCGTCTCTGCTGCATCCACCCGCAAATCTACGAGGTCTTCAAAATCACCAAGCTGAATAAACTGTTCGATATTCACAAGGACGAACAAGCCGCGCTAGAGGGGTTCTAGCGCGGCTGTTTTTTCACGGATAGGGGAATTGGTGTGAACTGTGTGTGTGCGGTGCTGAAACAATGGGGGTCAAGCGCAATTAGAGGACAGTAAGCGCGTTCATGAAAGAGGTCACCAGGGGCTGTCCAATCCCTGGAACAAACTATTCCATGTCGAACGTGGCAGAAAACAACCGGTTTATAGGCAGTGTGATCATCGACAGCGATACTACCCAGGGGCAGAAGATACAATCCGACATTATCAACTTCGCGCAACTCTGCGAGTTTAGTGAGCCCGAGGTTTTTGCAATTCGCCTGGCCGTCGAGGAAGCACTCGTCAACGCGATCAAGCACGGCAACGGTTCCGACCCGGCCAAGAAGGTGCGGATCGACTACGAGGTCGATGAGATTCAGGTGCGGATTCGGATTGAAGATGAGGGCCCGGGCTTCGATCCCGAAACCGTGCCCGATCCTACTGACCCGGAATTCTTGGAACGCCCCTGCGGACGCGGTCTGATGCTCATGAAGCATTACATGTCGCGAGTGCATTTCAGCAATCGCGGCAGCTGCGTCGAAATGCTGAAGTGCAAGGGCGAGCTGTCGAACGGGTCGGATGACGATTAGTCTACTACCAAGTTCACCTTTCTCCGCCTGCTTCTGCCGTTGATTGCTCCATCGAGCCGTATCAAATTCAACCGCGCCCTCACAAAACGCCATTCTCATTCGCAAATCGCAATTCAAAAATCTAAAATCTTCCCCATGGTTACCACTCCGATGATGAAGCAGTACCTCGAGGCCAAGCGGCAAAGCCCCGGCGCCGTCGTGCTTTTTCGCATGGGCGATTTTTATGAGCTGTTCTTCGAGGATGCCGAGCTGGTCGCAAGGGTCTTGGGCCTGGCCCTGACCAGTCGCGAAAAGGGCCCCGATGCCGTGCCCATGGCCGGATTTCCGCACCACAGCCTCGAAGGCTACCTCCGCAAGCTCGTCCAGGCCGGCCACCGTGTCGCCATCTGCGACCAGGTGCAAGATCCGCGCGAGGCCAAGGGATTGGTGCAGCGTGAAGTCACTCGCATTGTCACGCCGGGCACATTGACCGACGACGGGCTGCTCGAACCGCGATCGAACAACTTCCTGGCAGCTCTGACAATTCGTCCAGACCAGTGCGGCTTGGCGTGGGTCGATGTCTCCACGGGCGAATTTCATTTGTGCGATCTCGATGCGTCACAGCTCGGTGATGAACTCGGTCGGCTCGAACCGTCCGAGTGCCTGGTGAGCGACGATTTGGTTCAGGGCGAAACTGCGCCGCTGCTGGCCGATCGCAGCGGCATGTCGGTCACGCGGCGCCCCGGATGGACTTTTCATTCCGATCAGGCTCGCGACGTGTTGATGCGTCAATTCAAGGTTGCCACGCTGGAGGGGTTTGGCATCGCCGACGATTCGGCCGCCGTGGGAGCCGCCGGGGCCATCGTGGATTACCTGCGCGAAACACAGAAAACCGCGTTGGATCACATCACCCGACTCACGCCGTACCAACGCGAGGGGAGCCTCGTCATCGACGAAGTCACTCGCCGCAGCCTGGAACTCGTGCGCACGCTGCGCGAGAATCGCCGCGAGGCCACACTGCTCGGCGTGCTCGACCAGACCGCAACGCCGATGGGGGCACGGCTGCTGGCCCAGTGGGTGATCAACCCGCTGGGAGACATGGCTGAACTCACGACACGGCAAGACGCCGTCGAGGAGTTCCTCGCCGGCAACCTGCTGCGGCAGGATCTGCTGGATTCGCTGAGCCAGTGCTACGACATGGAACGGCTCACGGCGCGCATCGCCACGCGGCGAGCCAGCCCGCGGGACCTGGGTATGTTGGTTCGGTCACTGGCATTGTTGCCCCGGCTCAAGGCGAAGCTCGCCGGCCGAAAATCAAAACTGCTGGCCCAGATCGAGACCGATCTGGATTTGTGCCCGGAATTGCGACAACAGCTCGAACCGGCCTTGGTCGACGACCCGCCTCTGGCCCTGCGCGAAGGGGGCATCATCCGGTCGGGCTACAATGCCGAACTCGACGAGCTGCGTGCGATCAATCGCGGCGGCAAGGAGTGGATCGCCCAGTTTCAGGCCGACGAAATCGCGCGGGCCGGCATTCCGAGCCTCAAGGTGGGCTTCAATCGCGTCTTCGGCTATTACATCGAGATCACACACGCCCACGCGGCCAAGATTCCCGCCAACTACACCCGCAAGCAGACGCTCAAAAACGCCGAACGATACATCACGCCGGAACTGAAAGAGTATGAGGACAAAGTTCTGCGGGCCGAGGAGCGGGCGATCGACTTGGAATACGATCTGTTCCTGGCACTCCGCGAGCAGGCTGCCGCCGAGACCGTTCGGTTGCAACGCACGGCCCGTGCTCTGGCGGCCCTCGACGTACTCATCTCATTGGCTGGCGTGGCCGCGCGACGAAATTACTGCCGGCCCGCTCTCACGCTGGAACCGGTTCTCGAAATCCGCGACGGACGACACCCAGTGATCGAGGTACAGGGTGCCGCCGGACAATTTGTCCCAAACGATTTCGACATGGGGCCGGAAACCGGCCGCATGCTCGTGGTCACCGGCCCGAACATGGCCGGCAAGAGCACGTACATTCGCCAGGCCGCGCTGACGCTGATCATGGCCCAGATCGGTTCGTTCGTGCCCGCCCGATCGGCCCGTATTGGAATCGCCGACCGCGTGTTCGCTCGCGTGGGCGCGAGCGATGAACTGGCTCGCGGGCAAAGCACCTTCATGGTCGAGATGATCGAAACCGCCGCGATCCTGAACGCCGCCACCGACCGCAGCCTCGTAATCCTCGACGAAATCGGCCGCGGCACCAGCACCTACGACGGAGTCTCGCTCGCCTGGGCCGTGGCCGAATTTCTTCACGACGCCAGCCGCAGCCGCGTGCTCTTTGCGACGCACTACCACGAGCTGGCCGAACTGGCCCGCAGTCTCGACGGCGTCCGCAACCTGAACGTGGCCGTTCGCGAATGGGAAGACGAGATCATCTTCCTGCACAAAATCATCGAAGGCTCGGCCGACAAGAGCTACGGCATCCACGTTGCCCGGCTGGCAGGCGTTCCGCGCACGGTGATCGAACGCGCGAAGACCATCCTGGCCGCCCTCGAATCGCAGCACCTCGACGCCGAAGGCCAATCGCGCCTCACCCGCGCCGACCGCCGCCGCCGTTCCAGTTTCATCCAACCCAGCCTCTTCTGGGGCCACCACGACCACCTCATCGACGCCATCCGCTCGCTAGACCTCCACGCCATGTCACCCGACGACGCCAAAGCGAAGCTCGAAGAGATTCGCCATCAATTGGAAAGCTGACCCAGTCTCGTGCTTGGAGTGCGGTGGCTTGACACCGCTTTGGATCGATGCACAACGACGGCCCGGGCCAACCAAAGCGGTGTCAAGCCACCGCACTCCAAAGGTCGTTTCTTCGCGCGCTAGCAGCCCGTGGTAAAAGGGGACAGTCCCTTTGCGATCAATCGTTTTCTCCGGGTATGGCGCGTGGTCGTAGAGGGACTGTCCCCTTTTACCACGGGCTGCTAGGCGACGACGATCGTGCTCACCGCGCTCTCCGGCCCGGGGCCTTGCGCGTTGCGGCCGATCACTTTGTACTCGTGATTGCCGGCAACGAGGCCGGTCGCGTCGTAGACCTTCACGATCACGTCGTCGGCGACCACCGTGAACGCGGCGTCGCCCGGTCCCTTGTGCAGCACGTCCCAGTCCGTCGCACCGAGCGCCG
>Ga0247727_10015438_pt1 | contig 12526 bp, 10 predicted proteins | sample WisWelCaveWW1625_FD_202498 | JGI IMG/M metagenome (GOLD analysis project Ga0247727, IMG submission 202498) | Biofilm microbial communities from Wishing Well Cave, Virginia, United States - WW16-25 | ecosystem: Environmental > Aquatic > Deep subsurface > Groundwater > Cave microbial mat | place... | reverse complement strand
GGAACTTGTTTCATCTCCAGGACATGGATTATTCGGATCTTTTTTCAGATCACTTTGCGGGATGGCAGGATGGCTGTAGGGCGATCCAACGTATGGCGGATTCAAGCAGAAAACGGAAGGTTCCCATACTGCTGGTGATCTTTCCTTCGTTCACGGGTAAAATTGATGATTCTTCATATCCCTACCTGATGCTTCACGAAAAAATAAAATGCACAGCGGCCGCGAATCGGCTGCCAGTGATCGACCTCCGTCCTCAGTTTGCAAAAATCCAGCCAAACGGCCCTTCATGGTGGGCTCTTTCGGTGGATACCCATCCCGGAGTCCGCGCCCATCGTCTTGCGGGCGAAATCATTGCTGAAGAACTTGTAAAACCGGGTTACATCACGCCATCCATTCAAAAGGAAAACAAGCGTTAGGTTTTAGGCAGGTCATAACGGTCCATTCGCAGGGCGTACACAAATTTTTTGCACAAACGGCAAAATGTTTCCTCCATCAGGTTCAAACGACGACCCGAGAGAGAGATGATGCTCCACTGGCGGTGCAATGGGCGCCGTCCCATCGGACGCATGCAAAGCGTTCGCTGTCTGAGTTCCTGGGCCGCAATCCACGGAGGGAGGATGGCCACGCCGAGGTTCAGTTTCACCAGCTCCTTGATGGCTTCGAGATTGTCAATTTCCATAATGGTGTGCGGCACCATGTTTTCTTCGCGAAAATATTCCTCCACGAGTTGTGCTGTGAAGCTTAAACACTGGTAAAGAATGTAGGGCTGAGTGGGGATTTCATTTTTTGGAATGGCCCTCACAGACGCCCACGGATGGGATGGCGCGAAGGTGAAGAGGAGTTCATCTTTGAATATCAGCCGTACTTCCAGTCCATCCTTTTTTTCCGGCGTAACCCCCAGGGCAAGGTCAATTTTGTTTTGGTACAGCATTTCCACAGTTTCGGGAATGTCACCGGATACCACCTGCAACGATACATTATCGAAGGATTTCTTCAGATCCTTGATGACCGCGGGCAGAATGTACTGACATGCCGAAGCGGCAGCGCCGATTCGCAACCGGGTTTGGCCCCATTTGCCAAGCCGCTTGATTTCCTCTCCGGCCTGATCCAGATCCGCCAGGGGTTTGGTGACCTGGGAGAGTAATTGTTCCCCCGCCTGATTCAGGTAAATCCGCTTGCCGATTCGATCCAGGAGGCGGCATCCGATCTGGGTTTCGAGCTTTTTCAAACCGTGACTCAGAGCGGACGGCGTCAGATGCAGATCGCGAGCCGCCGCAATAAGACTGCCTCGTCGGGCAACCGTGCAAAACATGCGCAACCGTCGTGTGTCCATGAAATGAGCCTTAATGAATGAAATTCATCGAATCAATGCTTTTATCTCAAAATATTCATGTTTGAAAATCGAACAGGATGCTCAAAAAGCGACACCCTCTACCGATGGCACCCGTTTCCTGTTGGGTGACCCAGAATGTCGAAATCCCTGTTTTTAATTTGATTTCAACGGAAAAATCCAAGCTAAACGGTTGAATTCCTCCGAGGCGGAGCGGATCTTGAAAATTTTTCATGAATACACCAAATGTTATTCATTTTTATTCACAAGCTTTGGCATGAAAAATGCTCGTGGTACTCCCTGACATGCACAATCAAGAACCATTTTGGAAGGTCGGACACCAGCCTACGCTGGTCTGCGCCTTGCTTTATTTCACGTTCAGTTTCATGGTTTGGGTGTTGCTGGGCGCGCTGGGTAACTACATTGCGTCGGATTTTGGGCTGAGTCCTTTTGAAAAAGGGTTGATGATCGCCCTGCCCATTTTGAGCGGATCCCTGCTGCGTCTGGTGATGGGACCGATGGCCGACAGCATTGGGGCGAAAAAGACCGGGATGGTGGGTTTGGCGCTGACTTTGGTGCCCTTGGCCGGCGGATGGCTCTGGGCGGATTCAGTCGGCAGGATTTATGTGGTTGGTCTGATGCTGGGTATCGCGGGCGCAAGTTTTGCGGTGGCAATGCCGATGGCAAGCCGTTGGTATCCGCAGCGGCATCAGGGGGTGGTGCTTGGAATTGTGGGGGCCGGAACTTTGGGGGCTTTTGTTGCGACGCTCCTTGCCCCGCGATTGGCCGAGGTTTTCGGCTGGCATGCGGTATTCGGCATTGCAGCCATTGTGTTGCTTGCGATGATGGTTGTTTTTGTCATGGCGGTCCGGGATGCGCCCCGAAAAGTGGAAGCTCCAAAACTTTTCGAATACTTGAATCTATTGAGGGAAAAGGATGCATATCTCTTTTGCCTGTTTTATGCCGTCACCTTTGGAGGATTTGTGGGGCTGGCGAGCTTTCTGCCGGTCATGTTGTGGGACCAATATCAAATTTCGAAGGTGCAGGCCGGGGAATGGGCGGCAGTGTGTGTGTTTTCCGGTGGAATTTTGCGTCCATTGGGGGGCTGGCTGGCCGACCGGGTGGGGGGTATCCGTGTGCTGATTGGTGCTTACATCCTCGCGGCGATGTCAGCCTGGCTTGCGGCCGGGTGCTCATCCCTGGGAGCATGTGTTCTTTTGATGGTTTTGGTTTTGGGAAGTTTGGGGATTGGTAACGGGGCGGTATTTCAACTGGTTCCCCAGAGATTTTCCGAACAGATCGGCACGGCTACGAGCATTGTTGGGACGGCTGGCGGGCTGGGCGGTTTTCTTCTGCCGTTAATTTTCGGGGCGCTGAAGCAGGTAACGGGATCCTACAGCAGCGGTTTGTACGGGTTGGCGGGTTGTTCCGTGCTGGCTCTTTTCATCCTGCTTATGGTCCAACACAAATGGATTGGCCTGTGGGTGGGCGAAGGAGGAATGGCCAGGCATGCGGCTTCCATTTTTCCCGAAGAAACACTCAAAACGGAGACGCTCTGATTATGTGGACTCCAGTGGCCAAAGTATCGGATTTGAGCCCTGAATCAGCGCGTGTCGTACGGGCTGCGGGCATGGACATGGCCTTGGTCTGCACGACGGACGGTCTGTTTGCAATGGACAATGTCTGTCCCCATTCAGGAGGGTCCCTCGGCGAAGGTGTGGTGCAGGGCAACACAGTCACTTGTCCGCTGCATGCCTGGCAATTTGACTGCAAGTCCGGCAGGTGTCTCACGGAAAAACGGCCCAACCAGAAGCTGTTTCCGGTGAAGATGGAAAAAGAGCAGGTTCTCGTGGAAGTTCCTGATGCGCCTTCGCAGACCGCACCGGCTGCCGAGGAGGAGAAGACGAAGCCGCAGGAAAACGAATGGATTGTCGCGGCGGAAGTTTCCAATCTCCGACCGGGGACGGTTCAAAGAGTCAAGGCGGGAACCGCCGTGATTGCCCTAGTTTGCTCTTCCGAAGGAATTTATGCAACTGAGAGATCTTGCCCGCACGAAGCGGGCCCGTTGGATGAGGGTAGCGTGGACGGGACGACCATTACATGTCCCGTCCACGGCTATAAGTTCGACTGCAAAAGTGGGGCCTGCCTGACGGAGGCACGCTATAAGCTTCGTACCTTCGAAACAAAACTGGAGGAGGGCAAGGTGTGGGTTCGGCTTGCAGCGGCTGCGGAAGCTGCACCAGCCGCTGATGATCCGTCCAAAAGGAAAAGTCCTGTGGAAACCTGGAAGACCGCCAAGCATGGGATCGATGCATGGGCGGATATCCTGCGTTTCGCGCAGGAAGGAACGCCGATGAACAAGATCGAAACACCCGATCTGGAGCGGATGAAATGGTACGGTTATTTTTATCGAAAAAACAACGACAACGATCATTACATGTGTCGCATCCGAATTCCGGGGTGCGAGATGACTTTCAATCAGGCGCGTGCCGTTGCGTTCATCGCGTACGAATCCGGTTACAGCATTGTGGATGTCACGACACGCGGTAACGTCCAGATCCAGGGGCTTACCGTCGACAAACTTCCCGGCGTTCGCGCCGCCCTTGAAGCGGTCGGGCTGACCTCGCGTCAGACAGGGCATGACAACATTCGCAACATCACTTCCCATCCGTTCAGCGGGATCGATCCGGCCGAGCTGATTGACACCCGTGAGTTGTCCCGCGAAATCCAGAACATGATTGTCGGCAGCCGGGAATTTTCCGATCTTCCACGGAAATTCAACGTGGCGCTTACAGGGAGAAACGATCCGGCGACGCATGCGTGGACGCAGGATTTGACTTTTGTGGCAGCGTGGGGACGGGACGGGCGTGTGGGATTTCAGATGTTGCTGGGCGGCACTCAGGGGCAGGGACCCAAACTGGCGACATACTTTCCGGTCTTTGTGCATCCGGAGCAGGTCCTGGATGTGACAGCCGCCATTGTAAAAACCTACCGCGAGCTTGGATATCGTCACAACCGCCACCAGGTGCGTTTCCGTTTTCTCATCGAACGCATCGGAGCCGATCAGGTGTTGCTGGAAATCGAGAAACGGCTTGGTTACGAGCTGGAGCGTCTCCCCAAACCGCTGCCGAAGCCGTCGCGTGATGACAACTTCATCGGATGGTTTAAACAAAAACAGCATGATTTATGGGCGGTCGGCGTTTGCGTCCCGTTGGGACGCCTGACATGGGATCAATTTGAGGGACTGGCGTTGGTCGCCAACAAATATGGATGGGGGACCCTGCGCACGACCTATGACCAAAACCTTGTCATCCCTGGAGTTCCGTCGGAATCCCGACAGGCGGTTGGTTATGCCATCGCAAGGCATGGATTGACGTACGAACCGGATCCGGTGACACGCAACATGGTCTCCTGCACCGGCAAGCAGTTTTGCAATCTTGCTGTCACGGAGACCAAGGGCTACGCCTACCAGCTCATCGAGGCGCTTCGCCATCGAAAGATCCAGCTTCACGGCATTGGTGTCGCTATGAGCGGCTGCCCGAGTTCATGCGGGATGAGTCACACGGCGGACATCGGTCTCAAGGGCGCGAAGATTCGTCGCGGAATCCGGGTTGTGGATGCCTTTGATGTGTATTTGGGAGGCGGGATTTCGGACGAAGTACAGATGGGGACTCTTTATAAGAAACAGGTGCCGGTGGATCAGCTTCCGGATTTCATCGAAAAAATTGTCAGTAATTTTTATCTGCATCGCAAGGATGGAGAGACCTTCAGCCGGTACTGGCAGACCAAGCTCAAGGGACACAAGGCCGAGCAGCAGAGTGGCGAAATTCCCAAGTGGTGTTGTTCGCGTTGTGGTCACAAGCATGTGGGCGAGGATCCGCCGCCGTTTTGCCCGGTTTGCGCGGCGTTGCGGGCAAAGTTTGAACCCGCGCCCGATGAGCTGGAAAGCCCGACTGCAACGCCGTCACCAGCTTCCGTAAAAGTAGAAGCATCCAAAACACCGGCGCATGTCGGTCCACTTGTCTGGATTTGCAAATCATGCGGTTTAAAACATCCCGGACAGGAACCGCCCGAGTTGTGTCCCGTGTGCGGTGCAACGAAAAATGACTTTCAGACAGGTGGGAAGTCGTCACCGGTTATCGCGGCCAGGTCCAAACCCGCAGGCAAACGCATTTTGATCATCGGTGGAAGCATCGGCGGACACACGGCCGCACAGACCGCGCGTTCCATCGATCCCGGTGTTCAGATTACGCTGCTCACGGATGAAAAGCATTCCTTCTACAATCGTCTCAACCTCACGCGCTATCTGTCTCAGGAGGTTCAGCACCCGGAACTCTTTGATTACACAGCGAAGTGGTATGAAGAAAACCAGGTTGAGGTTTTGACGGAGACGCGCGCCATCGGCATTGATCCGATCAAGAAGGAAGTGTTGCTCCAGGAAGGACGCGAACTGTCGTATGACGCGTGCATTCTAACCCACGGTAGCTCTGCGAACACTCCGCCGTTTTATCGTCCGGATCTTCCCGGGGTTTATCTGCTGCGAACCTTGGATGATGTGGAGGGGATCCTTTCGCGCGTGAAACCGGGCGTGAAGGTTGCCGTTATCGGCGGCGGGGTGCTTGGTCTCGAAGCTGCATATGGCATCGTGAAGCGCGGCGCTTCCGTGAGGGTGTTCGAGTATTTTCCTTACTTGATGCCACGGCAGCTGGACAAGGCGGCCGCGGATCTTTTCATGACGATGGTTTATGAAAAGGGAATCGAGCCTTATGTGGGTGTTGGTGTGAAGGGGTTTGTCGGAAAAGATCACGTGGAAGGGCTTGTGCTGGCGGATGGGCGTTCATTTGATGCGGATCTGGTGGTGGTTTCGACGGGAATCAAGGCCAACATCGATTGGGTGAAACGCTCAGGCATCAACTGCAACCGGGGAGTGGTGGTGGACGACCGCATGCAGACTTCAGCGGATGGAATTTTTGCAGCGGGAGATGTGGTGGAATGGAAGGGGCAGGTGATTGGGCTTTGGACCAATGCCATCGAACAGGCCAAAGTGGCCGCGGCCAATGCCGTGGGCAAGATGTCTTTCTTCCAGGGCTTCCTGCCGGTGACCATTCTGAAATGCCTCGGTATCCCGCTCGTTTCGATTGGGGAGATCAAGGAGGATGGAAACGGCATCACGTCGAAGACGAATCATGATCTCAAATCGCGGATCTATCGTCGCGTTGTCCTGCGGGACGGCATTCCGATTGGAGGGATCCTGCTTGGAACATCAAGCGGAATGGGGGAGATGCGAAAATTGATCGAGAGCGGCCTGGAACTTGAAAAATTGAGAAAAAAGGTGGTGCCAGACTCTGCGCCGGAGGAGAAGGGCGCGCTGATATCCGCCTGACCCGGGATGGAATGAAATATTTTGATCGCAAAGCATTCAAGGCGGGTGTGATTGCAGCAGTTGCGGTCGTGGTCATGATCGCGATGGGTTCCCGCAAGTTGAAGGATTTCGACGTGGCGCTGACCGCTTATGCCATGGGAAGTATTTTTGCCGCCTTTGCGGTAACTTATCGATATGCCGTCTGGGCCCAGCGTCCGCCGACCAGAATGTATCTCAAACGTGGATGGAAATTGTTCTTAAACAGAGGTTTTTCGGGATGGAAAAATCAGAAGAGTTCCAAGCGGCCGCTGAAGGTTGCAGGAAACGCTTTTTCTCTCGGACAGATGCTCTTGGAGAATTTTTTCCTCCAGAAATTCATCGGCAAACGCAGTTACCAGCGCTGGATCATGCATGCGTGTCTTTCGTGGGGAGGGATGCTTGCCTTCGCCATCACGTTTCCACTCGTATTTGGATGGGTGCATTTTGAAACACAGCCAGCCAACGCGGAAATCTACCGGGTGATGGTGTTTGGGTTTCAGGTGGATCAGTTTCACGTTCACAGTGTGAATGCATTCGTTTATTTCAACCTTTTGAACCTGTCGGCGCTCATGGTGCTGATGGGTTTGGTGCTTGCGGTGAAACTCCGGATGAGCGATCGGGGCGAGCTGGCGGTCCAGACTTTTGTCGATGATGTGATGCCGCTGTTTCTGCTTTTTATTGTCACGATGACCGGTCTGATGTTGACGGTCAGCTATCGTTTTATGGGGGGCGCTGGCTTTGCGTTCATCGGACTATCGCATGCAGCGAGTGTGATCGCGCTGCTGCTTTACCTGCCCTTCGGCAAACTCTTTCACATTTTTCAGCGAACCGCATCAATCGGGGTTTCTTTTTATAAAAAGGCGGGGGAAGCCGGACCAAGGGCCCATTGTTTGAAGTGCGGGGCGGACTATGCATCGCAGATGCATGTCGAGGATTTGAAGATCGTTCTGGATGAACTGGGATTTGATTTTCGCTACGCGACTCCCTCGGGCCTTCGCCACGCCGACCCGCGCTACGCCGTAGGCTCTCGCCTCGCCGAAGCCTCTGGCGTAGCGCGGGTCGGCGTGGCGAGAGCGGCTTCGGCCACGCAGGCGGGTGAACTCCATTATCAGGATATTTGTCCGACATGTCGACGCTGTCTGTTGGCTCTTAATCAAGGAAGGACTCTCGGGCGATGATATTCAAGCTCATGGAGAATTAAAGATGGCAACTCTCACCCTCAGCGAAAAAGAATACATCGAAAAATTCGGGCCACACCTGAATTACACGCCGCCTGGCGGCTGGACGGCGCAACAGCCGGATAAGCTGATCAAGACACATTGCTGTTTTTGCGGAGTGCAATGCGGCATCCAGCTCAAGGTCAAAGAGAACAAGGTCATTGGTTTCGAGCCGTGGGAGGAGTTTCCCGTCAACCAGGGCAAACTCTGTCCCAAGGGAGTCCAGCGTTACATGCAGAATGAACATCCGGACCGTTTGTTAAACCCGCTCGTCCGGACAAGTCGCGGTTTTCAAGAGGCCACATGGGACGATGCGCTGGACCGCACGGTGGAAGCCATTCGTCACATTCAGGGCCGTTACGGCAGAAATGCGTTTGCTCTTCTTGGCGGCGCCTCGATGACCAATGAAAAAACTTATCTTCTTGGAAAATTTGCCCGGGTGGTGCTGCAAACCGCCAACATCGATTACAACGGCCGTTTATGCATGGTCAGCGCGGCTGCCGCCAATCGGATGGCCTTCGGTGTGGATCGTGTGGCGAATCCCTGGAGCGACATTCCACTGGCCAAAGCCATCATTCTGGCAGGCACCAACGTGGGCGAGTGCTTTCCCATTTTGACGGATTACATCTGGCGCGCTCGCGATAACGGCGCAAAAATCGTCGTCATCGACCCACGGATAACACCGATTGCGCGTACGTGCGACCTCTTTCTGCCGGTAAAGCCGGGACGTGATATTGCGCTCGCCAACGGGATTCTTCAGGTGATGATCGAGCGGGGATGGATTGACCGGCAATTTGTCGAGAATCACACACATGATTTTGACAAGGTTTGCGAGCTCGTTAAAAAATTCACACCCGCGTTCACGGAAAAGATCACTGGTGTTCCAGCAGCCGGTATTGTCCGGGCGGCTGAGATCTGGGGACCTGCCGAGACGTCCATGCTTTTGCATGCGCGTGGAATTGAGCATCACACCAAGGGTGTCGAAAATTGTCTGAGTTACATCAATCTTGTTCTGGCCAGCGGACGCATCGGAAAGCCGGGGTGCGGGTACGGAACCATCACGGGCCAGGGCAATGGACAGGGTGGCCGCGAGCACGGGCAGAGGTGTAATCAGCTGCCGGGCGGGCGCGATATTGAAAAACCTGAACACCGAAAATTCATCGCCGATTTTTGGAAAATTGCCGAAAGCGAACTTCCGGGAAAGGGACTGACTGCGTGCGAAATCATCAATGCCATCGAGACGGGGGAGATTCGGGGGTTGCTCAGCATCAGTTTCAATCCGATGGTTTCCATTCCCGATGCCAACCGGACACGCGCAGCTTTGGAAAAACTCGAATTTTTCGGGTGCATCGACTTTTTCCTTTCCGAAACGGCCCATCACGCGGATGTTGTGCTCGCGGGATCGCTGCAGGAGGAGGATGAGGGAACCGTGACGACGGGAGAGGGCCGCTGTGTGCGCCTGCGAAATTCTGTGTCGCCTCCCGGCAACGCTCGTGTGGATTGGCAGATCTTCCTTGATCTTGCCCGGCGGTTTGGAAAGGAAAGTTATTTTCCGTACGTCGAGGCGGAGGATATTTTTCGCGAACTGACGGCGGCATCCAAGGGCGGACCGGTGGATTACAACGGAATGACGTATTCCAAAATCGAAAAGAACATGGGAATTTTCTGGCCATGTCCGACCCTGGATCATCCCGGGACTCCCCGCTTGTTTGAAGGCGGCACGTTTTTTCATCCGGACGGCAGGGCAAAGTTTCACGCGTATGATTACCGACCGCCGGCCGAGGATGTAGATGTTGAATACCCGATTTTCTATACGACCGGTCGTGTGGTTTCGCAGTATCTGAGCGGCACGCAGACGCGCCGCATCGGCGCGTTGGTGGATCAATATCCCGAGCCTTTGTGTGAAATTCATCCGGTGCTGGCCGGCCGCCTGGGCATCAAGACGGGGGATCGTGTGAAAGTCAGTACGCGCCGTGGAGAACTGGTTGTGCCCGCGCAGATTGTAAAAACCATCCGTCCGGACACGGTGTTTGTGCCGTACCACTGGGCTGGAAAAAAATCCGCCAACCTGTTGACAAATCGGGCGTTGGATCCCATTTCTAAAATTCCCGAGTTCAAGGTTTGCGCGTGCCGTGTGGAAAAAGTTGCCCCTGTGTCCGATAATGGAAAGGGAAATGCAAAATGAACGAGTCCGAGTTTTTCATCGATCCCTCGCGTTGCATCGGCTGCCAGGCCTGTGTGCATGCCTGCATGGAGTGCGACACCCATCGCGGACGGCCGATGATTCATCTGGAGGTGATTGATCGCGCAACCAGCCCTCAAACCACGCCGGTTATCTGCATGCATTGCGAGGACCCGGCCTGCGCCCGGGTTTGTCCGGCTGACGCGATCAAACAGACGGACGAAGGCGTCGTGCAAAGCGCTCTCAAACCGCGATGCATCGGCTGTTCCAATTGTGTGTTGGCGTGCCCTTTTGGTGTGCCTCGTTATGTGGTGGCCATCGACCAGATGATGAAGTGCGACATGTGTTATGACCGCACCAGCGTGGGGAAAAACCCAATGTGCGCTACAGTGTGCCCCAGTGAGGCGCTTTATTTTGGCTCGCGCGAACATATCGAGCGGACCCGCCAGGAAAAGGCGATCAATGAATTCCGGTTTGGAAGACAAACAGTGAGGACCAAGGTTAATTTGATGACGGCACCTGACGTCGATACGCTTGATTTTGATATCGTCCGGTTTATGCCGGGTGGCGAAGGAACAGGAGGGATCGGTAACACTACTCTCATCAACGGACAAACATGCGAACTCGATCCCTTATTATTTCCAGCACAATCCGCAGCTGTATGATGGCCGAACCATGAACACCGATCCCTCACCATCCTCACAGATACCTCACTGGAAGCAGGATTTCCCTGTGAAGTGGGGGGATGACACATACATCACCCGTCGCGAGTTTACAAAATTCCTGGGGTTGACATCCGTGGGATTCCTTTTGGGCACCTGCCTGGCAGCTGTCCGCCGTTGGACCAAACAGAGTCAACTCAGGCAGCAGGATGAATTTTTGGTTGGAAAACTGGAGGACATTCCTGTTGGTGGGTACAAACTCTTTCGTTATCCGACGGAAAATGATCCATGTATTTTGGTGAGATTAACCCGGGAAAAACTGGTGGCGTACAATCAACATTGTACCCACCTGGCCTGCCCGGTTTACTTCCGCCCGGAAACTGCGCAGATGGTCTGCCCATGTCATGAAGGATTTTTCAGTGCGGAGGATGGTCGGGTGCTTGCCGGTCCTCCCAAACGACCTCTGGTACGACTGGCCGTCGAAGTGAAATCCGGGCGGGTCTGGGTCAAACCATGGGAGGATCGTGCTAATGAGTCCTGAAAGACACTTGCGTCAACGCACCAGCATTGTTCTTCACATGGTCATGGCCTTTGTCATCATGATTTTGCTGGCACAGCTCTGGTTTTTTACCGTTGTACTGGAGACAATGGAAACTCATGGGAAATCCGACACGGTTGAGTTGGCCGCCATATTGTGTTCCCTGATGGGCTGCGGGGTGGTGTGGATCCTGATCCGTTATTATATGAGGATGGAAAAGAGCCCGTGAGCGTGGGAGCGGTCCTGCACCTGCGGGATCTACAGAACCAAACTGTTACTCAAAACCAGGATCTCATCAGCTCATAATCAGTTCACTTTTTTTCAGACGAAAGCGGCTTATTGCCCTTCACTTCTTCAAACACGGCGGTCGACGGAAAAAAGTCCGCCCATACACACCAGTATATCCTGTTGTAATGTGGAACAGGGGTGAGTTGTGTTCCCTTCAACTTTCCAGCAGCACAAAACCCGGTGTAACTCCAGGAAGATGAAGTTTCGATATCCTGAACACCAACTTCAGGGACACATCGAAATTTTAAAACCTGACTTTGCCCAACTTTGCGCGAGAAAAGCTGAATAAAATCACTGTTCCTGAAGGCAAAAAAGACCACGGGCTCACCCCCTACGGTGTCTTCGATGAGTGGATTGTAACGGAAGCTTTCCAATGGGTATGCCTTGGTATCGCGCCCGATCTGTATCCCCATGACACAGGCCTTCAAGGGAAGTCGCGGATCCGGTGCGCGTTCGAGTGGATAAACCAAATCAGGACTGTTGGGATCGATTGCTGATGCTCATCGAACTATTGCTCAGAGTACAGTGAGTCATGATAAAGGGAGCATCACCTTCAGTTTGGTAAACAATGTGAGGACGCCGGGCCAAACGGGCGATGTAGGCAAAAGGATGTCCCAAGCGGTCCAGCACCCCCACTACTATTTCATTTTCTCCAAAACGCTGAATAGCTTCGTCTATGGAAATATATTGTGGATTCTTTACGGGCTTGAACATGAAGCGCGTATGCAACAGAAATCCAAATGTAGATATGCCGACAAAACCGACTGCCGCAATGAATGCCATGGTCCAGGAATCCCCCTGCCGATAGGTCAAATAAAGAGACGCCAACAACAAACCGATGCTCACCAAATAAACAGGTCCCGATGCGAAGAAGACAAGGAAAGCGCTCGTGGGACGGGCCTTGGTCT
>Ga0247727_10015437_pt1 | contig 12526 bp, 10 predicted proteins | sample WisWelCaveWW1625_FD_202498 | JGI IMG/M metagenome (GOLD analysis project Ga0247727, IMG submission 202498) | Biofilm microbial communities from Wishing Well Cave, Virginia, United States - WW16-25 | ecosystem: Environmental > Aquatic > Deep subsurface > Groundwater > Cave microbial mat | place... | reverse complement strand
TAACCGGAGGAATCTACGTCAATATTCACACGGCGGACAACCTGGACGGTGAAATTCGCGGTCAAGTCGAATTCGCTGAAGGCACCGGGCTGACGGCATTTTTAAACGGCAAGCAGGAAGTGCCGTCAGTTACAACCGATGCTCGCGGCAGCGCCGCGCTGGTAATTAATGATGCCGGCATCACGTTTCACGCTACGGTCGACAAATTGAGCGGCCCAATTGCCGCCGCGCACATACATAACGCTGACAGAGGAGTAGCCGGTCCGCCGGTCCGAACGATTACCAATAATTTCAAGGGCAATACGGCTGCCGGCGTCTGGCGCAGCACGGACCCGGATTCGTTAACCAACTTATTGTTGCGCGAAGCTTTTGCCGCCAGGCTGTATTTGAACGTTCACACGATGACCAATCGCGACGGTGAAATTCGCGGACAAGCCGTTACCGGCGCAGCTATTTTTACCAACGTCAATTCGCGCGCTACGGAAGTTCCCGCCGATTTTGCGCTGGCGCAAAATTATCCCAATCCGTTCAATCCCTCGACCCTTATCAGTTACAATCTGCCGAAAAACGTTCGCGTCAAGCTCGTGGTTTATGATATGCTCGGTAAAAAGGTTCGCACGTTGATCGACGCCAACGAAACCGCCGGCGCCAAAGAAGTCGTTTGGGATGCGACCACTGACGCCGGTGTTCGCGTGGCGAGCGGCATCTATTTCTATCAACTGGAAGCCGGCGATGCTTTCACTAGCACCCGCAAACTGGTGTTGATGAAGTAGTTTCGTAGCTAAGACTCCCTCCTCCCTTCGCCAACCCTGGCGCGATTCAACAAACAAGACGTTGGTTTGAATCGTGTCAGGGTTTTTCTTTTTCAATTGGAAATCGCCCGAAAACCGATTATATTTATTTAAAGCTGCGCTCCAGATTTTATCCTGGAGTGTTACTCATTTGGTTGTGTTACCGCAAAAACGAATGTCAAAAAAAAATCATGCCGAAAAGCACAAACGAAAACTTTTCGGCAATCGCCTCGTAACCTCATACCAAATTGTTTTAGAACTCTCCTGGAGAAATTAAAAATGAGACGTCTGCTTCTTTATCATTTCGCCGCGATAACGCTGCTGGGGATTTTTTCTGCAACCTCCGTTTTCGCGCAACGCGCCAAATACCTCGAAGCGCCGAAGCCGTTGAGCGCCGTGCTCACCGGCTCGGCCAAATCCGTGCGCAGCAGCGGCGCTATAAAAATGCCGGTGATCACGTGGGGCGGCGACATTGCCACGATCTACGCCAACGGCGGCACGGCGACTTCAAAAGGCAGTATTTTTGATGATGAAGGCCTCGAATTCGAAATCTTTCGCGAAGATAATTTCGTGACGCAGACGCAAAAATGCCTGGACGGCGAAACGCCGTATCTGCGCGGCACGATGGGTATGATCAACATGGCGGCTTCGGCTTTTGCCGCCAAAGGCGTCAATTTAGTTCCGTTCTATCAACTCACGTGGTCGACCGGCGGCGACGCGATGGTGGTGCGCGGCGCGATCAAACGCGTGCGCGACTTGCGCGGAAAAAAGATTGCGTTGCAAGCTTACGGCCCGCATGTTGAATATCTCGGCAAAGTTTTGGCCGATGATGGCCTCACCTTTCGCGATGTCACGCTTGCGTGGCTTCCCGATCTCACGCTTCCTCCTTACGACACCAAAGGCATGGCAACCGATCCAGCCAGCGCAATGCGCGCCGACCCAACGATTGATGCCGCGCTCGCAATCATTCCTGACGCGCTCGCGCTCACTTCCGGCGGCAACGTCGGCACCGGCGCGGAGATGTCCGTGAAAGGCGCCAAAATTTTGCTGACCACCAAAACCGCGTCGCGAGTCATTGCCGATGTCTACGCCGTGCGTTTGGATTATCTCAATCGCAACCGCAGCGACGTGGAAAAACTCACGCACGGTTTGTTGCGCGCGCAGGAAGCGTTGCAGCAATTGCAGCAGCAAAAATCTTCGCGCCAGGCCGAGAATCTGCAACTGCTCGGCAAAGCCGCGGACATTCTGCTCGGCAGTCCGCAAGCCACCGCCGACGCCGAAGCGCTGCTCGGTGATTGCGAATTTGTCGGCTATCCCGGCAACGTCGCGTTTTTTACCGGACAGGGCACGCTGCGAAACTTCGAGCGGCTCACCAGTGAAATTCAAAGCTCGCTGATCACGCTCGGTTTGCTCTCCGCCAAAGTTTCGCTCACTCATGCGAATTGGGATTATGCGAAGCTGGCGGCGGGTCTTAAAAATACTGCGGGTGTAACAATTTCCAAGCCGGCGTTTGATACAAAAAAAGTTGAAAAGAAGCTCGCAGTTGAGTCAGCCGAGTGGGCCGATGAAGGAACTCTGTTTCTATCCGAAATATATTTTGAACGGGAGCAAAGTGATTTTTCTGAAAACAAATATGCGGCTGATTTTCAAAAGGGCCTGGAACTGGCGCAAACTTACGCCGGCGCTCTTTTCATCGTCGAAGGGCATTCAGATCCACAGCTCATCCAGCAGGAACGCGCCAAGGGAACGCAACAAGCCGTGATCAACCAATTGATGCAGGCGGCAAAAAATCTTTCCTATCAACGGGCGCAGTCGGTTGTTCAAAGTTTTCTGGCTCATGCCAAAAAACGCGGTATCGTGCTTGATGAATCGCGCCTTGTTGCGGCCGGCTTGGGAATTTCGAATCCGAAATACAATCCACCTAAAACTCGCGAAGAATGGATGGCGAACCGCCGCGTCGTTTTTCGCCTCAAGCAAGTGGAAGCGGAAGCAACCGAGTTTACGCCATTACAGTAAAAATTTTAAAAGCTTTGAACACGGATTGCGCGGATGACGCGGATTTTCACAGATTAAAACCTCTAAAAAATCCGCGATAATCCGTGTTATCCGCGTCATCCGTGTTCAAAAAAATCAACGCTGACATTATGCAAAAATTCAACTATCTAGTTTATTTCTTATTCGCGATTCTGCTTTCTGTCGGCTGTGAGCGACGAGAGCGAAACCAGCAAACCCCGACAGCCGATCCAAGCAAAATCGAAACGACGGCGCAAACCGAGCCGACTTCGGACTTCGCAATCTCGGACACCGGACAAGTTTCTCTCGCCCGCAATTTCTATTTCATCTTCGACGGCAGCGGCAGCATGCGCGATCCGCTCGGCCGCGATTGCGGCGGCGATCAAACGTTCAAGCGCAAGATCGACGGCGCGAAATGGGCGGTGGCGGAATTTCTCAAAAAAGTGCCGGCAGACGTCAATCTCGGGCTGTATGTTTTTGATATAAAACACACCAGCAAATCCGAATGCAATGTTCTGACGCTGGGGCCAAATAATTTGACGGCTTTCTTGCAAGCGATCAATGAAGTTGAAGCCGGCGGCGGCACTCCGCTGGCGCAGGCGATACAATTTGGCGCGGAAGTTTTGGCGCAGCAAAAAGCGAAACAACTCGGCTACGGCGAATTTCGCCTCGTTGTCGTGACCGACGGCATCGCCGATGACATTCCGCAGGCCGCGGAATTTGCCACCGAGAAAGAGATTCCGATTTACGCCATCGGCCTGTGCATTCAAGAAGATCATCCGTTGCGCCAATACGCCGTCTCCTATCGCGCCGCCAACAGTTTTGAAGATTTGGCCAAAGCGCTTGAGGCGACAGTGGCGGAGACGGAGTTTTATGATGCGAAGACGTTTGAGGCGCTGGGAACACAAGCGATGGAGTCGAAGCAATGAGTGAGAATCTCGCGGGAGCATCAAATATGGATATCGAAGAAACAATTAAAAACTGGTTTATTCCGCTTTCCCACAGCGACAAAACGCTGGAACAAGCGTCTCAGGAACTTCAGTCATTCGGCTTGAAACAGGATGAGGTTCCTTATATCATCCAAATTGTTGAGAATCCCAAATTCGATCTCCCCGGGTTTGATATTTTTCATGGCGCCACCAACCTGCAAACGCACGACTACATTCATATTCTTCTCGGACGAGGCCTGTTGCCCAAAGATGAAGCCTTTGTGATCGGATTTACGATGGGCAGCACCGACCGCGTGACCGCCACCGAAGAGCTTCTGTATACTTTTTTTGCGAGATTTCTCTACCCGCGAGAATACCGCTTTACTGATGACGATGTTCGTATATTTAAAGATGCCGTGCGTCTTGGTTTTGTTTCGGATTGCAAGCCCCTGCCGCAAATCGACTATTCTCGTTATCTGCATTGGCGATTGCGTGAAATTCGCAACGCTTTGGGAATAGAAGAAGATCTGCTGAGAGCTTATTACGCGATAGAAAAGCGACGATACCCAACGTCACTGGAGAGCCAGAGGTTGCTTGATTAAGTCCCGGTCATTTGATGAAGGAGATTAACCAATGTGGAAGTGTTCAAAAATATGTCGGCACGAAACGATTCCATGAAGGCACACGTTGGGGCTTGCTTGGAGAGTTAGGCGAGTTGTTTGTTAACCGTGAGCACTTTGATATATACGTCTGCCCACGTTGTGGCCGCGTTGAATTTTTTATCGACGGCATTGGAGAAGAGCTTCGGCCGCACTAGTGGAAATTTCTCGCACCCCGTTTTTTTGCCAAAGGCCAGGTCGTCACCTCGGATGCGCTAAATTTATAGGTTTGATTGCATGTGTAGTTGAATTTCTTTACATTTGATTAAAGGTTAATTGAGGCAAAATTGAATTCATGGAGCCGCTTGCCAATGAAACGAAAAATTAAAGGAACGCCCGCAAGGAAGTCATCACGATATCCCGTGGGAAGTGAAAAAATTGCCGGCGTCGAAATACCCGATACTGTCTGGCAATTTGCGCAAAAAAGTGCGCTTTTCCCGCATTTGGAAACTGCGCTGCATTTCGTAAATAAATGTTTCCCCACGGTCAACAACATCAAATTGGCTTATGAATTTGATTGGGAAGTTGAAGACGAAAACTGGATCGCGATCAACATTCAAGTTTCCGGGAAGGCGGATCAAGTGTTGGAGCAATACTTATTTTTCAATCGCCAAATGACCCAACAAATTCCGCCCGAGAAAAGCAATAAAATTTTGCTCGGCATCGGTGGGCTTGGCAACGCATAAGCGCATTAAAAGAGTTGACAGATGACTGGGCGAGAATTTTTAAAAGCCTCAGAATATCTTTTGAAACGTCGAGAGGAAGCGACGCTCCGATTCGCGATCAGCCGCAGTTATTACGCGCTTTTTCACGAAGGCCGCGCTTTTCTCAGTGATTTGCAAGTGCCTTGTTCTCGTGGCCCGCAGGCTCACGGTGAAGTTCGACATCGTTTGAATAATTGTGGTGATCAACAGATGTTGGAGGTTGCGCGCTTGCTGGCGCAATTGCACAAACAACGTTTGACAGCGGATTATGAACTTGAGGATAAATCTTTTCTCGATACCAACACTTGTGTATTACTGACGAAATCGGCGGCGATTGGCATTGCTTATTTAGATACCGCCCGCCAATCGCCTGCTCGGTGTACGCAAATTCGTCAAGCCATTCTTGAGTATGAACGCAATTTGAGCAGTTGAGCTTATCGATTGCACTGAGATTGCTCGAACAGCCCAATGATTAGAAAACCATATTTTTTGAAAGCAACCAGCAACAAGCTACCAACAACCAGAACATGTCCATCAAACGCTCAACTACCGGCGTCTTTCTGCTGCTCTTTTTAGGCGCAATAGCCATCGGGGTGTGGAAATTTCTCGCACCTCGTTTTTTTGCCAAGGGCCAGGTGGCCACCTCGGATGCCGCGAAGATTCAAGGCAAAATTTCCGGCGCCGGTGATAATTATATTGGTTATGAATTCATTCGCTCCAGCGAGATGAAACGCGCGCTCGCGCAGCAAAGTTTTATATTGGATTGGGCCGAAGATAAAGGCGATTATCGCAAACGTCTTAATGAATTCGCCGAGGGCAAACACGATTTCATCGTATTGCCGATCAATTCGTATTTGCAGCACGGCGCGGCGCATCAATTTCCCGGCGTCATCACCGCGGTCATCAGCGAGTCCAAAGGCGCGGATGCGATTGTCGGCTATGCCGATCGCGTTGCGGCCACGAACGGCAGCGAGATCAAAGTCAACAGTTTGAACAACGCCAATCTGCGCATCGCGTTCACGCCGGATTCACCGAGCTCGTTTCTCCTGAGCATTCCGGTGGTGCAGTTCGGTCTCGATCAACTGCAACGTCCCGGCCCGTGGCGCGTTGAAGCGCAAGGCTCGAACGACGCGCTGGAAAAACTGCGCAAACGCCTCGTCGAGGTGGCGATTCTTTGGGAACCGGATTTGTCGCGGGCGCTGGAAATCAACGGCGTCAAAGTCATTTTCAGCTCCGCGCAATTTCACGGTTTGATCATCGATGTCGTCGTGTTCAACCGCGAGATGATTCGCAAACAGCCGGAGCTGGTGAAAATGTTTCATCGCGATTATTTTCGCGCGATTCAAATTTACACCAATGACCGGCCGCGCATGCTCAAAGAATTTGCGAAATCCTCTGGCCTCCATGAGAAAGCCATCGAGACGATTTTAAACAAAATCGATTACGCCGATCTCGCCGAGAATGCGCTGCAATGGTTCAATCTCGGCAACACCGGCGTGGCCGGTGATGAGCCGCTGATCAACTCGATTCGCGCCATCACCGACATCATGCTGCGCAACGGCGAGCTCAATCGCGACCCGTTGGACAACAATCCGTTTCTCATCACCAACCGCGATTTTATTGCCGAGCTTTATCAAGGCGGCGGCTTGGCGAATTTGGGCACGCCGTCAACCGCACCGAAAGATTTTGCCGCATTGTCGGAAACGCAATGGCACGCGCTGCGCGAAATCGGCACGATGGCGATTCGCCCGATCACCTTTCAACAAAGCGCGGGGATGTTGACGATTGCCGGCAAATTAGAAGTCGATGTCGCCGCGCAAGCGCTCACCAACAATTATCCGCAATATCGCGTGTTGATCAAAGGCCACACCTCGCGCGGTAATGACGCCGACGCGGATCGCCGGCTCTCGCAGGAACGCGCCGAAGCCGTGAAGAAATATCTCGAAGTGGTGCACGGCATCGATGCAGATCGCCTGCGCGCGGTCGGTATCGGTTTCGCCGAGCCGCTGCCGCGTTTGGCGAATGAATCTGAGCGGACGTATCAATATCGTTTGCCGCGCGTGGAGTTTGTGCTGGTGGAAGAAAATGCGATTTGATGCAACGAGTGACTATTTTGCTGAGCAACCGTCTCGCATGTCATTCCGCAGGAATCTTTTTTGATATCAAGCATAGTGCTTGAGCGAAAAAAGATTCTTACAGAATGACAATTTGCCTGAAGCATACAAGATACGCAAAAATATTTGAGCCGCCGTGAATTCTGAGAAGCAAACATCATCGTCGCCGTTGGATTTATCTTCCGGCGCGATTGAGAAACATATTCTGAACGAAACCATCCAAAGCCCGCTCACGACGTTTTCCGCGGTCGTGGCGATTTTAGCCGGATTGTATATGTTGGCGTTCGGCGTCAATCAGCCTTCCCTCTTGCTCGCGGCCGGCGCGGGATTTCTGAGCATCGGCACGTTCATCTTCAATTATTTTATTCGCGGCGAAAAGCTGGCGCAGGAATATGTGCGCACGCAATTGGCAAAACAGCGCACGAATCGTGAAAACGAGATTGTCGCCATTTACAATGAATTTAAAAAAATGGGCGCCGCCGAAGGCGAGCAGGCGGCCACCGAACTAAGCCAGGCTTATCAGAAATTCAAAAACTTTTTGCAGACGCATACCGCGAAAGGCGCATCAATGCAAACAATGCGGCTGCAAATTCTCGCGGAAGAAACTTATCTCAAAGGCATCGATGTCCTGCAAACGGCGCTCGCGGTTACGCAGGCGTTGCGCGAGATCGACGTCAAAAAATTAGAGCGCGAAGTGCAGGAGTGGCAGAAGCAACGCGAAAAGCCGCACACCGAAAACCGTGAACTGAGTGCGTTGGAGCGGCGCATTGACTTGAACCAACGTCGTATCGATTCCTATCGCAACCGCCAAAGCGCGCTGGCCGAATTGTTTGCCGAATGCGAAGCGTGCGAAGCGGCGCTGGAAGAAGCGTACATGCAATTCGCCGGCGCGGAGACGGCACAAGCCTTGCCTAAACCGAACGTCGATGATGCGATCACACGCCTGGAAACTGCGGTCGCGGCGGCGCGACGTGTTGAAGCACGATTGCGCCATGTCGATAGTGGCGATGAAGTTTATCTGGCGGCGGGGAAGTCAATTCAGCCGCAACAATCAACAGGTGATTTATGACTGAACTTAAGAATCTTATTGCTGCCGGTGAAAGCTCGCGCCTGGAATTCAAAGCCGAGCAGGTCAAGCCCGATGATTTGGCCAAAGAGATCGTTTCGTTCCTTAATTTCCAGGGCGGCAAAATTCTGCTCGGCGTTGAGGATGACGGCGCGATTTCCGGTGTCTCGCGGCCGGATGTGGAAGAGTGGGTGATCAACATCTGCCGCAACAATGTTGTGCCGCAGATCATTCCCGGTTATCAAAAACTTTTGGCCGAGGGCAAAGCCGTCGTTGTGCTCGATATTCCTGCCGGCATTGCCAAGCCGTATCACACGCAAAAAGGCGACTATTATATTCGCGCCGGCAGTACCGCGCGCAAAGCTTCGCGAGAGGAGCTTTCACGTTTGTTCCAAGACTCCGGCCTGGTTCACTATGAGACAACGCCGATTGCAGGCACCCAGATGGCAGACTTGAATTGGCAGCGAGTCCACGATTATTTTCTCAATATACATCCGGCGCAGATCAATTTTAATGATGAAGACGAAGCCGCCCGCAATCGACTGCTGCAGAATCTCGACATTCTGGCGGCCAATGGCACAACGACAGTGGTCGGCATGTTGATCTTCGGCCTCCAACCGGAGCGCTATCTGCCGCAAAGCGAAGTTTTGTTCGCACATTTTAAGGGAAACGAGATTAGCGCCGAATTATTGGATCGAAAAAGTTTAACCGGCCCATTGCCGCAAATCATTGCCGATGCGCAGCGCGTGTTGAGCTTGAACTTGCCAAGCGCTTCGACGATCGAAGGCATGAAACGAGTGGAGCAAATCATTTTTCCCGATAAAGTTTTGCGCGAGGTGATTATCAATGCCTTGCTGCATCGCCGCTGGGGTTTGATGGGCAATGTGAGAATTTTCTTATTCGAAGACCGCTTGCAAATCAGCAGCCCCGGCCGCCTTCCGAATGGCGTGACGGTCGAGAAAATGAAAGGGTCGACCCACGTTCCGCGCAATCCACTGCTGATGAAGTTTTTGCAGGATTATCATTTCGTCGAAAAACTCGGTCGTGGCATTCCGATGGTGGTGCGCGAAATGAAAAAACTCGGCGGGCGCGAGCCGGAATTTCGTGAAAGCGGCGAAGAGTTCAGCGTGACGCTTTATCGAAAATAAAGTCCGAGGTCGAAAGTCCGAAGTCCGAGGCCAAATGACCTGCCTGGAAGCAATCAGTTAATTCAAACATAAAAACCGGCTAACCGATAAACCGAATCGAAAGGAGCAACTTTAAAATGGAAGAACAACCTGGCATTATGCAAGCGCTGTGGCGCTTTGTGACTTTTTATCGCGTGCGCAAAGCGCTCGGCCTCGTGCGCGCGGCGAATGAACAATTCACCGGCTCGACCTCCGGCATTCGCGACGCGTTCGATATCGAGGTGAATCAGAAAGTGCAGGAATACAAACAACTCGAAACCGCGGTGGCCGAAGTTGAAAATGTTATTGAGACCAAGCGGCTCGAACTGGAGCGGTTGAACAACGAGGAAAAGGAGTTGCTCAAAAAACGCGAAGGCGCGCTGGCCCTGGCGGAAAAGGCGCAGGTCGAGGGCAACAACGACACCTTTGTTCAGCATCAGGCGGCGTTCACGCGCTTTCAAAGCCGCATCAACGAGATTGAGGAACGGCAAAAATCGTTAGCCGGGCAAACCAGGCAATACGAAGACAGCATGAAGAAATACATGCTGCAGCTCACGAAGATGCAGGCGTATATTCAGGCGCTGCCCGCTAAGAAAGCCGAGGCCATGGCGGATTTTGTCTCGGCGAAAAGAATCATCGAGTTGAACCATCGTTTGATGGGCATCAAAACCTCGTTTGAAGAAGGCCCGGTTTCACTGGTGCTCGAAGAAAACCGTAAACTCACGGCGCAAGCGCGCGTCACCGAGAAGATGGCCGGCACCAATGTGGAAATACAGGACACGATGTATGCCGACGCCGGTCGCTCGTCCGAAGGCGGCGATGTTTTTGCGAAGATGCTCGCGGCGCGCAAAGCGCAGAAAGAAACGCAAACTGCGCCAGCCGAGAAAGAGAAAGTGACCGAGAACAGCGGAGGTCGTCCGAAGATTTAGTTTTTCGTGTAACGTGTAACGGTCTTGCCTTGATAATGTTGGTTTGTCATCCCGCAGGGATCTTTTTTCAAATCAAGGCATTTCTTGAATACGAAAAGGATTCCCTGGCCTGCGGCACCGCGTGGCGCGGCGGGCGCCAGGGCAGGCTTGCAGAATGACATTCAACCTGGTCGTGAAATTCGTGGACAAAATTTATTTTAGGAGCAAGTAAAAATGAAACACAAGAAAATATTTTTTGGTGTGACTGCCATTAGTTTAGTTTTGATGCTGCTGATTGGTGCGCTTATCAACTCACCTGAATCCAGCTTGGCCCAGACGAAAAAACCAAAATTCACCTTGATGTGGTCGATTTACGTCGGCTGGATGCCGTGGCCATACGGCGCCGAAGCCGGCATCATCAAAAAATGGGCGAATAAATATGGCATTGAAATCGACGTGCGGCAGGCCGATTACATTCCAACGATCGAAGCTTACGTGGCCGGCAAAGCCGATGCTTGCGTGATGACGAACATGGAATGCCTCGCCATGCCGGCAACTTCGGGCGTCGACAATACCGTGGTGATCGTCGGTGATTTTTCGAATGGCAACGACGTGCTTTACACACGCGACAATTTGCAAGTTCCACAACTGCGCGGCAAAGAAGTTACACTCGTCGAGCTCTCGGTTTCACATTATTTGCTCGTGCGCGCTTTGGAGCTGAAAGGAAATGGCCTAACCGAGAAAGACGTCAAAATTCTCAATACCAGCGACGCCGATATTGCGCCGGTGTACATTTCCAACCCTTCGCAAAAAGCGGTGGTGACGTGGAATCCGATGGCGTTGGAAATCGAGCAAACGCCCGGCGTGAAGCGCGTGTTCGATTCCGCGGCGATTCCCGGCGAGATTCTCGATTTGCTCGTGATCAAAACCGCCGTGCTGAAAAAAAATCCGGCGCTGGGCAAGGCGCTGACGGGCGCGTGGTTTGAGATGATGGCGACGATGTCGGGCCGCACGCCTGCCGCCGAAAAGATGATTGGCAGAATGGCGGAACTTTCTGGCACAACGCCGGCGTCTTTTAAGCAGCAGCTCAAAACCACCGCGATGTATTATCGCCCACTGGACGCCATCGCGTTTGCCAAATCGTCCGAACTGCAACGGACGATGGATTTCGTCCGCAAGTTTTGTTTCAACCATAAACTACTCGGCGAGAGCGCGAAATCGGTTGACGCGGTCGGCATGCAATTTCCGGACGGCAAAACCCTGGGTGATCCGAAAAACGTGAAGATGCGATTTACGAACGAATATGCGCAGATGGCGGCGGAAGGAAAGCTATAAAAACTCGTGTAACGTGAAGCGTGTAACGTTCTTTCATTACTAAAGCCGTTACACGTCACACGTTACACGATTGATTCAGGAGACAATCGACTTCGATGAAAAATTTCTTTGGCATCTACGCCAATCTTCCGCGCGGGTTGAAAATTGTCTTAACGGTTCTCCCTTTCGCGTTTTTAATCGCCGTTTATATCTCGGTTGCCGACAAACGCCATCAGGAGAATCCCGACGATAAAGTGACGCCGACGATACGGCAACTCGTCGAGGGTTTTCATCGCGCCGCAACCGAGCCGGATCGCGACGGCAAGATTCGGTTGTGGGTCGATACAATCGCCAGTTTACGGCGGCTCGCGATTGGCGTTCTGCTCGCTGCTGTGGTCGGTATTTTATTCGGGCTGCATCTCGGCGTGATGCCGTTCTTTGAAGCGACCTTTTTGCGGTTTGTCACTTTCTTTGATAAAATTCCGGCGCTGGCGTTGTTGCCCATCCTTTTTATTGCATTGGGTTTGGATGAGACGGTCAAAGTCGCGCTGATTTTTATCGGCACGGTGCCGACGATTACGCTCGATACGTATCTGCGCGTCAAAGAAATTCCGCAGGAACAATTTGTGAAAGCGTTCACGCTCGGCGCGTCGGATTTTGAAGTGGCGTACAAAGTCGTGCTGCCGCAAATTTTTCCCAAAGCCCTCGACTCGGTGCGGCTCAATCTCAAAGGCGCGTGGCTGTTTCTTATCGCCGCTGAATCGATTGTGGTCACGGAAGGACTCGGTTCTCGCATCTTCCTGGTGCGCCGCTATCTGGCGATGGACACGATTATACCGTATGTGCTTTGGATTGCAGTGCT
>Ga0247727_10015436_pt1 | contig 12526 bp, 15 predicted proteins | sample WisWelCaveWW1625_FD_202498 | JGI IMG/M metagenome (GOLD analysis project Ga0247727, IMG submission 202498) | Biofilm microbial communities from Wishing Well Cave, Virginia, United States - WW16-25 | ecosystem: Environmental > Aquatic > Deep subsurface > Groundwater > Cave microbial mat | place... | reverse complement strand
CTTGCCGTTTGTCCGAGCGCGCGCGCCGCCGCGACGCGCAAGCGCGTGTCCACCGTGCCCACGCGCGGATCACCGCGCAACGCGACGAGCAGCGGCTCGATCACGCGATCCGTGCGCGCGTTCCCCAACGCGGCAACGACTTTATCGCGCACATCGCGATTCACGTCGCGCAATTGCGGCAGGAGATAATCAATGCCGCGATCCAATTGCAACTGCCCCAAAATTTCCGCCGCGCGCGCGCGCACGGCGACATCTTTTTCTTTCAAGCGCGCGGCGTAATAATCGACCGCGACTTCATTATGCATTTCGGCGAGCGCGGCGAGCGCGCGCGCGTCGCCCGCCCACGCGCGCTCCGTCAATTCAGCCGTGACGGCATCGCGCGTTTCTTTCGCCGTATCTTTAGCTTGTGCGATCACAAAACCGGCGAACGCATAATCCTCCCGCGCGACGAGCGCGTCCATCAGCGGCGCGGCGTCGCCCAAGCCGGCATAAAAAAGAATCACATCGAACCAAGCCGGATCGTTGAGATGTTCCAACACCGGCGCGAGATCGCTCGTGTAGCGCAATGCGCGCGCGGCGAAATAAGATTGCCAGAGGTCGTGAACAAATACCGAGGTTTGATTTTTTCCCGCGCTCAAAAATCCGCGGGCGCGCGCCTGAAAATCATTCGCCGCGGGTTTGCCGCGCTGGATCGCGAGCGCGACGCCTTCGAGCATCTTGGCGGTTTCACCGCCCTCGTTCAAGAGCGGATGCGCGTACGCTGAAAATAAATCGGCGCGCCGCGTCGGCAAGGGCTTGATACCGTGTGCTTCGAACAATTCGTTCGCGGGCGCGGACGCCGGCGCGTCGGCGCGCCACACGCGTTCGAGCAGAGTCACGGTGAAAGGATTCGCGGTGAGCGAGCGCGGGACGCCGTTCGCTTTGAGCGCGGCGAGAAACGCGTTCGCTTGTTCGCGCAAATGGATGTCCGCGAATTCGTGAATGTCGTTATCGCGAAAACCGGGCAGAGGAAATTCAGCCACGCCAGCGATTTTGCCGCGCGCGCTCGCAACGATCTGCGCGCCGCCGAATTGCCAGAGCCAATCGTTCCGCTCATTTTCCGGCATCGCATCGAGGTCGTCAATCAAAACCAGCGCGCGGTCGGACGCCAGCACGGACGCGAGATACTCGCGCGGGGCATTGACGCCGAGCGTACGCACGGCGTCCGCCGCGAGCGGCAATGCGTGCGGATTGAAATCGCGCGCGGCGAAATAAAAGGGGAGGCGCGCGCCGGGTTGACCGGCGAGAGTGCGCCGCGCGTTCGTCAGCGCCAGATGCAACAACGCGCTTGTTTTGCCACTGCCCGGCGCGCCGGTGAGGAGCAGACGATTTTCGCGGGTCAACGCGGCGCGCAAGCCGCGCACCTCCACAAAACTATTTTCCAAGTCCACACGCGCGCCGCCGCCGAGTTCGGCAAATCCATAACGCGCTAGAAACGCGCGGGCAAACTCTTTTTCAAAGCGCGCGCCGGCGTCGAACCATTTCGTCAAAAAATTCATAAACTCCTTATCGGCGGCGATTGTAACACGGCGGCGCGATGGTGTCAAAGAAAAACGCTGGGAACGTTCGCGCACCCGCGCAGGGCGTCGCGGTTGATCCTCACTTGTCAGCCGCCGCGGGTGTTGGTATAATCGCGCGCGGGGAAGCAGAAAAAAATGGGACGCGTCATTGCAATCGTCAATCAAAAAGGCGGCGTCGCCAAGACGACGACAACGATTAATCTCGGCGCCGCGCTCGCGGAAAAGAAAAAATATACTCTGCTGATTGACTGCGATCCGCAAGGCGCGTTGTCTATCGGGCTGGGCTTGCCCGCGTACGATCTTGAACTCACGCTGTATTCGATCCTCACCGACGCGCGCATTCCGCTCCCCGCCGTGACGCATCACATTCGCCCGCATCTCGATCTCGTGCCGTCGAATATTGATCTTGCCGGCGCCGAGTTGCAACTCGTCGCGATGATGGGACGCGAGTACATCTTGCGCGACGCGATCGCGACCGTCCGCGAGCGGTATGAATTTATCTTGCTCGATTGCCCCCCCAGTTTGGGTCTGCTGACGATCAACGCGCTGGTCTCCGCGGACGAAATCCTCGTCCCTCTGCAATGCGAATATCTCGCGATGCGCGGCTTGGACGCGCTGATTGACACGATCGCGCGCATTCAGCGCCGGCTCAATCCGAAAGTGAATCTCCTCGGCATTCTACCGACGATGTACAACCCGCGACGCGCGCATTCGCGCGAGATTTTGAAAACGGTTCAAACAAATTATCCGAACAAGGTGCTTGACGTGATGATCAAAGAGAGCGCGAAATTTGCCCAAGCGCCGGCGGAACAGCGCACGATTTTTGAATTGGCTGGCGACGTCGAAGGCGCGGCGGCGTATCGCCAGCTCGCGCAGGTGGTGATCAATGGCAGACCAACCCAATAAGCTGAAGCCACGGCCGGTGGATGCGTTGTTTGGCGACGCGCCGGGTCCGACTTTTATTGTTGACGCTCCGCAACCGGTGACGACCGTAACGCCGCCGCCGCTTGAAGATTTGCCCGCGCCCGCGCCGCTCGCTTCATTTGCGCCGCCGCCCGCGCCCGCGTCTGTTTCGCCGGAAAGTTTCTTTGCGCCGATGCCGGCAAGCGCGGCAACGCGCCGCGCGCTCACCCCCGATGATGAAAAATTTTTCATCGCTCTGCCGGGCGCCATCCGGCAATTGTATAATGACATTGAAACGCAACTCACCGACAGCGCGAGCATCGCGGTCGAATGCATGAAAATGTTGCGGCAAGCGCGCGCGGCGTACCAAAGCGGCGATTTCGCGTCCGCCGAATTTTTCGTCGCAAGCGTCCGCGCAAAAATTCGCGTGAGCGCGCGCAGCGCCTCTGCCTCGCGGCGGCTCGTCGTGTGGATTTTGTGGCTCTGGCAATTGGGAATGCTCGGTTTTGCCGTTTATGCCGTCGCGATCACGTTCATCGCCTATCTCACGATCTTTGGCATTTTGATCAATCCGACCTTCACGGTGCCTCTGCGCGCGATCGGTTGGGGTGTCATCGGCGGCGTCATCGGCGCGCTGTACGCAATGCTGCGCACCATTCAACGACGCGAGTACGATCCCGCCGGCGAGCCGGGTTTTTTCGCGCGCCCCGTGTTGGGCGGTTTGATCGGCGCGGTGCTCTTTTTGCTGTCGCAAGCCGGCATTCTCGCCGGCGGCGGCGCGTCGCCGGAAATAAAACCGGATGAAATTCCGGTCGGACCTGTTTTGCTGAATCTCTTTGCCGCATTCGCGGGATTCAAACAAGAGTATGTCTTTGAATTTTTTGATAATTTACTGCGGAGCATTTTTCGGTTGGATAAACCGGCGCGCCCCGAGCCGCAAGCGCCGAAGGATTTACCAGAATAGGAATTCCGCCCAGAGAAGAAAAGCATGCGGGAAATTATCGGGCACAAAAAAACCCGCCGGATTTTGGAATCCGGCGGGTCTAGTTTTTCTACCGCTTGGTGTACTGCTTCGCCTTACGTGCCTTTTTCAAACCGGGTTTCTTGCGTTCCTTGATGCGCGCATCGCGCGTCAACATGCCGGCTTTACGCAGCGCGGATTTGAAATTCGTATCCGCCGCGATCAATGCACGCGCCAGCCCCAACGAAACCGCATCCGCTTGCCCTTGATTACCGCCGCCTTTCACAAGCACGGTGACGGAAAAGCGTGCCTCGTTTTGCGTCAATTGCAAAGGTCCCGCCGCGACGTTATACAATTGTTCGAGCGGAAAATAATTTTTGCCCGGCTTGCCATTGACCTGCATGTCGCCGGTGCCGGAAAATAGGCGCACGCGCGCGACTGCCTCTTTGCGCCGTCCAATGCCCTCGTAATATTTGCCCGTTGCCATTCGCTAAACCTCCAACGCCTTGAGTTTTTGCGCGCGGTGAGGATGCGTCACGCCGCCGTACACTCGTAGTTTCTTGAAAATCTGCCGCCCCAACCGACCCTTCGGCAACATTCCCCACACCGCGGCTTTGAGCACACGATCCGGATGCTTGCCCAATTGATCGCGCAAGACAATCGCTTTCATTCCACCCGGGTAACCGGAATGCTTGTAATAAAATTTCTCGTCGAGTTTATTGCCGGTGACGCGGATTTTTTGGGCGTTCACAATAACGACAAAGTCGCCGCAATCGAGATGGGGCGTATAAATCGTCTTGTGCTTGCCTTTCAAGAGCCGCGCGACGCCGGACGCGAGCCGACCCAACGTCCTGCCTTCCGCGTTGACGAGATACCAATCGCGTTTAATGTCTGCCGGTTTCGTGTTAAACGTTTTCATCTTCTATCGGTTTCCTCTATCGCGTAACGCACCGCGAGCAAACATAATCCATTCGGCGGCGCCGACGCCTCCGCGCGTTTTTTCTTTTCGAACACCGCGCGAAATTCCGCGAGACTCAGCCGCCCCTTGCCCACTTGCAACAATGTGCCCACCATCCGCCGCACCATTCGGTACAAAAAAGCGTTCGCTTGAAATTCAATCGCGATCCGCGCGCCTGCCCGCGATACGCTCGCGCGATGCATCTCGCGCGTCGTATTATCGCCGCGCAATAGCTTTCGCGCGCCCTCACGCGCATGAAGCGATAATTCTCTCTCTCGATATTCGCGGCGAGAGGGCGCGCGACCGAACGCGCCGAAATCATGCGTGCCAATCAAAAGCCGCGCCGCCGAATCCATCTTCAACGCATCCAGCGGCTCTTTCACCCACAGCGCGAAACGCTCCGCAAGCGGCGAACGTTGCGCCTCATTAAGAATCGTGTACCGATAAATGCGCGCGTGCGCCGAAAAGCGCGCTGAGAAATTTTCGCTGACGAGACGCAAATTCATAATTGCCAAATCAGCCGGCAACACCGCGTTCAGCGCGCGCTGCAATTCTTCAAGCGAGCGCTTCCAATGCGTGTCCCAGTGCGCCGCCTGCCCTGCCGCGTGCACGCCGGCATCCGTTCGTCCACCGCCCACGATGCGAATTTTTTCACCGGTCACGCGCGTGATCGCGCGTTCCAATTCGCCCTGCACGGTGCGTCCGCGTTTCTGAGTTTGAAAGCCCAGAAAATCGGTGCCGTCGTATTCCAGCGTAGCGAATAGTCTCATAGTCTGATGGTCGAATAGTCTGATAGTCGCTTGCCGAACGGTCTGGACTATCCGACTAACCGACTACACGACTATCACGCCGCTTCGCGATCCACCAATTCCATAATGACGACCGGCGCGGCGTCCCCATGCCTTGGACCTAATTTGAGAATGCGCGTGTAACCGCCGGCGCGCTCTTTATAACGCGGTCCAAGCGTATCGAACAATTTCGCGGTAACATCTTTATCGAGAAGCGTGCGCACCGCGAGTCGCCGCGCGTGCAGATCGCCGCGTTTCGCCAGCGTAATTAATTTCTCCGCGTCCGCGCGAATCGCTTTCGCTTTCGCTTCGGTCGTTTCGATGCGTTCGTGCCGAAACAAACTCGTGATCAAAGCGCGAAACAACGCGCGCCGCGAACTGCCATCACGATTGAGTTGATTGCCGCCAATCCGATGTCGCATTCCCTATTCCCCTTCTTTTGTCGTCGTCGCTTCTGTAGAATTATCCCCGTCCGCCGGCGCATTCTCGCCCGCGGGCTGAATCGTTTCCAAAAGTCCTTTGGCTTGCAAGCGCTCTATCAATTCGTCCAAAGATTTTTGCCCGAAATTGCGGATCGCGAGGATTTCGTCAGTCCCCTTTTTCAATCGTTCAAGCACTTCGCCAACTTTGGTAATGCCGGCGCGCTTGAGACAATTGTACGCGCGCACCGACAATTCGAGTTCTTCGATCGGCGTTTCGAAAATGCGGCTCGGAATTTCGGATTCCACTGCGGCTTCCAACTCTGCTTCCGCGCCGAAACCTGCGATCAAATTGAAATGCCGCACCAGCATCTTTGCCGATTCGGTCAACGCCTCGCGCGGCGTGAGCGAACCATCGGTCCAGACTTCTAGAACTAAATTGTCAAAGTTGGTCATTTGCCCAACGCGCGCGCGCTCGACGCGGAAATTTGCTTTTTTCACTGGACTGAAAATCGCGTCCACCGGGATTTCGTTAATCGCCAGCCCGTTTCGTTCTTCGGCGGGCGAATAGCCCTTGCCGCGCGTAACGGTCAGATCCATTTCGATCGCCGCGTCGTCCGAGTCCAGCGTGAGCAGATGTTGGTCAGGGTTGATGATCTCGATATGGCTTGGCAACTGAATGTCCCCCGCCGTTACGACGCCGCGCCCACGCGCTTCTAACTGCAAACGCGTCGGTTGTTCCGTGTCGTGCACCTTGAAGCGCAACAGCTTCAGGTTCAAGATCAACCCGGTCATATCTTCTTTCGCGTGCGGGATCGGCGTGAATTCGTGATGCACTCCCTCTACTTTGACGGACGCGACCGCCGCGCCCGGCAACGAGCCGAGCAAGACGCGACGCAGTGCATTGCCTAACGTCACGCCGTAGCCACTTTCGAGTGGTCCAATCACAAACTTGCCATAGCCCTTGGACGTAGCATCTACTTCAATTTTAGGAAGAACAGCTTCCAACGTGCAACCTCCTGTAGCGCCGGAGGTTGGAAGTTAGAAATTAGCGGTTGGGAGACCCAACCTCCAATTTCCAGTTTCCAACATCTAGACTACCGACTGTAAAACTCAACAATCAATTGTTCTTTCACTGGCGTGTCAATCTGATCGCGCGTAGGCGCCGAAACAACCGCGCCGCCAAATTGCGCCGGGTTCAGATTCAACCAGCTCACGACAGAACGGTTCGTCAATTCTTTCAGCAGTGATTGGAAATACGCGCTCTTGCGGCTAGACTCCCGCACGCTCACTTGATCACCCGGCTTGAGCAAAACCGAAGCGACCGTCATTCGTCTGCCGTTGATCGTGAAATGACCGTGCGCGACCAATTGGCGCGCTTGTCTCCGGCTAGTGGCAAAGCCCAAACGAAAGACGATATTGTCCAAGCGCAATTCCAATAATTGCAAAAGCGTCTGCCCAGTGACGCCGTCGCGACCCGACGCGTCATGGAAATAGCTCCGGAACTGCCGCTCCATCACGCCGTAAATGCGGCGCGCCTTTTGCTTCTCGCGCAATTGCGTCGAGAAATCGCTCGGCTTGCGTCGTCCGCCGCCGGTCGGACCGTGCTGACCGGGCGCGAAATTGCGTCGTTCAATCGCGCATTTCGGCGTATAACACCGCTCGCCTTTCAAATAAAGCTTCATTCCCTCGCGGCGACACAAGACACATACTGGACCTAGATGACGACCCATTCAGCCTCCTACACCCGTCGTTTCTTTGGCGGACGACAACCGTTATGCGGAATCGGCGTCGCGTCGGAAATCGAACGGACACGAATTCCCGCTTGTTGCAACGCGCGGATCGCGGAATCGCGACCGGGCCCCGGTCCCGAAATCAGCACGTCCACTTCGCGCATTCCGACATCCGCCGCCTTGCGCGCGGCATTCTGCGCCGCGAGTTGCGCGGCATATGGCGTGCTTTTGCGCGACCCTTTGAAGCCGCTCGCGCCGGCACTGCTCCACGCGATCACGTTACCTTGTGGATCAGCGAACGTGATAATCGTATTGTTGAACGACGCGTGAACCGTGACACGTCCGAGCGGAATACTTTTTCGTTCCTTGCGCGCACCACGGCGTACCGGCTTTGCGCCAGTCGCCGGCGCGTCGGCTTTCTTTTCTTCGTCTGCCATATTCACTCCCTAGAAGTTAGAGGTTAGAAACTAGAAGATGATAGTCGGAGCATAGTTGACTAACTTCTAATCTCCAATCTCCAATTTTACTTCTTCGCTTTGGACCGCTTGCGTCCGGCAACGGTTTTACGCATGCCGCGTTTCGTGCGCGCGTTCGTGCGCGTGCGCTGGCCGCGCGCCGGCAAATTGCGCCGATGCCGAAATCCGCGATAGGTGCCGATTTCCTGCAACCGCTTGATATTCATTGCAATCTCGCGGCGCAAATCGCCTTCCACTTTGAATTCGCGATCAATTATGCCGCGAATTTTGGTCACTTCGGCTTCAGTCAAGTCTTTGACGCGCGTCGCCGGGTTCACTTGCGCTTTGGCGACGACTTGTACCGCGCGCGTCGCGCCAATTCCAAAGAGATAACGCAAAGCAATGTCTACGCGCTTTTGGCGGGGTAGATCCACGCCTGCAATACGAGCCATAAGTCCTCCAGGACAGAGGTTAGAGATTGGAGATTTGAAATTGGACGAAGGAATTGACCATAGCACAACCTTCCAACTTCTAGCCGCTAATTTCTAACATCCAAATTCATCCTTGCCTTTGCTTGTGCTTTGGATTTTCACAAATGATCCGAACTATTCCGCGCCGCCGCACGACTTTGCATTTTTCACAGCGTGGTCGTACTGAAGGTTTCACTTTCATTTTTGCCCTCCGTCAGACTACAGACATCCGACTACAGACCTCAGACAAAAAATCTGTCATCTGTGGTCTGGCTTCTGCGTCTCTTCACAATCGCGTCAATATTTCCGGCTCTCCGTCCGTCACCAAAACGGTATGTTCAAAATGCGCGGACAACTTGCCGTCTTTCGTCACCACCGTCCATTTGTCGCGCAGAGTTCGCGTTTCCCACGTGCCTTGATTGATCATCGGCTCAATCGCCAGCGTCATTCCCGGTTTCAACTGCGGACCTTTTTTGCCTTGCCGATAGTTCGGAATCTGCGGGTCTTCGTGCATCGAACGCCCGACGCCGTGCCCGACATATTCGCGCACGACGGCATAGCCGCGCGATTCCGCGTAATCTTGCACCGCCGCGCTCAAATCTTCGAGATAATTTCCTTTGCGCGCCATCGCGATACCCGCCCAGAGCGCGCCTTCAGTCGCTTGAAGCAAGCGTTGCGTGGACTCGGAAACAGTTCCGACTGGCATTGTCGCCGCCGCATCGCCGACATAACCTTGATAAATCGCGCCGACATCCATTGAAAGGATGTCGCCTTCTTTCAAGACGCGCTTGAAGCTTGGAATGCCGTGCACAACTTCATCGTTGACTGACGTGCAGATGGATCCCGGAAAGCCGCGATACCCCTTGAACGCGGGAACGGCATTCCGTTTGGTGATGAAATCGTGCGCGAAATTATTCAGATCAAGCGTCGTGACTCCGGGCTTGACGCGGGCGCGTAGTTCGACGAGCGCGTGGGCGACGATCAGCCCAGCTTCGCGCATGCGTGCGATTTCCTTTTGCGACTTTAAGACGATCATAATCTTTCCGCAATATTCACAATCTCGGACTGCACGCGCTCAATCGGCTGTTCGCCTTGAACTTCGTGCAACAATCCGGCAGCCCGATAATAATCAATCAAAGGTTGCGTTTGCGAATGGAAAACTTGTAAACGCCTTTGCACCGCTGGCGGTTTGTCATCGTCGCGCTGGATCAGCGCACTGCCGTCATGGTCGCATTGGCTGGCAATTTTTGGCGGGTTCGTCAGCAAGTTGTACACCGCGCCGTCTGTCGGACAAATCCGACGCGCGGTGAGCCGCTGTATCAATACCTCTTCGCGCACATTGACCCACAACACGGCGGCGATTTTTTTGTTGGCTTGCGCGAGCGCGGCATCTAACGCTTGTGCTTGCGCTTGCGTGCGCGGAAACCCGTCAAAGACGACGCCGCGCGCGCAATCCGGTTGCGCGATTCGTTCTACCACCATCCGCACCGTGACATCGTCCGGCACCAGCTCGCCTTTGTCCATAAACGACTTGGCAAGCAAGCCGAGAGCAGTTTGCTTCGCGATATTCTCGCGAAATAAATCTCCGCTCGCGACGTGCGCCATCGCAAAACGTTGATTCAGGATTTTCGCTTGGGTGCCTTTGCCTGCGCCGGGGGGACCCAGCAAGATAACGTTGAAAATCCTATCGGTATCGCGGCTAGTCTTGTTCACAGTGTTACTTGATGAAACCTTCGTAATGCCGCATCGCCAATTGCGCTTGCAACTGCTTCATCGTATCCAAAACCACACCGACAACAATGAGCAAGCCGGTGCTGGTAATAACCAGCGTCGTCGTCTCGGTCAGATCGCCCACGAGAAACGGCATAATCGCGACGAGACCCAAAAAGACCGCGCCGACGAGCGTGATGCGCCGTAAAACTCCGTTCAAATAATCTTCAGTTTTCTTGCCGGGGCGAATGCCCGGAATAAAACCGCCTTGCTGTTGCAAAACTTCGGCAAGATTTTGCTGGCGGAAGATCACGTCGGTGTAAAAGTACGTGAACGCGATCACCATTACGAAATAAAAGAGCCAATAGACGACGTTGTTCTGATTGAACGCGTCTACGATGAAATTCGCAAAATTCGGCTTGTCCGGCGGACCGGCAAACAAGCCGGCGATAATGCCTGGGAAAATCAAAATCGAAATTGCCAAGATCAGCGGAATCATCCCCGCCGAGTTGACCCGCAGGGGCACGTGCGTCGCCTGTCCGCCGTACATTTTCGTTCCGCGCACGCGCTTGCCGTACTGCACCGGAATCCGCCGCGAGCCTTCCTGAATATAAACGATGCCCAAAACCGTCACGATGGAAATCACCGCAAACGCCAGCAAACTCGCCGGATTCGACGACAACATTTGCGCGATGCGCTGGGGCACCGATGCGACAATCCCGCCAAATATAATTATTGAAATCCCGCTCCCGATGCCCTGCTCAGAGATCAATTCGCCTAGCCACATCGCGAAAATTGTTCCCGCCGTCAGCGTCATGACGATTGAGAGTGTTTGCAAAGGAAAACGCTCAAAGCCAAATTGCGTCAGCACCGGCGTTGCGCTCTGGGTCAATAGCGTTGCCTGCCCGAACGCGTTCACTGCCGCGAGCGGCACGGTCAAAAGATGCGTGTACAAATTCAGCCGCGCGCGACCGGCATCGCCGCCCTCTTTCAACATTTTTTGCAAGGAGGGGACAATGCCGCCGAGCAATTGCATGATGATCGAAGCAGTAATGTACGGATAAACGCCCATCGCGACAACCGAAAAATTCGACAGCGCGCCGCCGGAAAACAGATCCAGAAATCCCAGCAGTTGGTTTGATTGAAACAACGTCGCGAGATTTTGGGTGTCTACGCCCGGCACCGGAATATGCGCCGCCAAGCGATAAACGACCAAAATAAAAAGCGTAAAGACTATTTTGTTTCGCAGGTCGGGCAATTTCAACGCGTTCCGCAGGGCTTCAAGCATAGAATCCACTCCAGCAATCTCTAATCTCTAATCTCAGCACTCCAGAGATTAGAGATTAGAGATTATTTTCCAATGACCTCGGTTTTTCCGCCCGCCGCCGCAATCTTTGCCTGCGCGCCCTTTGAAAACGCGTGTGCCTGAACAGTCAGCGATTTTTTAAGTTCGCCATCGCCGAGAATTTTGACGCGGTCGGCGTGCTTCGTCAGCCCGCGTTCCACGAGCGACGTTGGAGTGACGGATGCGCCGGTGTCGAACTTGGCATTCAGCGCGTCGAGATTGACGACCTCGTATTCGACGCGGGAAATATTCGTAAAGCCGCGCGTATGCGGCAAGCGGCGTACGAGAGGGTTTTGACCGCCTTCAAAATACAACGGTATGCCCCGACCCGTACGCGAACGCTGACCCTTGGTGCCGCGTCCAGCAGTCTTGCCTTGCCCAGCCGAAATGCCGCGTCCGACGCGCTTTCTGCCATGCGTAGCGCCGGCGGCAGGTTTCAAATCGTGTAATTTCATCGGTATCCCTACGTAATAAGCAGTTATGGGTAATTACGTTTCACGAATTACTAATTACTTGATTACGATTTTACTTCTTCCCATTTGACCAAATGCCGCACCGCAAAAATCATCCCGCGAATAGGCGCTGAATCTTGTTTCTCAACCACCTGCCACAATTTCTTAAAGCCGAGCGCGGCAATCGTCGCCTTTTGGTCCTTGCCATAGCCGATCGCGCTTTTTACCCACGTGATTTTCAATTTCGCATTAGCCGTTGGCATGGTTCGCTTTTCTCCACGGCGGCAAAATCTGCTCCACCGTCTTATTACGTTTACGCGCCTCGCCCTCCGCGTCCACCATTTCCGACAAGCCGTTGAATGTCGCGCGCACGACATTGATCGGATTAGAACTGCCGAGTGATTTGGTAAGCACATCGCGCACACCCGCGCATTCCAATACCGCGCGGACGCCGCCCGCCGCGATCACGCCGGTGCCCGGGGTCGCCGGTTTGAGCATCACTTCGGATGCGCCATATTTGGAATTGATCGCATGCGGGATCGTTCGTCCGATCGCGGGAACTTTGGTCATCGTTTTGCGCGCGCGTTCCGTCGCCTTGCGAATCGCTTCCGGCACTTCGCGCGCTTTGCCCATCCCGATGCCGACACTGCCGTTATTGTCGCCCACCACGACGAGAACGCGAAAACCAAAATGCCGCCCGCCTTTGATCACTTTGGAGACGCGATTGATATTGACAACGCGTTCGTCAAGACTGGGACCCTCGTCTTGTTGTC
>Ga0247727_10015435_pt1 | contig 12528 bp, 10 predicted proteins | sample WisWelCaveWW1625_FD_202498 | JGI IMG/M metagenome (GOLD analysis project Ga0247727, IMG submission 202498) | Biofilm microbial communities from Wishing Well Cave, Virginia, United States - WW16-25 | ecosystem: Environmental > Aquatic > Deep subsurface > Groundwater > Cave microbial mat | place... | reverse complement strand
GGAAATGGGCGCGACGTTTGCCGAAGACGCCTATGCGCGGCTGGAAAATCAATTCGACCACAACGTCAACAATCGCATTCCACTGATTTTTTATTCCAACCATTTTCATTTTCAAGAAACCAACACCATTCCGTATCTCATTCCCGAAGGCGTCGGCGGTTTTTTTGAGTTTCTCAAAGGCCGCGTCGTTATTCCTTCCGACGGCAGCATCAACGATTTTAAGCACGTCATCAATCACGAGCTGGTGCACGTCTTCATGCATGCGAAAGTCAATCGTATTTTAAAGGATCACAAGAAAACGCAATTCTCCGGGCCGCCACTGTGGTTCACGGAAGGCTTGGCCGAATACTGGTCGGAAGGCTGGGATTCGCAGGCGGAAATGTTCATTCGCGACGCCGTGCTCTCCGGCTATTTGGTGCCGCTCAACGAGATGTATCAAATTTACGGCACGTTTTTGATGTACAAGGAAGGTCAAGCGATTTGCAAATTCATCGCCGAGCATTTTGGCGAAGAAAAAATTTTGCAATTGATGGAGAACAGTTGGAAATCGGAAAATTTTTCCGAAGTGATGGAAATTACCTTGGGCGTCGATTATAAAAAGTTCGACGAGCAATGGCTTTATTCCCTCAAGAAAAATAAATATCCGCTGATGGAAGAGAGTGACGCGCCGGGCATGATCACGCAGCACGTGACCAACAAAGGCATCAACACCAAGCCGACGTTTGCCGCGGTCGATGGCAAGAAGCAAGTCGTGTTCGTTTCCAATCGCGTGGGCTACTCCAACATCTATCGGTTGCCATACGGCGACGAGCACGGCGAGAAACAAGCTTTGGAAACTTTGGTTGAAGGCGAGCGCACGCCCGAATTCGAGTCGTTCAATTTATTGCGCAGCAAGCTCGATGCAAATCAACAGGGTCGTTTGGCTTTCGTTTCCAAAAGCGAGGGCAAAGATGCGTTGTACGTTTATTCTTTGAGTGAACGAAAAATCTTGAGCCGCCATCAATTCGATGATTTGGTGACGCTGTATTCGCCGAATTGGTCGCCCACCGAAAACAAGCTGGTGTTTTCTGGCACGAGCTTCGCCGGCTGGCGCGATTTGTATATTTTGGACCTCGCGACCAATAATCTGCAAAAACTGACGAACGATTTCTACGATGACCGCGATCCGAGCTGGTCGCCGAACGGCCAAGTTATCGCTTTCAGCTCCGACCGCGCGGAATGGGGAAAAAATAGCGCTTACAATTTATTCTCCTATCATCTCGAAACCGGCACGATTGATTATATCACGTACGGCAAGCATCACGACTACACGCCGGCCTGGTCGCCGGATGGGCAGTCGCTCGCCTTCACTTCGGATCGCGACGGCGCGTTCAACATTTGGCTTTTGCAAAACCGCACCGGCGAGGCCTCCGTCGCTATGACTAATGGCGCTTCCAATTCCGCGGCGTCTTTTGCGACGATGAAACCGCTGACGAACGGCAACGGTTATCATGCGCCGCCAGTTTATCCGCGCGCGATCAACGGCGCGGCCGAGCTGCGCAAGCTCACGAGTTTTACCACCGGCGCGTTCGATCCGGAATGGACGGACAGCGGCAGCTTGCTCTTCACCGCGTTTGAAAATTTTGGTTTTCAAATTCGCGAGCTGAAGAACGTGCAAGAGTTTTTTAATAAAGCGAAATTGACCGCGGTCGATACGGTGAAAGCGAAAGCCGAGCCGTGGACCGTGCCGAAACTCACCGGCGAGATGGCGCCGAGCACTGCGGGATACAACCGCCGGTTCAGCCTCGATATCGCGCAAAGCCAAATTACGCAGGATCCGATTTTTGGCGCCGCCGGCGGCGCGCAACTGGCGATGTCGGACATGCTGGGCAATCAGCAATATTATTTTCTCATCTACAACAATGCCGAAAGCCGCAGCGAGTTTCTGCAAAGCTTCAATGTCGCGGTGACGCGCGTCGATCTTTCCAGGCGCGCCAATTATGCGCTCGGCGCTTTTCATTTTGCCGGCCGCTACTATAATCCCGCCGAAGGATTTTTCTACGAGCGGCGCTACGGCGGCTTTGGCGCGATCAGTTATCCGCTGAGCACGTTCAAACGTTTGGAGGCAAGCCTCAATATTCGCCAATCCAACAAAGAGTGGGAAGCGTTGCGCTCGCGCCGCGGTTTGCTGGTTTCCAACTTTGTCTCGTATGTGAAAGACAATTCGTTGTGGGGGCCGTCGGGACCGTTGGACGGCGAACGCATCAATTTAACCGTGGGCAACACGATCGACGTGCGGCAATCGAATGTGAATTTTTATACGATCATCGCGGATTATCGGCGCTATTTCCGCACGAGCCTGCGCACGGCGTATGCGTTTCGCTTCACGACCCATTACAATCACGGCAAAGAGGCCGTTCCATTCTTCATGGGCGGCAGTTGGGATTTGCGGCTTTATCCGCGCTGGCAAATTTGGGGACAGAAAAACTTTTTGGTAAGCCAGGAATTTCGTTTTCCCGCGATCGATCGATTCGTCGTGGCGTTTCCCTTTGGCGGTCTCGGCTTCAGCGCGATTCGCGGCGCGTTGTTTATGGACGTCGGCAACGCCTGGGACACCGAGCTGCGCGATTTGTTGGGCAGCGCCGGTCTGGGCGTGCGCGTGCGCCTGGGCGGCTTTTTGCTGATGCGCTATGATTTTGGCAAACGCTTCACCTGGAATCAGGTCGACAACGGACTGGCGCTGAAACAGTTGAAACTGCATCCGCACACGCATCATCAATTCTTCTTCGGATGGGATTTTTAAAAAAGATAAAAAGACAAACGGATAAAATGAATACTTTCGTAAGATCGAACTATCGCGCCAAACGCTTCTATTCTTCTTTGCTTTTTTTTCTTTTTATCTTTTTTGCTTCCGGCTGCGCGCGGTTGGCGGTGAAGCAAATCGTTAAAAATGATTTGACCAGCACTTGCCTTGCCGGTGTTTCTGCCGAGCGGCACTCGTCCTCGCCGGTTCCGCTCCTTATGCCCTTGGAAGAAGTGGCGCGCTTCAAAGTTTCCGGCTCGGTTTCGCAGCATCTCTGCGCGACCAGTGAGGTGCTGATCGTGCCGTCTTTAGATGGGAAGCTCTCGTTCATCGATCTGACGCCGCCGAAAAATAAAAGCAGCCGCAAGAAGAAGAAAATTGTCCAAAAGAAAAAGCTCGCGAACAATCATGCCGGCACGATTGCGTTAGCGCAACGGAGCTTGTTCGTGGCGATGCGATTTGGGAAAGAGACGCTCTTCCGTTATGATCTGCAAACCGGCAAACAAATTTGGAACATCGACGCCGGCGATATTGCGAGCGAGCCGCTCATTGCCGACAGTTCGGTTTATGTGACGGCGATGTACAAGCACGTCGATGCGTATCGCGTGCAAGACGGCAAACGCCGCTGGCAATTTCGCACCGAGAGCCAACTGCATGCCTCGCCGGCGTTGTCGCAAGGTATTTTAGTGGCGGCCACAGATGATGGAAAAGTTTACGGTCTCGAAGCGGTGAGCGGCAAAAAGTTATGGGAGTATAATTGCGCCGAGCCGGTGCTGGCGACGCCGGCGATCAGCCAAAATCGCGTTTATCTTGGAACGGCTCAAGAGAGCGTTCTGGCGTTGAGTTTGCAAGACGGCGTGTTATTATGGAAAACGAAAACTGGCGCCAAAATCATGCACGCGCCCGCGGTGAATGACAGCTTAGCCATCTTCAGTTGCGGCGACGGCCGAGTGCGGGCTTTCGCCAACAAAACCGGCACCCTCCGCTGGACGTTCCGCGCCGGCAGCGTGATCGGCACCTCGCCGTTGATTGCCGCGAACAACGTTTTCTTCGGTTCGCTCGATCATCATTTTTATGCCCTCGACGCGGCCACCGGCGGATTATTGTGGCAACAAGAACTCGACGGCCGCGTCCGCACCGATCCCGTCATCGCCGGCGACAAGCTCATCGTCGCCAGTGAAGATCGCGTGGTGTATGTGTTTGGCAAAGCCGCGGCGACGGGGACGAATTGAAGCTTTTCAAACAGCCAAGCCAGTGCGAAGCCGAGATTGTACCTCTTGCCAATCATGATCTGAGAGATGGCCAATTTTAACGACGCTTGTGGCAGGAAGTGTAGCCAGAAAAGTTTATAAAGCCTGATCTGCGTGTTTCAATACTGCGACGGTGAGATCGTGAATATCCTCATCAGTCCAGGCCTCGCTTTTATCAACGAGCTTTTCATGGTCGTAGCGAGCTTTTAGAGAAAAAACAAAATTCTGCACTTCTGCTACTCGTTCAGGCGGCAACACACTGATCGCTTTCAAGATTTCTTTCGCTTGCCCTGTGGTCAACATAAATGAGCCTCCTGGTAAATTGTATCAACACTTTCAATTTAACAAACTGTGCAATTGATTGCAATGTCTATTTTGGTTTCTCTTAAAAGTGTAATTGGAGTTGCGCTCCGCCCGCGTTTGTCTGTAAATTGCGCCGCGCCAATTGCTGAATCTCGGCTTCCAACCAGGCGATATACATGCGCTGCGTGGCGCGTTTTTCGATAGCGGCGCGACAAAGCTCGTGCACCGCTTTGGCATAACTCGGCCACTGCTCGCGGATCGTTTTAGGCAATTTGAGATAAGTCGGCGCGTCATCGCAAAACAACTCGCTGCGCGCCAGCGTCCAAATGTCACACGGCTTCTCGCCGCTGGGAATCCGCTCAAATGAAGCCTCGAGATGCGATAAGCCTTGCACCAAATGCGTCAGCTCGTGGCCGATGGTGTTGTAGCTCAACTGGCGCACTTTCAAACGAATGGTCAATTCGGCTTCAACCTGGCGCGGAATGAGCGCGCTGCCGAGATGCGCGCGGGTATAGCCCACCTTAATCGTTCTGCCGGCCAATTCCGGAAAATGGCGCAGCGCCGCTTGCAGCATCGCCTGTGCGCGCTGCGTCAAACGTTTTTTCATTAACGGAGTAAAACGAAATGGCACGGATGATTTCGAAGTCGGTTTGAAACGGTGTTTTTTCGTCTGCGGTTTATTCGGGAGCTTGTTATCTTTCAAACCGCAGCCAGATCATTGAACTAATTTACGCAATTTTAGCCTCATGGTCAAGCATGCCACGTTATCAATCTCAATCGCTGGAAAAGCGCTTGACTGCCACGTGTTGAATCCGTATATTGACATTAAAGCCGCATGACATGTCAAAGCAAAAAATTTGCAGAGGTGATTAATGCTGGAGTTTCTTCACAGCAACACGATTACGGTTGCAGAATTGCGGGCGAAGACCGCAAAAATAATTGCGCGGACGAAAGATTCCGGCCAACCTTTCTTGATTACACAAGATGGAAAGCCTGCCGCATTACTCTTCGATATCAAAAAATTTCTTAATGACCTCGCGACCGAGAACCTGGCGCGTCAAATTGCGGTTGGAGAAGCCGACATTGCTGCTGGAAGAGTGCAGGATTTAGACGAAGCTTTGGAGGAGATTCACCGTGCTCGTAAGTTATCAGGTCGAAATCGCGTTCGCCGCAAAAGCTGATTTGAAAGAAATTTAGGAAAATCCGCATGTTCGAAACTCCCGATCCGATTGCACGTTTTGCGAAAATATATGAACAAGTCAAAAAAATCGTCACGCCCGAACCGACGGCGATGATTCTGGCCACCGTGAGCGCGGCAGGCAAACCCTCGGCGCGGGTGGTGTTGCTCAAGGATTTTGACGAGCGCGGTTTTGTTTTTTATACGAATCTCGAAAGCCGTAAAGGACAAGAACTGCGTGCAAATCCATACGCCGCGCTATGCTTTTATTGGGGCGCGTTAGAGCAGCAAGTGCGCCTCGAGGGCCGCATTGAGAAAGTTGCCGACGTCGAAGCCGACGCTTATTTTGCCTCACGTCCGCGCGGCTCGCAAATTAGCGCCTGGGCATCCAAACAAAGCCGCACGTTAACGAGCCGGGAAGAATTGGAGTCGCGGGTGCAAGCGGTGGAAAAAAAATTTGTCGGACGCGACTTGCCGCGCCCTCCTTTCTGGTCGGGCTTTCGCGTGATTCCGGAACGTATGGAGTTTTGGCAATCACGGCCAAACCGCTTGCATGATCGGACGGTTTATTGGCGCGAAAATAATCGCTGGAAAATTGAAAAGCTTTATCCGTAGCTCTCACCTCAATGCCGGCGTAAACGTTGCAGCAAAGCTCGTCCAAATTGCCGGCGGTAGCGCCAGAGGAGTGAAAGCAGCAATGGCGCCGAGAAATCTCCTTTGAGCAGCGCCGGAATCACTTCGGCCGGAAACTGCGCCAGCAATTGAATTTTTTCATTCCACGCATGGTCGTCATATTGTGACAGGCGTTGATTGATTTCCCACCCCCACGAAAAAAGCCGGCCAAAACGCCGGCGCCAACGTTCATCAAAACGCGCGAGAAATACCGCGTCAAATTTTCCGGCGCCATGCGCGGCGCTTGCAGTTTCACCGGCCATACGCCCAACCGCGAGCGCGAACCGAATGCCCTCACCCAATAAGGTGGAGATCAATCCTCCCGCATCGCCGACCACCAGCAGACCATGCGTTGAAGTTTTTGCCAACGGCGGAATAGCCGGAATCATGCCGAGATGAAACTCCAACGCGGCGTGGCGCTGCAACGGAATGCCGTTGATTTCTCCACGCGCGAGCAATTGCTCCAGCAAAACGCGCGGCTCGGTAGTAGTGTCGGGACGAAGCGCGCCGATGCCCAGGCGCACGCGCGAATCGCCATGGGGAAAAATCCACCCGTAACCTGACGGGCCCGCCAAACTGCCGAAGAGCAAGGCAATCGTATCCGCCGGCCATTCCGGCCAATAAAAATCGTATTCCGCGCCCAATCCATATCGCATGATCGCGCCGCGTAATTTCATTTGCTGCGCCAGCACGCCGGCGGCGCCAGTCGCGTCAATGAGCAAAGGCGCAGAAAATTCGCCGTGTTGTCGCACCGACAAACCGCAAGGGCGCTCACCGTCGAAGATGATACGTTCAACCGAGGCGTTGGCAAAAATCTCCGCGCCTGCCGCGGCAGCTCGCGCGGCGAGGTGCTGATACAAACCGCGCACGTCCAAAATACAACTCACCGGTTCATCATACGAAAAACTTGCCGTAGCGTTTGGCGCGATAAATTTTCCGGTGCGGATCGGATGCATAAAACGCTCCGGCACGTCAAGCTGCCGCAGCTCGGCAATCCAACTGCCGCCGCTGGTGTGCACGGGATAGCCGATTTCTTTGCTGCGTTCAAAAACCGCAACTCGCAATCCGGCGCGCGCCGCAGCTTCCGCGGCGCTCAGCCCGGCGGGCCCGGCGCCGGCGATGAGCACGTCATATTTCTTTTGTGGAGACCGCATGAAAATTGGGCTGAAAAATAGTTGGCCGAAACCCCATGTCGCCTTGAGTTCCGGCCAAAATTTTAAAACCGCTTTGAAAATAACTTATAAATTGTCGCATGAAGCAATTTATAAATTGGCCTCCAATTTCTCTTTGATTTTCTGCTTGGGGACGGCGCCGACGATTTGATCGACCACCTTGCCGTTCTTGAAGATCATCAAATTGGGAATGCTGCGGACGCCGAAAGTGCCGGCGGTTTGATAATTACTGTCCACATCCATCTTCACGATTTTAAAACGGCCATCGTATTCTTTGGCCAGCTCGGCCACGGTCGGCGCGATCATTTTGCACGGGCCGCACCATTCCGCCCAAAAATCGACCATCACGGGAACTGAAGATTTTAAAACTTCGTCGCTAAAGTTAGCATCGGTGACTTCCAGAGCCATGGGATTCTCCTTGATTTCAGGTTATATGTTTTTTTATTTTCTCTGCTTAAGTTTCCGTATTTCAAAATAGCAAGCTTTTAGAAAAAATTCAAGAGATTTCTTAATTCTTTCGCCCTTTTTCTTTTTATCGGCAGGCTTGGTTTCGAAGCTTTTTGTGTTATATTTTAAAATGCGCGGCGGTTCATTCAAAGGCAAAACTATTTTGGGCAAGACGATTAAAAGCGTTTTAATGGTTTTGCCCTTTACCCAGTTGGATAAGATTCAATTCATTCCGGTAAACTGTAATTTGAAATTATCCAACGGGGTGAATCGTTTTGCCTTCCCGCCGCGACTTGTATAAAACGGCTTCGTACTCACAAGTTTTGCTGCCATGAAGAAACGCCTTCTCCCCTTCCTGCTGCTTTTGCTGACTTCGACCATGCTGCGCGCGCAGACCAACTCCGCGCCGCCTCTTCAATTCGACCGTCTCCCCAGCGAGCTCGGGCTTTCGCAAAATTTGGTTAGCACCATCATTCAAGACCGCAAAGGCTTTATGTGGTTCGGCACCAAAGACGGGCTGAATCGGTTTGACGGCTACAGATTCACGGTCTATCGGCACAATCCGTTTGACTCGACTTCACTCTCGGATAGCTACATCACGGCGTTGCTGGAAGATCGCGCCGGCAGAATTTGGGTCGGCACTTTGCGCGGCGGGCTGAACCTGTTTGATCGCGCCACGGAGAGGTTCTCTCACAGTATGCCCGATTCGGCCAACCCCAACAGTCTGAGCCACTCGCGCATTACCGCCATTGCGGAAGATCAATCCCGCGAAGGCGGGACGACCATTTGGATCGGCACCTGGGGCGGCGGCGTCAACCGGCTGGTTCTTCCTGCCGGCGCAAAAACTTTGGCCGGCGCGATCTATACGCGCTTCATGCATGATCCGAACGATCCCAACAGCCTCGGCAACAATATTATTTCCGTGTTCACCGTTGCCAAAGACACGGTTTGGGTTGTCACCAATTTCGCCGGTCACTATCAAATCATTCCAACCGCCGATCGTCGAAACTTCGCGGTGCGCCCCGTGACGTGGGGCAGCGATTTGCCCATTCCGGAATGGCAAAAACGTTTGGAAACCAACGTTCAAACGTATCCCTTTGGTCAGGGGAAAAACGGCAAGATTTGGATCGGGAGGGAGAACGGATTCAACTGTTGGGATGCGATCGCCGGTGAATACACCTTTTATGCGCTGGCCGCGAAAAATTTTATGGGGTTGAACTATTCGTTTTTGGAAGACCGCACGGGCATTTTATGGGCCGGACATTCGCAGGGACTCCGGCGTTACGATCTCACCGCCGGAACCGTCGCGGATTTACGGCACGATCCGAATAACCCTCACAGTATTGCTGAAAGCGGCATCAACACCATATATGAGGACAACGGCGGCATTCTGTGGTTTGGCTCGAATGGCAATGGCTTGTTCAAATATGATCCCAAAGTCGCGCCCTTTAGCCGGTCGCATCGCGGCGCCGCCAAACTCTCGCTTTGGCGCGGCACCAGCATTCGGGCGCTTTGCGAAATGCGTGATCCCGCCCCGCCGGTGGTATGGCTCAGCGCCGCCGCGGGCCCGCTGCTTCACCTTAACCGGACCACTGGAGAAATTGCGGCGGCCAAATTTTATTCTCCGGATACATTTAGGCTTGAAGTGGTGTTTTCCATGCTGCAAGACAAAAAAGGTGCGCTGTGGATTGGCAATACACTCGGATTGCACCGCCTTGAATGGCGCGAGGGAAACCTTAAAGCGATCTCCTATTTATGAGCCGGAGCCTGACGGCAAAATCGAAAATTTGCGCGACGGCGTTTATAAAATTTTTGAAGACCGGCAAGGCGAAATTTGGATTGCCACCATTACGCATCTCGCCCGTCTAGATCAGCATAACCGCCGGTTTGTCAGATATCGATTCTCGACGGCGGAGCCGAGCACGGTGCAGGAATATGCCTATCCATTTATTCATCAGGATCGCCGCGGCGTTTTTTGGCTGGGCACGTTGGACGGGCTGCAACGCTTTGATCCGGTCACGGCCTCGTTCAAACGTTATCAGAACGATCCGCACGATGCTTCCAGTTTGAGCTTTAACGTCGTGCGCGCGATTCATGAAGATCCGTTTCAGCCGGATAAATATCTCTGGGTGGGAACCGGCGGCGGCGGCTTGAATCGCTTTGATCTGGAAACCGAAACCTTCAAGCATTTCACCGAAAAAGACGGACTGCCCGACAACGTGGTTTATGCGATTTTAAGCGATAGCCCCGACTTTCCTTTGAAGACTTTAAAGGAAGATCGGGGCAATTTGTGGATGAGCACCAACAATGGTTTGTCAAAATTTAATCCGCGCACTCATCAGTTCAAGAACTACGATGTCAAAGACGGCTTGCAGGACAATGAATTCAACAGTTGCGCCTATTTCAAAAGCTCGAGTGGCGAATTGTTTTTCGGCGGCATCGGCGGGTTCAATGCGTTTTATCCGGAAGACATTCAAGACAACCGGCACGTGCCGCCGGTCGTGGTCACCGATTTTCAAATCTTCAATAAACCGGTTCCGTTTGGAAGTCCGAGGTCCGAGGTCCGAAGTCCGAAATCCATATTGAAAAAGCCGATTGCGGAAACCGAGGAGATTACGCTTTCTTACGAGCATAAAGTTTTCTCTTTTGAATTTGCGGCGCTGGATTACACCGATCCCGCCAAGAACCGCTACGCCTACAAGATGGAAAACTTCGATCGGGATTGGCAGCAGGCGGGAACGAAGCGCACGGCGACTTACACGAATCTCAATCCCGGTGAATATATTTTCTGCGTGAAAGCCGCCAATAACGACGGCGTGTGGAATGAAGAAGGCGCTTCGATCCGAATCACCATCATGCCGCCATGGTGGCGAACGTGGTGGGCGTACACGCTTTACGTTTTATTTTTTGCGGCGAGTTTATACGGCCTCCGCCGCTATGAAAGGAACCGGCAGCAACTCAAGCATCAAGTCGAGATCGAGCGCTTGCAAGCCGAGAAGCAGCAATTGGAAACCACCAAGCTGCAAGAGCTGGATCGCCTGAAGTCGCGCTTCTTTGCCAACATCTCGCACGAATTCCGCACGCCGCTCACGCTCATCATGGGGCAAATCGACAGCGCGCGCGAGCTGTCCGCGGATAAGCCGCTCAAGGCCAAGCACGACATGGCGTTTCGCAATGCGCAACAACTGCTGCGGTTGATCAACCAACTGCTCGATCTCTCCAAGCTCGAAGCCGGCCGCATGGAGCTGCGCGCCGTGCATGGCAACATCGTGCCGCTGTTGAAAAATCTCACCTATGCTTTTGAATCGCTCGCGCTCAGAAAGCGAATCACTTTGCGCTTTCAAACGACAGCCGAGGAGATCAAACTCTATCATGAGCCGGATAAGATCGAAAAGATCGTGCACAATTTGTTGTCGAATGCCTTCAAATTCACGCCGGAAGGCGGCAGCGTGAAAGTGGCAGTAGCAGCGGCAGTCAACGAAGAGAAGCTGCTCGTGTTAGTGCAACTGCAACTGCCAACTTCATCGAGATCACCGTCCGCGACACCGGCATCGGCATTCCCAAAGAGCATTTGCCGCACGTCTTCGATCGCTTCTATCAAGCCGACAGTTCCACCACGCGCGAGCACGAAGGCACGGGCATCGGCTTGGCGTTGACGAAGGAGCTGGTGGAATTGCACGGCGGCGAGATTTCGGTGGAGGGTGAGGAAGGTTTCGGCACGACGTTCGTGGTGCGGCTGCCGCTCTCAGTAACCAGTGATCAGTTATCAGTAATCAGTGATCAGTTGCCAGTGATCAGTGAGCAGTCAGCGGTGAGCAGTGAGCAGTCTTCAGTGACCAGTGAGCAGTTACAAGCAACCAGCGACGAGCGACGAGCAACCAGCGACAAGCAACAAGCAACCAACAACGAGGAAGTCGTGCTCATCGTGGAAGATAATGCCGATCTTCGTTCTTACCTTCGCGAGCATCTCGAAGAGCGCTTTCAAATTGTGGAAGCCGCGGACGGCGAGGAGGGCGTGGCCAAAGCGCAGGAGATGGTGCCGGATTTGGTGATCACCGACGTTATGATGCCCAAGCTCGACGGTTATGGCTTGAGCAAAAAACTCCGCAGCGATGAAAAGACCAGCCACATTCCCATCATCATGCTCACCGCGCGGGCGGAGGAGGCGGATAAAATCGCGGGACTGGAGATCGGCGTGGATGATTATCTCACCAAGCCGTTCAGCCCGAACGAGCTGCGGGTGCGCGTGCGCAATTTGATCGCGCTGCGGAAGAAGCTGCGCGAGCGCTTCAGCCAAACCACGCTCATCAAGCCTGCCGAAGTCACCGTTGCCTCGGTGGATCAAAAATTTTTGGAACGGCTGAAGGAGATCGTCGAGGCGAATATGGAAGAGGAAGACTTCGACGTGAAAGAGTTGAGCGCCAAAGCCGGCCTGAGCGACCGCCAGCTCGAGCGCAAGCTGAAAGCGTTGATCGATCAAACGCCGAATCAATTCATTCGCTCGATGCGTTTGCAAAGAGCGAAGCAGTTGCTGGAGCAAAACGCCGGCACGGTGTCGGAGATTGCCTTTCGACTTGGATTCAACAACCTATCCCATTTCTCCAAAAATTTTCGCGAGGCGTTCGGCGTGCTGCCCTCGGAGGTGAAAGGCGAGGGGTGAAAGGTGATGGGTGCTTTCGCTCGATCGCAATAAACAGGTCTAGTTTCTTTCGATCGAGCGAAAGC
>Ga0247727_10015434_pt1 | contig 12528 bp, 9 predicted proteins | sample WisWelCaveWW1625_FD_202498 | JGI IMG/M metagenome (GOLD analysis project Ga0247727, IMG submission 202498) | Biofilm microbial communities from Wishing Well Cave, Virginia, United States - WW16-25 | ecosystem: Environmental > Aquatic > Deep subsurface > Groundwater > Cave microbial mat | place... | reverse complement strand
TTCTTGGAACGTCAAACATGAGATTGTAGTTTGCGACTCTTTCATCGCCAAATCTGTCTGAGATTACTACTCTTAATTTGTAGTCGTCTCTGTCAACATCGTCTGGTACTGTGATGCTGAGCTTTTTGACATAAGTTACGTTTGCTTGTGCGTCAAATACTGGTGTTTTGTCTTCGATGTCTTCTACATCGCTGAATTCGTATCCTGAAATGAACACGCGTACTTCTGCATTGTCAAGGTCTGAGCTTGGTGTGAATCTGACTCTTACTTCGTATTCCTGTCCTCTTTCGAGTGATAGTCTGTTAACCGCGTTTTCTGATAAGATCGTGTCATCAACTTCTACTTCATCTAAAGTTACTGGTAGTGCTAGTGCTGAACCTATGACTGTTAAGAAAAGTGCCAATGCGAATATTGCGTGAATTGCTTTCATTCTTATTACCCCCATCTCGTGCAGGACATCGTCCTGCTATTAATGTTTTTCTATTCTGGAGTAGTTTTACTCTGTTACCACTAATAAGTTACTACTCATATATAAAGCTTTCTATAATTATACTATGACTTCCACAGTTCGGTGCTTGGCTCGGTGTAATGAGCCGCTGTCCATCGTTATGCGGACGTCTTCGTATAATCCCGGCTGGGTGTCTTCTGGAAGCTCGATATAAACAGTTTTGCTGACGCGCTTGCCGACGTTCAAGTCCATTGGTCCTACGCTTGCGCGCACTCCAAGGCTCGGTATTGCGACAGCTACTTTCAGATTTTCAAGCTTCTTGTCACCGTTGTTTTTGAATGAGATTGTTACTGGCACTAAATCTCCTGCTGCCGCGTCATACGCATTTGGTATGATTATTGCGCCGATGTAGACGCTGATATCTTCATCATTGCCTGGTGTTGGTTTTGGCCCTGGCCCAGGCGGGCAGATTGGACAGATTTCCTCAACCACGTGCAATAGGAAGCTTTCTGGTACGCCGTTGCAGGTTAATGTTACTTCTTCTGTTCCTACAAATTCTGGTTCAAGGTCAAATATTCTCAAGTCATCGCTTACAAATGCAAGGTCGAAATATGCTGAGCTGCTCGCAATGCTAAAGAAAAGTAAGTCGTCATCTGGATCTGAACATTTTGAAAAGACATCTTCTTGTATAATAGTGCCGGATGGGCTGCCTTTGAGAATTGTTACATCTGCCAAATCTTCCCATACTGCATCCACTCCACCTGGGAATCCTGGTCCGCCTGGTGATGGTCCGCCTGGGAAGTCTCCGCCTGGGAATCCGCCTATGCCGCCGCCGTCAAAACTTCCACCTGTGCCGCTGTCAAAGCTTCCTCCAGGTGTTCCGGTTGAGCTTGAACTGCCTGCTCCTCCGCCGTCGAAAGCGGAACCAAATCCACCAGATCCACCGCCGTCGAAAGCGGAACCAAATCCACCAGATCCACCGCCGTCGAAAGCGGAACCAAATCCGCCGGCTCCGCCACCATCAAATGCTGAGCCGAATCCACCTGCTCCGCCACCGTCAAAAGCAGAACCGAATCCGCCGGCTCCGCCACCGTCAATGCCTGAACCGAATCCGCCAAATCCTCCGCCGTCAAATGCGAAGATAAACGGTGCAGCTATCATCGTTGCTATCAAAATCATAGAAATGAACGGTAGTGTTTTTGTTGGTTTCATTTGGCTCCCTTTTTGTCAATTAAAATGATAAAAAAAATTAATCATCTCTGCCCGGCAGTTTTGGATGGTCTCCTTTTGGAGCTTCCGGTTTCTTTTCCTCAGGCTTTTTTTCCTCAGGTTTCTTCTCTTCCGGTTTTTTCTCCTCAGGCTTCTTGCCTGCCTTGAGTCCTTCTACTTCTTTCTTGAGCTCCTCGTATTTCTCTTCCAATGTCTTTTCTTTTGGAGCGTCTTTCTTTTCTGGAACGTAGAAGACTTCTGCAACCAGCCTGCCTTCCTTCATTTTCTCAAGCATTGCTGAGTAAGTCATCGGGCGTGTTTTGTTTTTCAACGCACCGTCTGTTATTTCGCCTTTGTCGTTCTTTGCGTATCCAGGCAGGAATGTTCTTAAGTCTGAAACTTTTCCTTCCTGTACAAAGAGCGTGTTTTCAAACATGAATTGCTTGAAAGCTTCGTGCTTCTTTGGAGGCCATGAGCTGCTGGTTACTGAGCCGAATTTGTCTCCATCCCAGATGCGCATTCTGTCCACAGCAAGGTTTGCTGCTTCTTCAACAGATAATCCATATAATGGTGCGTGGTCAACTGGTGAACCAGTTATTTCAAAGTGGTTCTCTGGCTCGTGTCCGTACCAGGTGTCTTCTACATCTTTTCCTGGTTTGTCAACGAACAATACAGCGCGTCCTTTCAATGTCTTTGCGAAGTTGACAACGTATTCTTGTCCTTTCTTCTGGTAGCTCTGTGCCTCTTCTCGAGTCACTTTGCTGATTGGGTCGTCGCCCTTTACTGCTTCAGAAATTGATTTTGCGCGTTCAGTTTGCATTCTCACAATCTTTGCTTTTTCTGGAGTCATGTCGCCTTTCGTTGCTTCTTCCAATTGTGATTTGACGTGGCTGACTTTCTTTGCGTAGTCATTGCCCAGAGTGTCATAAGTTTTCTGGTCTACAGCGCGTGCTTGTTCGTATTTTTCCTGCGCTGTTTGCTCTTTCTTGACATCAGAAATTTTTTCTTCTAATTTTGATTCTGCTTTGCATTCGCTTGCTGGTGCTGCGCATCCATATCCTACTATGCTGAGTGTTGCTGCGACCAATCCTGTGTACATTGCCTTCATTGTAATCCCCCCGATATACTATGAGCGTTGTCCGCTATACCTACTGCGAAGTGGCACTAATATATAAGCTTTTTTAAAATTTCAGCTCGATGTACAATCCTGCCTTTACGCCGTTTTTCGTCTTATCTTCGTGCAGGCCCTGGCCCGGATCGTCTATTTTCTGGCCGTTGTACTGAAAGGCGAAATCTCCGCCTACGCTCAGGTTTGGCGTTATATCCCATCTTGGCTGTATGCCAACTCCCAGTGTTTTTGTCCTTGTTTCTCTTAATGATATGTCACTTTCAGTGTCAGTTATTTTTCCCATTACATAAGGAGTTATGCTTAGTATTCCTCCCTTGTGATTCTCGTCTCGCAAATCAAATGAGAATCGCGGACCTATCTTCAGTGAGTATGTGCTGTCTGTTTCAAGCTCGCCAAACTTGTTTCTGTTCCAGTAGGCCTGCGCTACAAGGTCGACAAGTCCTGAAGGAATGTCGTTTCGCCATCTGTCCATTCCTGCTTTTTCCAGTTTGGCAAAGGCGTCATTTTCGGTGTAAAGACGTTGTACAACATCAATTCCTGCAAACAGAGTATCGTAGTCTCCGTCGATTTCATATCCGCTTTCAAGTTCTGCGTCGAATTCTCCTTTTCCGCCGTAGACTTTGAGCAGTCCTCTGAAGCCGTGTTCCTTGCTTGCAAGGCCGAATTCTCCGCCGAATATCCATCTGGAAGCATCCATTTTGATGTCTCCGCTGAATTTGTCGTCTTCTCTTCCGAGAATTCCGCGCAGGTAGACTTCAAGTTCCGCATCATTCTTTGCATAAAATCCGAGTCCCAATATTTCACGTACGCTGTTGACATTTATCCTGCTGTCGTCGATGTTTTTGAATCTCTGATACTCATCCTGAATTCCAAAGTATGGCCTGAAATTTCCTAATTTCAGTTCAGCTTGGAATGTTGCTGAAGCTCTGTCAACTAATGGCTCTGTTTCTGCTTTTATCTGCAGTGAGCCGTTTAAGATATCATCAAGTTTCTTTGAAACTGTTTTATTATCATCTGCAACTGAAACTTTCTTGTCTTTTTGTTCTGTTTTTTTCTTGTAAAAATCATCAAATGATTCTTGTGCGCTTGCGTTTTGCGCTGCGTAAAAAGAACTTGCGAGCAATGAGCCTGTAAGAACAGCTTTGTTTAGTAAGCTTCTGAAAAAGTTTGTTTTCATATTAACCCCCAATATATAATGCGCTAAGACCGTCGTAGTGCTGGAGATATTTAAAACTTTCTATTTTGTTGCTATTCTGCAGTAGCAACTAAACTCATAGCAAACTTTTTAAGTCGCTGTCCGGTTTTGCCGGATATGGAAGAAAAGAGCGGGTTTTGGGCCAAGGTTCCCTTAATCATATCATTCTGCAGAAAGCACGCAATGCTTCTGACTTTGATTCTCGTGCTTGCCTTGCAGTTCGTTCCAAGTCCGCAGGGCAGTTATCCTTGGGGCGGCGTGTGGATAAGAATGCAGAGCAAGGCTTTGCCTGTTGCTGATTCCGCTGCTGCCTCCAGCGTTGATAATTACTTGCGCCAGCAGGCTACAGCTATCGTAAGCAAGCAGTATCCCAATCTTCCTGATTCCAACAAGCAGAAAGTTCTCAATGATGTGATGAAAAAGATAAGGGATGAGCATAAAGCGGACATTGATTCGCAGGAGAAAAGAATTGCTCAGGAAGTCCGCGATCATTATTCCTATGAGGCCGACGGCAGGAAATTCGGCTATATGCCTGATATTGACCCGTATTATTATTTGCGCTACGCCCGCAATATTGAGGAGAAAGGCCATTCATACGATATTTTGAACGACGGCGTTCCTTGGGACAATCACATGATTGCTCCTTTGGGTACAACTTCTGACCCAAGCTGGCATCCAATAGTGGCTGTCTTAATTCACCGCATTGCTTCGATTTTTGACAGCAAGATTACCTTGATGGAGTCTTCCAATTATTTCCCTGCAATTTTCGTTTTCTTGTCTCTTATCTTCACTTTTTTCATAGCGCAGAAGGTTTCCGGAAACATTGGCGGCTTTTTCGCCGCGACCATGCTGGCATTGCTTCCTGCCGTTATGGGCAGAACTCCTTGGGGCCATTTTGATACGGATGCTTACAATGTTTTCTTCCCTGTCGTGGCAGTCTGGCTGTTATTCCTGGCTTTGAGCGCTGAATCTTGGAAAAAACAGGCTTTGTATGCTGCGCTTACCGGTCTTTCCATTGCAGTTTATTCAAACTTATGGACTGGCTGGTGGTATTTGTTTGACTTTGTCATGGGCGCATTTGCGGTGTCTATTGTCGTGGAAATAATTACTCATTTCAAGAATCTCAAGGAAGGTCTCGGTTCTCTTTGGGCGCATTCTAGAATCAAAAAATTCCTGACAATTGCGGTCGCCGTGTTTTTGACTTCCGCAGTATTTTGTTCCTTGACTCCAACCGGTTTCAGCAAGTTTGTTGACGGCGCTTTCAGGGGTGCCTTGAGTTTCACTTTGATTAAAGATGCCGCATTGCCAAGCTTGTGGCCTAATGTTTTCACGACTGTGGCCGAGTTGAATCCGGCAAATTTCAGCCAGGTGATATCTTCTATCGGCGGAACTCTCATGTTCGCCATAGCTATTTTGGGCATCTTGCTGTTGTTGTTGAAGAGAGATGAGCACGGCAGGTTTGACGTGACGTATAGCGCGCTGCTGACTTTGTGGTTCATTGGAACAATTTACGCTTCATTGAAAGGTTTGCGTTTCACTTTATTGCTTGGCCCTGCATTTGCAGTTGCTTTTGGTGCTGCTGGAGGCTTGCTTGCGCAAAAATTATCTGCATTTGGAGAGAGGCACCTGCATTTGAACAAAATAATCACCAGCATTCTTGTTATCGTTATATTTGGCATTATCATCATCAATCCTGTTACTGCAGGTGCGAATATGGTGCGTAACTCTTGGGGCAGTGTTGTGAATGATGTTCCTATTATGAATGATGCATGGTGGAATTCTCTTACAAGGATTAAGGATAACAGCCAGCCGAACGCCATCATTAATTCTTGGTGGGACTTTGGCCATCATTTCAAGTTTGTTGCTGACCGCGCCGTGACTTCTGATGGCGCTACTCAGAATTCTCCTCAGGCTCATTGGGTTGGCCGTGTGCTGCAGACAAGTAATGAAGATGAGGCTGTTGCTATTTTGCGCATGCTTGACTGTGGCGCCAACAGCGCATTTGATTTCGCATTAAATGCTACAAAAGATCCTGTCGTTTCGATTAAGCTTGTGAAAGAAATTATTATGCAGGATAAGGAAACTGCTGGAAAATTGGCTCAGGAAGCTGGAGTTTCAGAGGAGATTTTGAGGTATACTCATTGCGAGCCTCCTGAAGACTTTTTCATTGCAAGTTCTGACATGATTGGAAAGGCAGGAGTATGGTCTCACTTTGGTTTGTGGAGTTTTGAGCGCGCTGAAGTCTGGCAGAAATGGCGCTTTGTGGATGAAGACGAGGCTGTTTCCGAGATGGTGAAGCGTTTTAACTGGACTGAAGAAACTGCCAAGCAGATTCATCGTGATGCTAATGCTTTGACTTCTGAAGAGGCTGCAAATGCGTGGATCAGTGCATGGCCAGGCTATCTTGCTGGGGATGCCAGCTCGTGCACAACTTCTGGCGACAAAGCTGTTTGCGGAGGCATCTCAATTAACCTTTCAAGCAAGCGTGCTGAAGCGAAGTTGAATCAAGGCACTGCTGTTGCCGGAAAAGTTGTTTTGTATGACAGAGCAGGCGGTAAGAAGGATTACACTGTTGACGGCGGAAATGCTGGTTTAGTGGTTGTGTTCTGGCCGACTGGCAGTGGCATGAATGCTATTGCTGCGTCTGAGCCGTTGGCTGACAGCATGTTTACCAGAATGTTCTACATGAAGGGCCTTGGCTTGAAGCATTTCAGGCCTTTTGCTGAGGAGCGCCAATTGATTGGCGGAATGATTTATGTTTACAAGGTTGACTGGGAAGGCAAGGATGCTTTCATTCCAAATGAATTGACCCCAAAAGACAAGGTCGAGCCCGGCGCCCAGGTTTCATTGAGCTATATTGGCTGGACTGATGACAACAAGGTGTTTGATTCCAGCATTCCAAACTGGCAGTCTTTGAACATTACTCCTGATTCGCGTTTTGATGACTTCGAGACAAAGCCTTTGGCGTTTGTTGCAGGCGCTGGTAAAGTCATTCCGGGCTTTGAAAAAGGAATTCAAGGTATGAAAAAGGGGGAGACTAAGACCATTACTGTTCCGCCTGAGGAAGCTTATGGAACTGACCCTTCAAAGCACCAGTTGGCCAATAAGACCCTGCACTTCAGGATTAGAATCGATGCCCTGCAGTAAGACTAGTCGTTCTAAATATTTATAAAGCCAAATAGTGTCCTTTATGCTATGAACACTTGGTTTGTTATTGCCGCGTATAATGAAGAGCATAGTATTGCCAATGTTGTTAAGGAGCTCTCTAAGGCAGGGTATAAGAACGTGGTCGTGGTAGATGACGGCTCTTCTGATGACACTTATAAGGTTGCAAAACAGCATACCAAGCATGTTGCCCGCCACGTAATTAATAGGGGCCAGGGCGCTGCTTTGAGGACTGGAATTGATTATGCGCTTAAGGAAGGCGCTGATATTATTGTAACATTTGATGCTGACGGCCAGCACCGTGTTGAAGATATTCCTGTTTTGATAGCACCTGTTAAGTCTGGAGAGGTTGATATTGCCCTTGGCAGCCGTTTCCTAAAGCAGGGCTCTAATGTTCCTTTGTTCAGGAAGATTGTTTTGAAAGGCGGAATTTTTGTCATTTGGCTGTTCTATGGCATTAAGATCACGGATCCTCACAATGGTTTCCGTGTTTTTTCGCGTGACGCTGCGGAAAAGATTGAGATAACAATGGACAGGATGGAGCACGCTTCAGAGATTTTGTCTGAAATCAAAAAGAAGCATCTGAAATTTGTGGAAGTGCCTGTTGTTATCCGTTATACTCAGTACAGCATGGCGCACGGCCAGAGCAGTTTTAATTCAATTAAAATCTTTTACAGGATGCTTTTGCATAGGTTTTCAAAATGATGCAGCCGATTCAGATCGCAGCGTTGATTGTTGCAGTGATTCATTTAGCCAGGATAATTTCGCTTTGGAGAGGCAGTAAAATTCCAACAAAGGCAGCCATATTTTGGTTCTTTGTCTGGTTTGCAGTTTTGATAATTGTTTTCTTCACGCCTGCAATTGATGCATTGTCCAAACCCATCGGCGTTGGAAGAGGTATTGACCTTGTTGTTTACATCGCTATATTGGGATTATTTTATGTCGTGTTCCAGTTGTACATGAAGATTGACAAGCTGGAGCGCGAGATTACGAAACTCGTGAGGGAAATAGCCCTTAAAAAATGAGAATAGTGATTTTCTCGTCGTATTTTCTGCCCCACAAGGGCGGCGTTGAGAATTATGTTTATCAGACGGCAAAGCGCCTTGCCAAAAGAAATAAGGTCTTGGTGGTGACGTCGCGTTTGAAAGGCGCGAAAAAGGAGGAAGTTATTGAGGGCATTCACATTCTGCGTCTTCCTGCTGTCGAGCCTTTGCCGGGCCGTCTTGCAGTTCCTTTGATGGCCAGGGGCATTGAAAAGCTTGGTAAAATAGATGTCATAATCACGCACACTCGTTTTTATCCTTTGTCTCTTGCAGGGGGAGTGTTTGCGCGCTTGAAAAGAATCCCTTGGCTTCACGTTGAGCACGGTACGATGCATGTTGCGTACACGAATCCACTTGTGAACATAGGTGCCCGCTTTGTTGATGCAACTGCAGGTGGCTGGATTCTGCGCAATGCAAGTGTTGCAGCAGTGTCGCAGGCATCTTGCAGGTTTGCAAAGAAGCTAGGCGCAAAAAGTTGTCAGGTCGTGTATAATGGCGTTGACACCAAATTCTTTAATGGAAAGAGAAAGAAGCATCCAAGCATCAGAATTGCTTTTGTGGGAAGATTGATTCAGGAAAAAGGCGTGCAGGACCTTTTGAAAGCAGTAAAAGGCTTGAAAGCAGAGCTAATTATAGTAGGCAAAGGTCCTTATGAGAAAGAATTGAAAAAATTAGGTGGCAAATTTGTCGGAGAAACGGATTCGAAAGGTGTGCGCGATATTCTTTCCCAGTCTGACATTCTCGTTAACCCGTCATATGGCGAAGGTCTGCCCACAGCTGTTTTGGAAGCAGGCGCTATGGGTCTTGCTGTTGTTGCAACCGATGTCGGAGGAACAAATGAGATTATTCAAGACGGCAAAAACGGATATTTAGTGCATCCTGGAAATGTGAGTGAGCTGAAAAAAAAGCTTCAGATACTTGTTAAAAACGTAAAACTGCGTGAAAAGTTTGGAAAAGCATTGCAGAAAACCGTGCGCGAGAAGTTTGACTGGGATGAGATTGTTAAAAAATTCGAGAAGGTGCTTAAGTCGTTATGAAAAAAATTCTTGTTTTCACACTGGCGTATTTTTCTTTTGTCGGCGGTGCAGAAATCGCCTTGAGGGAGGTAGCCACTCGGCTTAAAGGCAAGTACGAGTTCCAAATTGTTACAGCGCGAATGAAATCTTTGCCAACAACAGAAATAATGGACGGTGTTTTGGTGCATCGCATTGGCTTTGGCATCCAATGGCTTGACAAACTCTTGTTTTTGCCTTGCGCAATTTTGTATGGATTATTCCATCGTGCTGATATCGTATTTGGACTGCTTGAAAATCAGGCTGCTTTGGCTGCTCGCTTTGTTGCGTGGATGCAGGACGCGAAATGCATTATTAACTTGCAGAGCGGCGATACAGAAGAGTGGATGAAGAAAAAGCTTGGCATTTTTTACTTTCTGTATAATTGGGTTTATGGCAAAGGGCCTCAGTATGTCGTATTGAGCAGATATTTGAAAGAGCGCGCAATTCAGCATGGTGTGCCGGCAGGCAATATCACGATTATTCCGAATGGCGTTGATACAAAAACTTTCTCTTGTAAGGGCAAAAGGACTGAGAAAAGAAAGAATATCATTACTGCTTCACGTTTGACCTTGAAAAATGCTGTTGATGATATCATCAGGGCTTTTCCGTTGGTAAAGAAACAGATTCCAAATGCCGTTTTGACAATCTGCGGAACTGGCGAGGATGAGTCAAAACTGAAAAAGCTTGCTGGTGAATTGAATATTTTCAAAGATGTGCGTTTTGTTGGCCTTGTTCCGTACAAAGAGCTCCCTAAGTATTTGTGCAATGCTGATGTTTTTGTCCGCCCTTCATTGAGTGAGGGTTTTGGCAATAGTTTTGTTGAAGCTTTGGCCTGCGGTGTCCCGATAATAGGCACTCCTGTTGGTGGAATTCCTGATTTTCTTGTTGACAGGAAAACCGGCTTGTTCTGCAAGGTAAGAAATCCTGAAGATCTTGCTGAAAAGATAAAATTGCTGCTTAAGAACAGGAAACTCTCGCAAACTATTGTAAAAAACGGCCAGAAGATGGTAAGAGAAAAATACGAATGGTCTAATATCGCGAAACAATTTGACAGGGTGTTTTCAGAATGAAAATTACGATTACAACAGGTATTTACCCGCCTGATATTGGAGGGCCTGCTACGTTCCTGCGTGAATTTGTGCCTGTTTTGAAGAAAAATGGCTGGACGGTTGATATAATTACATACGGCGAGCCTCGGAAAGATGTTGTTGCCATCTCGCGGGATAATCCCTTTAAGTGGTGGTCATTTTATCGCGCTGTCAGAAAGTCTGCTCACGACGCGGATGTGATCTTTGCGACTGATACGTTCAGCGCAGGGCTGCCTGCGGCTCTTGCCGCAAAGAACTTGAAAAAACGCTTGGTGACGCGTTTCGTGGGAGATTCTGCATGGGAAATTGCGCGCTCGAATGGCTGGACCGAGGATCCTTTTGAACTGTTTCAGAAGAAAAAGTTCGATTTTAAAATTGAATTACTTAGAAAATGCCAGAGATTTGTTCTGCGCAAGTCTGATATTATCACCGTCAGTAATTTTCTAGAATCTGTTTTGAAAAAATGGGGTTTCAAGAGCACCGTAATCCCGAATGCGGTCTCTTTAGTTAAGCTGCCCGTTCGCAATGTGCTTAGAAAGAAGTTCGGCTTTGATAAGCACTTTGTGATTTTGAGCGCTGGAAGAATAACAAAATACAAGGGCATTGACAAGATTATCAGAATGTGCGCTCAGCTTAGAAAGGAAATTCCTGAGCTGCTTTTGGTGATTGTTGGCGATGGGTCTGCTCTTGCTGATGCACAGAAAGCCGCTCATGAAGAAAATATCACTCATATCGTTCATTTTGAGGGCAGGAAAAATGAAAATGAAACACGCGCACTTATGAAATCAGCCGATGTTCTTGTGCTGAATAGTGAGTATGAAGGAATGTCTCACACGCTTTTGGAAGCAATGTCTGTTGAATGCCCTGTTATTGCTTCTGATGTATGCGGTAATCCTGAATTGGTCAAGAACAGGGGCTTGTTGTTTGAATACAATAATATGATTGAGCTCAAAGAAGGCATTTTGAAGTATTACAAGTATCCGTCCTTGGCTAAAAAATTCATTGCTAAAACAAAACAGCTCCCAAAAAGAGAGGAAGTTGATAAGAAGTATCTTGCTTTCTTGAAGGCGAATACTTTATAAAATACGGGTGAGGAAAAACTGCTATGCACGTATTGATGATTGGCTTGGACAACACGGTATTTACCCAGGAAGGCAGGGGCGATTTAGCTAATCGTCTGAAAAAGTATGCCGCGCATGTTGATTTCATTTCTTTGGTCATTTATACTCCTGCAAAGGATTTCAAGCCGGTTAAGATTGCAGACAATGTCATTGCTTACCCTACAAATTCCAGATATCAGTGGCGTTTCCCATGGCGGGCTGCAAAAATCGCTCAGGAAATACACAAAGAAAAACCAGTCAATCTTGTTACGACTCAGGATCCGTTTGTCTGCGGCTATGCGGGCTATTTGTTGAAGAAAAGATTGGGAATTCCTCTGGTTGTGAACATTGTTTCAAGCTTTTTTGATGATCCTTATTGGAAGCGCGAAGACTGGAAGAATCCTATTTTCAATATTTTTGGAAAGTGGCTTGTCAGGAGAGCGGATGGTGTCAGGGTTGAATGTGATACTGAAAGAGAAAAAGTGATTTCTTTAGGTGTTTCTCCTGAAAAGGTTAAGGTCGCACCTGTTCTTGTTGACCTCAAAAAGTTTGCTGGGGAAAAAGGAAGCGCAAGGGAGAAATACATTGCTGATTATGACCGCATAGTGCTGTTTATCGGGCGTTTGTCTATTGAGAAAAATGTGCCTTTGTTGATCAAGGCAGCAAAGATTGTTGCGCAGAAGAGGCCAAAAACGCTTTTCCTGATTGTTGGCGGCGGTGCTGATGAGATTGCATTGAAAGCTATGGCTGCTGATTGTAAAAATATTGTTTTTACTGGCAGAATTCCTCATGCTGAGATTCCAAAGTTTCACAAAGCTGCTGATGTGCTGGTTCTTCCTTCATTTTATGAAGGCATTCCACTGGTTGTCGTTGAAGCAGCAGCAGCTGGCCTGCCGGTGATTTGCACTGATGTGCGCGATGCAAAAGACGTTATTATCGACGAGAAATCCGGCTTTATAGTGCCGAAGGATAATCCTGATATTATGGCATTGCGTATTATGGATGTGCTTGATGACCATAAGCGTGCAAAAGAAATGGGAAAGATTGGCCAGAAGCTTGTTATGGAGAAGTTTGACCCTGAAATGAATTTGAAAGA
>Ga0247727_10015433_pt1 | contig 12528 bp, 11 predicted proteins | sample WisWelCaveWW1625_FD_202498 | JGI IMG/M metagenome (GOLD analysis project Ga0247727, IMG submission 202498) | Biofilm microbial communities from Wishing Well Cave, Virginia, United States - WW16-25 | ecosystem: Environmental > Aquatic > Deep subsurface > Groundwater > Cave microbial mat | place... | reverse complement strand
ACAATTTTATAATTGGTTGACAGATGGCTCAAGATGTGTAAATTTACGTACCGTTCGGTACAAAAGTATAACCTTCCATAGTAGGGAATAAGGAGATTGATAGTTATGAATAGGAAATTGATTTTCACTGCATTTGTCATTTTGGCGGCAGGCTTAAGTTTTACTGGCTGTGCCCGGAAGAAAGCCTGTGTTTGTCCGACTCAAACCGCGATCTATGAGCCTATTGCTGAAGCGGCACCTGCTGGTTCTTCATCTGCTCCGGCGCGACGGTATATTAAGTAATTTTACCAAGCTCAATAAACCGTAAAAAATTTCACAACGCAAATTCACGCCCCCCACTCGAGGGGTGTGTCTGCGCCTATCAAATTCAAGGAGGAGTTAGGACACTGACTTGAGTTTATGAAACTTGAAGATAAAGTGGTCCTCATCACCGGCGCGGCAAAGCGCATCGGGCGTGAGATTGCGCTTACCCTGGCGCGTTCAGGTGCGCATATCCTGATTCATTATCACACCTCCCGCCAGGATGCCCTGGATTTAAAAAAGCAAATTGAAAGCTTGAATGTCGAAGCCTCTCTTTTCCCTTTTGATTTCTCATGTCCGACGAAACCCCTTGTCCCTGCGATTAGAAAATTTGTAAACCAAATTTACCGCAAGATCCCGCATGTTGATATTTTGGTGAACAATGCCTCGATTTTTTACCCGACCCCGCTTGGAAAAATCAAAGAAGAAGAGTGGGATGATTTTATGACAGTGAATTTGAAAGCGCCGTTTTTTCTCAGCCAAGAAATCGGGCAGCGAATGTTTCGCCGGAAATCAGGAAAGATTATTAATCTCGTGGACTGGACCGTGAACCGGCCGCACCCCGATTATTTAGCCTATACGATTTCAAAAGCGGGCCTTGCCGCAGCAACTGTTGGTCTTGCCAGAGCGTTTGCTCCATATGTTCAAGTTAATAGCATTGCACCGGGCCCCATTTTGCCTTCACGCGGTTTGTCAAAGAAAGATCGCAATGCCGTAGCTCAAAAGACGTTACTTAAACGGTTTGGGCACCCCAGCGACATTGCCGAAACCGTTCGTTTCCTCGCCGAAGGCACTGATTTTATCACTGGCGCACTGATTCCTGTCGACGGCGGAAGCCACATCGCTTAAAATTATCCGCGCTTTAAGGAGTCTCTCTATGTTTTCTGTCGTTCGTGAAATTCATTTTAGTTATGGGCACCGGCTGTTTCAGCATCCGGGCAAATGCGCCCATTTGCATGGCCATAATGCGCGGGTGCAGGTTGAAATTTCAAGCCAGATGCTGGACCCCCACGGGATGGTGATCGACTTTGAGCAGATCAAAGAGACGATCGGTTTGTGGATTCAAAAGACGCTTGATCATAAAATGATTCTCTGGGACAAAGACTCTTTGGTGCCCATTCTTGAAAAGGCCGGAGAACCCATTGTTCTATTGAAAGATAATCCAACAGCGGAGGTTTTAGCGCGCGCAATTTTTCAGGAGGCCCGCCAATTGCGGCTTGCCGTATCCAAAGTCGTATTTTGGGAAACGCCTGACTCCTCTGCCAGCTATCATGAGTAAGATTCTTCTGGCGGGGCCCGCGGGATCAGGAAAAACCCACCGGCTGCTTGACGATTTTGAGCAGGCCCTTAAAACTTCCGGCAACCCGCTTGACCCCAACTTCTTTTTTATCCTTCCTTCCGCAGAACATACCGAAAGAATCGTTTCGCTGATGGTTCAGCGGGGGATCAAGGGGTTTTTTCACCGCCGCGTCACCACGTTATCAAGGCTCATCGAAACGGTTTTCGGGCTTGGCAGCGAGCAAACCGCTTCAAGCGTCACGCGCTTTTTGATTTTGAAGGATCTTTTTGAAAGAAACTCTTTCGAATATTTCAAGGAAATCCAGCAAAGCCCGGGGTTTATTCAGCTCATTCTCTCTTTTATTGATGAATTGAAGGAAGCTTTGATCCCTGTTGATGTGTTTCGGGAACGGATGAATGCGTTGAAACGGGTGGAGCCCGACCTGGCGCTTAAATATGAAGCTTTGGCCGGGATTTATGAGTTGTATTCGGAAGAATTGACGCGGCAGGGACTGCGGGACCGCCAGGATTTTTTGGATGTATACCGTAAGCTCAGAAAACGGGGGGGGATGCATTTGCCCCGATTTAAAAAAATCTGGATTGACGGTTTCTTTGATTTTTCAAATCTCCAGCTTGAATACCTCCGGGATTTAACCGAGCTTTCAGAAGATACGGTGATTACGTTAACGAAAGACAATACGCCTGAGCGCAGAGATCTTTTTGAGCCTATCCACAGGACCGAAGAATCCCTTGTAGCGCTTGGCTTCAAATCTGAGCTCATGAAAAGCCCTAACCGGCGGGCGCAATCCAAATGCCTCGTTGAAATGGAGCAGGGCCTTTTTAGTTCTAGATTACCCCTCACCCCAACCTCCACCAAACAGCACGGCGGATCCGCTGCGCTTTGTGGCGGACTCTCCCCTGCGGGGAGAGGGCAGGGTGAGGGGAATAGAAATGAAATCAAAATTTTTGAAGCGGTCGGAATCGAAGGCGAGATGGAAATGATTGCCCGTGAAATTGAAATGTCCTTCCGCCAGGGTGGATACCGCTACAGCGATTTTGCTATTCTCTTACGGAAAATCGGGACTTACGGAGATGTCATCCGTTCGGTTTTTGACCGGTATGAGATCCCTGTCGAAATCCACGAGCGCGAAAAACTTCAGTTCGCTCCTTTTATTCAGGTCATGGTTTCCCTTTTTAGGATTTTCCGGGACGGTTGGAAACGCAATGACCTGATACATTTTTTGAAGTCCTCCTATGTGCGCAAATGGGGGGTGGCGGCCAAAGACGAGGAGTGGATTCACCAGCTTGAAAACTGGGCCCTTTTTCACGGGGTTCTGGGAGGAAGGGAAGAGTGGTTAAACCGCCGGGATCAAGCGGCTGAAACCCCTTTTGGCGGAGAATTCTACGCTAAAAAAGAACAGGTCTTTAAACAGTTAGCCGAGTTCGAAGATTCTCTGCGGGAAGTAAAATCTTTTCATCATTTAAAATCTAGAATTTTCAGCGGTCTCCGGGAGTTCTTTGGATTTTTTGAAATAGCCGGCGCGACAGAGTCTTTTGTGAGGCGGGACGCGGCAAGTTACAAGCGCTTCGAAGCTTTGATTGACGAGATCGGAGCCTTTTTCAAGGTACCCCTTCTAAAAGTGCCGGGTTCAATTCCCGCACAATCTGCACAATCTGAACCTGGCACTTTTGGAAGGGGTACCTGTTTCTGTTTAGATGCTGTAGCAGATCGTTTCTTTCGATTAGTAGAGCTGGACCTTTATTCCCTTCATCACCGCGATAAAAACCTGGTTCAAGTCTATGACGTGTCCCTGGCACGGCAGAAAGAATACCGGGTGGTCTTTGTGGCAGGGCTTCTTGAAAAGCATTTTCCCGTACAGATTAAGGAAGACCCCATTCTTTCGGATTGGGAACGGGAACTTTTCAAAGGGGGAGACGATGACAGGCTCTTATCCTTGCGGCTTGAGCGCCAAAGCCTTGAGCGTTATCTTTTTTACCTTGCCGTCACAAGGGCAGGGGAACGCCTTTACCTGACCTACCCGCGGCTTGATTTGGAGGGCCAGGAATCGCTTCCGTCCTATTATGTAGATGAAGTGCAGGCCCTTTTTGCCGAGCCGCTTGAAATCAGAAGGCAGGTTTTAGCAAGGCCTTACCCCGAAATTTATGATGCTTTGGACGAGCGGGAGCTTGAAATTGCTTTAATGGGAGAGTTGTGGAATCCTTTTGAAACCCCCGCTGACGAGGAGCTGATTCTTGATTTAACCCGGGCGCTTCTCTCGCGCCCTTCGGGAGCAAAGATCAAAAATGCTTTTTATAAAATCGAAGCCCGCCTTTCCGACACCCGGATTGCGGAGAAGGATTTTTTCCGTACTTTAAGAACAAGCCCCACGAAACTTGAGGAATACGGGAAATGCCCTTACCGCTATTTTGCCAACCGTGTCCTGTGTCTGAAAGACCCTGAAGAAGAAGTGAATTTGAGATTAAAAGGGACGATTCTTCACCAGGTGCTTGAAAGGTTTTTTATTCACTGGAAAGATCATCCCGGCGCTTTTGTTCAGGCAACCAAAATCCGGGAATTTCTGGTTGAGCAGCTTGCGGAGGCTTTAGCCGAGCATCCGCTTATTTTTGAAAAAAAATACCAGCTCGAGCTTGACCGTGAAGGATTGAGGGAATACCTGGAGCGGTTTATTCCGGGAGAAATAGAACGGCTTGAAACGAGTTCTCTGAAGCCGCGCTATTGTGAATTGCTTTTTGGCATCCCTGAGCCTGGCTCTTTTCCCGCCCTGGTCCTGGAAGACGAAGGCCGGAAAATTTCTATTTCGGGCAAGATTGACCGCGTGGATGTGGATCTAGGGGGACGTTACGGACTTGTCATCGATTACAAAACGGCCTCTCAGTTTAAGAAGGGGAATCTCGATCTGGGGATTGCGCTTCAGCTTCCGATTTATCTTGGCGTCATTGAAAAATATTTGAAGTTAAAACCCGTCGGGGGTGAGCTTTATTCCATTAAGGAGCGCAAGCTCAATGGGTTTTATCATAAAGAAAATGCGGTCGCCTTGGGTTATGTTTCAGAAAAAAAGGCCTCTGCCTATTCTCAAGCAGAATTTGAACAAGTGCTGAATCGAAGTCTTGATTTTGTGAAGCAGTTTACGCGCGAGATGCGCGACCTGAAGATTGACGCAAGGCCCCGGGATCCTGATTTTTGCCGCTCCTATTGTTCCTACGCGCCGGTCTGCCGGATTGAAAAATGGAAGCTTCCAATGATTTTGGAAGAAATCAAAGAAGAAGACAGAAAAGCGCTCAAATAACATGCAATTAACAAAAACACAGAAACTCTCGATTGAGGCTTCGGGTAAAAACATCCTTGTCTCGGCCGGAGCCGGAACGGGAAAGACGCACGTGCTTGTCGAGCGCTTTCTTTATCACGTGACTCTAGGCAAAATCCCCGTGACCGAGATTCTTGCTTTGACTTTTACGGACAAAGCCGCCAATGAAATGAAATCAAGGATTTACAAAAGGCTGGGCGAGATGGGCCTTGATCTGGCCCGCCGGGAGCTTGAATCTGCTTATATTTCTACAATTCATGCCTTTGCCACCAGGCTTCTCAGGGAGCACCCGATTGAAGCGAGTGTGGATCCTGGGTTTCGTGTGATGGAGCAGGAAGAGTCGGATTTTATCAAGGAGCAGGTACTTGACGAAGTTTTTGAAAGGCATTGCCAGGCCGGAAGCGAGGGGTTTGAGCTTTTACGCGTTTACGGGGAGCCCCAGATCCGTAAAGGGCTGTTAACGATTCTTGAAGCCGTTCGCCAGGAAGGCAAAACTCTGACTGGGGACCAGGTACCCCTTCCAAAAGTGCCAGGTTCAGGTGATTCAGATGCGGATAACAAGGGGAATGAACCCGGCACTTTTGGAAGGGGTACCCATTCACTATTTGGAAGGGGTACCCATTCACTATTTGGAAGGGGTACCCATTCACTAAATTTGTTTGAAAAGCTAGATGAGCCTGAGCTTACCAAAGAGTGGCGCCAATTTTCAAATTGCACGGACTGGACCTGGGAACTGGTCGAAGATTTTAAGGCGTGGAAAAGTCCTTTTTCGAGGCGCGGCGGAAAAAATCAAAAAGCGGAGTGGGCCAAAGTTAAAAAAAAATGCGACGAATTTTTGTTATCTAGAATCGAAGAGTTTTCGATCCCCTGGCGCGCAAAGATTGAGAAGCTTGCCTTGGTTTTTGAGTCCCTCTATGAACTTCGCAAAAAGGAAGAAAGCTCACTTGATTTTGAGGATTTGCAGATCAAAGCCCTTGGGCTTTTTAAGAAACCGGGCATGGTTCACCAAAAGCTGCTTGACCGGTACCGCAAGCGGTTTCAGCTTATCCTTGTGGATGAGTTTCAGGATACCAATCCTCTTCAGCTTGAATTGATCGAGATTCTTTCTTCCGGACAAAATCTTTTTCTTGTGGGTGACTACAAGCAGTCGATTTATGCCTTCCGCGGGGCGGAACCCAAGGTGTTCCTCGCAAAAGAAAGGGAATATGAAAAAGGAGATTCCGGCGTCCGGATCCCGTTGCTTGAAAATTTTAGGACTGAGGAACCGCTTCTCAAGTTTCTCAATTGTTTTTTCAGGAATCTCTGGCAGGAGAATAACCTGCCCTTTGAAGACTTGGCGGCACAAGTAGAGGGAACTGACCGGACTTCCGTCGAGCTTCTGAAAATCACCCAGCAAGCGGATGAATCCCTGGACCACGCCAGGCTTCGTGAAGCCAGCGCCATTGCCCAAAGGATCCGGACGCTATATGAGGACGAAAAAATTCCTTATGGGGACATCGCCATCCTTTTTCAGGCGATGACGTCCGAGCCGATTTATGAACAGGCCCTTAAAAAAGAAGGGATTCCTTATTTTGTGATTGCTGGACGCGGCTTTTATCATCAGCCGGAGATCCGTGACATGATGAGTTTTCTCGGGCATCTTGAAAACCCGCTTTCGGATATCCCGCTCGCCGCGACGTTGCGTTCTCCTTTTTTTCAGGTCAAAGATGATACGCTTGTCTGGCTTGCGCATTACGCCAAGAAAGAGAATGAATGGAACGCTCTTTATGAGGGGATCAAGCAATTTGAGGCGATCCCTGAGATCCCCGACACGGAAAAAGAAAAACTTAAAGCCTACCGGGAGGTAACGTGCGGATTGCTTCTGGAAAAAGACAAACTCCGCTTGGCCGAACTTCTTGAGAAAATTCTGGCCAAAACGTCCTATGAATTGACGGCCTTGGCCCACCCTCAAGGCAGCCGGCGTTACGCAAATTTGAAAAAACTTTTAAGCCTTGCCCGCGAGTATGAATCACGAGAGTTAATGGGGATTGGCTCGTTTTTGAGGCTGATCCGCCGCCTTGCGACGCAAGAGATCAAAGAATCCGAAGCCCAGGTAGAGGCTGAAAAAAGCGGCCGCGCGGTCCGGTTACTGACCATTCACCGGGCCAAGGGGCTGGAATTCCCGGCCGTGTTTGTGGCCGATTTAGCGCATAAGCCGCGGGGGGGAGAATACGGGTCGGTCACGGCCCAGGCAGGAAAAGGGTATGCCATGAAAGTGTTTAATGAAAAGAGCTGGGAATGGGAAAAGCCTTTTTCGTGGAGAGAAATCGAGGAAGAAATACGAAGAAAAGAAAATGACGAATGGAAAAGGCTTTTTTATGTGGCCGCCACGCGCGCGAAATCAAAACTCATTTTAAGCGGCGTTTATAAAGAAAGAAAAACTGAAAAAGAAAGCTACGACGAAATGTCCTCCTGGATGGAGTGGATTGTAAAAACGCCGCCTGAGATCCTTCAAGGTATGGAAATCCGGGAAGAGAAAGGCGGGGCCCCAAGAAAACCCAGGCTCCCCCTCGCTGAAAAAAAGATTTTTCAAGAGGCCCTTGTAAATCCCGGACTTTCGCCGCAGACGGTTTCCCCTGAAGTGCAAAACGTTCTGGCGAGGCTTGCACAAAAGGAAAAAGGTTTTTCAAAAATCATTGACCTGCCCGTTTCTGCTTATGCGGCTTATCAAAAGGGATCTCAGGTTTATCACGAGACGTATGAAATCGGGTATCCGGATTGGATGGCGGAGCACGGACATGATCCTCTCCTGCGAAGAGAGGAAGAAAATGAAGAAAATCTTACCCCTGCGGATTTTGGGACTACGATGCACCGGGTGCTTGAGCGCTTGGATTTTAAAAACCCTGAACGGCATTCGGCTCAGCTTGTGAAAGAGTGTTTTCGCGGCGCGGCGGAAGTGATCGTGAGCGAAGCGCAAGAAATGGTCAAAAAGTTTTTAGAAACATCGTTGTTTCAGCGTCTAGCCCGCGCTAAAATTTTAAAACGCGAGCTACCGTTTCTTTTGAATGAGCGCCACGGGATGATTCACGGGGTGATTGATCTTCTGTTTCAGGATCCTGACGGGACGTGGCATGTGGTGGATTACAAGGCTGCCGTGGGCAGCCCTGAAAAAGTAAAGGAAGCAGGGTATGACTTGCAGATTCAAATGTATGCTCTTGCTGTGAGCGAACTTTTGAAGGAAGTTCCCCGGTCCGGGATTCTTTATTTTCTGAAAAATCAGTGGGAATACCGGGTGGATTTTAATGCGAAGCGGCTTCAGGAAGCGGGTGAAAGGCTCCGCGAGCTGCAGGATGAGATCATTGCGTTTAGAAACCAAAACGTAGAGTGCACACTGGCGGGAGAGTCACATGTTTTGTAATTTTTGCGGTAAGAATTTTGAGGCCTCGGAAGGATTTGAAGAAACAAACCGCCACGGCCATCATCTCGTGCGCTGTGACAAATGCGTCTATACCCAACGCGAAGAAGAATACGACTGGCGCACGGAGATATACGGTCGCGGCCACCCGCTGTTTTAGCGGCTCACTACCGGATTCTCGAATTCAGCCGCTGGAACAGCCGGTATTCTTTCTTGAGATTTCATAAGGGCCGGAAATAAAAAGCATGAAGCGACTCATCATTTATGACCTGGACGGAACGCTTGTGGATACGCGGGAAGATATTGCCCGGGCCGCGAACCATATGCTTTCTTTTTTTAATGTCCCTTCTTTGGACCGGCCCGTCATTGAACGCTTTGTGGGAAAAGGCCTACACCACCTCATTAAAAGCTGCTTGAAGACCGAAGACACGAAGCAGATTGAAAAAGGCTCGAAAGTTTACCGGGAATATTATGCCAAACACATGCTTGACCATACGGTGCTTTATCCCGGGGCTCAGGGTGCCTTGAATTTTTTTAAAGACCGCTTGCAGGCTGTAATCACCAATAAACCCAATCCTTATTCCCGGCAGATTCTGGAAGCGCTTGGCATTGCCGGTTACTTTGTGGAAATCGTTGCCGGGGATACCGATTATCCCAAGAAACCTGATCCCACGGCCGTGCTATCCATTATGAAACGGGAGAAAGTGGAAACGGATGAAACGCTTTTTGTGGGCGACAGCCTGATTGATATTGAAACCGGCAGGAACGCCGGCATTGAAACCGTTGTGATTAGTCATGGCTTTGAGGGTGAAGAAACGCTACAATCCGCAAATTCTGCAGGGGTGGTTGGTAGTTTTGACGAACTTTTAACATTCGCCAGGCAAAAAGGATGGTAACGTGGAATTGCAGCAAATAAGTAATCAAATTCAGGAAGGGGACCTGGTTTTGCTCTGGTTTGAGGAAGAGCAAAGCTATTTGATCGAAGTCACGCGAGGCAAGCGCGTCGGCATCCACTGCGGCAAACCGCTTCTGGTCGATGAATGGCTCGGCCGTGATTTCGGCACGAAAGTCATTTGCGACCACGGCGAAGCCTTTCTTTTAAAGCCTTCCATGGAAGACCTCATGATGAAGGCCTCGCGGGAAAGCGGCATTATTTATCCCAAGGACGCCGCGTTTTTAATTCTGAAAGCCGGGATTCATTCCGGCTCCAAAGTCCTTGAAGTGGGAACAGGCTCCGGATCGCTTACCCTGGCTCTGGCCCAGGCCGTTGCGCCAACCGGACAGGTCTTCACTTTTGACCGGCGCACAGACCTTCCCCAAAATGCGGTCAAAAATATTAATCGTGCCGGCCTTAAGCAATACGTAACTTTCTGCCAGCGCCAGTCCGCGGAACCTTTCCCTGAAAAAGACTTCGATGCTGTGATCCTTGATATTCCGACTCCGTGGGAAGAAGCAGCAGTCGTTAAAGACGCGCTCAAAGGGGGAGCCGCGCTTGTGAGCCTCAACCCTACCTTTAATCAGATTGAAACAATGGCTGAAACCCTGCGAAGCCACGGCTTTATTCGGGTCGAATGCCTTGAGCTCCTTCAGCGCCCGATTCTTGCCCGCGGCGGCAAAACCCGTCCCGTCCAGCGAATGGTCTCCCACACCGAGTTCCTCCTCTTCGCCGTCCGTCCTGCTTAAACCAAGTCCCGAATCACAATTTGCATTATAAGCAAATATAATATGATTTATTTACTTGACAACTCTTGGCCCTCTTTGTAAAATATTTTTATGATTGAACCGACAAAAGTTCAAAGAAGCACAGCAAAATCTCTATTGGTAAATTGTGCCAGCATTATCTTCGCAAGTCTTATGGTCGGCTCTTTTTTGGCATCCACATTTCGCTTGTCCATATTCGTATCGGGTTGTATACTTTTTTTGGTATTTAGCATCAGTGCATTTCTAGCCGAAAAATAAGGCAGCCGGAGGGGAATAATGACGCAGTCAGAAATCCAATTTCTTATCCTAACAATTATGTCGCTGCTTTTCGTTGGTGTTATAGTGACCATTACGTGGCGGCAAGATCACCGCAAAAAACATTCATAAGTTTCTTCACCCTTCCTCCTCTTCGCCGTCCTGCCTAGGCCGGTATAGCCGCGGTCAAAATTTTGCCCATAGTTTATTTTTTGTCACCCTTGACAAAAATGTAAGGGGCAAGCATATTTAAATATAGAAGTCAAGGCGTCACGAACAGAAACTGAAAAACCCGCTTTCACAAGCGGACCGTCTATGCAGTAGTGACGGAGGCAAACCCGGGGTGACCCGGCGACGTTCCGCAGAGAAATGCGGGACCAGGCGATGACACAATGTGTCATTCGTTTGGCAAAACTAGAGGGAGTTGGGGATGATTGACTCAGCCAGTTGCCAGCAGAAGCGAGCGGTTCCGCGGGTGCCGCAAGTAACGTCGCTTAGCTTCCTTTTACTACTTTCGTTTTTAATACGCTTTCAGCCTTTTTCTTTTGCCGATGTCATAAGCCGGACTTCCTACCTCATGATTTCCAATGAAGATGATTTCCCAATAGCTCCTTACGCCGAAGTCAAGCTGACGATTGATACTGTCGACGGGTATATCGATGTTGCAATTAATGCGTTGACGGTTGATGAAGGAGGAATTTTGATAGCAGATTCTAATTTTGGAATCCAGCGCGTTTCATTTAATAATCCTACTCTGTTGGGGCTGGGACTGGATAACTACGATATTATCTTGCCTGCAAACTGGGATTTAAAGGCTCCGCCCCCCAATCATACCAGTGAATTCAACATTTTTACTCACGATTTAAGTGGAAAAGGAAGTTCTCGGCAAGACCCTTTGACATTCCGTATTATTGGAGAAGGTGGCATTGCACTTCCCTTAGCGCAGTTAGATTTTGATAATTTTGAACCAAACGCAGCGCTTAAAACGTGGGCAGCGCACATTGCCGCTTTCAAGACATTTAACGGAGAAACATCCGCTTTTTTTGCTGATAATCCCATAGGGGGAGAGCCACTTCAGGCAATTTTTGATGCGAGGGGAGTGCCCCTAGGCGGATCGGGGATCAGCGATATTGCTAACATTACCCCCTATGGAACGGTGGAGGTTACGAATATTTATAGCGAAACGAACGAGGAAACTGGTGATGTCAAGCTGGGCTATGTGAAAAAAGATAAGCTTGTGCGTGTCGTGGAACCTCCAGGGGATCCTGAAACTGTCAATACTGCAGGCATCAAACTCGAATTAACAGAGGCAGGAGAGACCTTTTTCCAGACTTTGAACGATGTAAACAACCAGCTTCAATTCTTTATCAAAAAAGTTGACTCAAATAACCCGCTTGATTTTGTTGAGGAGCAACTGAGCTTTGATGGCGAATATGTCTTTGGATTTAACGGCAACATCCTTCATGTCTTCCCCCGCCCGGAATTTTTTGTCAATCATCCGGCTTTTAGTCTTGAGTCGAACCATAATTACTTTTTTACGCTTCTTCTTCCCAATGCAACAATAGATGACACACTTATAACTGATCCGTTCGCTATCGGGACTTCTGTTCTGGGGAATAATTTTGGCATTTATGATCCAGCATTTACAAACCCTCCTCCTACAGCCGTTATTCCCGAAATACCGGCGGGGTTTATGGGAGTATTTCTGGCTTTTATGGGCGGTTTGGTCTTATTCATGAGGCAAAGAAAGATCACGGGCTAGTAAATTTGCTCATGCCTTGACGGGCGAGCGGACGTGAAGTATGTTTATACCAAAGAGCAAAAAGTGAATCAGTAAACCGATTCCTGCGGCAGCTGGGGCGAAATAAGGGCGGCGCAGGGCAAAGCGCAAAGGAATCAAAATGAGCGAATCGGATGGTAACCCGAGGCAAGAGAGAGCACAATTCCATTACCCGAAGAAATCTTCTTCGGGATTTTTGTTTTTGGGATTTATATTTCTTTTGGTTTGTTTAGTATTTTCTTCTGCCAATGTTCATGCTGATACGTTTGATCTTACAATCTCTAATGTTGATGCGCTGCCGGATGGTCTTCCTTATTTAACTGTCAGTGGAACATATTCGGGCGGAATTCTGCACATGGTTATAGATCTGGCCTTTCGCACATTTTAGAGGTTAAACCGTGACAAAGAATTCAAGAAAAAAAGCCCATTCTCCGATGCGAGTGGTTGAGCGACCAAATCGCAACAACCGGAGAACGGGCTATGGTTCGATACCA
>Ga0247727_10015432_pt1 | contig 12529 bp, 12 predicted proteins | sample WisWelCaveWW1625_FD_202498 | JGI IMG/M metagenome (GOLD analysis project Ga0247727, IMG submission 202498) | Biofilm microbial communities from Wishing Well Cave, Virginia, United States - WW16-25 | ecosystem: Environmental > Aquatic > Deep subsurface > Groundwater > Cave microbial mat | place... | reverse complement strand
GACGTCGTCACGCTGGAGATCGCGCCGTCGGGAGAGGAACCGGAACCCAGGGTGCCGGCAGATCTGCGGAAGGCTCTCGCGGCCGCCCCGAAAGCGCGGGCGTTGTGGTCAGACATCACGCCCATCGCGCGCAGAGATTGGATCCACTGGATCGCCTCCGCCAAGCGGCCAGAGACTCGCGCGCGTCGGGTCGACAATGCCTGCGCGATGCTCGCTGCCGGGAAGCGACGCGTTTGCTGCTTCGATCGGTCTGGGTTCTATAGTAAAAGCTTAAGCTCTCCTAAAGCGGCGATTTAGATGAATACAAGTTTGTCGTTCAGCCAATGGTTGTTGGCAAGGGACGTTTATTAACTGACGGTTTGAACCGCGCAGCGTCCAAAAAGCAAATTCCTATCAGTAACTAACTCACTCATGAGCGTTTATTCCGAAGCGAACGGAACGCCTAACCATGCGCGAGCCTGTGTGAAAAGTCCGTGGCTCGAAAGAACTTCGCGCACATTTGACTTATGACGCGCTTTGATGAAGTCGGACGATATCTTTTGAGAGGTGTGAAAATGACTTTTTACACAGCCTCGCGCTGCAGCGAACGGCGGCGGGCCATCGCGGTTGCAATCGGCGCGTCTCGTGGCCGCCGTCGCTGAGCTTGGGTCGTTGATATGGCTTGAAACGGTCAAGCGCACAGGGCTTCCGCTCTCCGGAAATTGTCATTTTTTTTCTTCCGGCTCGTCTTTCCTCCTCCGCAGGGCTGCTACGGAGGATGGACACCGCCTGCTGGACCGGGTCAGAGACAGGAACGCTTTTCCTGCGGTGATCAAGGCTGAGATGCGTGAGTCCACTCGCGCGCAGTTTTCACTGCACTCGAAGTTATCAACAGAACACGGTCCGACGCGGCGGGGAAGGCGGGATCGGGGCGCAGCGGATGGGGCCGCGGGTTCGGTGGGTTGGGTTTCCGGTTTTGCGGCTCGACAGCTTTTGGGTCACGGAGTATGTAGGTCTTCATGGTGTTTGCTCTTCGTTCATTCGTTGTCTGGGGCCTGAGTCCCGCAACTTGTGGCTCGGCGTTCCGTTCCACGGATCGCAACCCACGCTCATCCCGGGGAGCAGACACCGCTTGCGCTTCCAGCGAAAGCCATACTGACCAGGCAGCATTCACGCACCACGAACAAAAAGGACACGTATGGATCAAGAAACACTCGGACGAATCGGCGGATGGGCCGGCGGCATTCTCGGCGGCTTGATAGGCATACTCGGCGGGGTGATTGGCACGTATTTCTCCGTCAAGAACACGAAGGGGCCGCGGGAGCGCGCCTTCGTGATTCGCGCGAGCATTGTCTGTTGGGTTGGCGTCAGTATCTTCGTGCTTGGCATGTGGCTCGTGCCGACCCCCTACAAGTTTGGACTCATCCCTGTTTACGTTGTCGCGCTACTGTTTGCCGTCCGCCATTGGAACAGAAGGCAGGCAGCGATTCGAGCCGGGGAGTCGAACCATGCCGCCTAGGCCACTGAGCAGCGCATGGATACTTCGAACGCTTTATTCGTCGGCGTGAAGGGGCATGTTGCGGCGTTTAGCAAGCACGACGGCAGCTTGATTTGGAAGACGCAACTCAAGGGTGCGTTCCTTTCCGTCGGTGACCGCTTTGTGACAGTGCTTGTCGAGGGCCAGCGGATTTACGCACACAGCCACGGCGAGCTTTTTTGTCTCGAGGCAGCGACCGGCCAGCAGCTTTGGACCAACAAGCTCGAAGGTTTAGGCTACGACATCGCGAGTCTGGCGATCGAGGGCGCGGCGGCCTCTTCACAGGCGGCACTTGCGCGTTATCAACGCAGCAAGGATTCAGGAGGAGATGGCGGAGGAGACGGAGGAGATTGAGATGAGCGTGCCGCCTCATACGGCGCCAGGCTGCATATTTCCGTGAGTTGATTTGGCAGTGCAATTCGCCACCGTTGCCGTCTTCGTGTCACTGTTTTACGATGTCCGCGTGAGAGTTGATGGCAAAGCAGATTGGCGATTGCTGGGTTCGCTGTGGTTGCTTTGCAGTGGCGACCTGCTCGCGCAGCCAGTCATCCAGATCACAAATCTCCCGCCGTTCGGCTCGTTTCTCGATCTCGGCGGGTGCGTGCTCAATGCCAGCCCGGCGTCGTACCGGGTCGCCGTGTTCATCTTCGTTCCGGGCGCGGGCTGGTACTCCAAACCGACCTGCGGCCAGCCGCTCACGACGATTCAGACCAATGGCAGTTGGACCACGGACATCACCACGGGCGGCTCGGACCAGTTGGCGACCAAAATCGCCGCGTTGCTGGTGGCCACGAACTACAACGAGCCGTGTGTCCTCGGCCCGCCGTCGCTGCCCACGAACGTCACCGCCCAGGCCGTCGCCAGCGTGATCGTGGACCGCGACGACCCGGGCCTCCGGCGCTTTGATTTTGCCGGCTACAACTGGTGGGTGAAGTCGAGCACGGGACTCGTCGGGCCGGGGCCGAATTATTTTTCCGACAGCACGAACAACGTGTGGCTGGACGCCTCGAACCGACTGCACCTGCGCATCACGAACCGCTCGAACGCGTGGCAGTGCGCCGAGGTCGTCACGCGGCGCAGCTTCGGCCACGGGCAGTATCGCTTCACGCTCGAATCGCGCGTGGACAATCTCGATCCCTACGTCGTGCTGGGGCTGTTCACCTGGAGCGACGACCCGGCCTACGATCATCGGGAGATTGACGTGGAATGCTCGCGTTGGGCGTGGGCCGGCGATCCGGACAACGCCCAGTTCGTGGTGCAACCCTACAACCTCGCCAACCATCTCGTGCGGTACGCCGTGCCGGCCGGACAGACGAACTCCACGCATCTTTTCTCGTGGGAGACGAACCGTGTGACGTTTCAAAGCCTGCGCGGTGCCTACGCCGCGCCGCCCGCGGCCTCGAACATCGTCAGTTCGTGGGTTTACACGAACACCGTCCCGCCCGCCGGCGACGAAAATGTGCGGCTCAACCTCTGGCTGTATCAGGGCCAGGCCCCGGCCAACACCAACGAAGCGGAAGTGGTCATCGGCAGTTTCCGTTTCGTTCCGCCCGGCGATCCGCGCGCCGCCCGGTTTACCAACGTGCTCCGCGTGCCGGCCGGCCAGGTGCAGGTCGTCCTGGCCGGCGAATTTGATCGCTGTTATGAACTGCAAGGCTCGATGGACTTGACGGACTGGCAGCCACTCGCACAACTGCTGGCGACGAACGAAACCTTCAGTTTCACCGATACCGCGAGCGCGGCCATCTCGCGGCGGTTCTACCGCGCGTTGACGTTGCCGTAAGCCGCCGACGGCTAGAACGGTTGCCAAAACAAATCTCCGGAAAGGAACCAGAGAACCCCTCACCCGGCCTTCGGCCACCCTCTCCCCATCGGATGGGGAGAGGGACGGGGTGAGGGGCTATTCGGAAATCAATTTCGGCAAACAGACTAAGGTGTAGCAGGTGGGCTTCCTTCCAGAATCGCCACGGCGGAGGCGTAGCTCTCGGTGTGGCTCAAACTGATCAGCAAGGCGCGGGCATTTCGTTGGGCGAACAACTCGCTGCCCTTGCCGTGCATCACCACGAACGGCTCGCCGGATTCTTTGCGACGCACCTCCATGTCGTGCCAGCCCAACGACGACCCAATGCCCGTGCCGAACGCCTTTGAAATTGCCTCTTTCGCCGCAAACCGCGCCGCGATGAACGGCGCGGGGTTGCGGTGCCGGAGGCAATACGCGATCTCCTCCGCGTGGAGGATGCGGTTCACAAAGCGTTCGCCGAAGCGCTGGTAGGAATCCCTGATGCGCTCCACTTCGATGATGTCAATGCCGACGCCGAGGATCATTTCACTCTGAATCCTAATCTTAATCTTCTTCTCAATCTTGGTCCTAATCTCGGATCGTCCGGGGGCGATTAAGATCAAGATTGCGATCAAGAACCTGAAGTTTTATCCGCGATAGTTTCCCATCAGCCGCAACATCTCCTTCACCGCCGTCGCGAGTCCCGTCGTGACCGCCCGGCTGACAATACTGTGGCCGATGTTCAGCTCGATCAGATGCGGAACGCGATGAATCGCCGCGAGGTTTTCGTAATTCAAGCCGTGGCCAGCGTTGACCCCGAGGCGAAGCGCATGCGCTTGCTTTGCTCCATTGACGAGGCGGTCCAGTTCAACCTCGCGCTGGCGCTCGTCGTGGAAATGCCCGGCGAACATTCCAGTGTGCAATTCGATGAACTGGCTCCCCGTGCGCGCCGACGCTTCGATCTGCGCCGGATCAGGCGCGATGAACAGGCTGACCTCGATGCCGGCGTCATTCATTTTCTTGCGCGTCTCCGTCAACGCGCGCTCCTGCCCGGCCACGTCCAGCCCGCCTTCCGTCGTGACTTCCTGCCGGCGCTCGGGCACGAGGCAGACGACGCCGGGTCTGAGTTTGAGCGCGAGCGCGACGATTTCCGGCGCATTGGCCATCTCGAAGTTGAGCCGGGTCTTGATGGTTTCACGAATCCTCCAGATGTCGCGGTCCTGGATGTGACGACGGTCTTCGCGCAGATGTGCCGTGATGCCGTGCGCGCCCGCCGCTTCGCAAACGAGCGCCGCCGCAACCGGATCGGGTTCTCCGCGCTCGCTGCCGCGATACCGCGCCTCCCGCAGCGTAGCCACATGGTCAATGTTGACACCAAGTTTAAGCATGACGTGGGACGGTGTAACGCAAAGCTGCGCGCACGCCAAGACGCAAAGCGGGCAGCGCGGCAACAGTGATCAGGCTTTGAATCTCGTCTCGCTTTTCTGTTGCGTCCGCCGCCGCGCCCCGGCTTCTTATGCGCCCGTGTCCCGCGGCCGCGTGTTCTTGCAGTACTGGCTGCCGGTCGCCGTGTGGATGGGCATCATCTTCACGGCGTCGGGCGACTCGGACTCTGCGCAACGATCTTCCCGCGTCATTGAGCCTGTCGTCCGCTGGTTGTTCCCGCATCTCTCCGATGACACCGTCCATCTGATCGTGTTCCTGGTCCGCAAGTGCGCACATCTGATGGAGTATGCCGTGCTGGCATTGCTGTTCTGGCGGGCGCTGCGCAAACCGGTGCGCGACGATCCGCGTCCCTGGAAATGGTCCGAAGCCGGTTGGGCCATGCTGTTCGTGGCGGCCTACGGCATCAGCGATGAACTGCATCAGGCATTGATCCCGTCGCGTCAGGGGCGGTTGCACGACGTGGCGATAGACACGGCGGGCGCCGCCGTGGGGCTTTTCACGTTGTGGCTTTTGGGGCGATGGCCGCACGGCAAACGGGTTTGATTGCGGCGGCGCCGCGCGGAGCAGCGGCCTCGCATTGTTCAGCCGCATCGTTGGCGAGACGCACCCGACATGCGCCAGTGAGTGATGTCTCCGCCGGCCACCGGATCGCGGACTTCAGTCCGCTTCATCGTTCGAGGTTGTGAGGTCCTGGTAAAATCCTGTGGGGTTCGGCAATCGTAAGTCGAAGCGGACTGAAGTCCGCGATCCGATACCTAAGGACTCGGGATTGTTCACTTCGGCTTCATTCCAGGCGTGACTCGCGCCGCGCCGCACGCTAGTTTCCAAACCACTCATGAAGCGCCCACTGGTGCCAGTGGCTTTGTGCTATGGAGGCGGCCTGCTGCTGGCCGATTTCTGGCAACCCCTGCCGGCCGCGCTCTTCGCGGGCGGGTTTGCAGTTTTGGCTCTCGCACTCGCGCGGCCTCGCTTCCGCGCCGTTCTCCTGTACCCACTGCTGGTCCTTGCCGGCTGGACGAATCTCACGTGGCGCACTGCTGTGCTCGCGCCGGACGATTTGAGAAGCGTTTTAGCCAACGCCCCGGCCTATGTGACCGTCCGTGGAACTCTGCGCGAAACGCCCAGCCTCCGCGTGTTCCGCCACGACGAGCAGGAAACCGGTCGAACTCTGGTGCAATTGGACGTCCACGAACTGCACCTTGATTCCGCCTGGCGGCACGTCACCGGCCGGATCGTCATCACCACGCTTCACGTCACCACAAATGAATTCTTTGCGGGACAACGGGTGGAGGTTTCTGGCGCGTTGGCTCCGCCGCCCTCGCCGGTCGCTGACGGATTGTTCGATTACCGACAATATCTGGCGCGGCAGGGCATCTACTTTCAACTCAAGGCGGATTCGACCAACGCCTGGCGGCTCGTTGGCGGTTCGCATCCGTCGCGAAACCTTTCCGACCGGTTTTTGGAGTGGTCGCAGCGCACACTGGCCCGTGGCTTGCCGGCTCGGCCGCACGATCAACCGCTCCGGCTGATGTGGGCGATGACCCTCGGCTGGCGAACGGCGCTGACAGGCGAGGTGAGCGAGCCGTTCATGCGCTCGGGCACAATGCACATCTTCGCCATCAGCGGCCTGCACATCGCGCTCATCGCCGGCATTCTTGTGGCGCTGCTGCGCGTGATGCAAGTCTCACGCATCTGGTGCGGCTTGGTGGTCATCCCGTTGATCTGGTTCTACACGCTGGTCACTGGCTGGCAGCCCTCGGCAATTCGATCCACGGTGATGATGACGATCATCATTGGCGGCTGGGCGCTCAAACGGCCCACGGACCTGATCAACTCGCTGGCCGCAGCGGCATTCATCATCCTGCTCTGGGATCCGCAGCAATTGTTTCAGGCAAGCTTTCAACTTTCGTTCTTTGTCGTGCTGAGCATTGCGCTGCTGCTGCCGCCGCTGCAGCGCGTCGGCGAACGATGGCTTCAACCCGATCCGCTGCTGCCGCGCGCGCTCATCCCGCGCTGGCAACGGTGGCTGGCAACGCCGTTGCGTTATCTGATGACGAGTCTTGCCACGTCCCTCGCCGCCTGGCTTGGCTCACTCCCGCTGACGGCGTTTTACTTTCACCTGTTCAGCCCGGTGACGCTGCTGGCGAACCTGGTCGTGGTCCCGTTGAGCAGCGCGGCGCTGGCGTGCAATCTGGGCAGCCTGATCTGCGGCGGTTGGCTGCCGTGGGCAACCGAGTTGTTCAACCACAGCGGTTGGTTTTGGATGCTGGCGATGATGAAGGCGAGCCACTGGGCAACGCTGCCTCCCGGCGCCTCTTGGTATGTCCGCGCACCGTCCCTGTCTGAATTCGTGATCTACTACGCGCTGCTGGTCGGCATGTTGAGCGGCTGGCTGTTCGGCGCGCGCAGGCGGCGGTGGGCCGCCGGGGTGGTCGTCCTGGTCGCCGGCGTGTATGGCTGGAACTGGCAGCAATCCCGCGGCACGTTCGAGATCACCGCATTGCCGCTCAACGGCGCGCACAGTGTCTTTGTGCGTGAAACAGGAAAGGACGGCGACTGGCTGGTGGATTGCGGCAACACAAACTCGGTCGAGTTCACGCTCAAACCGTTTCTGCGGTCGAAAGGCGTGAACCATGTCCCGCGGCTCGTTCTCACCCACGGCGATTTACGCCACGTGGGCGGTTTCGAAACGCTGGAGGAAATCTTCGGCGTCGGCGAAGTCTTTGCCAGTCCCGTGCGTTTCCGCTCGCAAGCGTATCGCCGCATCGCGGCGGAACTGCTTGCGAATCCATCGCGCGGCAGGACGATCCAACGCGGCAACCGGGTCGGTGGTTGGCAAGTCCTGCATCCGGATGCCAGCGACCGGTTTCCACAGGGCGATGACAACGCGCTCGTTTTGATGGGCACGTTTTACCAAACGCGCGTGTTGTTGCTCTCCGACCTTGGCCGACCCGGCCAGGAGACATTGCTCAAACGCGGCGACGACCTGCGTGCTGACATCGTCATAGCCGGATTGCCCGAGCAGGGCGAACCGCTTTCCGACGGACTGCTGGCGGCCATTCAACCCCAAGTCGTCGTCATCGCCGACTCGGAATTCCCCGCGACGAAACGAGCCAGCCAGGGGTTAAAAGACCGACTTGCACAACACGGCGCGGCGGTGATTTACACACGCACAGCAGGGGCCGTTACCCTGACCGTCAGCAAGTCCGGATGGGAATTGCACGCGATGAACGGCATTCGATTCTCGTCACGGGATGAAAGACCGCGCCAACTCAATTCCGCCGTCGGGGTCCCCGTAGAAGCTCCGGCTTCACCAGACGAGTCCCCCGTAATTCCCATGGACCAGTGACCGCGCGCTGACCCTCCCCGTTCATGGTCGGATAACCACCCGCACGTCTTCGCCGAATTGCTCCAGCCGGTCCAACGTGTTGTTGATGGCGGCCGCCTCCAGCGGCACCGTGCGCGTGACGACATCCCCGAACTGAAGCCGGCCCGTCCGAGCGAAGTCGAGCAGCATGGGAATCTCGCTGGCGAGATGGTCCGAAACGCCGATGACTTCCGCTTCGCGATTGATGAGTTCGTGGTACGGCGCAATGTCGAACGTCTGGTCGGTGATGCCCGCCACGGCGGCCCGGCCCTGAATGGCAAGCGATTGAACCGCCTGCCGCATCGTAAGCGGCAGGCCGATCAGTTCGAGCGCCACGTCCACGCCCCGGCCCCGCGTGAGTTCGCGAATGGCTTGCACCGGATCGGTGTCGCGCGGGTTGATGACGCGCGCACCGAGCCGGCGGGCAATTTCCAGCTTTGGCGGTTGAATGTCCACCGCGAGCACTTCGCTTGCGCCCAGCGCCATCGCGATCTGAATGGCGGACATGCCCAGGCCGCCGACGCCAAACACTGCGACCGTGTCACCGGGTTTCAATCGCGCCTTGTTCAGCGCATGGAGTGCCGTGGCGGACGAACACATCATGATCGCGCCGTGCTCGAACGGAATCTCATCCGGAAGGCGGAACACGCTGCGCACGGGCATGACGATGAACTCCGCGTACCCGCCGTCGCGGTGCTTGCCGATCATTCCGGCGGCCGGGCAAAACTGTTCATTTTCCCGGACGCACCATTCGCACACGCCGCAGGTGGCGAGGTAATGGAGGCAAACCCGGTCGCCGGCCCGGAATCCCCGCACCTCGCCGCCGGCTTCTTCGATCACGCCGGCGACTTCGTGGCCCAGGGTCAAGGGAAGCGGATGCACACGCGATTTTCCCGCACGATAGTGAGCGTCGGAATGACAGATGCCCGCGGCAACGACCCGCACGAGCACTTCGGCGGGGCCGGGTTGCGGTCGGGGCACATCGTGGAGTTCGAGCGTCTGGCCGGCTTGGACGAGGCGAACGGACTTCATCGGCGGCGAGTTTCGAAACCGTTTCGAGGCGTGTCAACTGCGCTTCGCGGAATCGTCGCCAGTCGCGCCGGCGATTGAGGAACTGGTTTGAAGCCGTTGGCCCGCACTTTCGACGGACACCCGCCGCCAGCGTCCTGAGCGCCGTGGAGATTTTGTTTGTGTTTCCGCCGGGGGTGGGTGTTAGATGGATGGCGTCGCCGCAAAACCATCCGCGATGAAAACCAACGGTCCTCTGGCGCAAACCGAAACGACCTGGACGACGGGCGTTCATTCCAACCCCAATGTCTTGCCGGCACGGGCCAGTTTCCGGAAAGGAGCCAAGCCATGATTCAAACCGGCACGATCCGCGAGATTCTTAGCCACAAGGGCGGCGTGACCTGGTCCATTTCGCCGGAGGCCACCGTGTTTGAAGCCATCCAGTTGATGGCCGAGAAAAACGTCGGCGCGTTGCTGGTGACGCAGAACAACCAACTCGTCGGCATCATTTCCGAGCGCGATTATACCCGCAAGGTGGCGCTCAAAGGACGCGCCTCCAAGGAAACGACCGTGCGCGAAATCCTCTCCGGCCAGGTGGTCAAGGTCACGCCGGACCATTCCATCGAGGATTGCATGCGCCTGATGACCGAGCACCGCATCCGGCATCTCCCCGTGCTGGAGGGTGATCGCGTCCTCGGCGTTGTATCCATCGGCGACCTGGTGAACTGGGTGATCAGCGCCCAGCACTCCACGATTCACCAACTGGAAACCTACATCACGGGATACCCCACGCCGCCCGCTTGACGATGCCGGAGCCCGCGCGGGTCTTGGTGAGATTCACCGCGACGTAAGCCGCCTGGGGAATCGCAAATTTCTTCACCTGTACGGCCACGGCTTGGGGACGAAACTCACCCAGGACGTCGTCCGCGACGTCATTCGCCAGTTTCTCGATCAATTTCCAACTCCGCTCTTCGCCGAATTTGAGCAGCCGCTGGCTCACTTCCCAGTAATTGATCGTCTTGGTGATCCGGTCGCTGGCGGCGGCCGAGGTGAAATCGTACTCCATCTCCACCGTCAGCAACAACCGCTGTGGTTTGGCCCGCTCCTCATCGGTCACGCCGACCTTCAAATGCAATTCCAAGTCAACGATTGTGATCCTGCCCATCGCTCAGTCCTTCCGCCTCGTGCGTCTGGCCGGTGGTTTCTCCTGGCCTCCACCGTGGCTCGCGCCCGCGGCTTCCAACAGTTTCCGTGTCGGCGCGTTGAGCGGCAGGGCCAGCGCTTCCTGAAAAGCCAGCCAGCGAAACTCCCGCGCCTCGTCGTTCAACTTCACCTCGGACCGCCCGGGGCAACGACACGTGTAGTTCAACAGAACGAAATGCGCGTCGCGATAAAATTCTTTCGAGTGGATGCAATCCTGCGCGAGGACGAACTCAATCTCCGTTATTTCCAGCCCGGTTTCCTCCAGGACCTCGCGGCGCAAGGCGGCCTCGGAGGATTCGCCCCACTTGATCTTGCCGCCCGGAATGCCCCAGAGGTTCGACCACTTGTGCGTCCGGATCATCAACACCTCGGCCGCGTCATTGAAGATGAGCGCACCCACGGTGACGACGGGCCGATGCGTTTCCTCGAACCTCTTCACCGGCGGCCGCAGATGAAGATCGTTCTGTTCGAGGATGTCTCTCAGCTCACCCAGGTGCTCGCAGATCAAATCAGGTTGCGCCTGGCGAAGTTGATCCAGCGTGTTGTAACCCGTCAGCACGGCGCACGAATGAATCCCGCCGTGCCGCGCCGTCTCGATGTCGTGCTGCATGTCGCCGATGAACATCGTCTCGGCGGGGCGGAGTTTGTTTTCCTCGAGGATGTCGTGGATTTTCTTCCGCTTGTCCCAGACGCCGAGATAAGGGCGGTCGAGGAACTCGCCGAAACCGCTGGCGCGCTTCTGAACTTCAAAATGATCCTCGTGAACCGTGCTCAACAGGAAGGTACGGAGCATGTGCGCGCGGCAGAATTCGAGGAACTCGCGCGCGTGTGGCAGGGCGCAGACCGTGTCCTGGACCTGGCGAAAGCGGCTGTGAAACCATTCCTCGAGTTGCGGCAACGGGACGTGCGGCGTGTGCTTCTCGTAAAACGTCGTGAACGGCAACTGAAACTCGGCGCGGAACTGCTCCAGTGTCATTTCCGCACGAGCGGACTGGGCCAGCACGTAATTGGTCGCCTGCCACACGGCGGGCAGGTCGTCCACCAGCGTGCCCGACCAGTCGAAGATGATGTTGCGGATCACGGGCGAAGTGTAGCCGGCAGCGGTTTTGCGGCAACTCAATCAAACTGCGCAACCGCAGCGATGGAGCTTTCAGCCGGGGTGTAGCGGGTCAATCGGTGGCATTGACATAAGATCAGACCAAGCCTGAAACAATTCGCACTGGCCGTGCATTGGCCTCACGAAGCATCGAGGCCGCACCGCCCGAATTGAATGCGTCAATGGAAACCGGCGTAAAAATACTTAGGATTGACCCTTTACGTTGCGGAGCGGATTGGGCCACGGGTTTCGTTTCCGGTATTGCGGCTCGACAGCTTTGGGGTCACGGAGTAGATAGGTCTTCATGGTGTTGGCTCTTCGGTCATTACGTTGTCTGGGGCCTGAGTCCCACAACCTGTGGCTCGGCAACCCGCTCCACGGGTCGCAACCCACGCTCATCCCGGGGAGCAGACACCGCTTTCGCCCGCAGCGAAAGCCATACTGACTAGGCGATTGAGCGCGCTTGAGAGCAATTAAACGATGAATGCGAAGACCGTTTTCCGCCTTCTTCTCGTTGCGATACTTCTTGGAGCCATCGCGAGCGCGCTTATCGCCTCATTCCCCGGGAATATCTCAGAAGACTGGCGCACGATCTCCGAATGGAACGGGAGCGGCGGTTTTTACGAGCGCCTCGATTCATTCACGTTGCCTACTCACATCGTGGCGCGCGTCGCCGTCATTACCGCTCTTGTTCTCCTTCTGATGCTTTTGCTCAGCGTTTATGTCGGCTTATTCCTGTTCTGGCGCTTCGCGCGGATCACGAATTTGCTTCTGACTGTCCTGCTCGTGCTCGTGGCGCCTTGGGCCGGACTTGTTATTTTGCTTCCTGTCGAAGCTGCGGTCTATGACTTTACCATGCTTTGCGAGGGAGCTGTGGTAGCACTCTCATACACTTCACCGATCAAGGACTACTTTGAACGCAAACAAATCGCCTAACCATGCGCTGCAGCGAACCCGGCGGGAGCGTCGCGGTTGCCATCGTTGCCTCCCGTGCGCCGGGTCGCTGAGCTTGGGTCGTTGATATGGCTTAAAACTGTCAAGCGCACAGTGCTTCTGCTCTCCGGAAATTTTCATTTCTTCTTCCGGCTCGTCTTTCCTCCTCCGCAGGGCTGC
>Ga0247727_10015431_pt1 | contig 12529 bp, 11 predicted proteins | sample WisWelCaveWW1625_FD_202498 | JGI IMG/M metagenome (GOLD analysis project Ga0247727, IMG submission 202498) | Biofilm microbial communities from Wishing Well Cave, Virginia, United States - WW16-25 | ecosystem: Environmental > Aquatic > Deep subsurface > Groundwater > Cave microbial mat | place... | reverse complement strand
TCGCACGCCCTCGTCGATCTCGCTCGCTGGGGTGCGTCTCTCGGTCGTGGATACGAGGCGACTCGCGCTCGTCGGCCTCTTGGTTGCCGGGCTCATCAGCATTGCGGGTGCTGCGGCGCGCTCGTTCCGGCGAGGCGATGGGGAGCCGTCGCGGATCTTCTCGTTCTTCGGAGATCGGATGATCACGATCACCCAGCCGCCTGCGATCGAGGCAACGAACGTCACCGAGATCTTGGACGCCGGGAGTCTGTCTCGCATCGCCGAGCACTACGACCGAATCGTCCTTCACTGGCGCGAGGAGGGCGGGCACGTGTTCCAGGTCGACGAAGGCGCGACGGTCTACCGCTATCGCTTCGGGTTCGAGTTTGCCCGGGAGGCAACGAGCGAGTCCCAAGAGGACGAGGACACGCTCGCTGCCTCCCGGGCGACGCTGCCTCCGCGCGCTGCGGCGGGCTGATGCCGCGCGCCGTCTACGCCGCTCGCGTCGCGCTCGTCTTCGCCGCTATGGCGTTCGTGCTCGCGGTAGTCGCTACGGCGACAAACGTCGTCCCGTCAACCCGAGCTGGTGGCTCGATCGGACCGCCCCCAACAGCTAACGAGCTCAAGCCGGCGGCTTGCGCAGCGCTGAATCTCACGGTCGTCGTCGGCGGCGGGGGCTCCGGGGGACAAGCCGCGCTCGTCCTCGGCACAGCGGGCAACGACAATCTCACCGGCGCGGCGCGGGGGGACTGCCTCGTCGGCGGTGCCGGCAACGATCGCCTGAACGGCGGCCCTGGAACGGACGTCTGCATCGGCGGCGCCGGCACGGACACGTTCCATTCCAGCTGCGAGACCCAGATTCCGTAGCCCGCGGCCAGTCTTTCGCGCGCACGAAGCGCATTTGAATCTATATGGCCGTTTGCAGAGCGCTGCTACTATTGCCATACGATGCAAGGCAATCCAAGCGAGGCCTCTCCGAGTCGAAGGCCGCTCTCGTTTCGCGTCCGAATCGAGACGACCGATCGGCTCGAGCGGTACGCGAAGGAGGTCGGCGAGACACAGACGGCGCTCGTCGAGCGCTACGTCGAGGAAGGGCTGCGGATGGACGTCCATCCGCTCATCCACTTCCGCGACGGCTTCGGCGGTCGACGGCCGGCGCTGCTCGCTACCCGGCTCGACGTCTGGCAGGTCGTCGAGACGATTCACCAGAACGAGAGGTCGGTCGAGGCGGCCGCCGAGTACCTCGAGATCCCCGTCGAGCACGTGAGGGCATGCCTGCGCTACTACGCGGACTTCCAGAGCGAGATCGACCAGTGGGTCGCGCGAGCGCGGGCGATCGAGGCGCGTGAGGAGGAAAACTGGCGCCGTCAGCAGGAATTGCTCGCGTGAGGCTCCTCCTCGACGAGATGTACTCGCCCCGGATTGCCCTCCGGCTGCGCGATCGCGGGCATGACGCGGTTTCGCTCAGGGAACGGCGCGATCTCGTCGGCGCGAGCGATCGCGAGCTCTTCGCGGCTATGGCGGTCGAGAACCGAACGATCGTCACGAACAACATCGTGGACTTCGTGCCGATCTTCCGCCGAGCGCTTGCCGACGGTGCCGAAAGTCCCGGCCTGTTCCTCACGAACGATCGCTCGACACCGCGCAGCAGAGCCGAGATCGGCCGCTTCGTGAGCATCCTCGAGGATCTCGTGAGTGAGTCCGAAGACGAGAAAGCCGCGTCCAGTCACGTCGCCTGAGTGCCGCCGCTGACTACAGGTACGTCCTCGCGTCCGGCGCCTCGTCGAGGTCACGGACGTCTGCGGGTCGTTCGCTCGCAGCCGGCGCGCCATCGACCTCCTCGAGAGCGTCCGCCAGAAATCTAGCGAGCCTCAGCCTTGTGTCCTGGAAGAGCGCGCGCTCCTGGGCCAGTGCGGTTACAAGCCTGGAGCGCTCCCGGTCGGCGTCTGCGACGATCCTCTTCGCCTCGAGCTCGGCTTCCTCCAGTTGCTCCCGCGCCCGTCGGCGCGCATCCTCGGTGATCTCGGAGGCCTTCCGCTCCGCTTCGGCCTCGCTTTCACGCAGAAGGTCTCCCCGCGGGCGCTCGGCGGCGACGAGCAGATCCTCCTCCGTGCCCGCGCCCTCGTGAGTAGCCGTGAGTGAGTCGAGTCTCGTCCGCGTTTCCTCCAGGAGTGAACGCAGCTGTGCAAGCTCGTTCAGACGCCAGGAGCGTTCCTTGCGTCTGTCGACACGGATTCCCTTGGCCTCGAGCTTGGCGTCCTCCAGTCGCTCCCGCGCCTGTCGACCCGCGTCGTCGGTGATCTCGGGGGCTTGACTCTCCGGTGTTTCCACCGTGCTTTCGCGTTGGAGGCGCTCGTTCCAGCGCTCGGCGGCGAGCAGCTCCTCTGCCCTGCGCTCGTCTTGAACCGGCCCGAGCGAGTCGAGCATCTTTCGCCTCTCCTCCAAAGCTGCTCGTTCCTGCTCGAGCTCGTTTTCGTGCCGGGCACGTTCCTGGTGGGCGGCGACGACAATCCGCTCGGCTTCGAGCTCGGCCTCCTCCAGCAGTCTCTGGGCCCGGCGGTGCGCGTCGGTGATCTCGGCGGCTGTCCGCTCCGCTTCAGCCTCGCTTTCACGCAGACGGTCTTCCCGCGGGCGCTCGGCGGCGACGAGCGGCGCGTCCGCCCCAGGCTCGGGGCCTTCAATCGCTGCGGACGAGCCTTGCCGGTCTCCGCTCGGCGCTTCGACGCCCGCATCAGTCTCGGATGTCGGGGCGGGTGGCTCCGGCCCTTCGCTGGGCGCTCGAGGTCGATAGACCCACTCCTCGCCTGTGGTCCCGCCTTCCCGCCGCAGGTTCCGGCGCCGTCGGCGCCTCAATCGAAGCCGCTCGAACGGCCGCCCGGTCGCACGCATCCCGATCAAGACCAGCAGCAACCCTCCCGCGGCGAGGCCGATCAGCAGTGGAGCGAGTTCGTAGCTCATGTCACCGTGGTGGCCGCAGGAGCGACCGCTAGCGCTCCGGTCTCTCGAGTCCCGTCCGTCTGGGTTCGGGCACCGAGGTCGAAGCCAACTCCCATTGCAGCGTGTCTTCGAGATTGCCGAGCTTCGGGCCATCCCCTTGCTCGGCCGCTACGTCGGTGCTGAGTGCCTGAAGCCCGGCCGTGAGGAAGGCGGAGAGTCGCGTGCGGGCCTGATCGGCCAGGGCTTGAAGGCGTGCACGCTCATCCCGCAGGCGGGCAAGGTCACCCTCGGTACGTTCCAGCAGGCGCGCCGTCTCCCGGAGCTTCTCCACCCTCACCCTCGCCTTGCGCAGGGCGAGCTCGGCATCGCGTCGCGCGTTCTCTCGTGCCCAATCGGCGTAGTTCGCCGCGGACAGGAACAGCTTGCTCGTTCGCTCGGCGCGCGCACGGTAACGCTCGAGCTCCACCTCGAGCCGTCGCACCTCGGCGAGCAGTTCGTCGCGTTCGTTCGGCAGCACGTCGCGCTCCTGCGGCGGCTCGTCACGACCGGTTGTGGGGCTCACCGGATGATCTTCTCCAAGCGGCGGCCCTTTCGCAATCGACACCTCGCTTGACTCTTCGAAGCCGAGCCCATGCACCCAGAAACCTCCCCCTCGATAAGGCGAGCCAACTGTAGAGCAATCACTTTTCGCTGACAATGAGCACGAAGCCGTGACCGTGCCTAACGTCCTCACGAGGTCGAATCCGTCGTCCCGCGTCAGCGTCCCCCGATCCGACTAGATGGTTGATGCCACGAGATCGCCTACTCCGGGGCGTGAGCTGGCCGCCTCGGTGCCGCTCTCCCGTCGCGAAGCGCACGCCGGGCGCGAGGCCGCTGTGCGGCCTCCGCCCGGGCGAAAGCGGCCCCGACGCGCCAGATCGTGCATCCGGACGCGTGAGGTCGTCGCATCAACCATCTAGGCTCACGCGGCCCCATCGGACCCGACATGGCAAAGCGGAGACTTCTCTACGTCGTCGGCGCGCGGCCGAACTTCGTCAAGATGGCGCCTGTCGTCGCCGAGCTGAGACGACGACTGCCAAACGCCGAGCACGTCGTCGTCCACACGGGCCAGCACTACGATCCTGAGCTCTCGGAGCTTTTCATCGACCAGCTCGGCCTCCCGCAGCCCGCGCACCGGCTCGACATCGGATCGGGCTCGCACGCCGAGCAGACGGCTCGCGCGATGGAGCGGCTCGAGCGTGTCGTCGTCGCCGATACACCCGACCTCGCGTTCGTGCCTGGCGACGTCAACTCGACACTTGCCGCCGCGCTCGTTCTCGTAAAGCTCGGCGTACCCTACGCGCACATCGAGTCTGGGCTGCGCAGTTTCGACCGCTCGATGGCGGAGGAGGTCAACCGGATCGTCACCGACGAGTTCGCCGAGTACCTGTTCGCGCACTCGGAGGAAGCGGTCGAGAATCTGCTCCGCGAAGGCATCGACCGGAAGCGCATCCACCTCGTCGGGAACACGATGATCGACACGCTCAGCCGGCTCGAGCCGTTGTTTCGCGGGCTCGACTTCGCCGGTCAGCTCGAGCTCCAGCCGCGGGAGTTCGTGCTCGTTACGCTGCACCGCCCGTCGCTCGTCGATGGGGCACTTCTGGAGCCGGTGCTCGAGCAGCTCCAGGAGGTCGCGAAGCGCGTGCCCGTCGTCTTCCCGGTCCATCCGCGGACGCGCGACCGCATCGCGGCGGCCGAGCGCTACCCGGACGTTCGCTTCCTCGCCCCGCTCGGTTATCTCGAGTTTCTCTCGCTGGAAGCCGACGCGGGCGCCGTTCTCACCGATTCAGGCGGCATTCAGGAGGAGACGACGTTCCTTGGGGTACCGTGCTTCACCCTGCGCACAGTGACCGAGCGCCCGGTGACGACCCGCCTCGGCACGAACGTGGTGCTCGGCCTCGACCCGACGCGGATCTCCGAGATCGTCGACTCGATCGGCGCCCCCGCCGAGCGCCGACACGAGGTCCCGCCGCTCTGGGACGGGCACGCGTCAGAGCGGATCGCCGACGTCGTCGTCCGCGGGTTGCTCCGCGAGTGATCGACCTCCACACCCACATCCTTCCCGGGCTCGACGACGGAGCGCGCACGCTCGACGACGCTCTCGACATGGCCCGCGCGTTCGTCGCCGACGGTGTGACCGCGATCGCGGCAACGCCTCACGTACGCGACGACTACCCGACCTCGGCCGACGCGATGTTGCGGGCTGTCGATGCCCTCCGGGCGGCGCTCGACGAAGAAGGGATCCAGCTCACGGTCCACCCCGGCGCCGAGTTGGCGGTCGAGTGGATCGCTCAACTCGGCGAGGCCGAGCTCCGACGCCTGACGCTCGCCGGAAACGGCCGCTACGTCCTCGTGGAGACGCCGTACTACGGATGGCCCGTCGAGCTCGTCGAGAGGCTTCTCGGCCTGCGGGTCGCCGGCTTCACGCCCGTCCTCGCGCATCCGGAGCGCAACGGGGCGGTACAAGCGAATCCGTCGCTCCTGGCGCCGCTCGTGCATGGTGGCACGCTCGTCCAGGTGACGGCCGCGTCACTCGACGGCCGGCTCGGTCCGCGCTCTCGCGAGACCGCGTTCCAGCTCGTCGCCACGCGACTCGCGCACTGCGTCGCCAGCGATGCTCATACACCCGACGTGCGGGCCGCCGGCATGCGAGCGGCCATCGAAGCCGTCAACGACGATGGGCTCGCCGAGTGGCTTGTCGTGGACGTCCCACAGGCGCTCGTCGCCGGCAGCGACCTGCCCCCGCGACCACCGACCGTCTAGCCGAGACGCGACACCTACCCGTTCGGGGAGTCAATTTCGCGCAGGGCAATCTCTCCTCGCTCGAGTGCCTATGATGGTCAGGGGCAGGGGTTTGGGTCGTAGGACCGGGGAGGACGTCAGTGGACAGCTTTGGTGGGCAGGGCCACCCAACGGCTCTGAGTGCTGCCCGAACCCTAAGGCGGGGGTGGTGGATCGTCGTGCTCACGACCCTCGCGATCGCAGGGGTGGCGATCTACCAGGCCTCCCGTCAGGACGCCCTCTACAGCGCGTCTGCGCAGGTCCTCCTCAAGTACCAGAGCCTCGCGAGTGGCCTCACGGGGATCCAGGATCTCTCGACCGTCTACCAGGATCCCCAGCGGGTCGCTCAGACGCAGACACAGATAGCGATGTCCCCGGACGTCGCAAACCGTGTCGTCGAGGCGGCGAAGACTCCGGGGCTCGATGCGGGCGCATTCCTGGGCAGCGCAAGCGTGACAGCCGCGACGGATTCGGACATCCTCTATTTCACCGTCACGTACGGTGACGGCGCGACTGCCGCGAAGCTCGCGACGATCCACGCGCAGGAGTTCATCGAGCACCGGCGAGAGCTCGACACGGAGGCGATCGTCGCCGCCCGCACGGAGCTCCGTGGCCGGATCGACGAGCTCGAGCAGACGGGGTTCAAGGGCTCGTCACTCCTCGCGCGGCTCGTCGAGAGCGAGCAACAGCTCCGCACCATGGAGGCGTTGCAGACCGCGAACGCCTCACTCCTCCGACCCGCGAGCGGCGCAGCACAGATTCAACCGCGCACCCAGCGCGCCGCGGTTCTCGGCGTGATCCTCGGGCTCATGCTGGGCATCGGCCTCGCGTTCGTGCGCGAAGCCCTCGACACACGTGTGCGCTCCTCGGGAGAGGTCGGCGAAAAGCTCAGCACCACGCTTCTCGCTCGCATCCCTGCGCCGCCAAAGGCGCTTCGTCGTAGCAACCGGCTGGTGATGATCGCCAGCCCCCGCGGTGCCCATGCAGAGGCGTTCCGAATGCTGCGGGCCAACCTCGAGTTCGTGAACCTCGATCGAGGCGCACGCTCGATCCTCGTCACGAGCGCGCTCGAGCAGGAGGGCAAGTCGACGACTGTGGCGAACCTCGCAGTGGCGCTCGCACGGGCGGGCCAGAAGGTCGCACTTGTCGACCTTGACCTCCGTCGCCCGGCGATCGCGAAATTCTTCGGGATCCCCGATGTGCATCCGGGCGTGACCAACATCGCGGTCGGATCCTCGACCCTGGAGCAGGCTCTCGTCGAGGTGGGCCGCATGCCGAGTCCCGACGACCGTGGGCCCCAGGCGAACGGCGACGGGGCCGCTTCTACCACGAGCGCCGGGATCCTCAAGGTGCTGCCATCCGGCCCGCTTCCGCGCGATCCCGGCGAGGTCGTCAACTCGAAGCGACTGACGGGCGCGCTCGAGGAGCTCGCACAGAGGTTCGACTTCGTCCTCGTCGATACGCCCCCGTTGCTCTCGGTCGGTGACGCGATGACGTTGAGCGCGCATGCCGACGCGATGATCACGGTCGCCCGCCTGAACATGCTCAGGCGAGCGAGCTTGAACGAGCTAGCGCGAGCGCTCGAGACCTGTCCGACCATCAAGCTCGGTGTCGTCGTCACCGGAGCCGAGGCCGAGGCGGGATATGGCTACGGCTACGGCGGCTACGAGTACCACCGCTCCGCAGAGCAGGAGTACTGGGTCGACCTACCCCCCGCGACCTCTTCGCACGCCACCGAAGAGAAGGTGCGGTGAGCCCCGAGGATCGAGCACACGCGGTGCAGCCCGTACTCGAAGCGGACCCAACTCGGGACAACGGCGCCAAGTCCGCGGACGATCTCGTTCGCGTTCCTGTTCCCACCTCTCGTCTGGGCCGGGGGCGGGACCGCGGCCGCGCCGTCCGCCGCTCTTTGCTCGTCGCCGATGTGACGGCGCTCGTGGTCGCGTTTGCCGCGCTGCAGCTCATCTTTCCGGCGCCCGCGACAGACGACCGCGTGTCCTTCGACGGCGAGCTTCTCCTCTTCGTCGCCAGCCTTCCCCTGTGGGTGATGCTCGCGCGGACGATCGGCCTCTACGACCGTGACGCCGAGCGTCCGGAACACACGACCGTCGACGACCTCGTCGGCATCGTCTCCCTCGTCACGACCGTCGTCTGGCTCGGCTTCGTCGTTGCGTACCTCACCGGACGCGCAAGCCCGGACTTCGGCAAATGGGTGGTCTTCTGGGCGCTCGCGATCGCCGGGATCACCGTCGCGCGATCTGCTGCTCGAATGATCGTGCAGCGGCGGACGGGCCTCATGCAGCGTGCGTTGATCGTCGGCACCGACCGCAGCTCACAGCTCGTCGCGCGCAAGCTCCTACAGCACCCCGAGTACCGGATCTCGCTTGTCGGCTTCGTCGACGCCTCGCCGGGTTCGCTCGGGGAGGCCGTAGCCGGCGTACCCCTGCTCGGAGGTGTCGAGGAGCTCCCCGGGCTCGTCGACCGGCTCGCGATCGATCGGGTCGTTTTCGGGCTGTCGGGTGCGACCGATCGTCAGCTGCTGGTTCTCGCCCGGCACCTGCAGGCGCTCGGCGTACAGGTGGACATGGTCCCCAGGCTGTACGAGGCGCTCGGCCCGAGCGCGAGCGTGACGTCGATCGAGGCGATGCAGCTTCTGAGCCTGCCGCCGACGAGGACGAGCCGCGACGCCCTGGTCCTGAAACGGGCCTTCGATGTCGCTGGCTCCGCTGTCCTGTTGGTGCTCACGTTTCCGCTCTTCGTCGCGTTTGCGATCTGGATCAAGCTCGACTCTCCCGGGCCGATCCTCTTCAAGCAGACGAGGCTCGGGCTCGACCAACGGCCGTTCACGGCCCTCAAATTCCGGACGATGCGGTCGGGGACGTCGGCCGACGAGCACCGCTCCTACATCCGGCGCGCGATGACTGCGGACCCGACCGGGGAGGCGGCTGACCTGTACAAGCTCGAGCGACCCGACGATGTCACGCGTTCCGGCCGCTTCCTGCGGAAGTCGAGCCTCGACGAGCTTCCCCAGCTCCTCAACGTCCTGCGCGGCGACATGTCGCTTGTCGGCCCGCGGCCGTGCATCCCGTACGAGACCGAGCTCTTCGAGGAGCACCACTTCGAGCGCTTCTCGGTGCCGGCCGGGCTGACCGGCCTCTGGCAGGTCACCGCCCGTGCACGCTCACCCTTCGTCGAGGCGCTCGAGCTCGACGTGCTCTATGCGCGGAGCTGGTCGTTCTGGGGCGACATCGTGCTGCTGCTCAAGACTCCGCTACAGGTTTTCCGCCCGAAAGCGACGCGATGAGCGAGCCGCTCCGCGTCGCCGTCGTCGGGCTCGGCTACTGGGGCCCGAACCTCCTTCGCAACCTCGTCGAGCTCGAAGACGCCGAAGTGGTGCGGATGTGCGACCCGCGCCAAGATCGACTCGAGCACTGGGGCAAGCGCTACCCGGCTGTTGCCCGGACGACCTCGTACATGGAGGTCCTCTCCGACGACCAGGTCGAGGCGGTCGTCATCGCGACGCCGGTCTCGACCCACTTCGACCTGGCGTCGCGGGCGCTCCAGTTCGGCAAGCACACCTTCGTCGAGAAGCCGCTTTCGGGCAGCGCGGAGGAGGCGGGGGAGCTCGTGCGCCTGGCGCGCCGTGCGGGGCGCGTACTGATGCCGGGCCACACTTTCCTCTACAGCCCGCCTGTGGTGATGGTCAAGGATCTGATTGATCGCGGCGATCTGGGCGAGATCTACTTCATCTCGTCCAGCCGTGTGAACCTCGGCCTGCACCAGGCGGACGTAAGCGTCGTGTGGGACCTCGGCCCACACGACTTCTCGATCCTGCGCTACTGGCTCGGAGAGTCGCCGACGACGGTGTCGGCGCTTTCGCGTGAGTGTGTCCTTCCGGGCACACCGGATGTGGCGTTCGTGAACATGCAGTATCCGTCAGGCACGATCGCGCAGATCGAGCTCGCGTGGCTGGCGCCGAGCAAGCTGCGGCGGACGGCGGTTGTCGGCTCGGAGCGGATGGTCGTGTACGACGACACGAGCGGCGAGCCGGTGCGCGTGTTCAACTCGGGGGCGTCGCTTCCCGATCCGGAGTCGTTCGGTGAGTACCAGCTGAGCTACCGCACGGGAGACATCGTGTCGCCGCGCGTTGAGCCGGCGGAGCCGCTCTACCTGCAGATGGAGGACTTCTGCGCCGCAATTCGCGAAGGCCGGGAGCCGCGCTCGTCAGCAACAATCGGCCGCGAGGTGGTCGACGTGTTGGAGGCCGTCGACGGGTCGCTGGCTCACTCTGGGTCACCGGTCGCTCTCGAGCGCGATGGGCATGTGCGCCTCGCGAACTAGTTTCGACGAGTACCGAGGATCACACTCTTGAGGCTTGCGTTTGTCCAGAAGCGAGTCGCTGATTTTCGAATTCCTATTTTCGCTCGGATTGCAGAACGTGAAGACATCGCTCTTACTCTGATTTCGGGTTCGTCATTCACGAGCGGATCTCTTCCATTCGAGACAAGAACCATACGACCCCTGCATGTTTCCGTAGGGTCGCGACAGTTCATGTTTCAGCCTGGAGCGCTGAAGGAGGCTCGAAATCACGAAGTGCTTGTCGTCGAGGGAAGCTTGCGTTTCCTTACGTCTGTCGCCCTGGTTCTCGCACGGAAGCTGCACGGCGTCCCGGTTGTCTGGTGGACCTCTATGCATGATCCCCGTACTGAGGGCGTTTCGTTCCCCGATGGTGCACGCGGCAGGATTCTCAGGCGAGTACTTGAAAACGCGCAGGCGATTCTCACGTACAGCGAGGAGGCGAGCTCCGTGTTGCGGCGGGAGAATTCGACGTGGCGAGTCTACACTGCGCCGAACGTCCTGGACACGGCGCTGCTTGATCAGGCAGAAGGTCAATGGCGGGCGAGGCCTCTGCGCGTCGCGGCGTTCCGAGCCAAGCACGGGCTAAAAGATCGACCTTCGATCCTGTTCGTTGGCCGCCTTGTGGCGGCCAAGCGAGTCTCTGATCTTATCTCCGCATTTCGGCTTGTCCGGGTCATGCGACCCGAGCTCGATCCTGTTCTTACGATCGTTGGCGACGGTCCCGAGAGGGGCCCGCTTCAAGAGATCGTATCCGTTCATGGAATTGCCGACCACGTACTATTTGCGGGGGAAGTCAGAGAAATCGATGCAGTGTGCCCGTGGTTTCTGGCGGCAAAGGTGCTTGTTTTGCCCGGATCGGGAGGCCTTGCGATCTACCAAGCCTTAAGCCACGGAGTGCCCGTCATATGTGGCCGTGCCGACGGAACCGAGATAGGGATGATTCGAGATGGTGTGAATGGGTTTACTATCGAAGTCGGAGATATTGAATCGTTGGCTCATCGGATTGCCCGAATTCTCGATGCGTCCACGATCGAGTGGACTCGACTTTCGGACGAGAGCCGGTCAGTTGCGCACGGGCCATACCACGTGAACAGAATGGTCGATGGCATTTGGGCGGCGGTTGACGGCGTATCCCAATCGCGAGACCGAGGCAGCGCACTCAAAGATAGTCTTGGATCTAGGTTCTCGCCTCGGCGCAGTCGATGAGTACGCAGAAGGCGCCACCTGCGCCAGTCCTGGACTCCGGTACCCGCCTCGCGCATGCTCGACGGGCGGCACGCTTGAGCCAGGTTGAGCTCGCAAGCCGTCTGGGGACCTCCGGTTGGTGGGTGGATCAGGTCGAAGCCGGAACGTTGGATCCTGGCAGTCGACTCGGAGCGATTGCGGCCGTCACCGGGGTCGATGAGGCCTGGCTCAGAAGCCCCACTCATGCTCCAAGCAAGGAATCTGCCGCGTCCGAAGTTCTCCCATCCCTCGGCGTCATCGGAAAGTGGCTCGTGCTGGCAACGATCGCCACTTTGGTGACGGTTCGATTCTTTACCGAGGTGGTGCCCCTCGTGCCGCGGGCACTGAACTTCATAGACATTCCGATCTTTCTCGCGCTTGTGTTCGCTTCTACTCTGTCCCCTCCGAGATCTCTCTCTGGGCGGACGTATCTACACGTTGGTGTCCCTGCCTGTGCACTACTTCTTCTAAGTGGTGCTTCCGCGATTGTAAACGCCAATCGTGTCGCGCCAGCACCCCTTCTGGTCTTCGTGTATGGGTTCCTCGCACCGCTCGCGTTATACGCCGCCGTCTACCGAGTCTGGCCTTCGGGAAGCGCTCGGTCGCTCTCTCGCGTTCTCGTCGCTCTCGGCCTGGTGCAGCTAGTCGTCGTTGCGGTGATCGATCTGCCTCGGTTTATCTCATCCGGAAACCCGGATGAAATCGCTGGAACGTTTGGGACGAACGCATATCAACTCGTCTTTTTCTTACTTCTCGTCGCTGCACTCCTAGCGGGGATCTTTACACTCGAGCCGTCGCGTGCGATTGCGCGCTTCGCGCCGATCTTCATCATCGCGATTTTCATTGTGATTCTTCTTGCGCAGTATCGTGCTCTCCTCGCGACGACAGTCGTGGGCCTCGTAGTGGTTGGTATTCTGCTTGGTCGACAGGCGCGCGGTGTCATCGCCGGCGTTCTCATAGTCATTGCGTTCACGCTCGCGTTTTCGTATGTAGCGGCGAATTTTCCAAAGCTCAAACTTGAGACAACGGCAACGACGCTTTCGCAAAGCCCGTGGTCGTACGCCCGTGAACGTCTCGAAGCGCGACGTCCTGTCGCGGGCCTGTATCGAGACTACCCACTGACGATCGCGGTCGGATCTGGGCCAGGAACCTTCTCGAGCCGAGCTTGGCAGACGTTCGCCAACGCCGATAGCGCATCGGCCTCAAACGT
>Ga0247727_10015430_pt1 | contig 12530 bp, 10 predicted proteins | sample WisWelCaveWW1625_FD_202498 | JGI IMG/M metagenome (GOLD analysis project Ga0247727, IMG submission 202498) | Biofilm microbial communities from Wishing Well Cave, Virginia, United States - WW16-25 | ecosystem: Environmental > Aquatic > Deep subsurface > Groundwater > Cave microbial mat | place... | reverse complement strand
TTTTTATTTTGCCGGGAGGGAGTTCTTCTTCGGTATTCATTTTAAAAAGAGCGCTTTCGGTTGCTTTCAAAATCTTCTGCCGTCATTTCGTCCGATGAAACAAGACGATAATGTTTTTCAGATGGAATCACAATATCGTTTTCAGCGCGCTCAAACTCAAAAAGAGCAATAACCTCGTTTGTCATAAACTGAGCCGCGATTGGACGGCAGATCAATAATGGAAATTTTGCGGCACAAATGGCAAAGTCTTGTTCAATTTGCACAATGCCTAATTTATCTTTGCCGCCTTTGGCTTGAACCGGAAAAATATAATGCGCGCCTCGTTTATCGATGCCGATATAGATTTCGTCGGTCTCAACTTGACCCATCATGGGAACAGTCGTGCGGAAATGATTTTGCAAAGAGTAACAGGTTACACCGGTAAAAATATCAATCAAACGATTATAGCGCAATTTGGCGAGAAGCGCCTGCTCGTCGCTGAGCGCGAATTTTGTAATGACGTTTGGCGTCGCATCGAGAATTTTGATTTCGGGTAGCATTTTTGACGGAGATATTGCCGTCAACGTTGTCGCAACAAAAGCATACTTCGCGCGTCCTTGAGGGCGAATAATCCATTCCTGCCCTTTGGGTGCTTTTGTGCGGATGGATTCAGGCAACGCCGCGCGATATCTGAAGCTATAAAGAATATCGCCCAAATTTTTGGGGAGTTTGATTTTTAGTTCTTGCGCAACACGAGCAATATCTTCTCTCTCGAAAGATATTTCGCGCGCGCCCTCTTTGTAGTATCTAAAGAAGATCTTTTCAATGATTTTGGTGTAACGATTTTGTTCAGCAGTCATAGAGTTATTTTCCAGGCCAACGTAGAATTACCACTTCCTCTCGCAGTTGTTCCTTTGTCGCCGTCGCAAGCCGAGTGCGAAACAAATCAATGCCGACAACTTCATAGCCCAACGATTGGGCAATGCCGGCAAGCAATTGACCCGTTCGAATCATGACACGCAAGTAAGAAGCTTGATCACCGACAACATATGCCAATTGCGCGCCGGGTTTTAAAATTTGCCGCAGTTCGGCCAAGTGCCGGCTCATACCGCCAAAATATAGTTTCGTCACTTTCGCGTAAAGTCGCTCGAACCCCGAGGTTTTGCCAAGTTCGAGGCGGCGTTGTTCGATGGCTTCGGCAATGCGTTGAATTTCCGGATGATTGGCTACCCATTGATCGTCAGTATCATTTTTGTAGACGGTGCGGGTATTGGAACGGATTAAATTTTTTTTCAGCGCTCGCAGCTCTGCATGATTATTGATGAATCCGAGCAAAACCGATTCCAATCGCGTCGTGCGTGTGTAGTCCTTTTCATTGGGATAAGGCGGCGAAGTAATCACCGCGTCAATCGAACGGGGTTTTAACAAATTGGTGAGTTGACGAGAATCGGCCAGATGCATTTCTGATCGTATATTTTTTCCCCGATCAAGCTGTTGTAGCGCCTCAGCCATTTTGCTGATTTCAGCCAACCAAAGGCTTATAACCGGCGCATCCGATTTGGGTTTGCCAATGCCAACTTCGGGACCGAAACGCAAATTGCTTATAGAAAAAACCAGCGCTTTTGCCAAAGCCAGGAGTTCGTGGTGATAATAAGATTCATGCTGAGGTTGCTGCAAAGCCTCGAGTAAAATTAGAGTTTTGTGCAACGGCAGCGGGCTGATCGAATGATCAAGCAACAACTTCTCTTTTTCCGGTTCCAATGTCCTCAATTTAATTTTCTTATTTATGTTCTCGTTAAAAATCGGATCATCTTCTATGCCGTCAACCTCTAATTTTTTGATTGCGCGTTTCGCTATTAAACCGGCATGTTTTGATAAATTTCCCGGAGAAATATTCCAATTTAATTTGACCTGGCTGGCAAAGTGCGCCATGGGATTGGCTTCAACGCCGACGCTTGGAATGCCGAGCATTTTTGCTTCAACCAGTGTCGTGCCGGTGCCGCAAAAGGGATCCAACAAAGTTTGATTTTCACGCAGGTTGAATTTTCTAATATATTTGTTTACTAAATGCGGCGGGAAAGAAAGCACAAAACGGTACCAATCATGAACCGGCTGATCTTCCGGCTGAAGCTTGTTCATGCTGCCATTGGTTCGGGGCTTGCCGGTGATGGATTTTGGGGTTATAAAATCCAATCTATTTTGTGGTTGCAAGAAAGTTTCTGTCATCACCCAATTTCCTTAATTATACTGCGCATCAATTTTGCGAACGTTGCACTGATGCGATTCGCCGTCTCCGTCACTTCGGTGTGATCGAGCTTTTGATTGGTGAGTCCCGTCGCCAAATTAGTGACGCAGGAAATGCCGAGCACTTGCATGCGGCGATAGACCGCGGCGATAACTTCGGGAACGGTTGACATCGTCAATGCGTCCGCGCCGATGAGACGCGCCATTTGCACTTCGGCGGCGCTTTCGTAGCTCGGCCCTTTTGCCGCCAACAACACGCCGCGGCGCAACGGAATTTGCAGCTCCATCGCAACTTTCATCGCGATATTTTGCAGCTCGCGATTATAAGGCTCGCTCATGTCCGGCCAGCGCGGCCCCCACTTACGTTGATGCTGGCCTCGCAACGGACTCGCGAACATGAGATTGATCTGGTCATCGATCAGCATCAAATCGCCCGAATTGATCAGCGGGTTCACGCCGCCCGAAGCGTTGGTAACGATCAGTTTTTTGATGCCAAGCGCGGCCATGAGATGAACGGGAAACGTCACGTGTGAAATCGGATAACCTTCGTATGTGTGCACGCGGCCTTGCATCAACAAAATTTTTTTCCCTTCAATTTCACCAAACACCCAGCGTCCCGCATGGCCGGATACGGTCGAAACCGGATAACCCGGAATCGTATTCGTCGGGATGATTGTGTTGTTTTGAGCTGTATCGGCAATTGGCCCAAGTCCGGAACCGAGAATGGCGGCCAATTGCGGCAATACGCTAATTTTTTCTTTTATAAAAGCAGCCGCTTGTTGTAATAGCGGCTCGTCAACGATATATTCTGAAACTTCAGACATGTGGTTGTTTTCAAAAAAGATTTGTTATCAGCGCGGCGGACGAGACCGTCATTCCGTAGGTTTTTTTCAATTCAAGCTCTCTGTTGGATTCAAAAAAGATTCTTCCAGAGAATGACATAGATAGTCACACTTATTCTTCCGGCGGCTCGTAACATTTGCGGCAACGCGCTTCATAAATATTTTTAGCGCCCACGACAACACGCTCTTTTGCATCGGTGAGGCGCTGTGTGTAACTGGCCGGCTCGCCGCATTGCATGCACACCGCCTGCGTCTTCGTCACCTGCTCGGCAATCGCCATGAGCTGCGGCATCGGCTCGAACGGCTTGCCGCGATAATCCATATCGAGACCCGCGACAATCACGCGCTTGCCGTGTTCCGCCAGTTCGTTGCAAACATTGACCAAATCGGCATCGAAGAATTGCCCCTCGTCAATTCCGATGACCTGCGCCTCGTCGCTGTTCTGCAGAATCTCGCGAGCGCTGTGCACCGGAACTGAGCGCAGTTTCTGCTCGTTGTGCGAGACGATATGATCGTTGCTAAAACGCGCATCGATGGCAGGCTTGAAAATCGTCACTTTTTGTCTGGCAATCTCGGCGCGGCGCAGCCGGCGAATCAGCTCTTCGGTTTTGCCGCTGAACATGCTGCCGCAGATGACTTCGAGAGAACCGGCGGAGGGATTGGCTGGCATAAATGCTTCTTCCAAATTTTTATTTCTCCCCATTTCTTTGCTCGTGACGCTCTCTGAGCAAAACTTCGATTTTAGTTTTCAACAAATCAATCGCCACCCAATTATAGCCGCCTTCGGGCACGATGATGTCGGCATAACGTTTCGTCGGCTCGACAAATTGCAAATGCATCGGCCGCACGGTATTCTCATATTGCTCGATCACCGATTGCATGGTGCGGACGCGTTCCATGGTGTCGCGTTTCAACCGGCGAATAAAGCGAATATCCGGATCGGTATCGACATACACTTTGATGTCCATCATCTCGCGCAGCCGCGGATTATCGAGAATCAGGATGCCTTCCAGCACGATGATGTCGTGCGGCCCGGCGCGGCGCGTCTCCGTCCGGCGGGTGTGCGTCGTAAAATCATAAACCGGAATATCCACCGTCCAACCATTCAACAATTCCTCAACATGTTGAATGAGCAACTCCGAATCGATGGAATTGGGATGATCGAAATTTTGCGCGGCGCGTTCTTCAAAACTCAGATGGTTCAGATTTTTGTAATACGAATCCTGCTGCAAAACCACAACGCGGTCGGAGCCGAGCTGCTGGATCATGTGTTGAACGACCAGCGTTTTGCCGGAGCCCGTGCCGCCGGCCACGCCAATTAAAATCCCTCGCGCCATTTACAATTTGTCCGTAACTATCCAGCGAAGCTTCACCCTAAACCGACAAGAAGGTCATTGGTCATTAGTGTCATTGGTCATTTGCCTCGCTGTCATTGAGAATTTGCTTTTGTTTGCAAAACAGTTTGCTACCCTTGTTTCAACAGGTGCTCGTCAAACGCTTCCGGCAGCAAATTTTTTAAATGAATCGCGTGAATGTCGCCGTGTTTATTGACGCAAACGATTTCGAGATTTTGTCCGTAGTCCCACAGCACCTGCCGGCACGCGCCGCACGGCGTGCAAAACTCTTCGGTATCCGCAGCCACCGCGATCCGAGTGAAATCGCGCTCGCCCTCGGAAAGCGCCTTGAAAATCGCCACCCGCTCGGCGCAGCAAGTCAAGCCATACGAGCTCGATTCGATATTGCAGCCGGTATAAATTTTTCCCTCCGCCGTTTCCAGCGCCGCGCCGACATGAAAGTTTGAATAGGGCGCCAATGATCGCGCTTTGGCTTGTTGGGCGGACGTTACGAGGTTATCCATTCATCCTTCTTCGCGTTAATGTTGCTTCAAAATATAAAAAATCCTTGCCGCAATTCAAACTTTTGTAGAGAAAAAAAATCCGAGCTCGATTTTTTCAAGCTCGGATCATGCTTTTGCCTCCACGTTTGTGGAAATCCTTTGCCCAATCATCCAGGTGTTAAAAAGGCAAATCTTCTTTGTCACCCACGTGCGGCGGCGGGGCCATGTCATCGGAAGGCAGCGGAACATCCGGCGCGCCGCCACCGCCTTCACCTTTGCGCCCTAACATTTGAAAACTTAGTACGACGATTTCGGTCATGTAATGTTTCTGGCCATCCTTTTCCCATGAATGGGTTTGCAATTTGCCCTCGACAAAAACCTGCTGGCCTTTTTTAAGATATTCCGCCGCGATTTCTGCCTGTTTGTTCCAAAACACCAGACGATGCCATTCCGTCTTTTCCTGCTGATTGCCTTCTTTGTCCTTATACGATTCGTTGGTCGCCAAACTTAAGGTTGCGACCGCTGCGCCACCTGGAGTATACTTCAACTCCGGATCCTTGCCGAGGTGACCGATCAGCATGACTTTGTTAAGACCACGGGCCATAAGTAGCCCCCTTTCCTGAATTTTAATTTAATCAATCCGGCAGCCGAAGCGCCGGTGTGAATTGTAGCAAAGAGTAACAAAATTTTTTGCCGTTGTCAAGTCTTTTGTTAAATGAAAACGATTTTTCTTTCGCGCCAATTTAGCGCTGGCCTTGTAAAAATTCTTCCGCTTCTTTGACATCATCGTGACTGCCGATGATCAACGGCGTGCGCTGGTGTAAATCCGCCGGCTGAATATCCAAAATACGCTGCTGGCCGTTGCTTGAAGCGCCGCCGGCTTGTTCAACCACGAAACTCAACGGATTGGCTTCATACAACACGCGCAGCTTGCCTTGCGGATTTTTCTTGTCGGCCGGATAAAGAAAGATGCCGCCGTAAAGCAAATTGCGATGAAAGTCCGCCACCAGCGAGCCGATGTAACGCGACGAGTACGGCCGCCTGGTCGCTTTGTCCGGCGTTTTGAGGTGCTCGATATATCGCCGCATGCCCTCATTCCAATTATGCGTGTTGCCCTCGTTGACGCTGTAAATCGCACCGCGTTTGGGAATTTGAATGTTCTCGTGCGACAACAGAAATTCACCGACCGTCGGGTCGAGCGTGAAGCCGTGCACGCCGAGACCGGCGGTATAAACCAGCAGCGTTGACGAGCCGTAAATGACATAACCCGCGCCAACCTGTTGATTGCCCGGCTGCAAGCAATCTTCACGCGTGCCGCGCTCGGCCGCGCTGACTTTGCGATAAATCGAAAAAATCGTGCCGATGCTGACATTGGCGTCGATGTTCGAAGAGCCGTCGAGCGGATCGTAGAGCAAAACATAATGCCCGGATTTGAACTCCGCGGGAATGGGAATGATGTCCTCGCGCTCTTCGCACGCCATCACGCACAACCGACCGGTGTGATCCATCGCCTTGAACATCACCTCGTCGGCAAACTCGTCGAGCTTGCGCACCTGCTCGCCCTGCACGTTTTCCGAGCCGGTGTAGCCGAGAATATCCGCCAGCCCGGCGCGCCGCACTTCGCGCGAAATAATTTTTGCGGCAAAAGCAATGTCATACAACAGCGCCGAAAACTCGCCGGTGGCTTGCGGAAACTGCTTCTGCTGCTCGATAATCAGACGTTCGATGGTCACGAGTTTTTTGATGGGCATGGCTTCCTCCTTTTCAGGTGGTTTTGTAGTGAGGATAAATTGCTATAGGGAAATTAACTTTTATGCGCGCTCCTTTCATTTGTCCTTTTAAATTTATAAAGGCAAGTGGTAAAAATATAGAATTTTTGCCAAAAAATCAAAATAAAATTTTTAGCAACCGGTTATTATCTTTCCTGAGATAATTCCAGTAGGCCACGGGCTTGACTTTTACAAATTAATTTGATACTTTGATGATGCAAAAAAGACTATCATTTGCAGGGAGTGTTGAGCCATGACGACCCTAGAAAAATTGGAAGAATTGATTTATCACGGTTTTCAAGAAACCGATCGCAAATTTCAAGAAACGAATCGCGAGTTCGAGAAAACCCGTCGAGAAGCCGATCGCAAGTTTCAGGAAGCGAATCGCGAGTTCGAGAAAACCCGTCGAGAAGCCGATCACCAAATGCACGAATTGAAGCAGCACGTGAGAGGCGTGACGGATTCTTTGGGATTATTCGCCGAAAGCATGGTGCACTCCGGAGCGGCGCGCCTCTTTCGGGAGCGCGGCATAGAGATCAACGAAATCGGCTCGCGATTGCGCTCGCGCTATAACGGGGAAACCATGGAATTTGACGTCATCGGCAGCGGCCCCAGCGTCGTGCTCGCTATCGAAGTCAAGCTCAGACTTCGACAAACGCAGGTCGAACAATTTTTAGAAAAGCTGGCGGCCTTTTTCAAATTTTATCCGCGTTATCGCGGCTTAACGTTGTTCGGCGCGATTGGCGGCATGAGTATCGATACCGGCGTCGAGCGTTTCGCTTACAATCAGGGCTTGTTTGTGCTGAAGCTGTCCGAAGATAACATGCAAATTTGGAATGACCAAAATTTTGTGCCGCGAGCTTTTGGTGATTCCATCTCCGAACATCATTAATAATCTTTTTTTATCCCCCACCTTTTGCATTTGTCAACCGAAAAAACTTAAGCCGGTTTGTGCGAAAAGCGCAAAGATTCATATTCAAAAGCTATTCACCAAACTGATATGCACCTTGCCGTTGGTGAGCGGATCGCCTTGTCCCAGGCCGTAATCGACGCCGACAATGCCGAGCGGCGTATCGACGCGGGCGCCGACGCCCCACGCATAAACGTTGTTTTCAACCGGATTGAGTTGCGGCGAAGCGGCGTTGACATATTCAAAGCCGGAATAATAACCGGCGTCAACAAAGACAAATGCGCGCGTGCGGCGGGAAAGCAGATAACGATATTCAACATTGCTCCACGCGAGGCGCGAGCCGCGAAATTGCTCTTCGCGGTAGCCGCGCAAAGTTGTCGCGCCGCCGAAGCGAAATTGATCCGTCGCCAAAATTTCCGGCGGAGCGTTGCTTTTCACCTGCCGGCCATGCACGGCGATACTCAATACTTGTGATCCAAGCGCTGGTAATAACCAATGAAAATCAATGAGAATTTTATCGCGTAAAAAACTTTTGCGCGTGGTGTCAACAAGCTGATCGATGGTTTTGCGTCCGGTCTCAACCGCCGTCATATAAAAAACGCCGCGGCGTGGATTGAGCGGATCATCCGTCGAATCATAACGCAACGAAGCGCCGACGCTCGTAACGCTGCTGCGCGGTATTTGAAAACGAATCCGCGCCAATGAATCCGGCGCAATGCTTTCCCGCATAATCTGGCCGCTGGCGGTGAAATTTCGTCCTACCGGCAGCTCGACCGCAAAATCCCAGCGGCGTTCCACATACGAGGTATCTTGAATGAGCTGCTCAAAACCCGCGGCAAGATGCGCGGGATAGCCGGCAACTCTCGGCTCGCGATAACGCAGGGCCAATTCCTGCGTTTGCCGGCTGCGTTTCTCCCAGCGCGCGTTGATTTGCCGGCCGGTGCCGAGCAAATTGCCGAATTTCACCTCGACCAATCCAGTGACAAAACCTTTTTGCCGACCCTCGCCCGGATTATAACCCGCCACGCCGTTGAGCCAATTGCTGTTGCCCTCCATCACTGCAATATCCAACAAATAGCGGCCGCGAGAATCAACCGCAAGCTGCGGCGGCGCGACGGATTGCAGATAACCCAATTTCATCAACCGATCCGGAATGCTTTGCACTTTATCGAGATTGAACGGCTCGCCGATTCGCAGCGGCAGCTCGCGAATCAATACAGCGCGCCTGGTTAATTTATTGCCGCGAATGCGAATGGAGTCGATCCGCACCGCCGGCCCGGAATCGAATTGCAAATGCAGGGTCGCCGGCTTTTCTTTTCTCTGTGTCGTCACCACCACCGAATCAAAACTAAATTGCGCCAGTGGATAACCGCGGCGGGCAAAATCCGCGAGAATATCGGAAAGCCGCCGCTGCAAATTCATCTCATCGGAAGTTCCACGCAACTCACGCCAGCTCGCTATCGAGAGAGTCGAATCCGCTTTTTTAATCGAAGCGATAAATCGCGTTTTTGACATGCTGTTCAAATAAACCGTCGCCGCCGATTTTTCCGAAGCAAAATTTATGCTGTCGATCTGCGCAAAATAAAACCCGCGCTGCTGCAAATCATTCAGCACGCGCTGCAGCGTCGTCTCAAAATCTATAATTTTAATCGCGCGATTTTTGCCCGCGCCATCGAGTTGGCGCAAATCGCTTTCTGTGACTTCGCCTTTGGCCTTCCAGATTATTTTCACATGGGATGAATCCGGCTGGGTTTGCCCGTTGAGGATAAATGGAAACAACCCTGTGCCGAGAAAAAAGAAAATGAATAATCGCCAACGGATCAACGCATTCTTTTGATGTCGTTGTTTCATGAACGTATTTATGTTTTTAAACCGGCGAACTGGCAAACCGGCCACCCGGCTAACTTATCTTAAAAAAACGCTCGCATCTCCACCTTGCCTAAATGCAGCGTGCGGGGCCGATCCGGCTCGTTGCGCCCGAGATATGAAGCTGAAATATTTATATTCGTCGAAACACGATATTCGAGCGCGAAATTCCAGCGCAGCGTGCGGCCCGGACGATTGCCGTTCGCCAATTCAAACGGCAAAGGTCGATTGCTCAACGCCGGCGTCACCGTTACTTCCACCCATTCGATCTCGCCGCTGAGCCGGCCCTTGCCGCGAAACGAGTACGTCGAACGGGGCTTGAGAGAAAAAGCGCGAACTTCAACTGGAGGCGAGACGCGATCTTCGTCAAATGCGGCGCCAACCGTCGCGGCAAACTCCCAAATTTGGCGCGGGCGATACGACAATTCAATGGCACCGGTGCGGTTGCGCATCTCGCGATTCTGCCGTGAAGAATTTTCAAACTTTTTATTTTCCTGATTCAAAATGATTTCCGTCTGGCTGCTTAATTTCGAGGAGAGCGCCAGCGTCAATCGCGCTTCGTGCCGCAGTTGCCAACGGCGCGACAAGCCCTCGCCGAGAAATTGATTGTTCAATTCCCGCAGCGCCGTGAGCCGGTATCGCACCGAGCGCTCGCGATCATTCTCCCACAAATTAATATCCTGCCGCAAACTTTGCGTGCCGAATTGCGTGAATTTCGGATTCTGAAAATGCGATAAATCAAGCTTATAAATTTCCCACACCTGCGGATCGCCGGTTTTTTCTTCGAGCCGAATAAATGTTTCAGTCGTAACGACTTTCAGATAATCCCGCCAATTTTTTCGCTGCGGCGGCTGCGGCCCTTCCGGCGTTTTTTTAGGAGGGAGCTGCGAATGAAAGAGATTGGCAAAATTGAGGCGAATATTGCTGCGCGTCCGCAATTCAACCACCGGCACGAAGTTCTCCGTCGGAATGACGCGCAAAACAAAATCGCCGAACAAATCGGGAATGTATTCATTCAAATCCGCGTCGAAGCGATAATTGCCCTCGCCCTGCCGCACCTTGATGAAGACGCGCTCTTGCTTGGCCGTTTGCGTGTTGGTGATTTGATATTGCCAATCCGTATCGACGGCGCGTTGGAACGGCGCAAATCGCACGCGCGCATCGGCAAGATCGGCGCGCACGTCTTCCACACGCGGATCGGCGAAACGGCGCTCGCGATGCGTAAACGTTACATCTGCGGACAACGCTTTCCAGCGTTCGAGGCCGAAAGCGTAGTTTTGGGTGTATGCAGCCGATTTGGGAACGATACCACTTCGAATGCGCGTGTCATCATCGCGCTGATTGAAAACGGCGGTTAATTTCATGCGACGCAAAACCTGCGCTTCAATGCCGGCGGTGTAGCTGTCGAAACGAAAACCGGATAAAGTATCGGCAAAAATTTCGCGGCGATCTTCACCTTCGTAACTCAGCAGCGGTTTGAATTTCCAAAACGAATACGTTGCCGAGCCGCGTTGCCGCAGCCACTTCGAATTGGAATTGATCGATGCCGCATCTTCGCGCGTGATATTTTCAATTTGATATTGCAGCTCGGGAAGTTTGGCGCGCTTGAAATCCAGCCCGGCTTCCCAACGATCCGATGAGGCGCCGCGTTTCAATCTGCCGTAACCGGCGCGCCAATTCCAGCCAGTGATCGGCGAATAATTTGCCGATGATTCGAGCATTTCTTCGGCAGTAGCGACGGCCTCGTTCGATAAATTCCAGCGGCGATTGAACTCAACCACATCGGCGCGGTCGATGTCGCGATAACGCGCTGCTTTGTTGCGATAGCGCATTTGCAAACCAAACCGGCCGAGTCTCGAAGGCCGCGGCTCGATTCGCAGTGTTGACAGCAAGGCGCGCCCGGTATTGTCGCCATCGTCGCGGCTCGAATAAAGGTTGCGGTCCAATTGGCTGATCGCCAGCTCGTTGATGATTGCAACGCCCGGCCACGGCGTGATTTCAACACGTGAGTCAAGAACATTTTGTTGCACTGCCGGCGTGAGAAGAGTTACCGGCGCATAGCGTCCCTGATTTTTGCCGACGAAAGCAAAATTGCCAAAGCCGCGATAGGCGTAGTCACCCCGCCCTTCGCCAAGGTCGGAAAATCTTACTTCATAATTTCCGGTGGAATCCGGGCCGACATAAACGAAAATGGAATCGCGCCGAATATAATTGCCTTTTTTCGCGCCGACGAATTGTGCCCCGTCGCGAAACGCCAAACCGTCTCCCGCTGCTTCCAGCAAGTCGCGATCTTGTTGATCGAGCGTGAATCCCAGCGGATTATTCCGATCATCGCTCTCGCGAATCAACGTCGTTTGCCATTTCAATTTTTCATTGAAAGCCGTAGCCAAACCCTGCGCGCTGTAAAGATTGCGGCGAAAGCGCTCGTCGGAAAATTCGAAATCGGCGGTAATGCGCGAGTCGCCGGTGATGAGCCGCTTGCGCGTGAATGTGATTTGCCCATTCGAATACTCGATGACATAATCATTGTTCTCCCCGCGCGCCATCGGTTGGCCGTCCAGCCACACGCGCTCGGTGCCGGCCAAAATGAGAATATCGATCTGGCCGCGGTCGCCCTGCAATTGATACGGCCCCTGCCGGCCCTCGATACCGTTGAATTGATTCGTCGTAAATTTCCCGCGCGAGACCGCTGCCGAAAATTGCAATTGAAAATTTGACCACGCTTCGCTCGGCGCGGTGGAATTTCCCAGAGCGAATTTCGCGCCTTGCAGCTTGCGGCTGTAGCGCGAAAACTCGCTGCCGCCGTACTCAATTTGAAAATCTCCCAACGTCGCATTGAAGCGCTCGCTTTTGAGCTGCACGAAAACTTTGTCGATTTCATTCAACGTTTGGGTGTTGCCTTCCGGCTGAATCGGCGTGTTTTGATCGGTCAATGCGGCGACGACTTCGGTCCGGTCCGAAAGCTTTCCGGCAAGCTGCAGTCGCAATCCCGAATCCACTTTCAACCCCTGATCGGTGCCGAGACTCACCCCGCGCGTCAAACTGCCGCTTTTCGAGAGATTCGCGCCGAAGCCGTCGCGAGC
>Ga0247727_10015429_pt1 | contig 12531 bp, 14 predicted proteins | sample WisWelCaveWW1625_FD_202498 | JGI IMG/M metagenome (GOLD analysis project Ga0247727, IMG submission 202498) | Biofilm microbial communities from Wishing Well Cave, Virginia, United States - WW16-25 | ecosystem: Environmental > Aquatic > Deep subsurface > Groundwater > Cave microbial mat | place... | reverse complement strand
ACCACCAGCACTGCCAAGTCGGTCACATGCGCGCCGCGCGCGCGCATCGCCGTGAACGCCTCGTGTCCGGGGGTGTCGAGGAAGACCAGGCGCTTCTCGCCGTGATGCACCTCATAAGCGCCGATGCGCTGCGTGATGCGCCCGGCTTCGCTGCCCGCCACATCGGTCTTGCGAATGAAGTCGAGCAGCGTCGTCTTACCATGATCGACGTGCCCCATGATGGTCACCACCGGCGCCGCGGTTGTGAGCCGATCCTTCTCGTCCGGCTTCAGTCTTTCCTGCGGTCGGACGCGCTCCACAGTGGCCGCATAGCCAAACTCCTCGGCGATCCGAGAGGCAATGTCTGAAGGCAACGACTGATTCGCGCTGCGCAGAATGTTCATTTTCATCAGGCGTTTGATGAGTTCATTAACCGGCACACTGATGCGTTCTGCCAGTTCGCGGATGGTGACCACCGGCGGAATCTTGATCGGTTTCTTGGGACCGGTGGGTGCGTAGGAAGCGACGCCCGCCGAGGGCGGAGAGGGCGACTCGATCGTGGGGGGCGGTGAGGGCGCCACCGGCGTGGGCGGCGGAGTCGGCAGCGGCGGAGCGACCGGCTTCGGCGGCGCCAGTGCGGCCTCGGCCTCGGCGACCTTCTTGGCCTCGGCATCTGCGCGCATCTGTTTGACGGCGCGCGCCGTGGCCTCTTCGATGGTACTCGAGTGGCTCTTGACAGAGATCCCGAGCCCGGTGAGCAGGGTGATCAGTTCATTGTTCGAAATGCCCATCTCGCGGGCCAACAGGTGAATGCGCACGCGTGCCATTGCCAAACCTCCGTCCCCGACGCGCGGGGAGAATCAACGCGGCGCACCTCCCTTCCGGTCGGCCACCGAGAGTCGAACACCAGCCAGCTCATTGTCGCGAAACCAGTTCCGCGCTCATGGCTAAGCGAGTGAATGCTGTACGGAAATCATCACGATCCATCCTGTGTTGCTACGGTGGCCACCGCTTCCGAGGGCGCTTCGATCACAATGAGCTCTTCGGTTGCCACCGCTTCCGAAGACGCCTCGATCACGATGAGCTGCTCTTCGGCTGCCACCGCTTCCGAGGGCGCCTCGATCACGATGAGCTGCTCTTCGGTCGCCACTGCTTCCTCCGGGCCAGCTATCACTTCGGCCGCGGTTGCGGCGGCGACCGCGGCGCGCAACTCTTCGTCGTGCTTGGCTTGCGTACGGATGTCGAGTTTCCAACCGGTCAGTCGGGCCGCCAGTCGAACATTCTGCCCCAGCCGTCCGATCGCCAGCGATTGCTGATCTTCGGCGACGATGACCAGTGCGCTCCGATCACCCTCATTCAGCACGACCGACGAGACTCGGGCCGGACTGAGCGACTGCTTGATGAATTCGATCGAATCTTCGCTCCAGCGAATGATGTCGATTTTTTCGCCGCTCAGCTCGTCCACCACGGCCTGCACCCGTTGGCCGCGCTGGCCGACGCACGCGCCGATGGGATCGACATTAGCCTCGGTCGAATGCACGGCGAGCTTGGTGCGCGCCCCGGCCTCGCGCGCAATGGCTTTCAACTCGACGACGCCGTCGCGAATCTCGGGTACTTCGAGCTCGAACAGCCGGCGCACCAGATTCGGATGGGTGCGCGAAACCACGATTTGCGGCGTGCGCGGATTCTTGCGGACTTCCAGCAGGTACAGCTTCAACCGCTCGCCGAAGCGATAGCCCTCGCTGTGCACTTGCTCGCTGCGCGGCAGGATCGCCTCCACCCGGCCGATATGCACGAACACGTTGCTCCGCTCCTTGCGCTGCACTTCGGCATTGATGAGTTCGCCTTCCTTGCCGGCGAATTCATCGTACACGCTTTCACGCTCGGCCTCGCGGATGCGCTGAAGGATGACTTGCTTGGCGGTCTGCGCAGCGATGCGACCAAAGTCCTCGGGAGTAACCTCGATCTCGATGAACTCGCCCAGGTTGATCTTGGGATCGACTTTGCGGGCTTCCCGCCAGGTGATTTCCGTGTGGGGATTCGCGGCCTGTTCGCCCACGGTCTTCTGCGCATAGACCCGGAAGTCACCCTTTGTGGTGTCCAGGGTTACCCGCACGCTACCCGACTGACCGTACTTGCGTTTGTAGGCGGACAGGAGCGCCTGCTGCATGGCGTCAACGAGCGCTTCGAGCGAAACGCCTTTCTCCCGCTCGATCTGTTGCAGCATTTCCAGCATATTGGTCATCGTCACCACGCCTTCCGCCCGAAAAACAAAAAGTGGACTCGCGCCCACTCGTCGTCGTCGGTTCGTTGCGTTCGGCTCCGTGAGTTTAGCGCAGCAACGCGCCCAGTGGGAACTTGCACGACTTGACACGGCGGATACACTAAACGGTAAGGAGGATGCCCGTGCCAACGCTCGCGCTGAATGGTGGATCGCCGGTCCGTAGCAGGTCCTTTTCCGCCTGGCCGGTCTGGGATGATGACGAGGTCACTGCCATCGCCGAGGTCGTTCGCAGCGGCCATTGGGGGTTGCCACGAGGGAGGCAGGTGGGAGCGCTGGAGGGAGAGTTTGCTCGCTTTCACGACGCCAGCTTTGGCGTGGCCGTTCCGAGCGGCACGGCTGCGCTGGAGTTGGCGCTCCGAGCCTGCGAAGTTGGCCTGGGCGACGAGGTCATTACCTCGCCCTACACCTTCATCGCCACCGTTAGTAGCATTTTCCACGCTGGCGCGGTCCCCGTCTTTGTTGAGATCGATCCCTTGACGTTCAACCTCGACCCCGATGGAATCGAATCCGCGCTCTCGCCCTACACGAAGGCCATCATGCCCGTGCATATCGCAGGCTGTCCGGCCGATCTCGATGCCGTGCTGGCGATCGCGCAGCGGCACAACCTGCACGTGATCGAGGATGCCAGTCAGGCGCATGGCGCGCGCTGGCGCGGGCAGAGCACCGACGGCGAGCCACGGGGCGTCGGCGCGATCGGCCAGTGCGGCACCTTTAGCTTCCAGTCAACCAAGAACCTGAACTGCGGCGAAGGCGGCCTGCTGCTGACGAATGATGAACGGTTGTTCGAGCGCGCGTTCGCTCATCACTACGTTGGCGGTCGTCGCGACGGCTCGCGGTCCGAGCCGCCGCTGCTCGGCACCAACCTGCGGATGACCGAGTTCCAGGCAGCGCTGCTGCGGTCACAAATGCGGCGACTGCCGGGGCAGATTGCATTGCGCGAAGCGAACGCAACCTTCCTCGCCGACGAGCTTCGCAAGCTCGGAGTGGAGTCGCAGCGCCGTGATTCGCGCGTGGCCACCCACGCCTGGCATCTCTTTATCATGCGCTATCAAGCCGACCTGTTCGCCGGCGCCTCGCGTGAACAGTTTCTCCGGGCACTACGGGCCGAAGGCATCCCCTGCTCGTCGGGATACACCCCGCTCTGGCGCGACGAGGTATGGCAGCACGACGAACATGTGCGCCGGGTGCTGGCGCGGCATCCACGACGAGTCGACCTGGCCGGCTGCAATCTGCCGGTCTGCGAACGCGTCTGCCGCGAAGAGGCCGTTTGGCTGACGCAGAACTTGCTGCTCGGCGACCGACATGATATGAATGACATCGTCGCTGCGGTCGCCAAACTTCGCGCCCACGCGGACGAAATCAAACACAGCTGAGACGGGTTTCAACCCGTCCTGAATCGGAGGAGCCATGCCAAAGACAGTTACCCAGGTCGAAGTGTGGAGCGGAGTCATCCCGAACAGCCCGGGCGGATTGCACACCGCCCTGCGGCCGTTTGCCGAGGCCGGTGTCAATCTGTCGTTCGTGCTCGCGCGGCGACAATCGCACAACCCGGAGGCCGGCGTCGTGTACGTTGCCATTGAAAGCCCGGCCCATCGGATGGCGGCGAAGAAGGCCGGCCTGGCCAAAGCCTCCAACTTGCACGCGCTGCGGATCGAGGGGACCGACCGGGCCGGACTGGGGGCGACCATGACGCAGCAACTCATGCTGGCCGGGTTGAACCTGCGCGGCCTGTCGTCGATCACGCTCGGCAAAAAATTCGTGCTCTATCTGGCGTTCGACAACGCAGGGGATGCGAAGAAAGCGATGAAGGTCCTGGGATAGTTCACGTCATGCCACGGACTGAATCAACTCCACGCATAGTCGCGCCGATTGGGCGAGGTCGCGCACGTCTACGCACTCGTCCAGCGTGTGAACTTTTTGCTGTCCGCAGTTGACCACCACCGACTGCAAGCCCCGCTCATTCCATACGTTGGTATCCGCGCCGCCGCCACTGGCCGCCACGCATGGCTCGATGCCCAGACGCGCGCAAGCGACGTGGAAGACGCGCAGAATCTCGGCGTCTTCGCGAATAACGTAGCCGGCGTACTTGTGGACTTCTTCGACCTCGACCGTGCCCCCGGTCGCCGTGGCCGCGTCCATGAAGCACTGGCGCATATGGTCGAGTTGCGCGCGGAGCTTGTCGCGGTTGCGGCTGCGCGCTTCGGCCACGACCCGCACGCGCTCGGTGACGATGTTGGTGGCTTCGCCGCCGGCGATGATTCCGATATTAGCGGTCGTCTCTTCGTCAATCCGCAATAGCTGCATCGCGGCAATCGCTTGCGCGGCGATGACAATCGCGCTCACGCCCTGCTCCGGACAGACGCCGGCGTGGGCTGCGCGGCCCTTGACGTGAAAGGTCAAGTTGGCTTGCGACGGCGCCGCATTGATGACGCGCCCAATCGGCGTGCCACCGTCGAACACAAAAGCCAGTTTGGACTTCAACCGCGAGGTGTCGAACGCGAAGGCGCCTTTGAGCCCGATTTCCTCTGCGATGGTGAATGCCACTTCCAACTCGCCATGCGGCAGGTCGTGTTCGACGACGGTGCGCACCGCCTCCAGCACGGTCATCACGCCGGTCTTGTCGTCGCCGCCAAGAATGCACGAGCCATCGGTGCGAATCAGGTCGCCGTCCTCGACGACCATCATCGGCGTGCACGGCACCACCGTGTCCACGTGCGCATTCAGGAAGATCGGAGGCGCGCCCGGTCGGTTGCCGGGCACGGTGAAGAATAGATTGCCGACTTCGCCACCGAGCTGCTCGCCGGCCTCGTCGAACTGCGGTTCGAAGCCGGCAGCCCGCACTTTGGCGGCGAGCACGGCCATGACTGCGCCCTCTTTGAACGACGGGCTGCTGAGGCGAACCAGGTCGAGGAAATCGGCAATGAGCCGGGCTTCGTTGATCATGTGGACTCCGAATCGAGCGGCGGTGTGGGCACAGCTTGGCGCGCCCCCGACCCCGCCACCATGGAGCTAATCACGAAGCAGCCCGACAACAGCACCAAACCAAACAGCGCCTGCACCGGCCGCAGGTGCTCGCCCAGCACGACATGCGCCAGCACTCCCGCCGTCAGCGGGGTGACCAGCAGCACCATCGCGGTGACCGAAGTGCCAAGCGTGTTCAGCGCCGCGTAGTAGCAAGTGTTGCCGATGGCGATGATGAACACGCCCGACAGCACCAGCAGCGCAGTGTGAGGGAGGGGAACCCGCGCCACGACGGTCAGGTCGCCAACCATGAGCAGGAACGGCAGAAACATCACACAGCAGATCAAGGGCATCGCGGCCGACAGCGCCAGCGGCGGCACCTGCCTCACCACCGGCTTGATGAGCACGGCATACACGCTCCAGCCGAGCATGCTGGCGAACATGAGCGGCGGACCGAACCAGGCGGTGTCGCGCACGGCGTGCTCGCCGGCCAGTGTCAGTCCGGCTACGCCGGCCAGCGCCAATGTCGCCCCCCGCACGAAGCGCGGGTCGCGCACGATGCGGCGCTCATCCTCAAAGACCATGCATGACAGCAATGGGATGACGACCGCGCTGAGCTTGCTGACGAAAACGCCGGTCATCGCGCTGGTGTGATAGAGACCCACGACGTAGAGCAGTTGGTGAATCGTCAGCACAACCGCCGGCACCAGCAGCGACCGCCAGTGCAAGCGCAAGGCAGCGAGGTGCGCGCGGCGAACCGTGCAGAGCGGCAGGCACAGCGCAGCGCTGGCGGCAAGATAGCGGATGAAGCTCTGTGTGACCGGATCGAAGTCGTGCTTCAAGAAACGGATGACGATGTTGGGCGTGCCCCAGATCAGCCCGCACACCGCGAGGCAGGCGAAGGCGGTGGCGCGATCGGGTCCGGAGTCAGTTGCCCTCACGGCACTTGCGGTTCGACGGCGATTCGAATTAACCTAGTCATATCTCACCAGACGATCGGAGCAGCGAGGTTGACGCGAGCACAACTCCAACAGTTTGCAGCGCAGCAGGTTTACCGTTTCACCGGTCACGCTGGTGATAAGCTGCGCGAGCTCCGCATTTCGTTGGATGAGGTAGAAGCCGTCATCAGCGCCGGCGAAGTTATCGAATCGTCGCTCGATGAGTTCGGCATTGACAACTACCTCGTACTGGGGCATCGATTCAACGGCGATCAGATTCAGGTGGCGTGCAAGGTTGTGACCGGCGTGTTGCAGATCAACACGGTGTACTTTCCCGATCCCGAGTTCTGGGAAGCTGACGGCAAGACGAGACGCAAGTAAGAGGTGAAGAGCATGAAGTGCGGCAAATGCAACGGACCGGAAGTAGTTGACGCGACAACCACGATTGAAGATTGGCGTGGCGACGACCTGCGCATCATTCGCGACGTTCCGTGCGAACGTTGTCCGCAGTGCGGCGAGGAGTACTTTGCGCCGGCCGTGATGAGAGAGCTGGAACGCATTCTCGGCTCGGCCGACGCGCCAACGGAGACGATCTCAGCCGGGGTCTTCCGGTTCTGCCAACAACTCGAACCTGCCGCGGCTCGCGGATGAAGTCCTACCAACTCGCCGTCATCCCCGGCGACGGCATCGGCCAGGAAGTCGTTCCCGCGGCGCTGCGCGTGCTCGACGCGGTGGAGCAACTGCACGGCGGATTGAAGTTTGAGCGCACAGCGTTCCCGTGGTCGTGCGAATACTACGTCGAGCACGGTCGATGCTGCCCGACTGACTTCCTGACCACGCTCGGTAACTTCGACGCCATCTTCCTCGGCGCGTGCGGGCTACCCGAGTTGGTGCCCGACCACGTCAGCCTGTGGGCATTCATGATTCCGATCCGCCGCGCGTTTGAGCAGTACGTCAACCTGCGGCCGGTGAAGCTGCTACGCGGGTTGCAGTCGCCGCTGCGCGACAAAGCGACGCACTCGATCGACTTCGCCGTCGTGCGCGAGAATAACGAGGGGGAGTACAGCAGCATCGGGGGCCGCATCTACAGCGGAACGCCGCACGAGGCCGCGGTGCAGGAATCGTACTTCTCGCGCCGTGGCGTGGAACGCATCACCAGATTCGCGTTCGAGCTTGCGAATCGATCAAGACGCAAACGCTTGCTCAGCGCCACGAAGAGCAACGGCATCATCCACACCATGCCGTTCTGGGACGAGATCACGAAGGAAGTCGCCGCAGGCTTTTCCGAGGTCGAATGGCGGCTGATGCACATTGACGCCCTCGCTGCGTATTTCGTGTTGCGACCGGAGGAGCTCGACGTCGTCGTCGCCAGCAATCTGTTCGGTGACATTCTCAGCGACCTCGGCGGCGCGGTGATGGGCAGCATCGGCATGGCGCCCGCCGCGAACCTCAACCCCGAGCGCAAATACCCGAGCATGTTTGAGCCCGTTCACGGCAGCGCGCCGGACATCGCCGGCAAAGGCATCGCCAATCCGATCGGCCAAAGCTGGACGCTGGCGATGATGCTGGAGCATTTCGGTGAGCAGGAGCTGGCGGCCAAAGTCGTGACGGCGATTGAAGACTGTCTGGAAGCCGGGGTGAAGACTCTGGACCTGGGAGGACAGGCGACAACGAAGGAAGTGACCGATGCCATTGTCGAAGGTGTCCTTCGGTAGGCGCATCAGAAACGGTACGCTACGGTCAACCGCTGCTCGACTGGCTCCAGCCGCTGGTGCCGAAACTTCGGGTCGAGGGCTGGAGCGCTTAGATCGGCCCGCGCAAGGCTTCGCGTCGTCGGAGCCAATTCTCAGTCGAACGAGCTCCGAAACGCGCGGCCCCGACGCTTACTTCCCCCGAAGAGGGCAGCGAGAATCGCCAGCACGATGATCGTCACCACCGCCAGCAGAAACAGCCCACACAGCAGACGCCAGAACGAGAAGTGGCCGGGGTAGACATTGACTTCACTGCCGACCCCCGGCGCGTAGTACGGCCGCCCGTAGTAAAACGCGGGATGAAATGGCATGCCCCAATACCAGGGTGAGCTGCCGGCCAGGTAGCCCATCATAAAGCCGTTGCCCCAGCCGCCGTAGTTGTGAACGACATAGTTCGAGCCACCGTAGCTCCGACGTTGGGTGCGAACCGGGTCGCCATGGCGTGAGGTGTAGTCGCGGCTCGACTTCAATCCCGCAAAGCTCGAAACCGGCCCGAGGCCGCCCATCGTCGCCGTGGGTCGCGTCGTCGAGGTGCTCGACCGCGTCCCGCCGAAGCTCGACGAACTGCTGCGCGAGGAAGGTGCTGTGCTGGTGGTGGACGAACTTCGACGCGCGCCGCCAAAGATACTGGAGGACGACGAACTCGACCGTGAGCCGGGACTCGTCGTGGATGACCGGCTCCCACCAAAGGAACTGGAGCGCGAACCACTCGACGGGCTTGGGGACGTCCGCGAGCCTCCGAAGCTTCCGGACGAACGGCCGCCGCCGAACGACGAACTGCGCGAGCCACCAAAACTGCTCGAACGGCTGCCGCCGAAGCTGCCACCGCGTCCGGCGAACGCCAGACTGCTGGCGAGCCAGACCACGCAAAGACTGAGAACGAACCGAGCCCTAGAAGATTGTTTCACCATTGATTGAACCGTCCTGATTTCGGAATTGCGCCTCGGCGCGGAACTCGTCTTCCTGACCGTCGCGGCGCCATTTGAACCAGCCCGTTTTCACATTCCGCAGGTAGACGAAGATCTCGACCAAACCATCGAGACGCTGTTCGTTCCGCCAGATAGTAGTTCCGTCGATATTCCCGTCGCTTTCAAACACCAGCGAGGCGCCGGCGGCGGCAAAGCCCTCGGCGTTGACGTTGAGGTCGGCCAGGTATTCTCGAAACAACTCCTTCGACAGAATCTCGTTGCTGGTGGATTCGTACGTAATCCAGTTGTCGAAGGTGCCGTCTTCCTTGAGATTGAGAAACAGCTCGCGAACGCCGACGATCTGTTCGCCGTTCAGATGCACCGTCGTGTTCTCCAAGCGGCCCGAGCTGCGAATTTCCAGAGTGCGCAATGGACGCTCCTTCGTTACGGTTTCCAGAGTTTGGCTAATTCACGATAGCCGACAAGTTTGATGCCCAGCGAGTCGATCAGTTCGCGCGTCTTCGGATCGGTGAAGATCTGAAACTCGTTCCAGCGGGCGCGCCAGTTGCCGGTGATATTGCGAATCTCCTCGTCGTCCATGCTGAGGTGGACGATGATTTCCGTTACGCCCGGCTTCAAGCCGCGCAGTAACTTGTAGTAGTTGTCCCTCCGCTCTTCGAGCGTATTGCCGGGCTCGCCGGTGTTGAGCAGGTCGAGGACGATGAAGCCCTGCTTGCGCGCATCGGCCATCGCCCTGGTCGGGTCCAGCCCGGTGAGTCGGTTGACTGCAGTGCGGTCTGGCGACACGGCGGCGGGCAGCATCGGCATGACCTTCTGCTCCTTCGCCACCTTCAGATAAGTGTTGAAAAACTTGCCGGTAAACAGCGTTCCCATATGCGAATCGACATGCGTCGGCTCGATGCCGAATTGCCGCGCGCGCAAGATCTGGTTGCGGATTTCCTTCTCGACTTCCTCCGCCGAGGCCTTGAGCAGCGTGCCCTCGACGCTGCGGTGGATAAAGCCCTCGGCGTCGAGCAGCCCGGGGACTTCGCCGATCGGTGTGACCGGGCGCCAGCGATAATGCTGCCATTCGCTGGTCAGGGTCAGGTGCAGGCCGAAGTCGGCGGTGGGATGCTCGCGGCAGTACCTGGCGATTTCGGGCATCCACGGGCACGGCACCATGATGGACGCCGACGAAACGACGCCCTGCTCCATCGCCCGCGTCGTCGCCACGTTGACCGAGTGGCACATGCCCACATCATCGGCGTGGAGGATGAGCAGCTTCGCCTCTTTGGGATGTCCGAGACGCTCGACCAGCGAAGATTCCTGGGCCGCGGCGAACGTTGGCGCGGCCAGCAGCGTGAGGAGGTTCCGTCGATTCATGGCCTTCAGTTTAACGCGAGTGACTGTTCGCTGTTTCGTCGGTGATTCTGGCGCGCGCAAACGGGGGAGGCAGATGGCATCGCTGCGTGTCATACTGTCGGACCGGCAGCAGCGGCAGACGATCGACCTCTCTTCATGCCCGTCACCATTCTCATCAGCGCCGACGATCTGGAAACGCGCGCGGCGTTCCTCGAATCCGGTCATGTCATGGACTTCGAGGTCGAGCGCGAAGAACGCATCATCGGCAACATTTACAAGGGCCGGGTCAACAACGTGCTCGCCGGCATGGATGCCGCGTTTGTGGAGGTAGGACTCCAACGCACGGCGTTCATCTACGTCACCGACGTCACGCACGGCGTGGACGACCATGAGGTTGACCATTCCGACGTGGGGTTCGGCTCTATCAAAGAAGCCCTCAACGTCGGTCAGGAAGTGTTGGTCCAGGTGGTGCGACCGGGGGTTGGAGCCAAAGGTCCGCGGGTCAGCACGCGGCTGTCGTTGCCCGGACGCTACTGCGTACTGCTGGTGCACGGTTCGCAGCAACTCGGCGTGTCGCGGAAGATCGCCAGCGAGGATGAGCGGCGGCGGCTGCATCGACTCGCCGAGCGTGTGCGCCCGTTCGACTGCGGCTTGATCATCCGCACCGAAGCGGAGGGCAAGACCGAACGGGAACTACAGCAGGACGTGCAGCGGCTCGGGGCGCTGTGGCAGAGCATCGAGCATCGGACGCGGGCCACGGGCGAGCCCGGCCTGATCCATCGCGACCTCGGCCTGCTGGGTCGCATCGTGCGCGACTGGCTGCATCCCGAGGTGGAGCGAATCATCATCGACGCGCCGGAGTTGCACGCGCAAGTGCTGGAGTTGTTGCGCTCGCTCGCGCCGGAGTATGTGGAGCGCGTCGCGCTCGACTCCGCCACGCCGCCGCTCTTCGAACGGTTTGGCATCGAACAGGAAATCGCGCTCGCGCTGGAGCCTACCATCAACCTGCACAGCGGTGGCTTTCTGGTCTTCAGCGAAACCGAAGCGATGACTACGGTGGATGTGAACACCGGCCGCTTTGTCGGCAAGACCCGGCTGGCGGATACGGTGTTGACCACGAATGTCGAGGCCGCCAGCGAAATCGCCCGGCAACTGCGCATGCGTGATATCGGCGGCATTGTGGTGATTGACTTCATCGATATGGATCACAACCGCGATCGCGTGCGGGTCATGGACACGCTGGAAGCTGCGCTGCGCTTCGACCGCGCGCGCACCCGCATCATCAGCCTCAGTCCGTTGGGATTGGTCGAAATGACCCGTCGTCGCGAGGGACGCAGTCTGAGCCAGATGCTCAAGCGCCCCTGCCCGACCTGTCGGGGTACCGGCTTGCTAAAGTCAGCGGCGACCGTGGCGATGGAGACCCGCCGCACGTTGCGACGACTGGTGCAGGGCGGCGCAACCGGCGACTTCGTGGTGACGCTGGCGCCCGAGGCCGCGGCGACTTTTGTCGGACTGGAAGGCGTGGCGGCGCAGGTCATCGAACGCGATCTCGGTCGGCAGGTGTTTGTCCGCGTCAATCCCTACGCGCACGTCGAGAAAATACAAGTTGCGGCCGTTGACCAAGCCTCCTTGCCTCCAACTCCCGCCCTCGAACCCGGCGCGCAGGTGGTCGTCCGCGTGGCCGGGCACACATATCCGCACGACGACAACTTTTTCGGCGTATTCGAACGAATGTTGATGGAGTTGACCGAAGAGGTGGATCCGGAGATCGAAACTGTCAGACGGGCGGTTCGGGAGGTCAACCGGTGGTACATCGCCACAGCTCCCCTCGGTTGACACCGACGGCAACGCCGGTCACACTTTGCGCCTGTTCCCCGCGCTCTACATTTCCGGAGGATTGACATGTTTGCGATTATTCACGCCAGCGGCCACCAGCATCGGGTCGAAATAGGCCAGTTGCTGAAGCTGGACCTTCAGCCCTGGGCCGTCGGCGACAAGTTCCAGACCAGCGAGGTGCTGCTGGTGCAGACGGATGACGGCGTCAAGGTCGGCGCGCCCTACGTACCGGGTGCGCAGGTCGTGGGCACAGTCGTCCAGCACGGCAAAGAGAAGAAGATTCGCGTCTTCAAGTACAAATCGAAGAAAAACTATCGTCGCCGCTATGGTCACCGCACGCACTACACCTCCGTGCGCATTGACGAAATCGCGGCGTAGGAGAGATTTCCCATGGCACACAAAAAGGGCGGCGGCAGTTCCCGCAACGGTCGCGACAGTCAGGCGCAACGGCTCGGCGTCAAGGCCACGGCCGGCACGAGCGTTACCGCCGGCAGCATTCTGGTGCGACAGCG
>Ga0247727_10015428_pt1 | contig 12531 bp, 4 predicted proteins | sample WisWelCaveWW1625_FD_202498 | JGI IMG/M metagenome (GOLD analysis project Ga0247727, IMG submission 202498) | Biofilm microbial communities from Wishing Well Cave, Virginia, United States - WW16-25 | ecosystem: Environmental > Aquatic > Deep subsurface > Groundwater > Cave microbial mat | place... | reverse complement strand
TGCGCAACTTTTAAAAAATGCAATAGCGTTTATTATGAAACGATGTCTCAAGGGTAAAAGCAAAAAAAGAACATATCCATTAACACTATTAGAAAAACTGCCAGCTTAGCTTGACACGTATGCCCTAGCGGGGTTAGGCAGAGTGCACAACCGAAGTGTCCTTTGGTGCAAAATCAAGGCAATAAATTTAAGGCAATAAATTTTAAGGAAGGCGCTTATGAACAAATTTCGACGATTCTCACCGGAGAATTTCTTGCGGCAGAAAACCACGCAGTTTGCTTTTGCGATCATGGGAAGTTTTGTATTTTCCATCTCGCCGCTGCGAGCCCAGCTTCCGGATGATCCACAATTCCAGCAGGCCGCCAATCTTTTTTTTCGCGACCGTTTTGACCAGGCGATTGCAGCGATGAATAATCTGCTCGCCAGCCCGTCGTTGGACCGGCGCAGCCAAATTTTGGCCTATCAGTTCCTGGCTTTCTCTTATTACACGCTGGAAGACGGCAAAGCCAACACGCTCATTCGCAAAGTCCTGGAGCAGGATCTTCACGCCGAGGCGGATCCGGTTATTTTCAAATCCGACTACATCAAATTTTTTCGCTATCAAAAGGCGCAGAATCTGGGTCGCGTGCAAATCGATTCCAGGCCCTCAGGCGCGCGCGTTTTGATCAACAATAAATCAGCGGGCGTCACGCCGATCGATACGCTGTTGCTCTCCGGCCAATATGACTTTCGCCTCGAACGAGAAGGCTTTCGTCCCAAACAGGAAGTTTATCTCATTCAAGGCGGCCAGGAAACCATAAGCCGCACCATCGCGCTCGAGCGCAATCCCAAATTCAAAAATTTGCGCTGGTATGCGGCCGGTGGCGCTTTGTTGGCCGGCGGCACGATTTATTTTTTGACCAAAAAGGATGAAGTGCTTGCCGATCTTCCAGGGCCGCCGGGAACACCGTCCAAACCGTAGCGCGGCGTCAGCCGCAACCCAACGGGCGTAGCCAAAACTGCACCACAAAGGGCACAAAGAACACAAAGATTTTTCCCTTCGTGCGCTTTGTGTTCTTTGTGGTAAAATAAACTTCGCGGTCGTAATAGTTTTTTCCAAGTAATACTATAAGCCAATTCATTTAAACTTAGAATTTGACTTGCAAATACCCAAACCCAGGCAGGGCGAACCATGAAGACAAAATCGGCTTTGCTTTTGCTGGGCCTCGTGCCCATGCTTTATGCGGTATCGCTTTATGCGCAAAGCTCTTCCGCCGATGAAAAAGTAAAGAATCGGACTCGGCTCCCTTTTGACGAAGGGCTCGAAAAGCAGATGCCACCGTCAGAGCACAGGCGGAGCTTAAAGAACAGAAGAGTTTTTCCGCATTCAAACCAGCCTCTTCACCTAAGCCAGCCGCAGAGCTTTTCGGCTGGTGTGCAGGAAGCCTGGGTGAGCCGCTATGCCTCGGGACTTGCCCCGGGCTTTGATGCCGCGACTGATGTGGCCGTTGACGGTTCGGGCAATGTCTATGTCACCGGTTACAGCACCAATCAACCGTTTGGCCTGGATTATCTCACTGCCAGGTACGACGCCGCGGGCGCCCTCATTTGGACCGCCCGATATAATGGCGAGGGCAATGGCGATGATTCGGCTTTTTCCATTGCCGTGGACGCAGCGATGAATGTCTACGTGACCGGAGAGAGCAGGGTCTCAGGCACTTCTTCTGATTACGCCACGATCAAGTACAATTCCGCCGGGGTGGAACAGTGGGTGGCGCGCTACAATGGTCCGGGAAATTTCATTGACTTTGCAAATGCCATTGTCGTTGATGGCTCAGGCAATGTCTATGTGACCGGAGGCAGTTATGGCTCAGGCACGGAGTATGATTATGCCACGATCAAGTACAATTCCGCCGGGGTTCAGCAGTGGGTGACGCGCTACAATGGTCCGGGAAATTCCGCTGATCTGGCGACCGCGCTTGCCGTTGACGCTTCCGGCAATGTCTATGCGACCGGGCAGAGTATCGCCTCAGGCCTAAACGATGATTACGCCACGATCAAGTACAATTCTGCCGGAGTGGAACAGTGGGTGGCGCGCTACAATGGTCCGGGAAATTCTACTGATATCGCCAACGCCCTTGCCGTTGACGCCACGGGCAATGTCTATGTGACGGGAAGGAGTGCAGGCTCCGGCACTTTTATTGATTACGCGACGATCAAGTACAATTCTGCCGGATTGGAACAGTGGGTGGCGCGCTACAATGATCCGAAAAATTCTGTTGATATCGCCAACGCCCTTGCCGTTGACGCCACGGGCAATGTCTATGTGACGGGATATAGTGAAGGCTCAGGCACTTCTACTGATTACGCCACGATCAAGTACAATTCTGCCGGGGCTCAGCAGTGGGTGGCGCGCTACAATGGTCCGGGAAATTCTTTTGATGAAGCCAACGCCCTTGCCGTTGACGCCACGGGCAATGTCTATGTGACGGGAAGCAGTGAAGGCTCAGGCACAGCGTTTGATTATGCCACGATCAAGTACAATTCTGCCGGAGTTCAGCAGTGGGTGGCGCGCTACAGTAGTCCGGGAAATTCTTTTGATACCGCCAGCGCCCTTGCGGTTGACGCCACGGGCAATGTCTATGTAACGGGAAGCAGTGAAGACTCAGGCACTTCTTCTGATTATTCCACGATCAAGTACAATTCTGCCGGGGTGGAACAGTGGGTGGCGCGCTACAATGGTCCGGGAAATTCCGCTGACGGTGCAACCGCCATTGCCGTTGATGGCTCAGGCAATGTCTATGTGACTGGATTTAGTGAAGGCTCAGGCACCGACAATGATTATGCCACGATCAAGTACGATTCTGCCGGGGTTCAGCAGTGGGTGGCGCGCTACAATGGCCCGGGAAATTCTGTTGATATAGCCAACGCCCTTGCCGTTGACGCCACGGGCAATGTCTATGTGACGGGATATAGTGCAGGCTCAGGCACTTCTAATGATTACGCCACGGTCAAGTACAATTCTGCCGGGGTTCAGCAATGGGTGGCGCGCTACAATGGTCCGGGAAATCTCAGTGACTTTGCACAAGCCATTGTCGTTGATGGCTCAAGTAATGTCTATGTGACGGGATTTAGTGGTGGCTCAGGCACAGACGATGATTACGCCACGATCAAGTACAATTCTGCCGGGGTTCAGCAGTGGGTGGCGCGCTACAATGGTCCGGGAAATTCTTTTGATGTAGCGACCGCGCTTGCCGTTGACGCTTCCGGCAATGTCTATGTGACCGGACAGAGTGCAGGCTCAGGCCTAAACTATGAGTATGCCACGATCAAGTACGATTCTGCCGGGGTTCAGCAGTGGGTGGCGCGCTACAACGGTCCGGGAGATTCTGTTGATAGAGCCAACGACCTTGCCGTTGACGCCACGGGCAATGTCTATGTGACCGGACGGAGTAAAGGCTCAGGCACAGACGATGATTACGCCACGATCAAATACAATTCTGCCGGGGTTCAGCAGTGGGTGGCGCGCTACAATGGTCCGGGAAATTCCACTGATCTGGCAACCGCGCTTGCCATTGACGCTTCCGGCAATGTCTATGCGACAGGGCAGAGTATCGCCTCAGGCAGAAACAATGATTACGCCACGATCAAGTACAATGCTGCCGGGATGGAACAGTGGGTGGCGCGCTACAATGGTCCGGGAAATTCTTTTGATCTAGCCAACGCCATTGCCGCTGATGACTCTGGTAATGTCTATGTGACTGGACGGAGTGTAGGCTCAGGCACAGACTATGCTTACGCCACGATCAAGTACGATTCTGCCGGGGTGGCGCAGTGGGTGGCGCGCTACAATACTCCGGGAGATTCTTTTGATGAAGCCAAAGCCCTTGCCGTTGACGCCACGGGCGATGTCTATGTGACCGGACCCGGAGGTGGTACAGTGTTTGGTACGAGCACTTACACGACGATTAAGTATGTGCAACAGGTTGTTAATCGTTCCCCAGGCGTTGCCAATGCTATTCCCAGACAGACACTCGTTGTCGATCAGGTATCATTCACTCGTGATTTAAATGTTTTGCCGGTTGTCTTTAATGATCCCGATGGAGATAGCCTGGCTTATTCAGCGAGCAGCTCAAATAATGCCGTGGCCATTGCCAGAATAAGCGGCAGCGTTCTAACGGCATCAGCCGTTGCTTCCGGCGATGCGTCAATTGCCGTTTTTGCTCAGGACCGGGGAGGAGGGTCGAAAACAACGACATTTATGGTCAATGTGGACACCCCTCCTATTGTAATTTTAGCGAATCGACTCGCTGATATCAATTTAACCTTAGGCAGCGGCAGAACGCTTGTACGGGATTTGCAGGCGCCGCCATTTGTATTCTCTGACCGCGATGGCGATACGTTGAGTTTTGCTTCCACAAGCTCAGACAGCAGTATTGCGGTTGCCTCCATATCAGGAAATATTCTTTACGTCCTGCCGGTTGCGGTCGGCGCTGCAGATATCACGGTTGAAGCCAGTGACGGGAAAGGTGGCCGCGCCAAAGCGATTTTTCGAGTGACGGTTAAAGAACCTCAGGCCGCCCCGGCGATTAGTCCGTCATCAATTTCTTCCGCACAGCCGGAGGGACAGGACATTGTCATTAATGCCCGCATCACGGATAACACGGCCGTTGCCAGCGCCTATTTGTATTTTCGCAGAGGGGGTGAGCGTGATTTTAAGCCCCGAATCGGATTGCGGCCGCAAGGCAGCGCTAATTATAGTGGAACCATCCAAAAAGATCAAGTGAGTTCTTCGGGCCTCGAATATTATATTGAGGCAACCGATGATGAAGGTTTGACCGCGCGCAAGCCATTGTCCGGGGTTTATGCAATTCGGGTCGATGTCGCCGCGCCTGGATTAACCAAAGACGAACCGCAGCCAGGCGGCTCCGGGCTGACCGATTACCGCCTGATCTCCGCGCCGTTGGATCTCAAAGACAAAACGCCGCAAGCGGTTTTAGTGGATGATCTGGGCGAGTATAAGAAAAATCAATGGCGCTTTCATGAGCTGTTGGCCGATCAAAGTTATGTTGAATATCCCAACACCTCCAACGTGATACCGGGCAAAGCCTTCTGGCTCATTGTCCGGCAGCCCGACAAAAGAATCAGCACCGGCGCGGGCGTATCCATTCGCTCCGATACGGTGTTTTCCATCCCTTTACATCCAGGCTGGAATTTCGCCGGCAATCCTTTTAGCTTTTCCATTCCGTCGCGAAGCATTCGCTTCAAAAATTCGGAACAGCCGGCGGTGCTTCGCACTTATCAAGGAAGCTGGAATGATCCGATCAACGACGCGGTTGAAGAGATGCAACCGGCTGAAGGCTATGCAATAAGCAACGATTTGGGCGCGCCGGACACGCTTTTGATCAACCCAAACCTGAGCGATACGACCGGCATACTTTTTAAAGGATTGCACACGTCTCGTGAGAAAAATCTGCAATGGTCGATTCACATCCTGTCGCAATGTCAGGAAGCGCGCGATGTGGATAACCATGCGGCCGTGTTTTCTCGCGCTGCTGCCAGTTGGGATGAATTTGACCTGCCCGAACCGGTGGCAGTGATTGATGAATATCTATCGGTTTATTTTCCTCACGATGATTGGAATGTGCCTTCTAAAGAATATTGCATAGACGCTCGACCGGAACCCTCAGATGGTGAAATTTGGGAGTTTGCCGTTACCACGAATATTCGCGACAAAGTGAATTTGACCTTTGCGGGCCTGGCAAGCGTGCCAAAGGAATTTGAGGTTTGGCTGGTTGATGAGAGATTGGGCATCACGCAAAATCTTCGCGAGGACAACCGCTACTCCGTGGCTGGTTTCGAGCATCCCAAATCTCTCAAGCTGGTGGTTGGCAAACGAGATTTTGTCGAGAAGAAACTGGCGAATGTTCAGAGCATTCCGGTTGCGTATGAATTGCAGCAGAATTTCCCCAATCCGTTCAACCCAGCCACGACGATTCGTTATGGCCTTCCAAAGGCGGAGCGCGTGACGCTCACGATTTACAACCTGCTCGGCGAAGAGGTGATCAAGCTTGTCGACCACGCCGAGAAGAAAGCCGGCTATCACGTGGCAATCTGGGATGGGCGAAATCGCGATGGGCGACTTGCGGCCAGCGGCGTGTATATTTTCCGTTGGCGCGCAGGAAATGTTGTCATGATGAAAAAAATGGCGCTGGTCAAATAGGCCATTTGTCTGAAGTTCTGGCCGGCAGCGCGATTTATTTTTTAACCAAAAAGGATGAAGTCCTTGCTGATCTTCCCGGGCCGCCGCCAACGCCATTGAAGCCATAAGCCAATTCATTCGGATAAATATAACTGTTATTTTACTCGAATCGATTGAGCGACATCAGTTTTTATAATCCTGAATGAGGAGCAACATGCCATGAAGACAAGACCGGCGTTTGTTTTTGCAGCTCAGATAATCCGATTTATCTGCGAAAGCTCCGTCGTTGCGTTAGTCATTTTATGGCTGTCAACGACCACGGAGCTTGCTGCCCAGGACTTCTGGCGGCAGGCGAACGGACCTTATGGGGGCAACGTTCGCGCCCTTGCCATCAATCCCGCCACGCGGGATATTTTTGCGGGGACTTCTGCTCATGGCATTTTTCACTCAACCGATAATGGCGCCAGTTGGACGCCGGCTAATAACGGCTTGAGCCTTTCCAGCGAGATTAATGCTTTTGCCATCAATACGAGCGGGCACGTCTTTGCGGCGACGGAAGATGATGGCATTTTTCGCACAACCAATAACGGCCGCAGTTGGACTAAAGTCAATACCGGCTTGAGCAATCGTGCCATCTTTGCTCTTGCCATCAATTCGCTCGAGCATATTTTTGCCGGCGGTAGCGCCGGCGAAATCTTCCGCTCCACCGATAACGGCGATACATGGAAGGAAGTTATGAAATTCGGCAACAGCGTCAGCGTCTATGCTCTTGCCATCAATATGAATGGGGACATTTTTGCTGCGACTTGTGACGGCGGCGTCTTCTATTCCACCGATAATGGTGAAAGTTGGAAGCCAACCGGCCTGACGAATGAATGTATCCGGTCTCTTGCCATCAATCCCGCAACGCAGGATATTTTCGCGGGAGCTCGTGGCAGGCTTTTCCGCTCAACCGACAACGGCGCGAGTTGGACACCAGCCAATATCGGCGTGGCTTCTTCCGATGTCGATGCCATTCTCATCCATTCGAATGGCGATATCTTTGCCGGAACCGATGGCGAGGGGGTCTTTCGCTCCAGCGATAATGGCGCAAGCTGGACGCCAGCCAATAATGGCTTGACCAATCCTGATATTGAAGCGCTGGCCAACAATTCTGTCGGCCATGTTTTTGCTGGAACCGAGGGCAGCGGGGTCTTCCACTCTGCTGATAATAGCGCAAGTTGGACGCAAGTCAATAACGGCTTGACCAATATCGATTTTGAGGCGCTTGCCATTAATTCTGCCGGGCATATTTTTGCCGGCACGGATGGCGCTGGTGTCTTCCGCTCGACCGACAACGGTGAAAATTGGACGCAACTCACTAATGGCTTGGCAAGGACAGTTACGGTTATTGCTCTTGCCATCCATCCCGTCACGCGGCATATTTTTGCCGGAACGGATGGCGACAGCATCTTCCGTTCGAAAGATAATGGCGACACCTGGACGCCAGGCACGATTGGCTTGACGACTTCCTCGATTTATTCTCTTGCCATCAATCCTGCAACGCGGGATATTTTTGCCGGAGGCGGAGGCGGCGAAATATTCCGCTCCACCGATAACGGTGAAACCTGGGACGAGACCGATAATTTGTCTTTTATAGTTTATACGCTTGCCATTAATTCGCGTGGGGATATTTTTGCGGGAACCACCGCTGGGGTCTTTCTCTCTACCGATAATGGCGACACCTGGAGGCCGACGCGCCTGATGAATTCTGTCTTGTCTCTTGCCATTAATTCGATTGGGCATATTTTTGCGGGAGCTTTGCAGGAAGGCGTTTTTCGTTCCATGGATAATGGCGAAAATTGGACGCCGGTCAATACGGATTTGACGAGCGTCGACGCTCTTGCCATCAATTCGCGCGATCATATTTTTGCGGGAACGATTAATTTTTTTGGCGAGGGCTGGGTCTTCCGCTCCAGGGATAACGGCGCAAATTGGGCGCTGGTTAACACCGGTTTGCGAGGCGTCTTTGTCAGCGCTCTTGCCATCGATTCGAGTGGGTATATTTTTGCAGGCACTAGCATTGGCGGCGGGGTCTTCCGGAGCACGCAATCAACCACGAGCTTAGCGCCTTTTGTGACCACCACCCCGGCGACGAATGTCACCCGAACTTCTGCGACACTGAATGGCACCGTTAATCCGAATGGCCTGAGCGCCACGGTTTTTTTCGAGTACGGCGCGACGACAAACTATGGCAGCGCGGTTACGGCCAGGCAAAGTCCGGTGATGGGCACAAGCTTAATTGCGGTCAACGCCGTTCTCTCGGCGCTTTTGCCTGACACCGTATATCACTATCGCGTGGTTGCCGCCAACAGCGAGGGCACGTCAAACGGCGCGGATCAGACATTTCGCACGACGGCTGGCACATTGCCTTTCCTCAGCATCGCTGCTCCGCTCGCGGGAGTCGAGCAGGGGTCAGTGATGTGGGGCGACTATGACAACGATGACGATTTGGACATCTTGTTGTCAGGAGATTCGAGCTCGTATTCGATCGCGAGAATCTATCGCAATGACGCTGGAGCTTTTGTGGGCATCGCGGCTTCGCTGCCGCAAGTTTCAGAAGGCTCGGCAGTTTGGGGTGATTATGATAATGACGGTGATTTGGATATTCTATTCACCGGATGTTGTGACGATAGCTCGAAAGTCTATCGTAACGACGGCGGCAAGTTTGTGAACCTTCATGCCGGATTGATCGGCGCTCAGGCCAGTTCGGCGGCGTGGGGCGACTATGACAACGATGGCGATTTGGATATCCTGTTGACCGGCCTCGCCTCGGTGTTTCCTCTTCAACCGATCTCCATAATCTATCGCAATGACAAGGGACGTTTTGTGGACATCAACGCCAGGTTGAGGGAAGTTCATAGTAGTTCGGTAGCCTGGGCCGATTATGACAACGACGCCGATTTGGATATTTTGCTCAGCGGCGACTTATTCGTTACGACCGCCTTCTCTGAAGTTTATCGCAATCAGCAGAGCAATTTTGAGCAGATCGGCGCTCGGTTGGATGGCGTTTTTTCCAGCTCGGGCGCCTGGGGTGATTATGACAGCGACGGCGATTTGGACATTCTATCGACCGGCCTGATGTTTACCTTTCCCTTTCCCTTTTCACCAAGGCCTGTTTCTCAGGTTTATATCAATGACAGCGGAATTTTTTCGAACATTAACGCGGCGCTGATGGGGGTCCTTGAAAGCTCCGCAGTCTGGGGCGACTATGACAACGACGGCGATTTGGATATTCTGCTGACAGGATTCACCACGCGTGATTCCTCGGGCGCTTCCAATCCTATCGCCAAAGTCTATCGTAATGACGGTGGAAATTTTCTGGAAATTGACGCCGGGCTGGAGGGAATAGGATCCAGCGCGGCGGCCTGGGGCGATTATGACAATGACGGCGACCTGGATATTTTAATGACGGGTTTAAATTCGGATGCGGTCGCCATCGCCAAAGTGTATCAGAATACCATCGGCAAGACCAATACCGCTCCCACGCCGCCAGCCAACCTCAAAGCCGCGATCACAAACAATTCCGTTACTCTGAGCTGGGATAAATCAACTGATATTGAAACCGCGCAAAATGCCTTGACCTACAATTTGCGCGTGGGAACGAAGCCGGGCGGCGTTGAAATCGTTTCGCCGATGGCCAATGTGGCCACAGGTTATCGCAAAGTTCTGCAACCTGGCAACACGAACCATGGCAATCGTTGGACGTTGAAGAATCTGCCGGATGGCGCGTATTATTGGAGCGTGCAGGCAAGCGATAATGCCTTCTCCGGCTCGGCCTTCTCAGCCGAAAAAAGTTTTACGATACAGGTAAATTTCGCTGAACCGGGTTTGGTCACGGAAAGCACTCTATCAGCCGGCTCCGAACAGACGGCTTATCGCCTCATTTCCATGCCTTTGGATGTGGATAACAAAAACGCCGGAGCCGTGTTGGAAGATAATCTGGGCCGGTATCAAATTTCAAAGTGGCGCTTCTTCGATCTTTTAGCCGACCAATCACTCGCGGAATTTCCCAACACCTCGTTGATGACACCGGGAAAGGGCTTCTGGCTCATTGTCAAGGATCCGGGGAGAAGAATCAGCTCCGGCGCCGGGAAATCAGTTCGTACCGACACATTATTCGCCGTACCTTTGCACCCGCAATGGAATCTTGTTGGCAATCCCTTCCATTTCCCCATTTCCATAGATAATGTGAGCTTGAAAAGTCAACAGCAGCTCAAGATTCGAACTTATAAAGGCGCCTGGAACGATGCAACGAGCGATCCGGTCAAAATGCTGAAGCCTTTTGAAGGATATGCGATATTTAACGAGTCGAGCCTTCAAGACCTGCTTCTGATAAACCCGGATACAACCAGCGCGCCGTCCAAAAGTGCGCAGCCGTCGGCTAAAGAGGATATCCAGTGGTCAATTTGTATTCTGGCGCAGTGTCAGGAAGCGCGTGATGTGGATAACTTTGCGGCCGTCATTTCAGGCGCTTCCAACAAGCTGGACGAAATGGATCAACCCGAGCCACTTGTCATCGGCGAATACGTCTCGGTCTACTTCCCTCACCGCGATTGGCCTGCGCCCGTAGGGAAAACGCTGGCGAAAAGATACTGCCGCGATGCCCGGCCTGAGCCAACCGAGGGAGAAATCTGGGAGTTTGAAGTCGAGACCAACATTCGCGATAAGGTGAATTTGACCTTTGAGGGGGTGGAAAGCGTGCCGGAAGAGTTTAACGTTTGGTTAGTGGACGAAGCCGTGAATATCGCGCAGAATCTTCGTGAGACAAATTACTACGCAGTAGCAGGTGCAGATCATCCCAAACGCCTGAAATTGGCGGTTGGAAGGAGTGACTTCATTGCAGAGAAACTTGACGGCATTCAGCTCATTCCCACCACTTATGAATTATCCCGGAATTTCCCCAATCCTTTCAATCCCGCCACGACGATTCGCTACGGCCTGCCGCAGGCGGAGCGCGTGACGTTGAAGGTTTACAACCTGCTCGGCGAAGAAGTCGTGACCTTGCTGGACAACGCCGGGAAAAAAGCCGGCTATCACATTGCCATTTGGGACGGCCGGAATAAAAACGGCCAACTCATGGCCAGCGGCATTTATGTTTATCGGATGCAAGCGGGAAGTTTGATCATGACGAAAAAGATGGCGCTGGTCAAATAAGGTCAAATGTTACTGACCGGTCACTGCAGCAAATTTGCGGTGCGACAACTCGGTGCAAAAGTGACCGGTCAGTTGGCCTAATTGGAAATAAGGTCCGAAGTCTGAGGTCAAATGTCCGAGGTCAGTTGACCTGATTGGAAGTAGCGCCGGCGGCGTGCCGGCTGATTCATCAAAGCAATGCTATTTAAGCTGCAGCAATCGAGCTCCCTGCGGGCGCAGCCCACTGCAATGAATTTTTTTTCTGATGGGCGGCGCCCGTTTGGCTCGGCCTGGTGCGTTGGGGATTCATCTTGATGAATTTTATCCAACTTGACTTTATGGAAGATTTTGTGTACTTTTCAGCATAGCGTATCGCCAGAGCATCACAAATCCTTCTCAAGCAGGTTAACTCTATTCGAAAATTATAAGGAGATCAACCGATGTCAAATACAGCCACTTTACCGCGTAATCTTCTTCCGGCCGAAGAAGATTTTTCGCCCCCGCAAGAAGATGTGGAAGAGATGGCCTTGTTAAAGCGGATTTATCACTTTACGAATCCAGCCGAAGCGGAGCGATTTCTTCTGGAACATGACGAGCTTATACCCTACTTGCTCGAAGCAGATAAACACATCAAACGAGTCTTTGGAGAAAATATCGTCGATGTCTGTTTGGAGCACGCCAGTGACCCTGAAGAGGATTATGAAGGCCTGTTTGTCATTGTCAAAACCAATTTGTCTCCCGAGGAATCGCTTGATCTTTTGGATAAGTTGGATGATGACTGGTTCCTTGATTATGTCCCCCCGGAAGTTATGTCCATATTAACTGTTGATGTGAGACCGGTATGAATTTCGATTGGCGTTCATATCTGCACCTGGCTGATGAGCTCATTAAACATCAAAACCCCGCTGTTTCTCGAGAGGCTTATTTCCGTTCGGCCATCAGCCGTTCTTATTATGGCGTATTTTGCATTGCCAGGAATTTTCTCGTCAGGAATGGAGTGATCATATCAAGAATTGATACGCACAAGTTTGTCAGAGAAAGATATTTGAATTCTCGCAACAAAATGGCACAGAAGATCGGAAAGGACTTGAGCTATTTATGGTATCAAAGAAAAGATGCTGATTACGAAGATGGCGCTCTTTTTGATATTCAAGAGGCAACAGCGGCATATCAAT
>Ga0247727_10015427_pt1 | contig 12532 bp, 7 predicted proteins | sample WisWelCaveWW1625_FD_202498 | JGI IMG/M metagenome (GOLD analysis project Ga0247727, IMG submission 202498) | Biofilm microbial communities from Wishing Well Cave, Virginia, United States - WW16-25 | ecosystem: Environmental > Aquatic > Deep subsurface > Groundwater > Cave microbial mat | place... | reverse complement strand
AACCAGAAAATACCAGGCTTCGCCTTGAAACGCCGGGCATGCAGCCGCGACAAATGGAATCTTCCCCGGACAGCCCTGCCCGAGAGGGGGGAGAGGGCAGGGTGAGGGGGCGGCGCTGGCGTTTGTTGTACGCGCCCAGTCGTTCCGTTTGGTTCGTTTTCTGCCCCGCCAGCGCTCACATGCGCGCGGCTTGAAAGCTCGGCGCAATGAACCCTCGCCCCCCGAGAGGGGGGGTTACACTTGCCATACCGTGACGCTGGTGGTAGTTCTGACGCGCCGGCCGAGTCGGATGATCTTGCGGACCTCATCGACACACTGGCGCCGGGACGAAACGACCTAGTGGCGCTGATTCAAGCCTATTTCGACGAAAGCATCAGCGGCGATTACCTCTGCGTCGCTGGCTACGTGTTCACCAAAGGCAAGGTGAAACACTTGGACGCCGAATGGCGGAAGATGCTGCGCCAGTATCGTTTGCCATACTTTCGCATGTCGGCTTGCGCGCACGGAAACAGTCCGTTCGACAAGTTGAGCCCCGCCAACCGCGATAAGGTTGCGCGAAAGGCCATTGCGCTCATCTGCGAGTTTGCTGCGCTCGGAATCGCCGCAACCGTCAATCAGCGACAATATGAGGAGAATGTCCCTAATCCATATGGATTTCAGGGACCTTACGAATTTTGTGCTTGGAACTGCCTGATGGGGGTTCGGCGGTGGATTGAAGAAGAGGGCCGCAAGGGTGATGTCGCCTATGTGTTTGAAGCTGGTCATGCGAGCCAGTCGAAAGCGAATAGGCTGATGCAGCAGTTGTTTGAAAGCGACAAGCTGCGAGCGCGTTATCGATACGTGAGCCACACCTTTGTGGACAAAGTCAAAGTCCGGCCGGTGCAAACGGCCGATGTGATCGCCTGGCAGTGGTTGAAGGACAGAAAGAACGAAGCGGAGGGCCGCCCGCGCCGGAAGGACCTTGAGGCCCTGCTGTCAGTGCGGCATCTCTATCGCCATATTGACGTGGATCAGCATGCGGAGGTCACACGCCAGATTTTGGCGGAGGCTTCGGGCGAGCAATCTCCTTGAGCGCCTTGTCCAACGCCTTCGGATCGTTCGACGCTTCGGCCTTTTTTGCCGTCTCTAAGAAGCGCTTGTATTGCTCTGGATCGTCGGGCGCACGTTTGGCGGGCTTGCGGGTCATGCCTAAGCATAACCCGCGTCGCCCTTACGATTCCAGTAGGAAGAAGAAATCGAGTTGCGGGTCTTCCGGCAGATTGGCGCGAGCGCGCCAGAATAGCAGTATTGCCCGCTTAGGACGCTTCCGCGCCCCATTCTCTACGAGTTGTTCGATAGGTGAGCCGCTTGCCTTTCACGCCCTGCAAGGCGAGGTCGGCGCGGTTCACGTCATCGACGCCAAGCTTTTCGCGGTTCGAGTAGCGGAACGAAAACTCTGCCAAATAGCGATGCAGGTGCGCCTCGCTGACCGAATGATAGGTGCCGGTCAGGCCGCGCTTCAGGATCGAGAAATAGCCTTCCACGGTGTTCGAATGCGCATCGCCGCGCACGTATTCGTCGATCTGGTGGTTGACAGTCTGGTGATCGGCGAACTCGCGGCCGAGCAGAACGTATTCACTCGCCGTATCGGTCATGAACGCCGAAGCGCGGTCAGCGTGCTTATCGAGGATCGGGCGCAGGGTCGCACGATTGACGCGCGGAATGTGGTGCGCGCGGGCGCGGCCATCGCGCTCAACGATGGCGTGAACGATGGCTTTGCCCATCCCGCCAATATTAGCGGGATTGCGCTTGCCGACGTGCTTGTTGCGCTCCTTGCCGCCGATGTAAGTGGTATCGGCCTCAATGATCTTGCCAGCGCCGCCGAGCGGCCCAAGCCCGCCATCCTTCATCGCTTCGCGAATGCGGTGGGTCAAGTGCCAGGCGGTTTTCATGGAGCATTGCAGCATCCGTTGAATTTGGCGGGTGCTGATCCCTTTCTTGCTGGCGCACATCAGGTGAATGACTTGAAGCCACAAATTCAGCGGCAGGTGCGAAGCCTCGAAAATGGTGCCGATGCGCACGGTAAAGGGCTTGTCGCAAGCGTAGCACTTGCGCAAGCCCATGCGGGTAGTTTCGCCGTTAAGATCGCCGATGTGCTCGCTGGTCGCCCCGCAGAACGGACAAACTGGGCCGCGCGGCCAAAGCCGCGCCTCAATGTACTTGAGCGCAGCTTTCTCGTTTTGGAAATGCTTCTCGGAAAGGACGGAGCGGGCCATGACCCGAATATACGTATCGCGCGGCGGTATGTCAAGTGTAACGGTCCCCCCGAGAGGGGGGAGAGGGCAGGGTGAGGGGGCTGCGCTCGCGGTTGAGAATGTGTGTCACTCTATCCGCCTGCTACTGTGCGTTGCCTTTTCGCCGAGTCAGCCTTGCTTGGCCAGGGAGCGCCGCTTTGTCACTTTCCATGCATCCATTCGCTGGCGGACGAGCAGTTCGTATCGGTCGGAATGAGCCTTCGACCTGATTCCATGGGTCAACTTCAGCAATGCGAAAACGACAAAGAAGAGCAGCGCAGACCAATAGGAGAAGGACATTATCCGGTTCTCGTTCCCGTATATAAATTCACGGCCCGAAACCACCGCAATGATGCCGAAAATGATGCCGAACAAGATAACTGCAAAAAAGAAGACGCCAACGCTGCTCCAAAAGATCCCCGACCAGTCGCCTGGGTGGGACGGTGCGGGGCCGAGTTCGCGCTTGACGTCCTCCTCTACCAAACTCCTGTGTTGGGCTTCTGCCTCCTTCTCGGCTCGCTCGGCCGCGCGCTGTTTATCGAGCGCGTCACGAGCTTGCCGTTCCGCGCGCTGATTCGTGCGCCGAGGCTCAGCGCTGGCGATCATCCCCGCAATTTCAGTGAGTGCGACCTCAATGGCGCGTGGCGGCAAATACCCATTGCCTTGGACCTTGTCCGCGAGCGTTTCCAGGCAGTCAATCAAACCCGAATAATCGTGGCCGTGGTATTCGAAGCGGTGTCTTGCCTTTTCCATCCCCTCGTCGAATCTCTTGCGAGCGCCCTCTACGCGGTCGGCGCGCTCTCGCGCTTGAAACGACTCTGGCGTGTTCAGAAATGTGTCCGCGAAATTGCACAATTTCTTGGGGTCGAGGCTGTCCTTGTGCTCGGCCCACAAGACTTGTTCAGGCGTGGATTGCTGGATCGCGACGTGCCCACTGAGTTGCCCTTTTTTCAATGCTTCGATCAAGCGATCCATATCCGTGTGAAAATCGAGCCGCCGAATTCTGGCTGTCTGAATGCCCAATAGGAAGCGCAGGGACATTGGAAGCTGCTCAACCGAGGGAAGGTTCACTTCCTCGGGTTCGCCGATCAGAACCGGAACGATCTGCACTCGGTTGAACTCCGCCCATTCCAACTCAAGTCGGACATAGTCGGGCCTTGATACGTCGCGTTCTCGGTCGCGCAAGGTCGCGAGCCAACGCGGACCGATCATCGCCAGCACGACACGACAGTCGCCGAGTGTCTCTCTGATTGCGTTCCCATTTTTGGCCGGGGCGAAGCGTGACGATGTCTTTAAATACGAAGTCTCTTCCAAATGCTTGGACAAGGCGATCGTCAACGCGCTCCACAGCGTCCGGCGCGTCCTCCTTTCGGATAATTGATGAAAATCGCTTGCCCCGCCATACGCAGTCTCCGGAAGTCGGTAACACTCTCTGATCAGGAAGATCAGAAGGTCAAGTCTGCTTCCTCCTCCTCCCCCTATACCCACCCCGCCCCCGCGGCGTGCTCAGCGCCTTGCCCGCGCTCTCTCGCATCTTCGCCTCCACGCCTGCGCTCACATCCGCCTGCCGTGCCAGCGGATCATCCGCGATGAACAGTTCGGTTTCCTGCAGGCGTTTGATCTCATCCCGCAGCCGCGCCGCGGTTTCGAATTCCAGGTCGGCGGCGGCTTCGCGCATTTGTTTTTCCAAGTCGGCGATGTAGGTTTTTATGTTGTGGCCGTAGAAGGGGGCGCTGTCTTCGGCGACGCCGCGGCCCTCGCGCTTGTCGCCGCCGGCGCCGCGCTTCCACGCCATCGGATCTCTTGGATCGATGGTGAGCGAATCTTTTTCGTACACCGAGTCCAAAATATCCTTGATCTGGCTCTTGATGCTTTGCGGCGTGATCCCGTTGGCGAGATTGAACGCAGCTTGTTTTTCGCGCCGGCGCTGGGTTTCGGCCATGGCGCGCTGCATGCTGCCGGTGATGCGGTCGGCGTAGAGGATCACTTTGCCGTCGATGTTGCGGGCGGCGCGGCCGATGGTTTGTACGAGTGAAGTTTCGCTGCGCAGGAAGCCTTCCTTGTCGGCGTCGAGGATCGCCACCAGGCCGCATTCGGGAATGTCGAGCCCCTCGCGCAGCAGATTGATGCCGACCAGCACGTCGAACGCGCCCAGCCGCAAGTCACGGATAATCTCGATGCGCTCGATGGTGTCGATATCGGAATGCATGTAGCGCACGCGCACGCCTTGCTCGTGCATGTATTCGGTAAGATCTTCCGCCATGCGCTTGGTCAGCACGGTGACCAGCGAGCGCATATTCTTTTTCGCCGTCTCCTTCACCTCGGCGATGCAATCATCGACTTGTGAATGCCCATGCGCTTGCACCGGGCGCACTTCGACCGGAGGATCGATCAGGCCGGTCGGGCGGATCACTTGTTCGGCGAACACGCCGCCAGTGCGCTGCAATTCCCACGGGCCCGGCGTGGCCGAGACGCAGATTGTCTGCGGACGCATGACGTCAAACTCCTCGAATTTGAGCGGGCGGTTGTCCAAGCAGGAGGGCAGGCGGAAGCCGTATTCGCTGAGCGTGCGCTTGCGGCTGAAGTCGCCTTTGTACATCGCGCCGATTTGCGGAATGGTGACGTGGCTTTCGTCGGCGAAGATGATGGCGTTGTCGGGGATGTATTCGAACATGGTCGGCGGCGGCTCGCCGGGCAGGCGGCCAGTGAGATAGCGCGAATAATTCTCGATGCCGGCGCACGAGCCGGTGGCCAGCATCATTTCCATGTCGAAGCTGCAGCGTTGTTCCAGCCGCTGCGCTTCCAGGAGTTTGCCCTCGGCGCGGAATTGTTCGAGCCGGAGTTTCAACTCCTCGCGGATCTGCCCGACGGCTTGGTCCAAGGTCAGCCGCGGCGTGACATAATGCGAGTTGGCGTAAATCTTTACCGCCGGCAGCATGCCGACCTTATGCCCGGTGAGCGGGTCGAACTCGTCGATGCTCTCAAGCTCATCGCCAAAAAAGCCAAAGCGCCAGGCGCGGTCCTCCAAATGCGCCGGCCACAGCTCCACGGTGTCGCCGCGGACGCGGAACATGCCGCGTGCGAACGCCGCTTCGTTGCGCTTGTAGTGCAGCGCCACCAGCTTGCGGATCAGATCGTGCGTATCGATGCGTTCGCCGGTTTTCACCGTGAAGGTCATCGAGGTGTAGGTTTCCACCGAGCCGATGCCGTAGATGCAGCTCACCGAGGCGACGATAATCACATCGTCGCGCTCCAGAATCGCGCGCGTGGCGGCGTGGCGCATGCGGTCGATCTGTTCGTTGATGTTGGATTCTTTCTCGATGTAGGTGTCGGTGCGCGGTACATAGGCTTCCGGCTGGTAATAATCGTAATAGGAGACGAAATACTCGACCGCGTTGTCGGGAAAGAATTGCTTGAACTCACCATAGAGCTGCGCGGCGAGCGTCTTGTTCGGGGCCAGGATCAAGGCCGGGCGCTGCACCCGCTCGATCACTTGCGCCATGGTGAAAGTCTTGCCCGAGCCGGTGACGCCGAGCAGCACTTGGTCCTGATCGCGGCGTTCGAGGCCCTCGATCAGTTCGGCGATGGCCGTGGGCTGATCCCCGGCCGGCTCATACTCGCTCACCAGCTTAAACCGCCGCCCGCCCTCCAGCTTTTCCCACGCCCGCGCCGGCCGGTGCGGCGTCCAGACTTGGGCGGCATTGTCGAACACGAACGCGGCCGAAGCTTCGGCGATTCCGGGAGGAGGGGAGCGGGGCATGGCGCTCAAGGTAGTGCCGGCCGCGCGCCCCGGCGAGGCGTTAGTTTTCGCGGCGGACCCGCTGGGCGGCGGCGCCGCTCGGCGGCAACAGCACAAAACTGCCCAGCGCCGCGCGCCGGACGGTCACGGTATCGCCAGCGCGGACATTGCGCGCGCGCTGGGCCTCGACCTGGGTCCAGATCTGTCCGTCCGCCATGACAAAACTCAAACGGCCGGTGGGCCGTTCGATAATTCGCGCGACCTCCATCTCGATACCGTCGGGCCCTGCTTGGGCCTCGCCGCCGCCAAAGCGGGGGATCAGGCTGGCCAAGCTGGGCAGGGTAAAGCCGAACGATTCACGCTCGATGGACGCCACTTGCGCACGATCGACGGCGACGATCTGCCCTTGGGTCTCGGCTTGACGCAGGCGCCCGACCGCTTCGTCATAGCAAGCAAGGCGCGCCGCATCGGCCTGCGTTTGGGCGCAGGCATAGACGTTGGCCAGCGCTTCCGGCGTTGGGGCTGGCTGCGCCGAGGCGGCCTCCGCACCCGCAATCAAAAGCGTGACGGCCAGAAATCGCATCCGAACTCTCCACGATATCGGCCATGCCATTGGTAGGGGAGCGGGGCGACCTTGCCCAGGGTCTATGGCGCCGAACAAAGCCAACAACGGCAGACGTTCAAAAGCCACGCAACCCCCGCAAGAGCATGAGTTGCTGTTATGTTCCGGACAATTGCGGCGAACTGCATTTGACCTTGGTTAAAATGTGTCGTTAGCGTTGTCGCAGCATGGCGGAAATCGTAGCTGGACCAAACTGGCGCGGGCCGCGTGCGTGCGGGTGCGGGAAGGTTTGGGTCGAATTGTCGGCGCCGGAACCAACGCTCTAGGGGGTAAAGACATGTCATCGAAGAAGACGCAATCAGGACAGCGCCGTTCACTCTTCACCGGAGTTTCTGTGTTCGCGGCAGCTGCCGCCGCCATGGCTGGCGCGCCGGCGATGGCCCAGGACGCCGAGGAAGAAGAGGCCATTGTTGTGACCGGCTCACGCATTGCGCGTCAGGACTACATCGCCAACAGCCCGATCGTGACCGTAGGCCAGGAAGATCTGGAGATCACCGGCGCGCAAACGGTTGACACGCTGCTCAACCAGCTGCCGCAATTCGTGCCCGGCATCAACCAAAGTTCAAACAACCCAAGCAATGGCGGCCAGGCGAACCTGCAGCTGCGTGGTCTCGGTTCGAACCGCACGTTGATCTTGCTCGATGGCCGCCGCATCGTGCCATCGACCTCCGGCGGCAGTGTCGATGTGAACACTGTCCCGGCGCAGATGATCCGTAACATCGAAGTCATCACCGGCGGCGCGTCGGCGACCTACGGGTCGGACGCGGTCGGCGGGGTGGTCAATTTCCTGCTGCGCGATTTCGAGGGCTTCGAGGCCAGCGTTCAGTATGGCCAGAGCGACCAAGGTGATGGGATCAACAAATCCATTTCCCTTGCGATGGGCGGCGAGTTCGACGGCGGCCGCGGCCGCGGAATGCTGATGCTCGGCTGGGATGATCGGGGCAGCGTTTTTAACGCCGCGCGCAGCTTCTCGGCGATTGGCGGTCCTTCAGGCGCCTCCCCGCTAGGCAACACAATTTTCGACGCCGGCAATTTGCCGTCAGCGGCGGCGATCACGGCGGCGGTGCCAGGGGCCTTGCCCACCCAGACCTTTGGTTACAACAATGACGGCTCGTTGTTCTCCTACACGCTCCGCAATCAGTTCATCAGCCCAGACCCAGGCAGCATTCTGTGGGACGGCAACCAGGTCCCCGGAACCACCTTCAACGCCAACTTCCAGTACATGACCGCCGCGCTGAACGAACTGGTGTTGCCGCTGACGCGCTACAACACCTTTAGCCACGTTGAATACGACATCAATGAGAACGCTCAGGTTTACGGCGAATTCCTGTACACCCGGACCGCCTCGGCGACAGAGTTGGCGCCGACGCCGGCCGCGGGTGGGGCAACGGGCCTCCGGGCGCTTGCGACCAATCCGTGGATCGCCGTATCCGCGCCGGAGCTGGTGGCTGTACTTGCCAGCCGGCCGACGCCTGGGGGCACATTCTTGTACGACAAACGCTACACGGCGATTGGTCCGCGGCACTCGGAGGAGCGGTCCAATGTTGCGCAGATCACCTTTGGGGTGCAGGGCGATATCGGCGCCGCGGATTGGACCTATGACGTCTACGCCTCGTTCGGCCGTTCCGATCGCGACACCATCCAAACCGGCAACGTGTCCCGCGGGGCGGTGCAGACGCTGTTGAACGATCCGTTTGGCGGCGCGGGCGACGAAATATTTACCCCGGGTCTGGATGCGGACGCCATTAATGAAAATGTGATTTGTGAGGGCGGATTCGATCCGTTCGGCGAAACCACGCTGTCGGCAGCGTGCCAAGCCTATATGGGCCGCACCAGCAAGAACGTACTGGTTTATGAGCAGCGTAATATCGAAGCGTTGATCCAGGGCGCCTTGTTTGAGCTGCCGGCGGGCGAAGTTCGTCTCGCCCTCGGCGCGGACTACCGCGAGGATACGTTTGACTTCCTCGCCGACGGCTCTTTGTCGGCGCCAATGGTGGTGCAGCCGTTGATAGCGCCGTTCCTTACCGGCAACGACATCGCCGGGTTCAACCCTTCCGCTAACCTGGCCGGCGAGACCAATGTGGCCGAAATCTTCGGCGAAATCCTCCTTCCGATCATCTCCGAAGTGCCGTTGATCGAGGAATTGAATCTCACGCTGGCCGGCCGCTCGTCCAACTACAACACGGTTGGGCGGGTCGAGACCTACAAGGGCGATGTGGACTGGACCCTTGTTGACGGGTTCCGGATGCGCGGCAGCTATCAAAGCGCGATCCGGGCCCCGTCGGTCGGCGAATTGTTTGCGCCGCGGCTCTTGGGCTTCCCCTCCATCGGCGCCGCGAGTCTGACTGGCAATAGCGGCGATCCTTGCGACATCGGCAGCGCCTATCGCACTGGAGCGAGCGCGGCCCAGATCGCAAGATCCGCCTCGGTTCGTGCGCTTTGCATAGCCCTGGGCGTGCCGGCGGCGGTGGTCGATACCTACACGTACAGCAACAACCAGGTGCCGGCGATCGCGGGGGGCAATCCAAACCTCGCGGAAGAAACGGCGACGACCTGGTCGGCCGGGTTCGTGTTTTCGCCCCGCTGGGAAGGGCCGTTGGAGCGGCTTTCGATCACGGTGGATTACTACCACATCGAGGTGGAAGGCGCGATCGGCGCCATCGGCGTTGGCACCGGGTTTACCCAGTGCTTCAATGCAGCCAGTCCGGCCAACAACGCCACTCCCAATGGGACCACCAACCCGACTTACGATCCGAACAATTTCTTCTGCCAATTGTTCACTCGCAACCCGTTGAACGGCAATGTCACCAACTTCGCCGCGGATGGCCAAAATCTCGGCGGGTTGTTCACCAGCGGCGTCGATTTCTCAATCGATTGGGGCATGGAAATCGGGCCAGGCGATGTGTCGTTGAGCTGGGTCGGCAACTGGCTCGAGGATTCCTCGTTCCAATCGCTTCCGGGCGGATCGATCACCAACGCCACCGGCACGATCGCCAACGTCACCGCATCGGCTAATCCGGAATACAAGTGGGTGACGACGCTTGGCTACGCGGTTGGCCCGTTCTCGATCGCAACCCGCTGGCAATACATTGCCGAGATGACAAACTTCAACATTCCCACCGCGATCATCCCGGAAACCCAGTATTTCGACGTGTTCGGAACCTGGGATGTGACTGAGAACCTTTCGCTGCGGGCGGGTGTGAACAACGTCACCGACGAGCAACCCCCGGTTTACATTACTGGTGTGCAAGCGAACACCGATCCATCCACTTATGATATCATGGGCCGCCGCTTCTTCGTGGGCGCGCGCGCGCGTTATTGAAGCACGAGCGTTGTAAGCAGAGGGCGGGTTCGCAAGAACCCGCCCTCAACTTTTGTGTGCACCCTCGCTCCCCGGACGCCGCGCTAGTTTAGTTCTCGCGGCGGACCCGATGCGCGGCGCCTCGCTGGGGCGACATCATGAAACTCCCCAGCGCCGCCTGACGGATCGTCACGGTGTCGCCGGGACGAACATTCGACGCGCTTTCGGACACCACCTGAGTCCAGGTTTGTCCGTTGGTCATGACGAAGCTGTGCCGCCCGTCGGCATGGCCGAAGATGCGATCGACTTGCATCTCGACACGCTCCACCTCGTCAGCGCGGGCGCCCAAGTTGGGGATCATCCTCGCGAAATTCGGGAGGCTGAAGCCGAAGGATTCCCGCCGTAAAGTAGCCACGCGCGCGCGATCGAGCGCCACGATTTGCCCTTCGGTCTCGGCTTGGCGCAGGCGGCCGACGGCTTCGTCATAGCAAGCAAGGCGCGCGGCATCTTCTTGGACCTCGGCGCAGCGGTAAACGCTGGCAAGCGCCTCAGGCGTCGGTGGCGCGGCTGTCTGCGCCGAGACGGCTTGGGCGCATAGCAAAACAAGTATGACGGCAAGAAAACGCATCGAAAATCTCCACAGTTTCAGTTACGCCATCCGTAGGGAGGCGGCGCGGCTTTGCCCAGGGCTGTGGTGTGGCGTTAAGCCAATACCACGCCAGACAAGCCCCTGAGCCCGAAAGGTCACACACGGTTCACAAGAACGTTAGAACCTAGATTGTTTCTGTTATGTTCTCGGAGATTGCGGCAGACGACATTTGACCTCGGTTAAAATGTGTCGTTAACGTCCCGGCAGCATGGCGGGAATCGAGCTGGGCCATATCGGCGCGGCGCCGCGGCGTTCGGACGGTCGTTCGTCCAAATAAGTAAGGGCCTCGTCGGATTTCCCGCGATTGGCCAGCGCTCTTAGGGGGTTCGAAAAATGTCGTCGAAAAAGACTCAAAATGGACAGCGCAACGCGCTTTTGATGGGCGCCTCCGTGTTCGCCGCCGCCGCCTCGGTAATGGCTGGCGCGCCCGCTCTGGCGCAGGACGTTGACGAAGAAGAAGCCATCATCGTCACCGGTTCGCGCATTCCGCAACCGAACCTGACCGGCACAAGCCCGGTCACACAGCTGACTGCGGACGACATTACCACGCAGGGCGTCACCCGTCTTGAAGACCTGACCAACCAGCTGCCGCAAGTGTTCGCCGCGCAAGGGTCAAACATCTCCAACGGCGCTTCCGGCACCGCGCAGGTCAATCTTCGCGGCTTGGGCCCGAATCGTACGCTGGTGCTAGTCGACGGACACCGCTTGCCCTATGGCTCGCCGGGCTCCCCTGCGCCCGACCTGAACCAAATCCCCAGCGCCATGGTCGAGCGCATCGAAGTGCTCACCGGCGGCGCTTCAGCGGTGTATGGATCCGACGCCGTCGCCGGTGTCGTCAACTTCATTATGCGCGACGATTTCGAGGGTCTCCGCCTTGACGGGCAATACGGTTACTTCCAGCACAATAACGAGTCCAGTGATGGCCACGTCCGCGAAGTACTCGCCCACAGGGCGTTGACCAACCCGTCCCAGTTCGTGCTCCCGCCGGACGATGTGAACGATGGCTTCGGCAAGGAAATCACAGTCATCTTTGGCGCCTCTTCGCCCGACGGTCGCGGCAATGTCACGGGCTATCTCGGGTATCGCCACAACGACGAAGTGCTGCAGCGGGATCGCGACTTTTCGGCTTGCGCGTTTTCCGACCCTAGTACGAGCCCGGTAACCGGCCTGCCACCTGGAACCTTGCATTGGAATTGCGGTGGTTCGGCGACGTCCTTCCCCGGCTATTTCTATTTCGGCGGTTCAGCGTTTGGAATCAATACGACGACAGGTGCTTTTCAGCCGTTTAATCCCGATATTGACCTATACAATTTTGCTCCGACGAACTTTTATCAGCGGCCGGATGAGCGCTACGTGTTGGGGGCGTTCGCGCACTATGAGATCAATGAGCACGCCGAAGCGTATGCGGAAATGATGTTCATGGATAACAATTCGACCGCGCAGATCGCGCCGTCGGGCGATTTCTTCAATACTACCGAGATCAATTGCGGCAATCCCTTGCTGCCAGCCAACACGGTTGCAGTAGGCCTCTGCACTGCTGCCGAAATCACCGCCAATACCACGGTTTCGCTCTATATCGCCCGCCGCAATGTTGAAGGCGGCGGCCGTCGGAGTGAGATCACCTTGACAAACTATCGCCTGGTTGGCGGCATGCGCGGCGCGATCAATGACAGCTGGGAATATGACGTCTCGGGTTCATTCGCGCGGACGCGCCAAGTTATTAGCCTACAGAACGACTTTTCGGTCGCCCGGCTGAAGCGGGCATTGAATGTCGTGGATGTCGCCGGCGTGCCGACCTGCGTATCGGTGGTTGACGGTACCGATCCCGCATGCGTGCCTTGGGATATCTTCAACCCCCAAACCCCGGGGTCGGTCACCCCCGCGGCGCAGGCTTATCTGGCGTTAACATTGCTTAGTGAGGGTGAGACGACCCAACAGCAAGTGCTTG
>Ga0247727_10015426_pt1 | contig 12533 bp, 15 predicted proteins | sample WisWelCaveWW1625_FD_202498 | JGI IMG/M metagenome (GOLD analysis project Ga0247727, IMG submission 202498) | Biofilm microbial communities from Wishing Well Cave, Virginia, United States - WW16-25 | ecosystem: Environmental > Aquatic > Deep subsurface > Groundwater > Cave microbial mat | place... | reverse complement strand
ATTTTCGCGGCGAGATCGAAGGCCGCTCCGCCGGCGGGCAGGCGCTCAAACGGCGCACCACGGATGACGCGCAATTTGCGGCGCTCGTTTTCAAAACCATCTCCGAAGCGCATCTCGGCGAGCTTTCCTTCTTCCGCGTGTTCAGCGGCAAAATGACGCCCAATACCGAAGTCTATAATGCCAATCGCCAGACCGCGGAAAAGGTCGGCCAGCTTTTTGTGATGAACGGCAAAAACCGCAAAGACGTGGCGCATTTCCATGCCGGCGACATCGGCGCGCTGGTGAAATTAAAAAACACCCACACGAACAACACGCTCTGCGACAAACGCGAGCCGATCTTTCTCCCCGAAATCAAATTTCCCGAGCCGCTGATGACCATCGCCGTCGAACCCAAAGCCAAAGGCGATGAAGACAAACTTTCCGCCGGCCTGCACGCGTTGCACGAAGAAGACCCGACGTTCATCATGCGCGTCGATTCGGAGCTGAAACAGATTTTGCTCTCCGGCCAGAGCGAGCTGCACCTCGGCCTCGTGGTCAAACGCCTGAAAGAAAAATACCACGTCGACGTCAACATGGTCGAAGCGAAAATTCCATATCGTGAAACTATTCGCGGCCATGCGCGCGAGTTTTATCGCCACAAAAAGCAGACCGGCGGCGCCGGCCAGTTCGGCGAAGTGCATTTTCACATGGAAGGCTATCGCGAGGGCGCGCCGTATCCGGATGATTTGACTATCCGCGACTCCGATCTCATGGACCTGCCGTGGGGCGGCAAACTGGAATTCGTCAGCGCCATCGTCGGCGGCGTGATTGACGCGCGTTTCGTGCCGGCGGTGAAAAAAGGCATTATGGAAATTATGGAAAGCGGCGTCGTCGCCGGCTATCCGGTGACCGACGTGCGCGTGATTCTGCACGACGGCAAGATGCACGCGGTGGACTCGAATGAAAATGCGTTCAAAACCGCGGGCCGCATGTGCTTCCGCGAATGCTTTTTGAAAGCCAAACCGGGGATTCGCGAGCCGATCGTCGAGGTCGAAGTGACGGTGCCGGACGAATACATGGGCGACGTGATGGGCGACATGTCCGGCCATCGCGGCAAAATTCTCGGCGTCGAGGCGGACGGCAGCAATCAGGTCGTCAAGGCGCTGGTGCCGTCCAAAGAGATGGCGAAATACTCCACCAAGCTGCGCTCGATGACGCAGGGCCGCGGCATTTACCGGCAGAAATTTTCACATTACGAAGAAGTGCCGAAAGATCAGGCCGACAAATTGATCAAAGCATACGAAGAAGCGAGGGCGAAGGGCGAGTGAGTGAAGAAATTCTCTGGGCGCCCTGGCGGATGGAGCATATTCTCAGCGTTAAAGAGCCGGGGTGCATTTTTTGCGATAAGCCAAAACAGAGCCACGACCGCGAGAATCTCATCGTGCATCGCGGCGCGCTTTGCTTTGTGATCATGAATAAATTTCCCTACAACAACGGCCATCTCATGGTCGTGCCCTATCGCCACGAAGCGCACTTTGAAAATTTGACGCCGGAAGAAAACCTGGAAATGATGGCCTTGCTGCAGGAGGCGGCAAAGGCGTTGAAAAAAGTGATGTCACCGCAGGGCTTCAACATTGGCATGAACGTCGGCAAAACCGCCGGCGCCGGCATCGAGGCGCATCTGCATTTTCACATCGTCCCGCGCTGGGACGGCGACACCAACTTCATGCCGGTGACGGGACACACGAAAGTGGTTTCAGAAGGATTGTGGGAGGCGTGGGGGAAACTGCGAGGGGCGTTTCAAACTTGATAGTCCAGTCGGACTTGCGTACGCAGAGTTTGCGAGTTAAGAAGATCGTCGAACGCAAGTCCGGCTTCACTTTTTCTACGACAGCGTGATCGTCAATTGATCGTTGGCAAATCCGGTTTGATATTTTCGCAGCGCGCTGTTGGCCGGGCCTTTCCTGACTTGTCCATTCGTGTCGAATTGCGAACCATGACAGGGGCAAGTGTAAATTTGATTGCTGTAGCCGGTGATGGTACAACTTTGATGCGTGCAGAGCGCCGTGACCGCGGCAAAAGTATCCTGCGCGGTGCGGGCGACCAACAGTGTGCCGCTGCCATATTGCACCTGCGCCGCATTGCCAACCGTCGCGAGCGTCGAGCTGGCATCGATGGCGAGCGTAATGGCACCACTCACTGCCGTCGCTTGAATTTTGGGCAGGTTGGCGCTTGAAGAGAGGGGGTCCTCCGACGAACAACCCTGCAAAATCGTGGATAAGGCACTACCAAAAGCCATCAGCGTGGCGGCATGACAGGCGTTAACACAAAACTCACGGCGGGTTTGGACATCCGTGTTCTTCATCTCATCAATCTCCTTATAATGCATTATCATCGTCGCAGCGCTGACGCCTTAAGGCGTGGCTACAAGCGTTCACTCCAACGTCACATACGATTCGAGCCGCGCCACTTCTTTTTTATCCACATACTTGCCGATTTCGCGGCGGAATTGCTCGATATTTTTGTACGGGCGATATTCTTTGAACTCGTGCAGCATGCGTTTGCCGACGCCGGGAATGCTGAGAATATCTTCGTCGCCGGCCGTGTTCAGATTGATCGGCACAAAAACGTACTGCTCCAAACGCGCCACTTCTTTGGCGTCGACGTACTTGCCGATCTCGCGCCGGAACTGTGCCATCGCGCGGTACGGACGATACTCCTCGAATTCATGTGCCATGCGTTTTCCCACGCCGGGAACGAGCAAAATCTCTTCGCGCGTCGCCGTGTTCAGGTTGATCGGAACGAACAGCCTGGCATACAGTTCGGTCAACTGCTCCGCTTTGAGGGAATCTTTGAGCAGCGCATGTAGTTCGCTGATGCGGAAAAACGGGCGTTTGTCAACAACGAGTTTTACCAGCTTCGCAGTGAGATGCGGCAAAGCGAGCAACTCTTTTTCACCGGCGAGATTCGGATTCAATACGCCGTTGTTTTTTCCAACCTGAGCGTTGCCAGTAGCCGCGAAGCCGATGACGGAAATCAGCAACAGCATCGCGACGGTACCAATTTGTTTCATTTTGTTTCTCCGTTGGTTTTTGATGAACTGGAGTGCAATACTTTAGTATTGCTCCGCTGAAGCGGGGCACTCCGTTTCTAATTTTCTTCGATCGACTTGCGCAAAACCGGATGTCGAAAACTGTAAACCAGTCCCAGCAAACCGAGTTCGATCATCGTGCCGGGCGCCAGCGTCGGCGTTGCTCCCTGCATCGCTTTCCCAAAGAGCTCCCAGCCGGCAAGAGAAGGATACATCTCCAATTCAAATTCCACATTGCCCTGATAATGCAGAAAAAGCCCGATGAACCCGCTGATCACAAAGAGAATCATCGTTCCCTGAAAAACGCGTATACTCACCGGCCCGCGCGCCACTCCACACCAGCCAAGCGCGAGCAAGCCTGTCACGATTAATACGATGGGAATCCATTGCCAGAAATTTTCGGTGTGTTCGAGCAGCAATAACTCCGTGCCGGAGCCGAGAAGTCCGATAATAAAGATGCTCAACAGAAAAGTGCGGATGTTTTTCTCCATTACTGTCGCGCTCTTTTTGAAGATTTTCAGTTGCAGTCCACGCGGCGCTGCAAAAAAACAGGTTGCCTCGCCTTCCGTTGGCGAAGCAACCTGTTGTTGATTTATGATCTCATGCCGAATCGTCAATAAACGAATCGGTCATGACAAAAGCAAGAACTTTAAAGTTCTTCTTCAAATTCCGGCGCATCGATATCATCATCGTGAGGCCCGAAGCCGCCGCGATGCATCATGCCGGGGCCGCCGAAGGGACGCGCACCGTGACGGCCTCTACCAAACATGAACGGGCGCGAGTCTTGCATCTTTTTGCGCTGCTCGGGCGTCAGGATTTTTTGCACGGCCAGTTTCGTCTCGATGCCATTGCGCATCAAAGTCTCACGCAGCTTGCTCACTTCGCTGATCTTCACGTTGATCCTGGCTTGATCCGGCGCCTCGGCGTTCATCAGCTCGTGCAGTTCGATGCCCGCGAGTTTGAGCCTGGCCTCGACGTCGATATTTTTCTTGCGTGTGTCCAGCATCACTTGATGGATCTGGGATTTTTGCGCGTCGGACAAACCGAGTTCTTCCAGCGGCGACTTGCCCATGCGTTCTTTCATCATCTCACGATGCCTCATCATTCCGCCTTGCGGTGGTTGCGCCATCGCCGTGCCGGCAATGGCCAGCATGGCCAGCGCCATCAAAGAAAAGCGTTTCATAATCGATCTCCTTAACATTACGTTGTTGCGTTGCATTATTTACGAATTATGAGTCGCTCTGTTATTCAGAACCGGCTCTGCTGTTTGCTTTTCAAATAATCAGACGAAACGATTGGGAAAAAGTTGGAAAGATTTTGAGAATATTTTTTAGATTCTATAAACTCGGTTATCTGTGGTCTGCTACTTATTGTATTACTCTGGAAAAACTATCCCTGGCCTGCGGCAGGGCAGGCACAACCGCGAAGCCTGCCCTGCCGCAGGCCAGGGATTTTTTTCACCACAAAGGCCACAAAAAGCACAAAGAAAAAACAGTTAAATTTTGTGTTCTTTGTGCCCTTTGTGGTTGAGTTTGGTTGCGGCTGATGCCGCGCTACGTCATGCTGGAAGCATCTTTTTTGTCGCAAGCACAGTGCTGGATTGAAGAAGGATTCCTCCGGAATGACAGTCTTCTCTATCCGGCACTGTATTGTTACTTTAGATCCGAGATGCGACTTGACTTTTCTTCAATAATGCACTATTTTCAAGCCTGTGGAGATCAATCCAATGACTAATCCATTTTTTTGTGCTGTTGCCGCTACTGTTAATCCTGCTGCACGAGTTGTTGATATCACGCTCGAAGATGGGAAGATATATCGTTGTTCCCTGTCCGAGGCCTCTGAACGCCTACGACTCGTGGATTCTTCTTTATTGGCGGACTGGGAGTGGATCGGCCCCAAAGCCGGAATGCATTGGCCCGCCGTCGACGAAGATTTGTCGATTGAATGTCTTGTTGCAAATGGCACGCTTTACACGCCGCCTTCGTTCATGCAACATATTCCCGCAGAATCTGCTGCAACGCTGGTGTAAACGCTTTGCGATTAATCCGTTTCGTTTCACGATCGCCACAACGCCATTTGTTCTCTAACGACGAGCAAGTGGCGTTTTAATTTTCCATGAAGATCGCGCGCCGATGTTCTTTCATGATAAACTTATTGACTCACGCATTAAGAATTGCTATATTTTAATGACAAACGGGCAAACCAGGAGACTGCAATATGCAAACCGCCGAGGTGCAAACCATGATACCGGAGACCGTAACGCAAGAAGACGTGCTTGAAAAAGTTCGTGAGCGACTTGGGTCGCTGGACGCCAAAGCCGAACAAGCCGTGGCGCAAGCGCTGGCCGTGCTCAATGAAGCTCTCAAGAGAGAAACGTCGGCACAACCGATGGAAAAAAAATTCGTGAGCGCCAATGTCAGCCTGGCGCAGTATGAAGCATGGTCGCCTGAAGAGCGCTTTCAATATCTCAACAATGCCAAGAAGATCAATGCGAGTTGGATTAAGAAACATTTTGGCGACTTGCGCGCGGCTTGGCTGATGGTGATCGATGGCCAAGTGATAACGCATGGCCGCAGTATCCAACAATTGCCGCAGGAAGAAGCATTTGATACCTTGTGTGAAACGCATGGAAAATACCCTTTTGTTTTTTTCAATCCCCGCCTCTTCATGATCGAGGAGGCTTCTGCCTGACATGACACCATCGAACCGGATGATACTTATCCCACCGTTTCAGTCAAGTTGCGAGGCGGTCGGAGCGATCTTGATCTGATCGCAGATTTGGATACGGGCGCGATTGATGCTTATTTTAATCTTGACCTTCTCGCCAAGCACGGCTTGTTCAAGGAAGGAACTCGCGATTATGAAGACGAGTCGGAGCATCCTGGGCAAAGTTTCCGTTTTATTACAAAACCGCTGCGGTTGTCGGTGACAGATAAAAATGGTCAATCTCGAGAAGCCGGTTTTTTTGCTTTCTGCATCAAGAATTGGCACAACAGCCCGTTTGTTGCGATCAACCCAAACCGCACAGCTTTGATTGGACGCAGCGTGTTTTTCAAAATTGCGCCGGTCATTCATCTTGATTTTGCCGCGCGCCAAACGGAGATTGAATTTCACTCGTCGTTATGAAAGAATTACACCTCGAAGCTTGCTTTACGCCTGCCCAGCATTTTATTCAAGCAGGTTTTAAAATTCTGACTTTTAAAATTTCATTGCAGTGCAATAAGAAGAAATTCGATGACTAAAAGTTTAATCCGAAGAAAAGGGAAGTGAAAAGAGCTTCACCGCTTGCTTCGCGTCGAGACAATAAGTTCCGGCTGGAAGTTTTCGCATTCGCGGCTGTCAAACGAAACAGGTTCGATGCTGACGCCTTGCAACGCGAAGCTATAAACGCCATTTCTTTTGACGAGCGCATCGACCGTCAGCGCGTGCCATTGACCGGCCTGCACCACGGGAAGACGCGCCAATACTTCTCCCTCGACGTTCGGTTTGCTCAACCACGTGACATTCATTTCATCCCACGGCGCGAGCAGCGCGCGCAAAACGCCGTTGGGTTGGCCGGATTGCCGGCCGTGTAACCGCAACGTTGCCTGCGCGATTTCGCCGGGCACATCGGCGATCGCAAAGTGCAAATAAGATTCCCAACTCGCACCGGCAGTGAGATGAACGAAGCCGTAATTGCCAAGATCGCGTGTCTCGCCAAAAATACCGGCGCGCTCGACGAAGGCATCGGCAGTTGGTTGAAAAAGATAATGCTCGCCCAACAACGTCTTAAAAGTTTGATCCGGGGACTCACCCATATTGTCGGCATCGTCGCGGGCGATGATACGATAATGATACGTTTGATGCAAGGCGAGATTCGCCAGCGTTGTCGAAAAATTTTTGTCGGGAAGGCCAAGCACGGGCGTTTGTTGGCCATACATTGTTGTGGTTCCATACTCGACGTAACACACGGACGGCTCATCTGTTGCCCATTGTAAGCGCGCCGCATTGGCATAGCTGTTCTCCACGCGCGAGTTCAGCACTTGCGGCGGTGGGCGGCGTTGTCCGGCAATAGTTCCGTTACGGTGAGGTCAAAATAAATCGGCCCGATTGGCGCAAAATATTGATTGTGCTGAAAGTTTGTGATATAATCGCCGCTCACCGTGCGATCGCGCCCGAGAAAAACGTAGCGCAATTGCATCGGCCCTTCTTCGTGCACGTGCTGCACGATCAATTCACCGTTCCGCAGATAGAGCAACTGGTTGTCCTGCCAAGATCATCGTGATTTGATGCGTGGCCTTGGCATCCCAATCATCTCGAATGACGGTTTGATGCTCGTAGCGGTTGTCGGTGTAGGAAAGGAGTTTGATGCCGGGGCTGAAATTGTAGCCGGTGTGGAAATCCCAGAGATTTTCGTAATTCTCGGCGGACTGATGGTTGCCCCACGGGTTGCGAAACATGCTGATGATGTGATGGCGGCGAAACGCATTTTGCGCGCTGGGCTTGAAGTTTCGCACGCGCACGGAGAGCGCGCCGTTTTCGATATAACGGCCGAGATCGTAAACGAGCATGTCCTCTTTGCTCGTCACTTGCCAGCCGCCTTCCGCAACAAATCGGCCACCGCGGCGCGCGCCTTTGGTGTTGAGGCGAAGAGGATCATGCAAGACGGTTTTTGCGATTCGCCGCGGCGTTTGCCCCGCGCTCTTGCCGGTCCAAACAAGGTTGAAAAAAAGCGTCAAAATTAAGATGCGACAAAAGAAGCGTGGCATGCCCATTTTCCCGATGATGAAACGAGGTACGAGCCGGTTGCAACATTATTAGGATAGTACCGGCAGTGGAGCGGGCTTGCAGATTATAAGGTCAGTATAACAATTTCTTGCAATTTTAAGGAAAGTGCGCTATATTTTTTCATCCGTATCGACGATATAAATCACTCATCAATCGCGTTTGAACAGCTATTATGGCCATCGACAGAGAACTTTATCGCCAGGCGTTCGAGTATTATCGTCAATGGAACGACGCCGAACACATCGACCGCGTCCGCAATAGCGGCAACCTCTCGCCGCAGAAGTTGTGGCAGCAATATGTCGATCTCTGGGAATTTTGTATGAGCCTGGCTCCGGAACCCAGTGCCTTGCAACAAAAACTCCGGCACCAGGAGTTGGAAGATTATTATGCCAAAATCCAAAAGCTCGAAGCGTGGCGTCGCGACCGTGCCCAAAAGGTTAAAAAGGCCTCTGCTTGAAGCTATTACGTTTTTGGAAGAAAATGATTGTCGGTATGCCCTCATCGGAGGCCTTGCGCTGGCGCTATTCGCCGTACCCTGAACGGCTTCTCGGGCTGGATTTGTTCCGCCGAAGATTTGGTCATTCAAAAAGTCGTGGCGGACCGCGACAAAGATTGGCCGGATGTTGAAGCCCTGTTGATCGCCCAAAGCGGCAAGCTCGACGAAGCTTACATTGACGATTGGCTCGTGCAATTTGTCGAGGCCCTGGAGAAACCGGAAATGTTGATGAAGTACGTGTCATAACCGCCACCGACGCTGATGGCGTCCAGCTTGAATTTGCTGCTGTACTGACGCGATTCGATGGAATCCGCCGGCGCCAATTGATAATTCGCATAAAGCGTATTGGGATCGGGAATATCGGGAAGCCAGGCTTTTGCAGTGGCAGTAGCAGTAGCACCGTTGTTCTCGGCAAGAGCAACCGTGGTGTTTGTGGAAGCGAGTTGCGGTGATGCAACGGGCGCTTTCGTCACGTCCGTGCGATAAAGCTGCCAGTTGGTTTTTTGAAAAGCCGAGAAGACCATCACCTTGCCGGACTTGGCAATAAACGCGAGCCGGTTGCCGTCGCGCGACCAGCCGATGGAGCTGTCGAAATAACGCAGCGCTTCAAAGCGTTTGCCTTTGCCGCCGGTGATCAGCAGCTCTTCTTTCCACTTGCCGTTTTGCTCCTGACTGAGCAAATAAATATCGTCATCCAACTGGCGCGCGGCTTCATGCCAGCGCTTCGTCAATTCCTTCATCTCAAGGCCAGGTTGTTTCTTGAGAGCCAAATTGTTATTTTTCGCTGTATATGTGAAGTCGGACTTGCGTGCGGCCAATAAATAATTTTAAAATTTTCTCGCCGCAGATCCGGCTTCGCCTGTTCATGAAAGGAGGCTCGTAATGTCTAATCACATCTCTCGCGCAAAAACATTGATCGTCGCGGGATTGACCATGTTCTTTGGCGCCAGCGTTTTTGCGCAAAGCTCAGCGCCGGCAAAGTGGACGCCCGAAGCCATGATCAAATACAAACGCCTGCTCGGCACGGCGATCTCACCGGACGGCAAATGGGTGGCTTACACGGTTTCCGAGCCGATCATGGAGGGCGAGAAAAGCGAGTATCGCTCGCATATTTTTCTGGCGAGCGCGGACGGCAAAACCGATTTTCAATTGACGCAGGGCGACAAGTCGTGTACGAATCCGCGATGGTCGCCGGACGGCAAATGGCTCGCCTTCTCGTCTTCGCGCGGCGGCGAGAAAAACAACGTCTGGCTGATTCGCTCGTTTGGCGGTGAAGCGGAAAAACTAACTGATGCGAAAAGCGGCATAAATAATTTCGCGTGGTCGCCGGATGGCAAACGTATCGCTTACACGATGAACGATCCTTTAAGCGAGCAGGAAGAGAAGGATAATAAGGAGAAGCGCGATGAAATCGTCGTTGATGAGAATTTCAAATTCGCGCATCTCTACGCCATCCCCGTTGAAAAGAATGAAAAAGGCGAGCGCAAAGCCAAACGTTTGACTAGCGGCAATTTTCATCTCGGCAATTTTGACTGGTCGCCGGATGCGAAATGGCTCGCCTTCGATCATCAAGCCACGCCGCGGGTGAATGACTGGCCGACGGCGATGATTTCGCTTGTTCCTGCTGATAGCGGCGCAGTAAAACCGTTTGCCACCAAAGCCGTTGCCAACGATCCGCATTTTTCGCCGGACGGGCGGTGGGTTGCATTCACTCATGACGGTGGCGACTCACGCTGGGCAAGACGCAGTGAGATTTATGTCATGTCCATCACGGGCGGCGAATCAGGAAAATTGGGCGAAACCTTCGACAACCAGGCGGGAATTCTCGGCTGGTCAGCGGACGGCAAAGAAATTTATTTTACTGAAACCGAACGCACTTCACCACGCGTTTGGGCGATGCCCGCCAGCGGCGGCAAGCCGCGCGTGATCACAACCGGCAGCGGTATTTTTAGCGGCGCCTCGTTCAGCCATGATACGAAAACGCTGGCGGTCGTTCATCAAACGCCCGAACAACTGCCGCAGGTGATGGTTTCGCCAACCCTCAAGTTTGTTCCCGCAAAAATCACCAGTGTCAATCGCGATTTTCCGGCGCTGGCAATGGGCCGCACCGAAGTGATCAAGTGGAAATCCAAAGATGGAAAAGAGATTGAAGGCCTGGTGACGTATCCGGTGAATTATGTCTCGACGCGCAAATATCCGCTGGTGCTTAACATTCACGGCGGGCCGGCCGGCGTCTTCACCGAGAATTATACCGGCGCTGCTTCGATTTATCCGTTGCAGGCTTTTGCCGCGGCAAATTATGTGATTCTCCGTCCGAACCCGCGCGGCAGCAGCGGTTACGGCGTCGAGTTTCGTCGCGCGAATATCAACGATTGGGGCTTCGGCGATTACGACGACGACATCAGCGGTGTCGATCTGCTCATCGAAAAAGGCGTCGCCCATCCCGACAGTCTCGGCGTGCTGGGCTGGAGCTACGGCGGCTTCATGACCTCGTTCATCATCACGCGCACGAAACGCTTCAAAGCCGCCTCCGTCGGCGCGGGCGTGACGAATCTCATGAGCTTCACCGGCACCGCCGACATTCCCGGTTTTCTGCCGGATTATTTTCTCGGCCAGCCGTGGGACAATCTCGCGGCGTATCAAAAACACTCGGCGATGTTCAATGTGAAAGGCGTGTCGACGCCGACGCTGATTTTGCACGGCGAAAAAGATCTGCGCGTGCCGCTCTCGCAGGGACAGGAGTTTTACAACGCGCTCAAGCAGCAGGGCTGTCCGGTGCAGATGGTCGTTTATCCGCGCACGCCGCACGGCCCGCAGGAGCCGAAATTCATTCTCGACATCGGCAATCGTTTGCTGGACTGGTTTGATTTGTATATTCGCGGCAAGAATGGCGGGAAGAAAACGTCGTGAGTTGGCAAGACGATCACGCCGGTCTCAAGCATGGGGCCGGCGTGCAGAGTTTTTAAAAACAACTTATGCCGCAAGTGAAAAGGTCTCAGGTGAGAACACTTCCGGCATTGCAGGTTTAGAAAGATGGCCGTAGCCAGTTTTAGGATCAAGTTTCAGAAAGGTTGATAGAGGCGGTGAGGTGATAATAGGCAATAATTGTTTCTGTACAGTCTTTTTCAACTTTTGCCATCCATCAAAAGGCACCACCGGCAGTTGCATGAGACGCCAATAGTTGACGACGGTGAGTTGCACCGGCTTCATTGAATCAACCGCCAGGTATAACATGAAGCCATCACGCAGGCGATAGGCCGCTTTTTCAACTTTAGCGCGATGCAAGCGTTCGTCAAAGATGACCTCCAGTATATCGCCTTCATCATCATAATCGAGAAGCATTTTTTAATCTCCGTAGCTAATCGGGATAAGCGGTTAAATAAAATTGTTGGGTTTGCCAATTTTCCAACGAAATAGAACAACTACTTTAATGCCCTCCAATCGTCCTCCGAAATGACCAAAACTCCGATTATATTAAAACTTGTCGAGATGCAGATGATCTTGGCTGCGTTTTCCGGAACGTACAGTGCTTAACACTTCGGTACGATAACCATCAAGTTCTCGATGGCGTTTAATGATATGTCGCCATCTTTCATCGGTTAAATAGATGACATTTCCATACTGGTCTGTCACTTCTTCGCGCATGTCGATACCCAGCTTTGAACCCAATCAGAAAAATTCAGGTTGAATCACGCAGCGAGAGGAAACATATCCAACATCACCGACTTGCTGACATACCCAAAGCCGGTTTTGGGATCGAGCTTCAAGAAAGAGGATAAAGCCGGTGAGTTAAAAATTGGCAACAATTTCTTTCGGTTTATCCATTTGCCAACGAAACGCAACTACCACTTCTATATGGTCGAGTCCATCGATTAAAAACTGCATTCTCTTTGTGAGGCGATTTCTTTCGGATGATATGTAGATGAATCAAGCCGCGAGTGCGAAAGGCTCTAATACGGCATGGCTGGCCAGATGACCGTAACCCGTCTTAGGATCTAATTTCACAAAAGTCGATACTTGAGGGGAATTGATGATGGGTAATAATTTTTTCCTGTCCGTCGCTTTCAACTTTGCCCAGCCATTAAAGTAAAATGACGGCAATTGCGCCAGCCCACGGTAACTGACAATCGTCAATTGCACGGGTTCCATCGAATCAGCAGCAACAAACAGCATCAAACCATCGCGCAATCTATAAACTTT
>Ga0247727_10015425_pt1 | contig 12534 bp, 11 predicted proteins | sample WisWelCaveWW1625_FD_202498 | JGI IMG/M metagenome (GOLD analysis project Ga0247727, IMG submission 202498) | Biofilm microbial communities from Wishing Well Cave, Virginia, United States - WW16-25 | ecosystem: Environmental > Aquatic > Deep subsurface > Groundwater > Cave microbial mat | place... | reverse complement strand
CGTGCCGTCCATTCGCCCATCTATCGCCAACTCTTATCCCACCGTCCCCCCTTCCGCACGATCGTATGGGGGAGCCGGAAGGGGAGAAGGAGGCCACCGCGCGCTACCTGCGCGATGAGTTCCGACGCTACTACGCCTCGACGAAGCCCACCCTCCCGGATCGCTTCGGTCGTCGCGAGTTCGGCTTCATGTTCTGGTCCGCGGGGATCGTCCAGCGGCATCTCGGCTTCGCGAAGGAGGACGAACTCCGTGCGTACCTCCGGGCGCGGGTGCCGGCCCACGTGTACTACTCGAGCGCGTACTACGAGACGCCCGGCGCAGGGACGATGGAGGAGAAGGGCTGGCTCGGTGCCGACCTCGTCTTCGATCTCGACGCGGACCACATCCCTGGGGCAAAGCAGATGACGTACCCGGAGATGCTCGAGGCCGTCAGGGTGCGCATCGCGAAGCTGTACGATGACTTCCTCGTGGCGGACTTCGGCTTTGAGGAGGGGAGGATGCGCCTCGTCTTCTCCGGCGGGCGAGGCTACCATGTCCACGTGTTCGACGAGCGCGTGTGGTCCCTCGGGAGCCACGAGCGACGCGAAATCGTCGACTGGATTACCGCGAAAGGCGTCGATGTCGCCGGAATGTTTCGGGAGAGCGCGTTCGACGCCAAGGAATTCCGGGAACACCGAAACGTGAGGAAGAAGGTGGTGCCTCCGACCAAGGACGCGCCCGGTTGGCCCGGGAAGGTCGCCCTCGGGATCGAGGAGCTCACGCACCGGCTGGAGGACCTTGGCCGGGAGGATGCGATTCGGTTCATCAGCTCCTTCGAGGGGGTGAAGAAAGGCGACGCGGAGGACCTTTACGAGAACCTGTTCAAGATCCGAACGACGAGACCGCGCGTGATCCGGGGCGTGGACCGAGTCCGCGAGGGTCAGCTCGAAGCCCTTTCCGACCGCCCGCGCAACCTCTTCAAGCGGATCGTCGTCGAACTCCAGCAAGTCCGCCTCGACGAGTTCCAGGGGGTACCGATGAAAGGGATCACCCAGCGCGGGGAGACGGACGAGCCCGTGACGTCGGACATCAAGCGGCTCATCCGCATGCCCTCGTCCCTCCACGGCAAGACGGGGCTCGCGGTCGTCACCCTGTCCCGCGATGCCCTCGACGACTTCCGCCCGCTCCGGGACGCCATCCCGTCGACATGGACGGACGAGCCGACGCATGTGCGCGTCGCGAACGGAATCAGCCTGGAGATGCACGGCGAAACGTTTAACCTCGGCCCGGGGCAACAGAAGGTCCCGCAGTTCCTGGCCATCTTCCTAGCGGCCAGGGGACTCGCTCGCCTCGTCACCGAGGTCTAAAGAACCCATGTCGGGGTCTGCCCAGAAGAGGCTCCAGGGAAAGGACCGCCTCGTCCGAGTCCATCGAATCCGCACGCTCGCCCTGGGCGTACTCGCGGGGGTCACGGCGCTCCTCATCGTCGCGGGATTCGTCGCGCAGGGGGCGAGCCTCAAGCCACTGTTCCTGCCCCTCTCGGGGGCGTTCGAGATCGGATTGCTCATGGCGCTCGTCGCGACGGGCCTCGCGGGCTACTTCCGTCGACTCGAGATCGCGCACGCGGCGAGCGACAGTCAGCGCTTCCTCCTGGCGAAGGATGGGATGGGGCGCGCCGGCTGGGCCGCGGGCCTCACGCTCGCGGTCGGCGTGATCCTCCTCCTGCCGATGTCCGCGTCGGTGTCGGGGGACCTCCTCACGGAGCCACCGCTCCCCGTCGGCCTCCCGGGATTCGGGACACAGCTCGTGAACTTCACGAACCCCGACGCGTTCGGCCTCAGCTACGTGCGCCAAATCACGGTCACGGGCCAGCCGTCGTCCGTCGGGAACGTGCGCGTGACGGTCGTCCGCGACGCGTTGACCGTGGCGGCGGGCTGGGTGAACGATTCCGAGCGACTCGTCCTGCCGTTCGACGAGACCACCGCGAACCGCTTCGCGTCCTGGTCGATCGCCCTCGAGAACACGGTCGGCGGCCGGGCGGACCTCGCCGTCGTAGTCGTGAAGGCGCCGATGGCAGGCCTGTTCCGCGTCGTCCCGCTCCTCCTCCTGCTCCTCGGCGCGGCGAACGTTGGGTGGTGGGTCCTCGTGCGGCCGATCCGCGAACGAACGCGGAGCGCGGCCGTCTACGCGGGCGGCGTCGAGACCCGTGTTGAGCAGGACGAACGCTTCTACGTTGAGTACGCGACCGCGCCCGCGCGGCATGACGTCGCCCCGGTCCAAGCGCCCCCGACGCCGACGGCCTCGAGGCCTTCGCCCGCTCGAGCGGCGCAGGCCGCACCGGCCCTTCCGGCGGAGCTCCCGCGGCCGTCCGCGCCGATCAAGACGCCCCTGAAGGCGCCGAAGCCGAAGCCCGAGACACCGGAGGGCCTCGTGACGAAGGCGGACGTCCTCCTGAGCGCACGACAACACGAGGCCGCCCTCGCGGCGTTCGACGAGGCGCTCCGCCTGAACCCGTCCCACGTGCCCGCCCTCCTCGGGCGCGCGACGTGCGTCGAGCGGCTCGAGAAGCGGCCCGAGGCGATCGAGGCGTACCGGCGGGTCCTCGCGGCGGACCGCACGAACGAGGCCGCCCTGGCCGGGCTCGCGGGGCTCCTGATCCAAGAGCGGCGGTGGCGGGAGTCCCTCGAGATCGTCGAGGAGTCCCTTCGCCGCAAGCCTCACGACGGGCGGTCGTTCGAGCGGAAGGGGGACATCCTCACGAACCTCGGGCGGCGTGCGGAGGCCCTCGGCGCGTACGACGTTGCGGCGGCCCTCGACCCGACGGACGAGAATCTGAGGCAGAAGATCGAAGAGGTCCGAGTCGACGTCCCCGGCCTCCTGAGCCGCGCGCTTATCGCCTCCGCATCGGGGAACTACGCGCAGGCCCTCAAGCTGTTCGACGACATCCTCGACATCGACCCGGGGAACGTGAACGCGTTGATCGGCACGAGCATCGCGTACCGGCGCAGCGGCAAGTCCCTCGAGTCGCTCAACTGCCTCGACCTCGTCCTGAGCATCCAGCCGAACAACGCCGCCGCCCTGCTGAACCGCGGGCACATCCTCGAGGCGCAGGGCGACCTGGACGGCGCGCTCGAGTCGTACGACAAGCTCGTGTCCGTGTCGACCCTCGACGACGAGGCCTGGGCCGCCCAGGGCGACATCCTCACGAAGATGGGCCGGGACGACGACGCGATCCGCGCGTACGCCGAGGCGCTCAAGCTGAACCCCGGGGACGACCTGATCCAGGCGAAGGTCCGGGAGCTCGAGGAATCCCGCGCGGTCCACACGGACATCATGCAGGAGCTGTACGAAGTCAAGGGCGTCGGGCCGACGAAGGCGAAGGCGCTCGTCGACGCCGGCTTCAGAGGCGCGGAGGACTTCGCCCTCGCGACGGTCGACGAGCTCATGGCGGTCAAGGGCATCACGAAGAGGATCGCGCAGGACCTCGTCGCGCACTTCTCCGCCGTCGTCGTGCCGGCGGCTGCGCGGTGAGCCGCGCAAGCCTTTAAGTAAGCCCGGCCTTTGCCGAGCGAATCATGAAGGCGTATCGCGTCGAGGGCCGCTTCCGCATGGGTCGTGCGTGGCAGGCGTTCGCGAAGGAGGTCGCCGCGGCGGACGCCGAGGCCGCGCGGGAGAAGCTCCTGTCCGCCCTCGGGAGCCAGCACGCCGTCGCGCGGAAGTACGTCGAAATCGCGGGCATCGCCGAGGTCTCGCCGGCGGACGTGAGGGATCCCGCCGTCCGGTACGCGCTCGAGGTGCGGACGTGAGCGCGACGGAGACGGACCTGCGCCGGAGCGTCGCGATGCTCGAGCAGTACCGCGCGCAGATCGAGGCGCTCGCGCAGCAGCAGGAGATCGTCCGCGTGTCCCTCGAGGAGCACCTGCGCGCGCGCGAGACGCTGTCGAGGTACAAACAGGCCGGCGCCGGCGCGGAGGTCCTCGTGCCCGTCGGGGCGCAGTCGTTCCTCGTCGCCGAGGTGAAGGACGCGGAAAAGGCGTTCGTAGGGATCGGGTCGGACCTCGTCGTGTTCGACGGCATCCCGACGCAGGTCGAGCGGCTCGACGCACGGATCAAGTCGATCACGGACGCGGCGAACGCGATCGGGCAGCGGCTCGCGGAGCTGCAGCGCCGCGCGGAGGCCCATGGCGCCCTCGTCGAGGACGCCTACGCGAAGCTCGCGGAGAGCCAGGGCGAGCGGACGTAGATGTTCAAGGCGCTCCGCGAGAAGCTCAAGGGCTGGCGTGAGAAGGCAGAGGCCGAGATCCCGGCAGAAGCCATCGTGGGCGAGAAGGGCCGTAAGATCGACGCGAAGAAGCTCGACGAGGTCCTGTACGACCTCGAGATCGCCCTCCTCGAGTCCGACGTCGCGTTCTCCGTGACGAAGGAGATCGTGGACCACCTCGCGGAGGACCTCGGGGGCCGTCGCATGTCAAAGGACGTGCCCTTCGAGAAGGGCGTCGAGATCGCCCTGCGGAGCGCGATCACGAAAGCCCTCACGGTGCCGCCGCTCGACCTCTTCGCCCACGTGGCCTCGAAACCGAAGCCGGTCGTCATGATGTTCGTTGGCGTGAACGGCACGGGAAAGACGACGACGATCGCGAAGCTCGCGTACCACCTGCAGAAGCGCGGCCTCACGTGCGTCGTCGCGGCCGCGGACACGTTCCGCGCGGGGGCGATCGAGCAGCTCGAGCGCCACGCCGAGGCCGTCGGCTTCAAGCTGATCCGGCACAACGCAGGCGCGGACCCGGCGGCCGTCGCGTTCGACGCGGTCGAGCACGCGCGGACGCGTGGCCGGGACGTCGTCCTGATCGACACGGCGGGCCGCATGCAGACGAACCAGAACCTCATGGACCAGATGCGCAAGATCAAACGGGTCGCGGAGCCGCACCTCGTGATCTACGTGGGCGACGCGCTCGCGGGGAACGACGCGGTCGAGCAGGCGAGACAGTTCCACGAGGCCGTCGGGCTCGACGGGATCATCTTGACGAAGATCGACGCGGACGCGAAGGGCGGGGCCGCCCTGTCGATGGCCCACACGATCGGCAAGCCGGTCGTCTTTGTGACGGTCGGCCAGGGCTACGAGCACCTGCGGCCTTTCGAGGTCACGTGGATGGTCGACCGGCTCTTCCTGGAATCCTGACCTCACGCCGACGGAACCCAGCCGAGCCGCTTCCGGACGAGCCACACGAGGTTCTCGAACGCATCTCGGACGCTTCGGACCTTCTTCTCGCCGATTCGCGGTCGGTAGTCGATCGGGACCTCCTGGAACCTCAGGCCGGACCGAATCACCTCGAGCTTGAGCTCCTCGGAGAACGCCATCCCGTCGTGGACGAGCCGCAGGCGCGGCAGGATATCCCGGCGGAACGCCCACATGCCGGACTGGGAGTCGCGGATCGGATACCCGACGAAGAGGCGGAACGTCGCGTTGAGGATCCGGTTCCCGACTCGGTGCATCCCCGACATCGCCGCGTCGGACAGGGAGGAGAGCCGGTCCCCGGACACGAAGTCCGCGCGCCCTTCCTCGAGGGGACGCAACAGCTCGGGCAGGCGCGACGCCGGATACGTGAAGTCCGCGTCGAGCGTGACGACGTACCGGCCGTGCGCCGCCTCGAACCCCGTCTTGTACGCGCGCCCGTAGCCGCGACGTGGCTCCGGAACGATTCGCGCGCCCTTCGCCGCGGCGATCTCGTTCGTGCGGTCGCGGGACGCCGTGTCGACCGTCAGGATCTCGACGTCCCGGCCGGCGAGCGCGACGCGCACCTCGTCGAGGACGCGCCCGATCGAGGCCTCCTCGTTCACCGTCGGAACGACGACGGAAACCTCCGGCACCCGCGCGCGATGCGGGGGTTCGGCCATAAGGGTTTCGCGTCAGGACGGCCGAGGCCGACCGAACAGCTTGTACGCGGCGTACCCGAGCATCGCCGTTGTGAGGCGGAGGAGGGACCAGAACGTCGTCTTCTGACGGAGCATCGCGAACGGCCGGTAGTTGCGCCACAGGGCGCCGTGCTTTAAGGTGAGCTGCTTCCGACCCGCGCCGTTCCACAGGGCCTGGCGCAGGAAGTCGTACGCGGAGCCGCGCGTGCGGTGGTACACGATCGCCCCCGGGCGGTAGACGATGTCGTGGCCCGCCGTGACCGCGCGCAGGTTCATGTCGATGTCCTCCGCGGTCACGAACCACTCGTCGAAGCCGCCGACCTCGCGGAGGACGGCCGTGCGGTACGCGAGGTTCGTCGACGGATGCGTGACGTCGGACCCGCGGACGATGAGCTCGACGCGCTCGAGGTCCTCGAAGGGGCGATAGCCGATCTGGATCGTCCGGCCCGCGACGATCTCCGAGGCCCGGAGGGCCTCGCGTAGCTCGTGGAGCCAGAAGGGGCTCGCGATCGCGTCGCCGTCGATGAAGACGACCGCCTCGCCGCGCGACTTCGCGATTCCGAAGTTTCTCCCGGTCCCGCGGGTGCCGCCCTGGAGATACAGGCGCACGAAGGAGTACCGCTCCTCGTACCGGCGTACGATGTCCCGCGTGAGGTCCGTGCTCCATGCGTCGACGACGACGACCTCGAGGGGCGGCTCCTGCGTCACCAGGCTGTCGAGCAAGGCCGCGATGTTCCGCGCCTCGTTCCGCACGGTCACGACGACGCTGACGAGCAACGGCCGCGACGTAAGAGGAGAGCGATTATCATCGTTTCGGAGTCGGTTTCTAGAACTTTCCGCTCAAGGCGCTTCGTTCAAGTCCGGGATTTGTGCTCACAAAATTAATGAGCAGGCCAGGTTTGCCTTGCTCTCTGACGATGGCCAGACGAAGGAATACGGGCACGACAATCATCGACTGCCATGTCCATATCGGATCGTGGCCTCAGTGGAAGCTGCATTTGACCCTCCCGGAGCTGGACGAAGTCATGAAGGAATATCGCTACGCGGGAGCCGTCGTGATGCCTCCTCTGACGGATCGCAAGAACGTCATACGGATGAACGAGGCGCTTCGGCGGGAGGTCCAGCGGAGGAACGACTTGTACTTCTTTGCCTGGGTCCACATCAAGCCGGACGGGTCCAACGAGGCCGAGATGCTCGACTACCTAAAGCAGAACCTCCATACTATCAGCGGGTTGAAGTTGCACTCAAGCATCTCGCAGATGGCGATCTCGAGCAAGCATCTCGAAGGGGTTCTCGGCTTTGCGAACAAAGCCCATCTGCCGTTGCTCTACCATTGCGGACGAAATCCGATTAGCTCCGCGCTGCCGGTGCGGGATATCGCCCCCACGTATCCGGGCGTGAACTTCATCATCGGTCACCTGGGTGGAAATGCATACGATCGGGTGGTCGATACGATGCGGATGTTTGCAAACGGGATTCCCGAGAACGTCTACTTTGACACCTCCACGGCTCGGCATCCCAGGTTGCTCCGTCGCGCCGTTCAGCTGTACGGAGAAGAAAGAATCGTCTTCGGCACGGATATCCCCTTCACGGAGATGAGCATGAACTGGGCGTGTCTCCAGTACGCGGGTTTGGCCGACAACGCGAACATTCTAGGGGCGAACTTCCTACGGATCCTTCCAAAGTCGTCTTGATTGGCCAAGGAATTGTCCTTGGCGCAGGCGTCGTCCTGTCACCGTTCGTCGTGATCCGCGGTCCCGTTGAGATTGGGAAAGATGTGTTCATTGGAGAGTTCACGCAGATTCGCGAGAACACGAAGATTGGAGACGAGACGAGAATCGGTTCCCACAACCAGATTCAAGGGGACTGTCGAATCGGGAAATCCTGCCGCTTCCATTCCAATGTTCACATCAGCAAGGACACCACAATAGGCGACAGAGTGTTCATCGCTCCCGGGTTCGTGTGCACGAACGTCCGATTCCCACGCGCGACAAAGCCCGAGTACTTGAAGGCCGAGGGCTGTGTGATCGAGGACGACGTCAAGATCGGTACGAACGTCACGCTACTCCCCGGCGTGCACGTTGGACATCATGCTCTCCTCGGGGCAGGTGCTGTCGTAACGAAAGATGTAGCGGACTATGCGATTGTTTTGGGGAATCCGGCGAAGGTCACGGGGGATGTTCGCAGCTTAGAGGCCTACCGATGAAGGGCGAGAAGATTGTCAGACGTCGGCTGCCACGAGGTCCCGTCGGAACGAGCAATTGGATCCCGGTTGCGAGGAGGCCCCGAGCCATCACCGACTGCGCACACTCCTAGGCCTCATTGGGTTGGGTCCCGTGCCAAACCTGCGAGACCGAATGGCGTGTTCGCCCAGTTGCCGGCTTGAACTTGGGTGAGTGTCTTGCGAATCTTGATGATCGTTTCCAACGATGTGATTCACGACCCGCGTGTCCTCAAGGAAGCCCGAGCGTTGGAAAACGCGGGGCACCAGGTCTCCATTATTGGATGGGACCGGACCGGAAGGGCTCCGTCGTTCGAGGAATGGAACGGCCTCGAAATTCGTCGGGTCCAGACTCGGGGCCTCATGAGAATCCTCTGGAAGGATCTCATCCGGATTCCGGTGTGGTGGAGCAAGGCCTACAGTCTTGCGCGTCGCTCGGGGTTCGATGCGGTCCACTGCCATGACGTCGATACGCTTCCGATAGGAGTCCGACTGAAGCGGGTCCTTCGCCGACCCCTCATCTACGACTGTCACGAGGTCTTCCACCGCATGATCCAAGACGACGTCCCGAGGTTCGTATCCCGGTACGTACATCGGCTCGAGCAACGGCTCGCTCCGCAAGCGGATCGAATAATTGTCGTGAGCCACGTTGTGCAGGAATACATCAAGAACCTCTGTGGCAGAGACTCGACGGTGATTGCCAACTACCCGGATTTCACAGCGGAGACCTATCGGCCACCTCCGGGGCCTCCCTTCACAGTCCTGTATATTGGGACCCTCCATCCGAATCGGTTTGTGCTTCCCGCCATAGACGTAATTGCGGAGATGCCCGACGTTCAGCTTGTCATCGCGGGCAGCAAGCAGCTGACACCCATCGTGAAGGCGAGGTGTGAACAGCATCCGAACACGCACTTCATCGGTCTCGTGCCGAACAACCATGTCATGTCGCTAATTCTCAATTCCCATGTGGTACTCGCGATGTTTGATCCGAGCGTGTGGATCAACTACATGGGCCTGCCAAACAAGCTTTTCGAGGCCATGGCCGCGGGTCGGCCTTCCATCGTCGCTGATGAGGGACTCATGGCTGAAATCGTGAACGGGGAATCGTGCGGCGTCGCGGTGCCTTACTCCGCGGAGGGGTTCCGCCAGGCCGTGGAGCGCTTGAGCGCGGACCCGTCGCTCGCGGAACGAATGGGAAGGAATGGTCTCGCAGCGGCCTCGCGCGAGTACAACTGGCCAAAAGAAGAAAGGAAGCTAACGGATTTGTACGCTAATCTCGACCGATCAGGCTAGCATGTGCGGAATCTGTGGAATCTACGACCCTCGCGGGGGGATAGACCTCGGACTTGTCCAGCGCATGAACGAGGCGATCCACCACCGTGGACCTGATGCCGAGGCGGTGAAATCCTTCGATCGCTGCGTCCTCGCATACAAGCGACTCAGCATCATCGACCTCCCAACTGGCTTCCAGCCGATGTCCGAGGAAACGGGAAGCTCGTGGATCGTCTACAACGGCGAAATCTACAACTACAAGGCCTTGAGGGAAGCCCTCCTGAGCCGCGGACACGCTCTCAAGACGAATAGCGATACGGAGACGATCATCCACCTCTACGAAGAGAAGGGACCCGAGGCCCTTCACGAGCTGAATGGGATGTTCGCGTTTGCGATCTGGGATGAAGGGCTCCAGCGGCTCATGCTCGCACGCGACCGACTGGGAGTCAAGCCCCTTTACTACTACGAACACGACGGACGGGTCGCATTCGCCTCGGAAATCAAGGGCATCCTCGCGGATTCCGCGATTCCGCGAAGGTTGAACTACGCCGCGTTCGCGGACTACCTGACCTTCCAGAACGTCTTCGGGGACAAAACATTCTTCGAAGGCATCCACCTCCTCCCGCCAGGGCACCTGCTCCTAGCACAGGGCGGGAAGGTTGAAATTCGGAAATATTGGGATTTGCACTTTCGAGAAGAAATCGTGGACGAGTACGACGCTGTCCGGAAGTTCGGTGCGCTCATCGACGAGAGCGTGGAGATGCAGCTTGTCAGCGACGTGCCCATTGGGAGCCATCTGAGCGGGGGAATGGACTCCGGTACCGTCGTCATGCTAGCTTCGAAGAAACTCGCGGAGAGGTTGAAAACGTTCAGCGTGTACTTCAGAGAGCCGGAATTCGACGAGAGCGGCCTCATCGAGCAGGTTTCACTGCACGCGGACACCATCCATCATGACCTTCTGCTCGACCCGTCGGAATTTCCTAACGAAATCCCGAGGATTTTTCGATACTTGGATGAGCCGCGTGGTGGTCCGAGCGTGATCCCTCAGTGGTATATCTCTCGGCTTGCGTCAAAACACGTGAAGGTCGTCCTGACAGGCCATGGCGGAGATGAACTCTATGCGGGATATCCGAGCTACGTCGTCGCGTACCTCCGAGATGTTGTGCGAAGACGTGATTGGAGGGAGATTCGGTCAATCCTCCGAAACCTCTGGTCAAAGCTGGCGACGGAGGGTTGGAAACGGATTATCGGGCTGCCTCTCTACGCGCTCGTGAATCGAGACCTCATCGCGTACGGTAGGGAGCCGACGTTCAAACCTCATGAGCAACGGCGCCTCCTGACGGAGTCGGCACGAAACGCCATCGCCGGATACAATCCTCGGCCTTTGTTAGATAAGGTGCTGGAGGAATCCGCAACAGATTCTCCGATCGACCGGCTGCTCTATCTCGACATCAAGACGTACTTACCGAGCCTGCTGCTTGTCGAGGACCGCATGTCGATGGCGCATTCGATCGAAGACCGGGTGCCCATCCTCGACCATCGCATCGCCGAACTCGCGGCTGCGACGTCCGGCCGCATCAAGATCCGAGACCTCACCCTCAAGCGCATCTTGAGACGGCACGCAAACGGGTTGCTCCCCAGAGCCATCCTCGAACACAGGAAGGTTGGGTTTCTCGTCCCCCTCGCAGAGTGGCTGAGGCGACCCCTTCGCGTGTTCTTGGAGGAAATGCTCCTCAGCGAGCGTGCCGCGTCCCGCGACCTCCTCCGCCCCGAAGCCGTGCGAAAGTACGTGGAGGCACACCTCTCCGGATCTCGAGACTACTCGTGGAAGTTGTGGTCCCTCCTGAACATCGAGCTGTGGTGCCGGACCTGGATCGACAACCCCAACGCCGGGCCCGAGGGGAGCTGAGCGGCATCCGGATTGTGCATGTCAACAACATTGCGAACGTCGCCTGGACGCTGGCGCAGGCCCAACGCCGCCTCGGTCACGAAGCTATTGTGGTCACCCTTCAAGCGTCAGCTTACGGCCTTCCTGAAGATTTGAGAATCCCAAGCGTGCCGGGCCCTCTAGGATGGAACGTCTCCATGTTCTCTCGCTGGAGGACCTTCGCCGATTTCGACGTCGTGCACGTGCATGGGGGAATCTGGCGAAGCCAGCTCTTCTACCCGCTCTTCAAGCGCCGACATCGCTGGAAGACCTTGGCGGTACATTTCCACGGTTCCGAGACCCGTACCGGAAAGGGGCTCCATCATCTCGGCTCAATTGACGTGAAGTTTCGATCGACGCAGGATCTCGCCCGATGGGTGCCTGCCAGCTTGTGGATTCCGAATCCCATCGACCTGCCGGTGCTGCCACCCGAGCCAGAGAACCCCGTTCCTCGCTTCGGCCACTTCCCGACTCGACCCGACCAAAAGGGCACGGCTCGAATCCTCGAAGTCTTCCGAAGCGTGTTCGGCCCCGGGGAGGAGAGCCTACGTGACGGCATCCGGATCTTCCGTGGGTCGGAGGCAGAGCTGTGGATTGTTACGGGTCGCCCGCACGGCGAGGCGTTGAAGATTATGTCTCGTTGCGACGCCGTGATCGATCAAATCTCCCCATACGAGAGCTACGGGATGGTGGGAATCGAAGGCATGGCCTTCGCGAAACCCGTCTTCAGCACGCTGCGGCTGGAATCCTTTCCGGAGTGTCCCGTCCTCCCGCTCGAGGCGGATGATACCGCGGAACATTTGCGCAGTGTGGCACGAGACCGCGATTTCCGCCGGAAGCGAGGCGCAGCGGCCCGTGCCTACGTTGAACGCGTTCACGACTCCGCCAACGTGGCGCGCCTAGTCCTCCGCGCCTACTACGAGAGCCAGCGGCTGCCCGCGTTTACGTCAAGTCAAGCGGCCTCATACTGGCGACGACGTGGAGCGTCCTACGCAGGCGAAATCGAGTCACGAAAGGCCGCTCCGGTGTATGCCGCCCAGACGGAGGAGATTCTCGATCGCCTCGGTGACCTCTCGTTCTCGTCGGTCTTGGAAGTCGGATGTGGGTTCGGGCGAATCGGCTCAGCCGTCATCGAGCGGTATGGTAAACCATGGGTCGGGTTGGACTTGAGCCGCGCCCAGCTTGCCGAGGCCCGGCGCCGGGGCGCCCGTCTACGATCGCA
>Ga0247727_10015424_pt1 | contig 12535 bp, 13 predicted proteins | sample WisWelCaveWW1625_FD_202498 | JGI IMG/M metagenome (GOLD analysis project Ga0247727, IMG submission 202498) | Biofilm microbial communities from Wishing Well Cave, Virginia, United States - WW16-25 | ecosystem: Environmental > Aquatic > Deep subsurface > Groundwater > Cave microbial mat | place... | reverse complement strand
TCCTTAATCTTGCTGTCCAATGCTTGTATCCCATTTTTCCTCCTGGGATAACTTACCCATTTTTGTAACTGTGCAATAATTATGGTTCAGCACAAAAAAGAGACGAAGACAAACATTTAATAACTTCTATCTCTAATTATTAATCTATATGAAAAAGCGCGCCAGGAAAAATTTCATTTATGAGCTTCTTACATTTTTTAGCAGTATATTAAATAGGCTAAGCTCAAGCAAAAAAAGGCTCCTTATCTTATTTTTGCTCGCCATCATTCTGTTATTTTTCATATCGCACTTCAGAAGAATTTTCTTTGTAATTGTACTAACTAGCATAGGAGCATTATCACTTATTCATTCAAGATATTTCAAATATTCCCATTACATAGGTTTTGAATTATGCACAATGGCTACAGTATTGACAGCCATTGCCTACGGTCCATTGTTTGGATTATTTACTGGATTTGCCTCGCTTTTCGGAGGTTTTGTCTTAAGTGGTTATTTTAAACCTACTTATTTTATCTCAATTCTGGTCATGCCGATTGTAGGCCTTCTTGTCCCGATGTTTAGCCATCTTCCGCTCTTATACACAGGGCTAATAATCACGGTTCTATATGATTCAATAATCCTTCCCTTATACATCCTCATGGGAAGCAGGCCGATTTCAAGCCTAATCTTTTTTATAACGCATGTTTTTTTTAATTTGTGGGTATTCTCGACAGTTGCTCCTTTTTTATTGAGCATGATGCCCTGACTTTTTTGAGAATGCAGAGACCAATATTACAATCAAAAGAGTGCTCAAAAATACTGAAGGCGCAAAAAGCACAATAGGCACTGAATCCGAGAATACGCCAATTCTTGTGGCAATTATAAGAACAATAAGGCTTTCAATATCAACTGAAAGCATAGAGGAGCTGACAACTGCAGGCATCTCGAAGTTATAGTGTTTCATAAAGAGATAAGTAATTATGAATCTCACCGATACATACAGGACAAAAGCGATGATAGCAAAGCTGAAATTGCTAAGGACATCATTGATATTTATGCTAAGCCCGAACCACACAAAAAACAAGGGTATGAACAATCCGAAGGAAAGTGATTTGACTTTATCAGAGAAGCTTCTTGTCTCTGCGAATGTTGTTCTCCCTATAAGCTGGCCTGCAATAAAAGCCCCAAGAACGCTCGAAAACCCGATTTTCTCGGTAAGATAAGCTAAAAAAAGCACAAGTAAAATAGCTAGAGAAAATTCAGCTTCCTCAATATGCTGCTTAAGTACAAATTTTGATACTTTTGTGAGGAAAAACATAAGGAATATTATAATGGCAATGAAAATTGCAATATTAATGAAAGTTTTCATTATATTAACAATATCAAAGCTTAGGAACATGCTTACAATTGTAAACATGAATAGCCCGACAACAAGGTTTATGACAGCTGACCTGATTGTGATTCTTCCGATAGGCTGATTGATAAGGCCTTTTGATATGAGCACTTTTACAGGTACTCCTAAATCTATTATTGAGAAAGCAATTGCTAAAACAAGTGATTGAAGCATTGAAAAATTAAACCCAAACAATGGAGAAGCTAAATAAAAAAAAGCTCCCATGACAAAAGCAGTCAGGAATAGGAGAGAGAGCCCGATTTTTCTGGATTGCTTATCTTTGATAATCTCATCGATATTCTCTTCTTTCATTCCGGCAATGAAAAGAATCAAAACAGAGCCTATTATTGCAAATGGCTCAATACTTGAAGGAGTCACAAGATTGAATAAGGAAGGCCCGAAAAGTATTCCTGTCATGATCTCTCCTAGTGAACTGTCAAGCCCGATTTTCTCAAGAATACTCCCGACGATTTTAGCTGTTAATATCAAAACAAACAGCATAAGGAGTAAGCTATCTATCATCACAAATGCCTCAAAAGGAGGCCTTGGGTTATTACTCCTATAACTCTGCCTTTTTTGTCAATAACCGGCATCTCGTTTATTTCAACGCTTGCCAGTTTAAGAGCTGCATCAATGATGCTTTCATCAGGTGAGCATATCAAATCATGTTTCCTCATTATTTCTTTTGCTGTTTTGGCAAAAAATTTTTTTTCCAGATTAAACTCTAGTTCAGCTCCAATGTCTTTGTACCTCTTATTAGGAATTACCATATAAAAAAGGTCATTTTCATGAATATCCCCAAGAAATTTGTTATCGTCATCTACAACCATAAAAATAGGCATATTCTTATTTTTTTTTGCAATCTCCAGAAGCTCTTTCTTACTGGCTTCCTGCCTTATTAAAATAGGTTTAAGCATTATGTCCTTTATCTTCATAAAACCTATTTACAGATTAAAGTATAAATATATTTCTACTTTCGCTATCTCCAAATTTACAAATGCTATAAAAATAAATAGTTTGGCTTAACCATTTGTGGTTTTTACTACCAAAATCACAAAATGATTTAATTTTGTTTTTATAGTAACATTATGTTTTTATACCTATGTTATCTTCTAGTGCAAATTATAATATGGAGGTATAAATATGGCAGAATGCCCAGAATGTGGATCAAAACCAAGCTTATCAAGTGAATTAGAAGAAGGGGAAATAATCTCTTGCGCAGATTGCGGAGCAGAACTAGTTGTCTCTTCATTAAACCCCATCAAATTAGACTTAGCGCCTCAGGAAGCAGAGGACTGGGGAGAATAAATGCTAAAGCTGCTTGATACAACACTCAGGGAAGGTGAGCAGACCCCGTATGTGAGTTTTAGTGTAGCTGAAAAAATAGAGATTGCAAAGCTCCTGGATAAGATAGGGATAGACATGATAGAGGCAGGCAATCCAAGTGTTTCGCCTAAAATTTTTGAGGCAGTTAAAAAAATCGCTTCTCTTAACCTTAATGCAGAGATAGTAGCACATTCTCTTGCCATTAAGAAAAATATCGACAAGGCCAAAGAATGCAATGTTGACAGGGTCGTTGTTTTTTATCCGACATCGAAGATTCATCTGACAACTAAGATGAAGAAGACCCAGGATGAAGCATTGGCAATAATTGAAGAGCATGTAAGATATGCAAGAAGCCTCGGCTTAAAAGTAAGGTATACTCCAGAGGATGCGACAAGGACAGAATTTGATTTTCTTGTCAAAGCCTGCAACACTGCAATAAAAGCAGGAGCTGACAGGATAAGCTTTGCGGATACGCTAGGAATCATGCAGCCGCATACTTTTTATGACACAGTAAAAAAATTAAAAGCAAACTTATTGCCATGCGAACTAGATGTCCATTGCCACAATGATTTTGGCCTGGCCCTAGCTAATGCAATGGCTGCAGTGAATGCCGGAGCAAACTGCATCCATGTAACAGTAAACGGCATGGGAGAAAGAGCCGGCATCCCTGATTTAGCTGAAACTATAATGGCATATAATGTCCTTGTCGGCATAAAAAAATATGACATAAAGATTCTTGTTGAATTATCACAATATATTGAGAAAGTCTCAGGTTTTTTTGTAGCGCCTAATAAACCCATAATCGGCACAAACGCATTTTCTCACAAATCCGGAGTCCATACAAGCGGAGTACTGAAAAATCCGAACACATATGAGCCGTTCCCTCCTGAAATTATAGGCAGGGAAAGGAAGATAGTCATTGATAAATACACAGGCAAGGCAGCTGTAAAATCAAAGCTTGAAGAATATAATATCTTCATCTCAAATGATGAGTTAGAGAAAGTTGTAGATGAAATAAAAAAGATCGGAGATGAAAGAAAAATACTGCATGACACTGATATTATAGAAATAGCAGAGAGGATTACAGGCATAAGCAATAATGTAATTCCTCAGGGAATAAACGCGATTGTGCTCATCTCAGTTGAAACAGAGATATATACAACATCAGTAGTAAGGAGGCTCAAAAACTTCAAGAATATCCATACTGTCTTTGAAATAACAGGAGACCATGACGTTTCAGCCTATGTCAAAGTGAACAATACTGCTGAACTTAACAATACACTTGAGGAGCTCAGAAGAATTCCCGGAATAAAACAGACTAATACAAAGATTGTTCTAAAGAAGCATAGCGGGCATTTAGCAGCAAACAACCTTAATGAAAACATAAAGGCTGAAGAAAGATCAGGAGTTAAGGCATAATGGGTACTATAGTAGAAGAGATATTTTCCTCTGTTTTAATAAACAGAGGACAAAACAGGTGCAGCGTGCGCTCCTTTCAGTCGCTTAGCTCCACAAACAAGGTGCAATAATGGGGACAATAGTAGAAGAAATCTTTTCCAATAAATTGGGGAGAAAAGTGACCGTTGGAGAGATTGTCTTAGTTGATGTTGATTATATGATGAGCCATGACAATACAACTCCTCTTGCGATAAAAGCATTCAGGGATATTGGGAAGCCCATAAAAGACAATGACAAGATTGTTGTGCATTTTGACCATGCATACCCTGCTCCGAACATCCAGGCAGCTGAAGCACAGAAAAAAATAGTTGACTTCATGAAAGAGCAGGGGATAAATAATTTTTACCACCAGGGAATATGCCATCAGGTGATGATAGAAGAAGGTTTTGTTGTTCCCGGAAGAATAATTATCGGCGGGGATTCTCATTCAAATACATACGGAGCATTCGGATGCTTTGCAGTAGGCTTTGGCTCGACAGAAATCGGCTGCGCATGGATAACAGGAAAGACTTGGTTCAAGATTCCTGAGACAATACATATAAAACTAAAAGGCAAGATGCAAAGCGGAGTATATGCAAAAGACATAATGCTCTATATCTGCGGAAAGCTCGGGATGGACGGTGCAACATACAAATCAGTTGAATTTTCAGGGTCATATATTGACTCGCTTCCGATGCATGAAAGGATAATTTTCCCTAACATGTCAACTGAGATAGGCGCTAAATGCGGGCTAATTGCAGTTGATGACACGACAATTGATTTTCTTGAGAATGAGACAAAAGCAAAAGGACCGTTTGAAAAAGTAAAAGCAATAAACCCGATATATGAAAAAGAGATAGAAGTTGATGTCTCTCTATTAGAACCGCAGGTTGCCTGTCATCCGGATGTTGACAATGTCAAAGAATTGAAGGAAGTTGAAGGCCTAGCGATAGATGAGGTTTTTCTCGGGACATGCACTAACGGAAGATATGAAGATATTGAGGTTTTTGCTAAAATCCTAAAAGGGAGAAAAGTTAACAGATTTACAAGAGTACTAGTGAATCCTGCAAGCAGGAATGTGTTTGAAAAGGCCATGAAAAACGGCCTTATCCAGATTCTTCAGGATGCAGGATGCACAATAGGTGTTGTAGGGTGCGGAGCATGCATAGGAAGACATGCAGGAATACTTGCAGGAAAAGAAAGAGCATTTACTACAATGAACAGGAATTTTGTCGGAAGGATGGGTTCTCCTGACGCAGAGATATATCTAGGAAGCCCGGCAGCAGCAGCAGCAACAGCAATTGAAGGGAAGATTGCTGATCCAAGGAAATATTTAGAAGGATAATGATGTGAATTAAATGGGAAAAGTTTGGAAATTTGATAATAACCTGAACACAGATCAGATCATACCTGCAAGATATAATATAACTATTGATGAAAAGGAACTCGCAAAAAATGTGTTTTGTGAGATAAGGCCGGATTATCCAAAAAATGTTGTTCCAGGAGATATCATAGTTGCAGGTGATAATTTCGGATGCGGCTCTTCAAGGGAGCATGCTCCTATCGCGATAAAAGGCTCAGGAATTAAATGCATAATAGCAAGGTCATATGCCAGGATATTTTACAGGAACGCAATAAACATAGGGCTTCCTATCCTTGAATGCAAAGACGCATACGATGGAATAAGCGAAGGGGATAAAGTAGATGTTGATCTCTCTACAGGCCTTATACTAAACATCAGCACCGGAAAAACATTCAAGGCAAAGCCATTGCCAGAATTTGTATTGAAGATTGTAGAGGCAGGCGGGATTGTGAATTTCTTGAAAAATCATGAGATTGAGGAGCTTGCAAAGTGACAGCAATAAATAAATCTTACAGGATATGTGTCCTTGGAGGGGACGGGATAGGCCCTGAAGTAATTGAGCAGACAATATATGTATTGAAGAGCTTGCCGATTGATTTCAAATTTCAATATGGAGAGATAGGCTATGATACTTATCTTAAAACAGGAAATTCTCTTCCTGATGAGACAATAGAGCTTGTGAAAAACTCAGATGCAACATTATTCGGTTCTGTTACAACTCCTCCTAATATAAAGAACTACAGGTCGCCTATTGTTGCACTAAGAAAAACATTGGATCTATATGCGAATGTAAGACCGTGCAGATCATTGCCTGCTGATATATCAAGAAAAAATATCAACATGACTATTGTCAGAGAAAATACAGAAGATTTGTATTCAGGAATAGAGAGAGTAGAAGATAACGGGAACAGGGCAGTATCAGAGATGATAATAACAAGAGCAGCATCAGAAAAGATAATCAGATATGCATTTATGCTTGCAAAAAAGCAGAACTATGGAAAAATAACGGTTGTCCATAAAGCAAATGTGTTGAGGGAAACATCCGGGCTTTTTTTAAGGATTGCACAGGAGATTGCAAAAGAATATAAGGAAATTCAAATGGAAGATATGCTTGTCGATGCATGCGCAATGCAGCTCATAAAAAACCCTGAGAAATTCCAGGTGATTGTCACAACAAATATGTTCGGAGATATATTGAGCGACGAGGCATCGATGCTAGTCGGAGGGTTAGGCGTCGCATACTCGGGAAATATCGGAGAGAAAAATGCTGTCTTTGAGCCTGTTCACGGAAGCGCTCCGAAATATGCAGGCCAAAATAAAGTAAACCCGACAGCAGCAATCATGGCTGCAAAGATGATGCTTGACTATATTGGTGAAACAGAGAATGCAGGAAAAATTGAACAGGCAATCTTAAGGACAATGGAGCAAAAAATATTCACATATGATCTTGGCGGAAATGCCACAACAAAAGAATTTAGCGAAGCTGTTGTGAGGAACATAAGATGAAAGTAGGTTTTTTATACACAAAATTAAGGCCAGAAGAAAAACTCCTCCTGGAAGAATTAAGGACAAGGAAAAATGTCGAGGTTGTAAAGATAGATGACAATCTTGAATTTTTTGATATAACTGAAAAAAAATATGATGTCGATGTACTTTTTGAAAGGTCTGTGTCATATAGCAGAGGCCTCTATATCTCAAAGCTTTTTGAGGCGCAGGGAATCCCTGTTGTAAACAAATCAATCATCGCTGAACGATGCGGAGACAAATATGTGACGAGCCAGATCCTCGCAAGCAATAAGATTCCTACTCCGAAAGTCATCATGGCATTTTCTGAAGAATCCGCACTTTTAGCTACTGAAAAAATGGGATATCCTTGCGTGCTAAAACCTGTTGTCGGTTCCTGGGGAAGGCTCATGGCAAAGATTGAAAACAAGGAGCAGGCAGAATCTATTATAGAGCACAAGTCAACACTTGGGGGCTATAATCATTCAATATTCTATATCCAGGAATATATAAACAAGCCAGGAAGAGACATAAGGGCATTTAGTGTCGGCGGGAAAACAATCTGTGCAATATACAGGAATTCAGAGCATTGGATAACAAATACAGCAAGAGGGGGGGTTGCATCCAACTGCCCTGTCACAAAAGAGATAGATGAGATCTGCAAAAAGACTTCAAAAGCTATTGGCGGAGGCCTGCTTGCAATGGATTTGTTTGAGACAAAAGACAGCTTTTCAGTAAATGAAGTAAACCACACTATGGAATTCAGGAATTCAGTGCACACAACAGGCATAAATATACCCAAGCTTATGGTTGATTATGTGTTAGAGGCTGCAAGAAAATGAAAGTGGGCTTGACGAATAGAATGCGGAAACCCGCCAGTTTTGTCCTCTGTTTATTAAAACAGAGATACCTAAAATTATGGTTGATTATGTGTTAGAGGCTGCAAGAAAATAAAATCAAAAAACAATAAACTCATATCATATTCGAATTCAAAATGGAACTAAAACTAAACAACAAAACAGCTCTTGTCATGGGAGGAAGCAGCGGGCTTGGATTTGCAATTGCAACAGAGCTTTCAAAAGAAGGCTGCGATGTGACAATAGCATCAAGAAATAAAAATAATCTTGAAAATGCCGCTGCAAAAATAGAAGAGATAACAGACAAAAAGATAAAAGCAGCAGTGTGCGACGTAACCAAAAAAACAGATATTGAAAATCTATTGTTCAGTTTCAAAACCCTTGATATTCTTGTAACAAATACAGGCGGGCCTAAGGTTGGTTCTATAATGGATTTAAGCGATGATGACTGGCAGGAAGGATTTGAAAATCTGTTATTGAGCGTTGTAAGATTATACAGGCTGGTCCTTCCTATAATGAGAAGAAATAATTACGGAAGGATAATAAACATTGTATCTTCTTCTGTAAGAGAGCCTATCCCGAATTTGCTTTTGTCAAATTCCCTAAGGCCAGCCATTGTAAGCCTTGCAAAGGCAGTCTCATCAGAAGTTGCGGATAATAACATTACAATAAATAATATTGCGCCCGGCTTTATAGATACTGTCAGGTTAGGGACTCTGGCAGAGGATTTGGCAAAAGAAGGGAAAAAAACAAAAGAACAAGTTTTTGCGTCTTTTGAAAACCAGATACCTATGAAAAGAATCGGAACGCCGCAAGAACTTGCTGGCTTGGTGGTTTTTCTCGCATCTGAAAAAGCATCGTATATTACCGGGACAACAATAATGGTCGACGGCGGAAGGGTCAGAGGTGTATTCTGATGAAAAAAATAAGAGCATCAATTGTAGGAGCATCCGGATATACCGGAGGAGAAGTTTTAAGATTACTACTTAATCATCCAAATGTAGAAGTTGTCCAGGCAACATCAGAATCAAATATAGGCAAATTCGTATATCAAGTTCACCCTAATCTAAGAAAAAAGACAATGCTGAAATTCACAAGCATAAATACGCTTGTTGAAGTTGACGTCATATTCCTGGGCCTTCCGCATAAAATAAGCTCTTCTAAAATAGATTACATAATGTCAAAAACTAAAAAGATAATTGATAAAGGAAGCGATTTCAGGTTAAGTGACTTGGAGGATTATAGAAAATGGTACAATTTCGAGCATCCTCGTCCGGAGCTATTGGAAAAGTTTGTTTATGGCATACCTGAACTCCATAGGGAAGAGATAAAAAAATCAGATTATGTTGCAGCAGCCGGCTGCAATGCGACAGCTACAATCTTAGGCCTCTACCCTTTATATAAAAATAAGCTCATTGACACTGAAAAAACAGTTGTGGATATAAGGGCTGGAAGCTCTGAAGCAGGAAACAAAGGGAATGAAGGAAGTCACCATCCAGAAAGAAACAACTCCATGAGGATGTTTATTGCGACAGGCCACAGGCACAAAGCAGAGATAATGCAGGAACTAAAGTGCCCTGATATTAAATTATCAGTATCAAGCATGCCTCTTGTGAGAGGAGTTTCCATGACTGCCCATGTTTTTTTGAAAGAGAAGGCAGATGAGAAGAGCATCTGGAAAATCTACAGGGAGGCATATTCAAATGAGCCTTTCATAAGGATAGTTAAAGATCTGCAGGGAGTGCACAGGTATCCGGAAGTTAAGTTTTTATGGGGTAGTAATTATTGCGATATAGGGTTTGAGCTTGATAATGACGGGAAAACGCTTGTTGTATTTTGTGCTCTTGATAACCTGATGAAAGGGGCAGCAGGCCAAGCAGTGCAGTGCATGAATCTTATGTTTGGCTTTGATGAGACAGCAGGACTAGAGTTTAGCGGCCTTCATCCTGTATGAGATAGTTTAAGAGATATTTGATTGCGCAGTTTAGTGCTGTGCTACGGGCAAATGGGCGCAGAGCTGACGGGGATGCCCCCCAACCGGTTACGCTCGGTTGACGCGCGACATGCGCTTCGCTTAGTCCCACTTGATGAGGGCTTGACCGAAGGGAAACCCTCAAAGTGTCAACTGATTTTTCAGTTGCGCAGGTGTCAGGTAGGCAATAGCTGTCTGCTGCCACTCAACTTATGCTGATATTAAATTTAGGTGAAAAAAATGTGCAGGCTATTATTAGTTAAGAGCAGTATTGAGTTTGATATAGCTATGCATCTGAAAGAATTTGCAGATATTTCAAAGAACAGTAAGGAATTCCAGGGGCATGGTTGGGGCATTGCATATATAAAAAATAATGAATGGGAACATTACAAAAATATAAAACCAGTGTGGGAAGATAATTTAGGCCAATTCGGAAAGACAAAATTGCTTATTGCGCATGCAAGGTCAGCTTTCCAGGACAAAGACATTGTAATTGAGAATAACATGCCTTTTTACGATGATAAATACGTTTTCATATTCAACGGCGAATTAAGAGGAGTAAAGATAAAAGAAGAAGGAAGGATAGGCGCTGAAAAAATTTTCAACTTCATAAAAAAATCTGACAAAGGAGACATGCATGAAGCTCTTCTTAAATCAGTCGACCAGATAAAGAAAAGGAGTAGCTATGTAAGGGCCATGAACATCATTATAGCAACAAAAGAGAAGGTCTATCTTAACACAACTTACAGCGAGGATCCTGATTATTTTTCAATGCATTATCGTGAAAACAAAAATGTTTTAGCGGTATGCTCGCAGCCTTATAAAGATAAAGAGGGATGGAAAACAATCCCAAACAACACAATCAAGGTATGGTAAGATGATAATTGTAAAAATAGGAGGAGGAAAGGAGATCAATATTAATGGCATTGCTAAAGATTTAAGTGAATTGGATGAAAAATATATAATTGTGCATGGCGCAAACCATTACAGAGATGAGCTTGCACAAAAACTAGGGAAACCAAAAAAGATCATCACATCTGTCTCAGGCTATTCAAGTGTTTTTTCTGATGAGGATGCAATCGAAATGATAATGATGTCTTACTCAGGGCTTAGAAACAAGAGGATTGTTGAAGCAATGCTTAAGAATAATATAAATGCGATTGGTTTGTCAGGAATAGATGGTAGGCTTATTAGCGGCATCAGGAATACGGGAATACGGGTAAAAGAAGGAGACAAATTGAAAATAATAAGAGATTTTTCAGGCAAGCCGAAAAAAATAAACAAGAGCCTAATAACTTTGCTTCTTGACAATAATTATGTGCCTGTTATCAGCATCCCTATCCTGGATGAGAACAACAATGCTATAAACACAGAGAATGATGATGTTGTCAGGATTTTGAAAGAAGAGCTAAATGTAGGCACAGTTATAAACCTGATAGAGGCCCCTGGTTTTCTTGGGGACAAGAACGATCCATCTACTCTTATAAAAAAAATATCAAAGCAAGAGCTAGAGAAAAAAGAAAAACAGGTTGACGGCAGGATGAAAAGAAAGATGCTTGCAATAAGAGGCTTTTTTGAAAAAGGAGAATGTGTTGTAATTATCTCTGACGGAAGAGTGCAAAACCCCATAAAAGATGCGTTGTCAGGGAAAGGGACAACAATAGAATAAACTAATAACGACTGGTGATAAAAAATGGATACACTACAGATGCATAATGCTTACATTGCGCCTACATATGGGAACAGGGGCATAGCAATTGAAAGGGGAGAAGGAGTATTCCTATATGATTCAGCCGGCAAAAAATATATTGACTGCTTCTCAAACATGGGCGTAAATGTCCTTGGTCATAATAATCATGAGGTAAATAAAGCAGTATCCGAGCAACTGAAAAAACTGACTAACCTCCATGGCTCATTCATGAATTCAGAAAGGTCTATGCTTGCAAAAAGGCTTGTTGACCTAAGTCCTGGATTAAAAAAAGTTTTTTTCTGCAATTCAGGCGCAGAGGCTGTTGAAGGCGCAATGAAATTTGCAAGGCTTGCAACAGGCAGAAAAGAACTAATAGGGGCAAAGATGGGCTATCACGGCAAGACAATGGGTGCACTGAGCCTGACAAAAACATTACCGAAATACATTGAACCGTATCAGCCTCTATTGCAGGATGTGAATCATTTTACTTTTGATGATCCAGAGTCTTTGAGAAGCATAATAAGCGAAAAGACTGCTGCAGTAATACTCGAACCTATACAAGGAGAAGGCGGGATAAAGATCCCGGGCAAAGATTTTTTCAAAGAAATAAGGAAGATATGCGATGAAAACAATGCATTATTGATAATCGATGAGATACAGACAGGAATGGGCAGGACAGGAAAATTATTTGCAATAGAGCATTTCGGCATAACTCCTGACATGATATGCATGGCAAAAGGGATTGCAGGCGGGCTTCCTGCAGGAGCAGTTCTTATGACTGAAGAAGTGTCTGAAAAATTATATTCAGGGTGCCACACAAACACATTCGGCGGGAATCCGCTTATTGCAGCGTCAGGGCTCGCGACTCTTGATTATATCGAAAAGCATAAATTGTTGCAAAATGCCCAGGAAACAGGAGATTATTTCATATCTGAACTAAAAAAATTAAAGAGCCCGATCATAAGGGAAGTAAGGGGTGTTGGGCTTATTGCTGTTGAACTCAAAGTAAAGGCAA
>Ga0247727_10015423_pt1 | contig 12535 bp, 12 predicted proteins | sample WisWelCaveWW1625_FD_202498 | JGI IMG/M metagenome (GOLD analysis project Ga0247727, IMG submission 202498) | Biofilm microbial communities from Wishing Well Cave, Virginia, United States - WW16-25 | ecosystem: Environmental > Aquatic > Deep subsurface > Groundwater > Cave microbial mat | place... | reverse complement strand
CGCCCAACGGCGCAACGCAGAAGTCGTTGTGGAAATATCACCTGAACGGAGTTACGGTGGAAGTTGAAGACGTCGATCTCGAGCAGCTCACTTCCCGCTTTGATCTCACTCCGGATCAAATTGCCCGCACGGTGCGATTTGCCAAGCAGCAGGCCCTCGTAGAAAATCCGGCGAATGGCAAAGTGCGCATGGAAGATCTCATGACCGGCAGCCGCGCGCAATCGCAGCCCAAGCTCTCCGCTCTTGCCCGCAAAATTTCGCCGAAATATCAATGGAAAGATTTGGTGCTGCCCGAGGAGCACGCGGCGCAATTGCGCGAGCTGACCAGCTTTGTGAAGCACCGCCGCGTGGTGATGGGAGATTGGGGCTTTGAGCGGAAACTCTCCCTCGGGCGAGGGTTGAATGCGCTCTTTACCGGTCCGAGCGGCACCGGCAAAACCATGGCCGCGGAAGTCATTGCCAATGAATTGGGTCTTGATCTTTACAAGATCGATCTCTCGATGGTGGTGAGCAAATACATCGGCGAAACCGAGAAAAACTTGAGCCGCATCTTCACCGAAGCCGAGCATAGCAATGCCATTCTTTTTTTTGATGAAGCCGATGCGTTGTTTGGCAAGCGCTCGGAGGTGAAAGATGCCCACGATCGTTACGCCAATATTGAAATCGGTTACCTTTTGCAAGAAATGGAAGAGTACGAAGGCACGGTGATCTTGGCGACGAATTTGAGCAAGAACATGGACGAGGCCTTCGTGCGGCGCTTGCACTTCACCATCGAATTTCCCTTTCCCACGGAAAAATACCGCCGCCGCATTTGGGAAGGCATTTTGCCGGAGGCCACACCACGCAGCCTCGAACTGGATTTGAGTTTTATGGCGCAGCGCTTTGACTTGACCGGGGGCAACATTCGCAACATCGCGCTGGGTGCCGCGTTCTTGGCCGCCGACGATGGCAAAGTCATTACGATGAATCATCTGCTTCGCGCCACGAAACGGGAGTATCAGAAGATGGGAAAATTGGTGGCGGAAGGGGAGTTTGGGAAAACGTAAGAGGTTGAGAGTAAATAGTGACCCGTAAGGCGAAAGATTCATGTTCTTGTTTTGCGCTTTACGTTTGCATTTCATACCAAAACTTGAAAGGAAATTCAATATGTATAATAGTAAACTTGAGGTCAATGCTGAAACGAAATCTCAGTTAGTGCGAAAAAGCATGGAACCCCAAACAGTGGGGTTTGATCCAAAACGCATTTTCTCGCCTCAGCAGGGCTCGATGGTTAAGATGAAATACCGAATTGGCAATACGGCACCAGCCAGAGTTCATGGTGACTTATTGAGTTGTGCAATAGGCGGGACACAATCCCGCCGTGCGCATTACCTACTTCGGTTGCAACGGCTGTACGGGAACTGCTACGTGCAACGATTATTGGCCATGACCAGAAGGACCGATGGTGAAACGGGGATTGCACGATCTGAAGATATATTATCCACCAGAGAAGAAGAAGAAGAAGAAGTGACCGCAAGGATGCAGAGTGAATCGGCAGCCGTTCAACGAGACAGTTCGCCTGAGTTCACTCTCGGTACTCCTGGAGATATATATGAGCAAGAAGCAGAAAAGATTGCGACAGAGGTTGCCGAAAATGCCTCAGCTTCAGATGTTTCGATTGGTGAATTCAATCTCGACCATACCTTGCAACACTTAGCTTCAGACCAAGAAGGCTCACGCTTACTTGGTTCACTCAAAATTCATCAACAAAATATACACCACACTGACAATAGAAGCAGTGTAGGGCTTCGGATTCTCAAAGCCAACAGAGGTTCTGATCAAGGTAAAAGCACCGTTTCCGCGCCTTTAAGTTTACGGATTCAAAAAAGCAAGGGCCGAGGAAGTGCGCTACCTTCGTCTATCCAGCGAACCATGGAAGCTCAGATTGGGCATGAATTTGGTAACGTTAGAGTAAAAACCGATGCCGAGGCCGCGGATTTATGCCAACGACTGGGCGCTAGAGCCTTTACACATGGTTCAGATATTTGGTTGGGTCATGGAGAAAGTGTAAACGATGTCAGACTAATGGCTCATGAATTAACCCATGTCGTACAACAAGGAGCGGCCCGACGAATAAGTTCCCAAAGAATGCTTGAAAGAGCTACATCAAACAGTGGATTACTAGGCCACATTCAATCACTTTTGAAGACTGGCCCTCATGGCGCTGCGCTATTTCGTCAAGAGATTCTACAGTTTCAGCGAGATAATTCTGCCGAGAAACTTGCCATGTTGAAAAAGCAAATACTTGAGTCACCAACTGCTGAAACTATACGTCACCAAGATAATATCTCAGCTGTCCGATTAGCGGCATGCGGTGGTGGAGGTTCAGTTACTCCCACGTTCCCAACAATGACAACCATTGCCGCAGATTCAACTGTAGAAAGTGAAAGAGCTGCAGACTGGAGTGCAGGCCTCGGTGATTTCTTAGAAAGAGCGGGTTGGATCATGTGGGAGAATACTTCCGGAACTTATTCGGTTGTTAACAAAGTAACAGGAACTGAAGATGGTGTTAACCCAGGGGCAACGCCGCCGGACAGTGCCACAACATATTGCGTAGGTCACTATCATCAACACCCACCCATCCGAACGGGCAGACCTGGCACGTTCCCTGTTGGCCCAAGCGCAGCAGACATAGCTTTCGCGAACGGAAGAAACAACCCCGGGGTTGTTCGGGACTTTACAGATACATCCAGAACAACGGTTACAAATTATCCGTATGGGCCTGCGCGTAGAAGTTAGCTTTTGTTGATGAGAAATTCGTCCAGAGCAACCCCTTTCACTTGTGAAACAAACCAGCAAGAAAGGCTATCATGATCTCAGAAAAAGAAGCGCTTGAACGAGCTGAAGCATGGCTGACCAATGCCAAAGCCTCCTTTAAAGAGAGGAAAGCCACCGTTTCTCTTACGAAAGTATACTTGGTTGTCTTTCCACCCCCACCTGATACGCTCGGAGGAAACTTTACTGTAATTGTAGATGCGAACACAGGCAATGTGCTAGATGCGATTATAGAAAGGTGAATGATGCCCTCCCTAACAAAAATGAAAGGTATGGCAAATTCAGCACAGAGGGAAGAATGGACTGGTTGAAATCACTTTATCCATTGGTACGGGATATCATCTCGCGCGAATCACCTGATTACTGGCCGGGGCTGAGGGATGTTTTATACGGATTGGCGGGGGAGCCAATGATCCCCGAGGCTATTTTGCCCCTCGCTTCTTGTAAAGCGGTTAATGGCGAAGCAAAGGAAGCTGTTTATATCTCTGCCGCAATAGTGGCCGCAGCAACTTGCCTGCGCATCTTTGATGATGTGGAAGACAAAGATCGGCCGGGAAAGTTGTGGTGCGACGTCGGGCCGGCAAGGGCTTGGAATTATGCTTCAGCCATGCAAATCTTATCTTTCAATATTCTTAGTAAAGCTCCCCTCACGCCAGAGGTATTCCACAAAGTCAATCGCTGCTTTATAGATACGTTTTTGCATATAACCTGTGGGCAAGAAAGAGACCTTTCTGGCAACACGCGAACAATCAAAGATTATTGGTTGACAATAGAATGGAAAATAGCGTGTGGTTACGCCACTGCTTGTGCGGTTGGCGCGATGGTTGGGACGATAAATGCAGAACTGATTCAAGCATGCCGTAGCTTTGGGCATCACCTCGGAATTGCTATACAAATATTGAACGACATGCAATCGATTTGGTGTTCTGATGGGATCACAGACTTAAAACAGGGTAAAGTTACCCTCCCATTACTATACGGATTGTCAATCGATCACCCGGAACGCGACGAACTTAATTTTCTCATGACAACAAGTGAGGTATCCACTCATGGAGAACGAATCAAAGATATATTAGATCATCTCGACACACGAAGCTTTTTGATCTGGGCAGCATTAATGGAGCGCGATCAGGCGATAAAAGCAATCAGCATTTGTCCGAACCCCGACGGAAGAGAAGCTCTTGAGGCCTACATAACAGGCATATTTGGAGAGATGGATTTGTTGTTGCCACAAAATAGTCTTGCTGTACCATAGGAAGGGAAATTTGTATTATCTGGCGCTTGCTCTAACGCCTGGAATACAACATTATGCTGAGAAAAGATCGCGATGGCACCAGCAAACTCTCGAGCGACTTCCGCCAAGAAGTGGCTGATGGTTTACGCTATGCTCATATTCGGCTCGGTGCCAATACCTCCAAAACGCTCGAGGCGGCCTCGTTCCTCTATGCGCTGATCGAGCTGATGAGCGAGAAGGGACTGATCAGCATCGAGGAGTTGGACGAGCGCAAGAAGGTCGTGGGACAGCGGTTGGTGGAAAAGCTCAAAGAGAGCGGCAATGGCGTGGTGTTTCAAGACCCGGAGTACGACAAATATACTTTCAACTCCGGCGTTGAGATAGATTGTGACAAACGCATCCCGCTTTGCAAGGCCGCTTGCTGTCGTTTGCCGTTTGCGCTATCCAAGCAGGACGTGCGCGAAGGCGTCGTGCATTGGAATTTCGGACAGCCTTACATGATCGACCAAGGCAAAGACGGCTATTGCAACCATCTCGAGCGCGGCGCTTGCCGCTGCACCGTCTATCAAAATCGCCCGGTGCCTTGCCGCGGATTCGACTGCCGTAAAGATCAACGCATCTGGCTGGATTTTGAGAAGCGGGCCGTCAACCCTGAAATCTATCGCGAAGACTGGCCGCAGTGTTTGGCGCAGCGAGAAAATGAAGGGCGATAAGGGAAGAGCGATAAGCGAAGGGCGATAAGCGAAGAGCGAGGAGCGAAGGGTATGGACATGACACATTACGAATCATGCTTTACGAACTATGCTCGACGATCTCGATAAAACCTTGGCGGAATTGCTCGAACAAGAGCTGCCGAAGAATCTGGCTGATCAAGTGAGCGTCAGTTTTGCCGCGCCGGATGATAAGTTTCCACCGGCTACTGTGACACTGCCGGCCATCGATCTTTTTCTCTATGACGTGCGCGAGAACACGGAATTGCGCAGCAGCGAATGGTTGCTGGAGCGGCAGAGCAACGGAACCATGACCAAAAAACCTTCGCCCGTGCGCGTGGACTGTTCTTATCTTATTACCGCATGGGCAAGCGCGGGTTCACCCACGCCGGCATTCGACGAGCACAGCTTGCTCGGCGAGGTCATGAAAGTGTTGCTGCGCCACGCGACTATTCCCTCGGCCATATTGCAAGGCACGTTGAAAGGCCAGGAACCGCCGTTGCCCGCGATTACGTTGCAACCGGGGCGGCTGCAAAGTTTGGGCGAATTTTGGCAGGCCTTGGGTGGCAAACCCAAAGCCGCGTTGAACTATACCGTCACCATGGGTGTAGAGCCGCGCAAACCGCAGCAGACTGAACCGCCTGTAACCGATGTGAATTGGCAATTCGGACAAGCCGTGCAATCAGAGCCTGAGTAGATGGATTTCAAACTGAAAATCCCAGGACATGATATCGTATTTGCCGGTTCAGCCCGGCATCAAGTGGCCATCACCGGCCGGACGAGCAACGCGCAAACCCTCAAACCTCTCAACGGTGCGCGCGTTGAAATCATCTCATCGCCGACGGCGTTTGCTGCAAAAGTGCAGCTCTTGCAAGCACTCGCCGGCGCGCAATGGGAAACGATGGTTGAGCGGCTCGATCGCACGCGCACGAGGGCAGCGGGTTATTTCTATTTTTTAGATTTGCCGCCGGGCTTGTATACGCTCAAAGCTTCTCTTCCCGGCGCGGGCAGCCGCTATGGTGAGACGCAAGTGAATGCCACGGTGGTACATGACGCTGCCGGCAATATTACCAAGGCTACTGCCAATCTCGCTCTGCCCGCAACCACTCTCAAAGGAACGGTCGTTGATGCCGGCTCGGAACCCGTGATTTTAGCGGAGGCGCGCATTGTGGGGAGCGGCGAGTATGACTTCACCAATGAAAACGGCGAATATCTTTTGGCGAGCTTGGAAAAGGGCGCGCGCACCGTGCAAGTCTCGGCGCGCGGATTCCAGACGGCAACGCAAGCGGCGTTGTTGAGCGCCGCAGGCTCACAGGTGACGTTGAATTTTAATTTGGTTCCATAAGCGCTTTCCTGTATCCATTCAACCACAAGGAGTGAAGACCATGCCACAATACTTTGCGCCGGGAGTATACGTCGAAGAAGTGCCCTCGGCAGTGCAGGCCATCGCCGGCGCCGGCACTAGCACGGCCGGCTTTATTGGAATTGTTCCAAATTCCATTACGGTTCCGGAAAACTCCGCTTTGGTGACCAATGAGTTTGTGGGCACCGGCGACGGCGCTGACCTCACTTTTGATTTGCAAAAATTCCCGGTCAATACTGCAACCGGGACATTTCAGTTCCGAGTTGACGAAGTCCCAGTCGCAGCCACGCTTTCCAACAACGTTGCCGCCAGCAAATCCGAAGTCACGCTCGCGGCAGCGCCGGGCATCGGTACGAAAATTACCGGTGATTACGTCGGAGAATTTCTGGTCGCGGCGTTCTCGCCCGTTGCCGCCGGCGACGTAAAACTCTGCACCACGTTCGGCGAATTTAAAAAATTCTTCGGAGATTTTTCCACGGATGCCGGCCATCGCAAGCTGGCGCACGCCGTATTTGGGTTTTTCAATAACGGCGGCTCGCGCTGCTACGTTTCCCGGGCCATTGCTGATACGGGCATCGCCGCCATCCTCGAAAAATACGAAGCCATCGATGAAATTGCCATCGTGGCGACGCCCGGCATCACGGATGATGGCATTCGCGCCACGATCGTGACGCACTGCAAAGTCAAAACCGAGGACCGTTTTGCCATTTTCGACAGCGATGAAACCGTGGAAACCGCGGGTGCGCTCGACCTCACCAAGCTCGATCCCAAAAACGCCGCGAATATTCTGCCCGACAATTCCGACTATGCCGGTTATTATTTCCCATGGATTCAAGTTTTTGACAAGGCGACCAAGCTGCAAAACCCCAAAGGCGACGGACTCATTTATGTGCCCCCGAGCGGCCACGTGGCCGGGGTTTATGCCAGAGTCGACACCACGCGCGGGGTACACAAAGCGCCGGCGAACGAAGTCGTTTTGGGCGCGCTCGGCCTCAAATATCAAATCAGCAAAAATCAACAAATCGGGCTGAACCCACAAGGCGTGAATGTGATTCGCGACCTCAACGGCAACATTCGCATTTGGGGCGCGCGCACCGTCGGCGGCGATGCGAACGGCGAATTTCGATACGTCAGCGTGCGCCGGTTGATGCTCTTCCTGCGCGAGTCGATCGATGAAGGCACGCAATTCGCGGTTTTCGAGCCCAACAGTCCGCCGTTGTGGGCCAAGATTACGCGCAATGTCTCGGCCTTTCTGACGAATGTTTGGAAAGACGGCGCGCTCTTCGGCAACAGTCCGCAAGAGGCTTTCTACGTCAAATGTGATGCGGAGCTCAATCCGCCGGAGAGCCGCGAGCTTGGCCGCGTGATTACGGAAATCGGCGTGGCTATCGTCAAGCCGGCGGAGTTTGTCATCTTTCGCATCAGCCAAATCGCCGGCCCGGCCAGCGCCTAGTCTATTAAAAGTTCAATCGTTGTAAAAAAAGCCAAAATCTTTCACACAGAGAAAACAGAGTAAACAGAGATTGCAAAAGCTAAAGGGAGTTTTCCATGCACTACCCTCTCCGTTTACTCTGTTTGCTCCGTGTTAAGCTTCTGGACCGCGGTTTTCAGCTTGTTTAAAAATCCGTTGAAAGATGCCAACGTATTTGACGCCCGGCGTTTACAAGGAAGATATCTTCGCAACGCCAGAGCCCGAGTTGCGCACGGGCGTGCCCGCGTTGCTCGGCTACACTACGACCGGGCCGCGAAAACCGGAGCGCCTGAATCGCTTCTCTGAATTTGAAGAGCAGTATGAGGAGAATCGCCAACCCCTCGCGACGAGCTTTCTCGCTTCTGCGGTTCGCAGTTTCTTTGAGAATGGCGGAGAAGTGTGCTACGTCGTTCGCCTTGAGGAAAGCCTTTCCGTCGTTGCGGCTCTGGAAAACGGGCTCGCGCAATTGCAAGCTCTCGACACCGTTGATTTGATCTGCGCTCCGGATATCGTGCGTCCGGTGCCGGCACCGGAGGACTCCAAGACTTTGCTCGCGCCGGATGCTGCCGAGGTTCGTGTCATGCAACGCCTAGTGATCACGCACTGCGACGCAAAAGGCGATCGCTTCGCCATTCTGGATTCCTACCCGTGCAAAGAGGCCGGAAACGAGAGCCAAATAAGCGCGGTTTTAGGGCAACGCACCGGGCTCAATGGAACGAACGGAGCGCTCTACTTTCCGTGGGTGAAAATTTCGGGCGCGTCCGCTTTTGCGCCTGAGATTAAAGCGGCGGGCTTTCCGAATCTCTTGCGCGGCTTTGTTCCTCCTTGCGGCCACGTGGCCGGAATTTATGCGCGCAGCGATCAACGCGTCGGCGTTCAAAAAGCGCCGGCGAATGAAATCGTGGAGGGCGCTTTAGACCTGGAAATCGATCTCACCAACACGCAGCAAGCAGAATTGAATCCGCACGGCGTCAACTGTTTGCGGGCCTTTCCGGGCAGAGGAATACGCGTATGGGGTGCGCGCACGTTGAGCCGCGAGCCGGCTTGGACCTATGTCAACGTTCGCCGCCTGTTCCTGACCGCGGGCCGATGGATCGAACGCAACATGCCGGACGTGGTGTTCGAGCCGAACGATTCCAAATTGTGGGAACGCATCCGGCTCGATCTCACCACGTACTTCCTCGGCTTGTTTCAACGCGGCGCGCTGAAAGGCCGCACTGCGCAAGAAGCGTTTTATGTGAAATGTAATGCTGAAACCAATCCGGCGGAGGTGCGCGAGGCGGGAATGGTTGTCACCGAAATCGGTTTGGCGCCGAGTTCGCCGGCGGAATTTATCATCGTGCGCATCGTTCACGGCTCCGAGGGCATAAGAATAGTTGCGCCCTAGCCCCATCGGACGGGAAACACACGGGACAAAAACGCACGCTGCCATGAGTTTTATCCAAGTGTGTTTTTGATCCGTGTGTAGTCTCAACGCGAACGAGTCGCAACCTAAAAGAAAATTAAAAGCGCACGCAAAGCCGCGAAGGCGCAAAGAACCCGCAAAGCTTTTCTTTGCGGAACCTTTGCGGCTCCGTCCCGCCCTTGCGGGATGAAATTCTTTGCTTTTTTTTTTCGTTGATTTGACTGTTTAGATACTAAAACTTGCAGTCCCGCCGTTGCGGGATTATTCTGAGATTCTGATTCTCTAATTCGTTCAACCAACAACTCAAGGAGAATGAGCCATGCCAACTGGAGCTCGTACCGATCCCTATCGTGGTTTTAATTTTATCGTTGAACTCGACGGCATCACACGCGCCGGCTTTCGCGAAGCCTCCGGGCTGGATTCCAGCCAGGACCCGACCGAATACCGCGAAGGCAATGAGAAAACTTTGACCGCGCGCAAGCTTCCCGGCCTGAATAAATTTTCCAATATCTCGCTCAAATGGGGCATGACCGACGACAAGGAATTGTGGGAGTGGCGTGAACAAGCGCGCAACGGCAAAGTCGAGCGCAAGAACGGCTCCATCGTTTTGTTGAATGAAACCGGTGAAGAAAAAATCCGCTGGAATTTCGTCAACGGCTGGCCCACCAAGTGGACCGGTGCGAGCTTCAATGCGACGAGCAATGACGTTGCCATCGAAACGCTCGATCTTGCGCACGAAGGCATTGCGAGGGCGTGACCATGCAGACGGAGTTTACTTTCGCGCTGCCGCAAGGTTTTTTGGATGCCGAGGGCAATTTGCACCGTGAAGGCGTGATGCGGCTGGCAACCGCGTATGATGAAATCGCGCCGATGAAAGATCCGCGCGTGCAAGCCAATCCCGGGTATTTGACCATCATTCTCTTGTCGCGCGTCATCACCAAGCTCGGCGAGGTGCAGCACCTCAATCCCAAAGTGGTCGAAAGTTTATTCGCCGGTGATTTGGCATATTTGCAGGACTTTTATCGGCGCATCAATCACAACGGCCACAATCGTTTGGCGGTCGCGTGCCCCCATTGTGAGGGCAGCTTCGAAGTGGAGATCGACGGCCTGGGGGAATGACGGGCTACCCCTTGGACCGCCTCTTCGAGGAGGTAGCCTACCTCGCTTATTATTTTCACTGGCCGCACGATCAAATCTTGGGGTTGGAACATCATGAGCGCCGGCAATGGGTGCAGGAGGTTGCCAGAATCAATCAGCGTTTGAATGAATCGAGTTCAACCGGGAGTTCCGAGACATGGCGTTAGCGGACCGCAGAGATCCATTCTTCGCGTATAATTTTTTGGCGGAAGTCAACGGCTTGGTGGTCGGCGGTTTCAGCGAGGTCTCCGGCTTGCAAGCTGAAGTCGAAGTGCAGGACTATCGCGAAGGCGGATTGAATGACTACGTACACAAACTCATCGGCCCGACGCGCTATCCGTCCAATTTGATTTTGAAGCACGGCTTGACGGATCGCAACGAATTGTGGGAATGGTATCAGCAAGTGCTGCAGGGGATCATCGACCGCCGGAATTTGTCGATCATTCTTTTGGACAATGCCGGCGATGAGCGCCGGCGCTGGAATTTTCTGAAAGCTTATCCCATGCGTTGGCAGGGGCCGCAGCTGCGCGCCGCCGGAAACGAGATCGCCGTGCAATCCCTCGAGCTCGTGCATCGCGGCCTTGATTTAACCGCATCGCCATTCCCACTTTCGGTATCACTCTCCGCCTCGCTTTCGGGCTCGCTTTCCGGCTCGATCTCTTTTTCACTTTCAGTTTAGATGATATGAATGAGCAAAAAACGCTTTCTCCTTCCGAAACAGTTGCGCGCCCTCACGACGCCAGTGTTCGCCGTGAAGGCGCAAGCAGTGACCCGCCTGCCGCGGCCACTTTGGAGTTGGGGCGCCGGCTTTGGGAACGTTATGCCGGCTCGCCGGGAGTGATTCCGGCGCTCGATATGGCCGGAAAGGTGAGGCAACACTTCATGTTTGACGCCGGCTCTCTTGCTGCGGAGGTGTTGCAACGCTGGGCCGTCCGTGATTCGCGCTTCTCTCATTCGTGGCCGGCCCGGCCTTTTGCATGGGCAAATTTTTCCCCGCAAAAAAAAGCGGCGCAGCGTTTACAAATAGCAATGACGCTGAGAGACAAAAGCGCTTCTCAGGATAGGGAACACGTGCAAGATTTTTCAGATAAAGGTTTGCAAAGCACGGCGGTTTTGCCGCTAAACGATGCGGCCCCGCGAGATGATTTGAATGACGCTCCGTTTGCGTCTGAAGGAAAAACTGTGGCAAGAAAAGCCGAGCAGCAGAGCAATGCTTCAGGCACTCGAGCTATCCTATCAGCATCCGCGAAAAATACTCCTAGTCATTTAGGCCAAATAGAAGCGAGTTCACGCTCGCTCGACACTTCCCATTTGAGAATCCCAAACAAACCGGCGCCGGACTCATCAATTGTTGCCTCATCATTATCCAGCGAAGGATACTCGGCTCGAGAACAACGGCAAACAACTGTCGAGTCGCCGCAAACGAGGCCTCACACAAGCGCCGGCTCGCCTGCTCGGGTTCGAGAAGAAAAAACTGTGGTAAGAAGAGCCGAGCAACAGAACAATGCTTCAGGCACTCGAGCTATTCTATCAGCATCCGCGAAAAATGCTCCTAGCCATTTAGGCCAAATAGATGCAAGTTCGCGCTCGCTCGACACGCCCCATTTGAGAATCCCAAACAAACCGGCGCCGGACTCATCAATTGTTGCCTCATCATTATCCAACGAAGGATACTCGGCTCGAGAACAACGGCAAACGGCTGTCGAGTTGCCGCAAACGAGGCCTCACACTAGCGCCGGCTCGCCTGTTCGGGTTCGAGAAGAAAAAACTATGGTAAGAAGAGCCGAGCAACAGAACAATGCTTCAGGCACTCGAGCTATTCTATCAGCATCCGCGAAAAATGCTCCTAGCCATTTAGGCCAAATAGATGCAAGTTCGCGCTCGCTCGACACGCCCCATTTGAGAATCCCAAACAAACCGGCGCCGGACTCATCAATTGTTGCCTCATCATTATCCAACGAAGGATACTCGGCTCGAGAACAACGGCAAACGGCTGTCGAGTTGCCGCAAACGAGGCCTCACACAAGCGCCGGCTCGCCTGTTCGGGTTCGAGAAGGAAAAACTGTGGCAAGAAAAGCCGAACAGCAGAGCAATGCTTCAGGCACTCGAGCTATCCTATCAGCATCCGCGAAAAATGCTCCTAGCCATTTAGGCCAAATAGATGCAAGTTCGCGCTCGCTCGACACTGCTCAGTTGAGAATCCCAAACAAACCGGCGCCGGACTCATCAATTGTTGCCTCATCATTATCCAACGAAGGATACTCGGCTCGAGAACAACGGCAAACGGCTGTCGAGTTGCCGCAAACGAGGCCTCACACAAGCGCCGGCTCGCCTGTTCGGGTTCGAGAAGGAAAAACTGTGGCAAGAAAAGCCGAACAGCAGAGCAATGCTTCAGGCACTC
>Ga0247727_10015422_pt1 | contig 12536 bp, 12 predicted proteins | sample WisWelCaveWW1625_FD_202498 | JGI IMG/M metagenome (GOLD analysis project Ga0247727, IMG submission 202498) | Biofilm microbial communities from Wishing Well Cave, Virginia, United States - WW16-25 | ecosystem: Environmental > Aquatic > Deep subsurface > Groundwater > Cave microbial mat | place... | reverse complement strand
CGGCGTCCTCATGGTCCCGCTGGGAAGGCTCTTGTGGCCGGCGGGCACCTCGGTGGCCGCGGCCGCCGCCGTGGCCCTCGCGCTGCTGGCCGGTGTCTCCGAGCGCGCCCCGATCTGGTTCGTGCAGGGCTGGCCGCTGGCCGCCGCCGTCGTGGCGATCGGCCAGGCAGCGCTGGCCCCGCTGGTCGAGCGGCTCGACGAGCGGCGCGCCTTCTTCTGCGCGCCCCGGCATCTGGGGCGCGGCCTGACCTGGATCTCGATGCTGCTGGCCGCCGTGGCCGGCGCGCTGGCCACGTGGTGGGCCGCCGCCGCAGCGCTCCGCTTCGGGGCGCCGCTGGAGTTGTCGCTGGGCATCCCGCTCGCGCTCACCATCGCTCTCTGCGCCGGGGCGGCCTGGGTGCTCGTGCGCCGCGGCCTTCCGGCGCTGGCCACGCCCTTGCTCCTCGCCGGCACCGCGCTGGCGGCGGTGAGCGTGGCCTCACCCCTGCTCGCGCCCGTCTTCGGCCCGGCGGCGCCCGTCGCCGTCCTGCTCGCCGCCGCGGTCGGGGCCCGGGCGCTGGCGCGGTTCGACGAGGATCTCAAGCTGGGCTCGCTCGGCCTCTGGGCCGCGGCCCTGATCTCGACGCACGCGCGCCCCGAGGAGTGGACCACCGCGGCGGCGGTGGCGGTGGGCGCGCTGCTGCTCCGCGGCGTGGCCTTGCCGGCGCCGGCGGCCGACATCGGGCTGCCCACCTGGATCCTCCTCGGCGGCGCCGGGTTCGGCCTGGCCTTCGGCACCCTGCGCGTACCCGAACTGGCGGCGATGGGACTGGTGGCGGGCCTGGGCGTGGCCGCGCTGACCGCGGCCTGGGGACACGAGATCGCGGCGCGGCGCGGGCGCGTCCGCGAGGGCCGCGTGGCGACGGCGTTGGGCCTGGTGGCGCTGCTCCTCCTCTCCGCCAGCGCGGTCGATGCCCTGGCCCGCGGCGTCCCCCCGTGGCCTCAAGCGGCGGCGATGGCCCTGGGGGCCGCGCTGCTCGTCTCGCTGGTCCTGCTGCGCGCGGTCCAGGGCGAGCACGTGCCCGACTCCGAGCGCCCCGGCTACCTGGTGGCGGCGCTCCTGGCGCTGGGCGCCGCCTACGCCTACGGCCGCGGGGTGATGCGGCTGGGCGCCGGCGTGGACGATCTCGACCGCAACGTCATCCTCGGCGCGGCACTCTTGCTGGTGGGCGTCGAACGCGCCGTGGCGCGGGTGCGGACCGACCTGGCGCGGCCGCTCCTCTGGGCCTCGGCGGCGCTCCCGCTGGCGCTGGGCCTGGTCGCGCTCGGCCCCGGCATGGGCCGCGCCGCCGCCGGGGCCGCGCTGCTCTACGGGCTCCTCTCCTGGCTGCACCACAGCCGCGCCGCCGCCTACGCCGCCCTCGCGCTGGCCAACGTCTTCTTCTTCGCCACCTGGCGCGAGCGGGGGCTGATCGACGCGCAGCTCTACACCATCCCGCTGGGCGTCTCGCTGCTCCTGGCGGCGCAGCTCAGCCGGCGCGATCTGGGCCGGCCGCAGCTCACCTGGCTGCGCGGCCTGGGGTGCGCCGTGCTCTACGCGGGCACCGCGTGGCAGATGGCCTGGAGCGACGAGTGGCTGTTCCCCCTGTTGCTCGTGGGAATGTCGCTGGTCACGGTGGTCCTGGGCATCTTCATGCAGGTGCGCGCCTTCGTCTGGCTGGGCACCGCCACGCTGGTGGTGACGGTCCTGACCAACCTGGCCCGCTACAGCGCGCGCTCGACGCGGGTGATGGCCGTGAGCGCCACGCTCACCGGCCTTCTCATCATGGCGGTGATGGCGTGGCTGAGCGTGCGCCGCGAGCAGGCGCTGGCGCTGTACCGGCGCATCGTGCACGGAATGGACGACTGGGAGTAGCCATGGCGAGCTTCGTCGCGAGGCTGCAGAGCGCGCTGGAAGCGGTGCTGGCGCAAGCCGACGATCCGGAAGAGCGGATCCGCCGGCTAGTCATCGATCTGCGGCGCCGGCAGGCCGACGGCCGCCGCGCGCTGGGCATGGCCATCTCGCTGGAGAAGCGGCTGCTCGACGACGTGGTCGAGGCCGAGGACGAGGTGGCCGCGCTGGAGAAGGCGGCCCGCGAGGCGCTGGAGCGCGGAGCGCAGGCCGAGGCGGAGGGAGCGGCGCAGCGGCTCTTGGGTTCGCGCGCGCGGCTCAGCGAGAGGCAGCAGCGGCACAGAGAGCAGGCCGAGGTGGCGGGGAAGGTGCGCGCCGCGGTGCTGGAGGCGGCGCGGCGGACGGAGGAGGTGGCGCACGCCAAGAGCGTGCTGTTGGCGCGGGCGCGCTGCGCCGAGGCGATGCAGAGCATCGCCGAGAGCCTGCAGATCCTGGCGTCGCCGGAGGTGAGGGCGGTGCAGGAGAGGATGGCGGGGGCGGTGGAGAAGAAGGAGAGGCCGGGGTAGTCGCTAGAGTCCGATCTCGTCCGCTATGGGCAGGAGCGCGTCGATGAGGAACTGCACGTGCTCGAGCAGCGGCCGCCCCACCGCCTCGGCGCCGCCGTAGACGTAGCTGCGGTCCACCGAGCGGGCGAAGGCCTTGTCCTTCAGCTTCTTGAGCACCGACTCGGCCGGCAGGTCGCGCAGCTTCTTCGAGGGGCGCACCTTGGCGCAGGCGCCGATGAATCCCACCAGCTCGTCGCACGCATAGATGGCTTTCTTCAATGAAGTATCGCGCGATATCCCCATGTAATCGGCGTGCGATTGGATGGCCTGGACGATCTCCTCGGGCCATCCCCGCTCGCGCAGGACGCGGCCGCCGACGTGCAGGTGGGTCTCCTCGGTGGGATTCTGCTCGTAATCGAAATCGTGCAGCAGCCCCACGATTCCCCATGTCTCCATCTCGGCGGGATCGGTGACGCCATACCAGCGCGCATAGGCGCGCATCCCCTCCTCGACGGCGCGCGCATGCTTCCGCAGCGCGTCGGACTGCGTGAACTCGAAGAGCAGCGCCAGGGCGGCGGCGCGATCGTTCACCAGCGCGCCTCGTGGTCCTCGGTGACGCCGACCAGGTCCTTCACCTCGACGCCCTGGATGGTGCCGCTGAACGTCCCGATGGGCTGCACGTACCAGCTCTGCGCCACCACCAGGTCCTTGTCCTCGCGCCGCGCGCCCTCGGGGGCGAAGGTGAGATCGACCATGCCGTTGCGCGTGCGGATGCGCCACGGCTTGAGCGCGTCCTTCTCGTCGTATTCGAACGTGGCCTCGCCGGCGGGATGGACCTGGCCGTCGATCCACACCGCGTTCTCCACTGGGCCGTTGAAGCCCTCGACCAGGTTGAGGCCGATGCGCGCGCTCGAGGCCGAGGCCCAGCGCCAGCTCGTCTCGCGCGCCAACAGGCCGCTGGTGTGATCCATCGAGGCGCTGCAACCGTCGAGCGGGAACCGGCGCCCGGAGACCTGCGCCTCGCCGCGGACGGGCAGGCACACCGTCTTGTGCGTGGCGTTGGCGACGCCGCCCTCGATGGGGGCGACGGCGCAGAGCGTGGGGGCGGCGGCGGCGGCATCGAGCGATGCGTCGAGGACGAACCCCCCCGGCCCGGCGGCCTGGACGTGCCAGATGGGCGAGCCCCGGGGCCGCTCGATGCGGATGCGCGCGCCCAGGCCGCGGAAGACGGTGCGCGACCCTTCGCCCGCCTCGAACGCGACCCGATGGGTCAGCCCCTGCACGCCCATGAACGAGTGGTCGCAGAGGAGGCGCCGCTCGTTCCGATCGAAGACGTAGGCGAACGCGCTCGCGGCCCAGCCCACGTCGACCACCACGCAGGCCAGCGCCACCTCGGGACCGGCGATGGCCACGTAGTGCCAGCGCTTGGCGTGCAGCATGCGCCAGATACGGCCGCGCGCGTGGCGCCCTTGCAGCCCTTCCCAGCGCGAGGTCTTCATGTTCCCCAGCCAGGCGCCGAAGCGCGGCTCGCCCCGTGCGTCGACCGGGGACTCCGGAGCAGGCGGGAGCAGCGCGGTGGCTTTCTCGACGGGGACCGCCATCGGCAAGACCTAGGCACGTCCCCCGGAAACGGGCAAGGGCTGACCGGGAAGGAGATCGACGGTGGCGCGATCGAGCTTCTTGCCGCCGGTGGAGGCCAGGGCGCGATCGAGATCGGTCGTGTCCGGCCGCTCCGGGAGCAGCCCCACCGCGCCCGATTCGCCGACCAGGAGCCAGCGCCGGTCGCGGCCGCTGCGCAACCCGAAGAGCCGCGCCGCGGCCGGGAGCGCCTCGCGGCTGGCGACGATGAACTCGCCCCCCGGCACGATGACCACGTCGCCGGCGGCGAGGTTTGCGAAGTCGCGCTCGTCGATCTGCGGGGGCGCCTCGGGCAGCCGCGACAGCCGCCAGAACGAGACGCCGGCGATGGCCAGCGCGGCCAGGGCGAGCACGGCGACCACGGTCATGGGAGAAGTCTACACCATGGACCCGGGCGTCTGGCTCGTGCACAAGCGGGCCGGAGAGACCAGCTTCCAGCACGTGCTGGCGGCGCTGGGCCCGCGCGGCCGCGGCGTCTGCCACGCGGGCGCGCTCGATCCGTTCGCGCACGGCCTGCTCATCCTGCTCGCCGGCCAGGCCACGCGCCTCATCGAGCTGATGCACCCGATCCCCAAGGAGTACGCGGCCGAGATCGCCTGGGGTGCGGAGACGGACAACGGCGATCCGCTGGGCAAGGTGGTGGCGCAAGGCGATGCGTCGAGGCTGACGGCCGCCGCAATCGACGAAGCGTTGCCGGCGTTCCTCGGGTGGCGGGAGCAGATCCCGCCGGCGGCGTCGAACAAGAAGATCGGCGGCGAGCCGGCCTACAAGAAGTTCCATCGCGGCGAGATCGTCGAGCTGCCGCCCTCGCGCGTGTACCTGCACTCGGCGCGCTGGCTGGCCCACGATCTGCCGCGCTCGAGCCGGCTGGAGCTGGTCTGCCGCGGCGGCTACTACGTCCGCGCGCTGGCGCGCGACCTGGGGCGCATGCTGGGCGCGCGGGCGCATCTCGCGACGCTGCACCGGACCGCCATCGGCCCCTGGCGCGATCCGGAGCGGCCCGAGCACGTGACGGGGCGGGGCATCGTGCCGTGGTGCCGCGCGCGCGTGCTGGGCGAGGCCGAGAAGAACGCCGTCGCGCAGGGCAAACCGATCGAGCGCGGGACGATCGAGCCGCCGGACTGGCCGCTGCCGCCGGGTTGGCCCGACCCGCAGGCCCCGCTGCGAGCGCTGCACGGCGACAAGCTGGTGGCGCTCCTGCGCGAAGAGGCAGACGCGCTGCGCCCGTTCGCCAACCTCCGTGGCGGCCTGTAGTCGGCGCACCTTACTCTGCTAATGGTGCGTCATGCGCTTCGGGATCGACTTCGGGACCACGCACACCGTCGTCGCGCTCGTCGACCGGGGAAACTATCCCGTCGTCTCCTTCGATTGGGGCGACGTCACCCCCTCGCTCATCGCCGCCGGGCCGGGAGGCGAGCTGCGCTTCGGCCACGATGCCCGGCTGGTCGCGCACCAGACCGGCTGGGAGACGCTGCGGTCGTTCAAGCGGCTCTTGGAGGACGCCGGACCCCAGACCACCGTCGCGCTCGGGGGGCGCGCACACGGGCTGGCCGATCTGCTGGTCGCGTTCCTGCAGAAGCTGCGCCACGACCTGGCCGCGCGCTCGAACGCAGGCCTGCGCGCGGGCGAGCCGGCCCTGGCCGCGGTCAGCGTCCCAGCCAACGCCGGCACCGCCCAGCGCTTCCTCACGCTGGACGCGTTCCGCCGCGCCGGTTTCGAGGTGCTCTCGCTCCTCAACGAGCCTTCAGCGGCGGGATTCGAATATGCGCACCGCTTCCGCGCCACGCTCTCCTCCAAGCGCGAACACGTGCTGGTCTACGACCTGGGCGGCGGGACGTTCGACGCCTCGCTCATCCACATGGAGGGCCGCGCCAACGAGGTGGTGACCAGCTCCGGCGTGACCCGGCTCGGCGGCGACGACTTCGACGAGGCCATCCTGCGGCTGGTCCTGCGGCACGCGGGGATCGAGCCGGCGGCCGGCGAGCGCGCGTTGCTCCTCGACGAGTGCCGCCTGCAGAAGGAGTCGCTGAACCCCAACTCGAAGCGCTTCGTCATCGACGTGCGCGGCGAGCCCCTGGTGCTGCCGGTCGACGACGTGTACGCGGCCTGCGCGCCGCTGGTCGAGGAGACGCTCGCGGCGCTGCCGGCCGGAGTGCCCTGGGACGAGATCGCCGGCATCTACGTCGTCGGCGGCGCCTCCAGCTTCCCGCCCGTGTACCGGCAGATGCGCGAGCGCTTCGGCCAGCACCGCGTGCGCCGCTCGCCGCATCCCTTCGGCAGCACCGCCATCGGGCTGGCCATCTCGCTCGACGAAGCGGCGGGCTGGACGCTCTCGGAGCGGCTCTCGCGCAACGTCGGCGTCTTTCGCGAGGAGCGCGCCGGCGCCGGCACCAGCTTCGACGTCATCTTCCCCAAGGACGCGCCGCTGCCGGCGCTGGCGGTCCGGCGCTATCGCGCGGCGCACAACGTCGGGCACTTCCGCTTCGTCGAGTGCGCGCGCATCGAGGCGGGGCGGCCGGAGGGGAACGTGGCGCTCTGGGACGAGGTGCTCTTCCCCTTCGATCCGTCGCTGCGCGGCGCTTCCGATCTGCGCGGCGTCGAGGTGCAGCGGCTCGCGTCCGAGGGTCCGGAGGTCGAGGAGATCTACCGGTGCACCGCCGCCGGCGCGCTGGAGGTGGAGCTGCGCGTCCTCGACGACGGCTTCGCCAGCCAGCTGCGCATCGCGCGCAAAGGGGCGGCGGCGTGAGCGCGTTGAGCCGAGGCTGGCCCGCGTCACCGCCACGAACCTCGATGTCGAGTTCGCGCACGTCGTGAACACCGCCGGAGCCGTCAAGGTGCCGGCGTCGCCAGCTTGAAGTTGCTGTACTCGATACGGCTCACTTGCCCGGGGGCGCCCTTTGCACGAAGGGTGATGTGCCCTCGCTTCGGGTCCGCCTTGAGCGTGAAGGCCGCCACGAACTGCTCGTTGACCCAGGCCCTGATCTCGCGGCCTCGCTGGCGGATGCGAACGGCGTTTACGCCGTTGGTGATTGCATCGCTCCGATGCCATCCGCTGAAGCTCTGGTCGGTGCCCCAGAAGTAGTACGAGTGGCTCGCGGGAGCGACGCCAAAACAGCCGCCGAGGAAGCAGAGGTCCAGCGGCCTGTCGGCATCGGCGGAGAGCCGAGCCCCCTTGACGCTGAACTCAAGCGAGGGCGCAATCTCGTCGCGATGCTCGATGCCGACCTCCGAGTATTCCTTGGGAGCGGCGTTGGTCCCCAGCAGCAATGTGCCCTCGGAATTCTCGACCATTGTGCCGTACAGCAGTTGCCACGGCGATCGCGTCGGTCTCGGTGTCTCGGCGCTGGGCTGAGATGGTGCTGCTTGCTGCGCCGCCGGTCGCGACGCGCTGCCCCGGAACAGGCCGGCGCCCTTCTCTCGCAGCGCTGCCCTCAGCATCTTGACGGTCGACGCCTCGAGTTGCACCGAGCCGAGCTGCTTCCCAGAGGCCTGCTCGAAGAGACGGACGAAGAGGACGTATTCGTCTTCGACCTTGCTGACCGTGCCGGAGACGAACACCTCCGCCCTCATCTCGCGCGCCGCCTCCAGCGCGCAGTTGGCTTCGCAGGCCTTGGTCGGGTCGATGCCGTTGTCGGCGAGAAGCCGGAGCGTGTTGTCTCCGGTCAGCACCGTGTAGCCCTGGGGGGTGAGCGTATCGCCGGCGAGGTTGCGGATGGCCTCCTCCAGCGTCTCGCGCGCTGCGGCGTCCATGGCATTGGCCCGGACCGCGAGCGGAAGCACGGCGACGAGCTTCTGCGGCTGGGAAGCGCCGGCAATGAGGATCAGCGCGAGGATCATGGCTCCGCCTCGGGCTGCGCCCCCGGGCGGTCCTTGCGGCGCACCCCGAGAAGATAGGGCTGGATGAACTGATCCAGCTCGCCGTCGAGGACCGAGTCGGTCTGCGACGACTCCACCCCGGTGCGCACGTCCTTCACCATCCGATAGGGAGCCAATACATAGTTGCGGATCTGCGACCCGAACGAGATATCGGCCTTCGTCGCCTCGACCTTGTCCCGCTCCGCCTGCTGGTTGCGCAGCTCGCGCTCGTAGAGCCTCGACCGCAGCACCTTCCAGCCCATGTCGCGGTTCTTGTGCTGGCTGCGTTCGTTCTGCATCGACACCACGATCCCCGAGGGGATGTGCGTGAGCCGCACGGCGGAGTCGGTCTTGTTCACCTTCTGCCCGCCGGCGCCGCTGGCCCGGAAGACGTCGATGCGCACGTCGGCGGGATTGATCACCACCTCGATGTCCTCGTCGACCTCGGGATACACGAATACCGATGCAAATGAAGTATGCCGCCGCGCATTGGCGTCGAAGGGCGAGATGCGCACCAGCCGGTGCACGCCCGTCTCCGCCTTCAGCCATCCAAATGCGTATTCGCCGCGGGCGATGAAGGAGGCGTTCTTGACGCCCGCCTCCTCGCCGGGCTGGAAGTCGCCGGGCTCGACCTGCCAACCCTTGCGCTCGCAGTAGCGCGTGTACATCCGGTAGAGCATCGCCGCCCAGTCCTGGCTCTCGGTGCCGCCGGCGCCGGCGTTGATCTCGACGATGGCATTGAGGCGGTCCTGCGGACCGGAGAGCATGCGCGCCAGCTCCAGCCGGGCCACGCCCTCGGCCGACTCGCGCGCCGCCGTCTCGGCCTCCAGGCGCGTGGCCTCGTCGTTGGCCTCGTCGGCCAGCTCCCACAGGGCCACCGCGTCCTCGAGCCGCTTGACCTCGCGCTCGTACTGCGCCACGGCCAGCTCGAGCCCGCTCTTCTCCCTGGTGAGCTGCTGCGCCTTCTTCTGATCGTCCCAGAACCCGGGCTGGGCGCTCTCCTGATCGATCAGCGCGACGCGGGCCCGCTTCCGGTCGACGTCAAAGAGACCCCCGGAGCGCGTCGAGGCGCCGCTGCAGATCGCCCAGGTCGGCGCCCACGTCAGCCATGGCGCGCAAGCTAGCGCAGCGGGCGTCGCGGGGCTATAGGCCTGACATGACCGATTGGGCAAACCTGGCTCCGGTGGTCGGCATGCTGGTGGTGTTCGGGACGCCGGTGGCCATCGTCTTCATCCACCGCTACTTCAAGTTCCGCGACCGTGAGCTGGAGATGGAGAAGGAGCTGCACGGCCGGTTCACCGAGAAGCAGCGCAAGTCGCTCGAGGCGCGCGTCTCCTCTCTCGAGACCTCGGCGCAGGCGATTCTCCAGATCGTCGCGCACAGGCCGGCGCTCGAGGCGGCGAAGATGGCCGCGGTGGCGGAAGCGCCGCCCGTCAAGCAGGAGGCGCTGCCGTCGCCTTCGCCGGGGCGCGAGCGGACGTAAATGGATCTGGAAGCGCTGCGCCGCTGGGGCTTCGACGAGGAATGGCGGGCCGCCGCGGGCCATGCCCTCCCCGCCCGCGTCGCCGCCGAGCACAAGGGCGGGTACCTGATCGTCACCGCCCGCGGAGATCTGCCCGCGGTGGCCGCCGGGCGGCTGCGGCGGGCAGCCCAGGAGCCGGCCGTGGGCGACTGGGTGGCGTTCGAGGAGCCGGCGACCGCCGGCGGGCACGCGATGATCACCGGGGTGCTCCCGCGCCGCACCTTGCTGGCGCGCAGGTCGGCCGCGCGCGACGAGGAGCAGATCCTCGCCGCCAACGTCGACGCGGTGCTCTTGGTCTCGGCGCTGACCCGCGATCTCAACCTGCGCCGCCTGGAGCGCGGCCTGGCGCTCTCGCTGGAGAGCGGCGCGGCGCCGGCCATCGTCCTCACCAAGGCCGACCTCTGCGACGACGTCGACGCCGCCCGCGCCGGCGTCGCGCAGGTGGCGCGGGGCGTGCCGGTGCTGGTCGTGAGCGCCAAGACCGGGGAGGGCATGAGCGAGCTTTCGGCCTTGTTGCGCCCCGGCTCGACCCTGGTGCTGCTCGGCACGTCGGGCGTGGGCAAGTCGACGCTGGTGAACCTCTGGCTGGGCTCGGAGCAGCAGGCAGTGGCGGAGATCGCCGATTCCGGAAAGGGGCGCCACACCACGACGCACCGGGAGTTGCTCGCGCTCCCTGGCGGCGCGCTGGTCATCGACACGCCCGGCGTGCGCGAGTTGGGGCTCTGGGATTCGGCCGCGGGCGTCAGCGAGGCGTTCCCCGAGATCGAGGCGCTGGGCGCCGGTTGCCGCTTCAACGACTGCGCGCACGACGGCGAGCCGGGCTGCGCGGTGGCCGCCGCCGTCGACCAGGGCGCGCTGGCGCGGGAACGGCTCGACAGCTTCCTGCGGCTGCGGCGCGAGGTCGCCCACGCCACCCTGCAACGCGACGCGCGGGCGCGCTCCGAGGCCAGCCGGAAGGCGCGGCAGGTCGGGCGCCGCCTGAACGACTTCTACAAGAAGCGGGGACGGTAGCCCGGCCCGGCAGGCGCTCGCGGCTCGCGGCCTTTGCCCACGAAGCGCTGCGCCCCCGACCCGCGGGTGCGGATCGAGGGCGCGCGTGTCGAACGGTGGAGCGGAAACTACTCGGCAGGCTTCTCCGCCGGCTTCTCCTCGGCGGGTGCCGCTTCCTTGTGCTCCTCGGCGGGCTTCTCGGCCGGAGCGGCTTCCTTGTGCTCCGCGGCGGCTTCCTTGTGCTCCGCGGCCGCTTCCTTGTGCTCGCCTTCCTTGTGCTCGCCTTCCTTGTGCTCGCCTTCCTTGTGCTCGCCTTCCTTGTGCTCGGCGGCCTTGGCGTCCTTGTGCTCGCCCTCGGCCTTGGCAGCCTTCACCCACTTGCCGCCCTTGGCCTTGCACTCCTTCTTCGAGTGGGCGTCGGAAACTTCCGCGCCGTCCTTCATGCAGTGCCGCTTGGCGCCCTTGGCGGAGACCGGGAGGGCGAGCAGCGCGAGCGAGGCGACGACGAACATCAGCATCTTCAGCATTTGGTTTGTCCTTTGAGTTGTCTTGTCGTTCACATCGACCGTCGGGTCGGTCGGCGGCGCACACCTTGACCGAAAGTCCGCCTCAAGTCCAGTCCGGATCAGCGGGGACCCCGCCGTGGGCCTTGACTTCCGACCATGCCCTGGCGCCCTAGAAGCCGCCTCTCCTGGCGCGCCATCCGACCTGCGTCGGAAGGCGTCTCGTGGTCGTAGCCCAGGCAGTGCAGGACTCCGTGCGCGAGCAGCCGGCGCAGCTCGAGCGCCAGCGGCCAGCCTCCCGCGCGCGCCTGGCGCCGGGCCGCGTCCAGCGAGATGACGACGTCGCCGAGCGGGCCCTCGCGCCCGCCCTGGGGAAACGAGAGGACGTCGGTGGCCCGGTCCTTCGCCCGCCAGCGCCGGTTGAGCGAGCGGATGGCGGCCCCGGTGACGACCAGGATGGACAGCTCGCGCTCGCTGAGCCCGAGCCTTGCGAGCTGTTCTCGCTCGGCGCGCCGGAGCACCGCGGCCGCATAGGCGCCGCGCCGGTGGGCGACGGCTACCGCCAGGGCTTCGACGCCGGGCGGCGGCCCTTGGCCCTGGCGCTGGAGGGCGTGATGCTCTGCCACTCGCCCTTGCCCGCCCTGATGGTGATGATGGCCGCCATCCCGCGCGAGACGACGCCGCTGTTGAGCTGCCAGGGATCGGCGAAGGCGGGCCCGGGGTTGACGTACAGCGCCGGCGCCGCGCTGTTGGGCTTCACCTGCTTTTTCCCCGACAGGTCGGTGGCGCGGCCGCCCGATTCGAGGATGTGGCCGAAGACGCCGAAGGGGATCTTCGCCTGCGTCATCACGCTGGCCAGCTCGGGGTCGCCGACGTTGTGGCCGTCGCTGGTGGCGTCGAGCGCGAACTTGCCTTGCTGGCGGGGCGGGCCGTGCGAGACCATGACCACCGGCGCCGCGGCGCCCTTGGCCAGGCCGAGCACGGCCTGCACGTCGTCGGGCTTGTAGTGGCAGCCGGCCGACTCGTGGATGTAGCGCTTGTCGTAGTAGCCGGGGAGCGAGACCAGCACGAAGCCGTCGCCGTCGACCCTCCGCACCAGGTCGAGGTTGATGACGTTCTTGTGCTTGCGGAAGGCGGCGAGCAGCGCGCGGTTGAAGGAGCTCCGCGACTCGGAGTTGCCGATCACCACGTAGACCGGCACCTCCTGCGCCCCCAGGAAGGTGAACATCTCGGTCAGGGTGGTGTCCTGGTCGTCGACCCCGTAGGCGCTGTCGCCGCCGATGATGACGCCGGAGACGCCGGCCCGCTTGAAGGCGGCGATGAAGGTCTTGAGGTTCTCCTGCGTCTCCGGGGAAAAGTCCTTGACCGCGGCCAGGAGCCCCAGCTTCGCCTCTCCCTTGGCGGCCGCAGCGCTTTCGCCCTCGCGCTTCACCTCGGCGCGGGCGCCGCGCACCACGAAGCGGTGGCCGGCGGCCGACCACGAGTCGGGCTCGGCGAAGGCGTGATCGGCCTTGCCGACGCAGACCGTCTCGCTCTGTTCTTGATAGTTCTCGAAGGGGGAAGCGGCGGCGAGGACGAGGGCGACGGAGAGCATGTGGGTACCCCAGGGGAAG
>Ga0247727_10015420_pt1 | contig 12537 bp, 7 predicted proteins | sample WisWelCaveWW1625_FD_202498 | JGI IMG/M metagenome (GOLD analysis project Ga0247727, IMG submission 202498) | Biofilm microbial communities from Wishing Well Cave, Virginia, United States - WW16-25 | ecosystem: Environmental > Aquatic > Deep subsurface > Groundwater > Cave microbial mat | place... | reverse complement strand
AACACGCGATTCGCCAACAACGAGATCACGACCTCGGGCGCGACCGAATCGGTGAGCGTCGTCGTCTCGGCGACGCGTGAGTCGCGCACCGGGCGCATGTCGCTCAACGAGGTATCGGACGCCGCGCTCGAACGGGCGATGCGCCGCGCCGAGGAGCTGGCGGGGCTGCTCCCGGCCGACCCCGAGTACGTCGGACCCCTCCCGCCGCAGGCGTACCCCGCGATCCCGGCCTGGGACGAGGCGACCGCGCGCACGGACGCGGCGGCGCGCGTGCCCGGCGTCCGGGCGGTGGTCGAGCCCGCGGCGCGCGAGGGCCTGAGCAGCTCGGGCTTCTTCACGAACGAGGGAACGGTGCGCTGCGTGGCCAACAAGGCCGGCAACTTCGGCTGGCATCGCGCGACCGCGGCGTCGTTCAGCGCGACGGTCCGGACCGCCGACGGCACGGGCTCGGGCTGGGCCGAGGATTCCTCGCACCGGGTGGCCGAGGTCGACGCGCAGGCGCTCGCCGCACGGGCGCTACAGAAGGCCCGCGACTCTGCGACCCCGAAGCCGCTCGAGCCCGGAGACTACACGGTGATCCTCGAGCCCGCGGCGGTCGCCGGGCTCCTGGGGTTCGGTTTGACCTTCGCCCTGTCCGCACGCGCAGCCGAGGAGGGTCGCTCGTTTTTCTCGAAGAAGGGCGGGGGCACGCTCGTGGGACAGAAGCTGTTCCACGAGTCGGTCACCGTGCGCTCGGACCCGCACGACGCGCGCCGTCCCGGCTCGCCGTGGGGTGGCGGGTTCGGCGGCGGAGAGCCTCTCGCTTCGGCGCCGATGACGTGGATCGACAAGGGCGTGTTGGCCCAGCTGTTCTACGACCGGTACTGGGCGAAGAAGAGCGATCGCGCGCCGAGCCCGTTCCCATCGAACCTGGTGCTCGAGGGCGGAACCGAGACGATCGAGTCGCTCGTGGCCTCGACCGAGCGCGGTCTCCTCGTGACGAACTTCTGGTACATCCGAACGGTGAACCCGCAGACGCTGCAGCTCACCGGGCTGACGCGCGACGGTGTGTGGCTCGTCGAGGACGGGAAGATCAGCCATCCGGTCGTGAACTTCCGGTTCAACGAGAGCCCGGCCGTCGTTCTGCAGAACGTCGTCGGAATGACCCCCGCCGCGCGCCAGGGTGGCTCCGTCCTGCCGGCGATCAAAGCCACGAACTTCACGTTCTCGAGCCTCAGCGACGCCGTGTAGAGGGGCGGGGTCAGGTCTCGAATCTTGGTGTCGATACCAAGATTCGAGACCTGACCCCATCCATGTACGAGTTGTTCGATCACACTGCGGATATCGGGCTGCGGGTCCGTTCGGCCGATCGAGAGGACTTGTTCCGCGAGGCTGCCACGGGGCTGTTCTCGCTGATCGCCGAGCCGGTCCGTGGCGGACCGTCGTCGTGCCCCGTCGAGATCGAGGTGCGCGGGGAGCGCCTCGATCTGCTGCTGTTCGACTGGCTGAGCGAGTGGCTCTACCTCTCCGACCGCGACCGGACGATCCTCTGCGACTTCGAGGTCGAATGGGTCGAGGGCGGTCTGAGAGGCCGCGCCACCGCGGTGCCCATGGAGGAGGCGGGAGCCCTGCTGCGCGAGGTCAAGGCGATCACCTACCATGGGCTGCGGGTCGAGCATGCCGGCACGGAGTGGATCGCCGAGGTGATCGTCGACGTGTAGCGGTGCGGGAGCGATCGTGGGCAAGCAGGCCTATTCGGGTCCACTCGAGCGCGTGGGGGAGTTCGTGTGGCGCATCCCGCGCAGCTACAAGTCCGGCATGCGCGTCGACGGCCTGATCTACGCGAGCGAGAAGCTGATCGAGCAGATCCGCCACGACCAGGCGCCCGAACAGGTGGCGAACGTCGCCTTCCTGCCCGGGATCCAGCATGCGAGCCTGGCGATGCCCGACATCCATTGGGGCTACGGGTTCACGATCGGCGGGGTTTGCGCGACGGATCCCGAGGAAGGTGGGGTGATCTCGCCCGGTGGCGTGGGGTACGACATCAACTGCGGCGTGCGGCTCGTGCGCACGAGGCTCTCGCGCAGCGAGGTCGAGCCTGTGCTCGAACGGCTCGTCGACGCGTTGTATCGCCGTGTGCCGGCGGGGGTCGGCCGTGGCGGCGCGTTCCGATTCGATGCCAAGGAACTGTGCCGCCTCATGGCCGAGGGCACGCGCTTTCTCGTCGGCCGGGGTCTCGCGAGCGAAGCGGACATCGCGCACACGGAGGCGCATGGCTGTCTTTCCGGGGCGGACCCCGACCTGGTCAGCGCCCGAGCCGTAGAGCGCGGCGCCGCGCAGTGCGGGACGCTCGGCTCGGGCAACCACTTTCTCGAGGTCCAGGTGGTCGACGAGGTGTGTGACGAGCCCGCCGCACGCACGCTCGGCCTCGCCCCCGACCAGGTGTGCGTGATGATCCACTCGGGCTCGCGGGGACTCGGCTATCAGGTGTGCGACGACGCGCTGCGCGACCTGCGCGGCGTGCCGGTGAAGTACGGGATCCAGCTCCCGGACGCGCAGCTCGCGTGCGCGCCGGTCGAGAGCCCCGAGGGGCGGCGCTACCTCGGGGCGATGTGCGCCGCGGGGAACTTTGCCTGGTGCAATCGCCAGCTGCTGATGGCCCAGACCCGCGACGTGTTCGCCGAGGTCTTCGGACGGTCGTGGTCCGAGCTCGGCATGTCGCTCGTCTACGACGTCGCCCACAACATCGCCAAGCACGAGCTACACCGAATCGGAGGCCGCGAGCGTCGCGTGTGGGTCCATCGCAAGGGCGCGACGCGTGCCTTCCCTCCGGGCCACCCCGAGATCCCGGCCGATTACCGTGCGATCGGTCAGCCCGTGTTGATCCCGGGCGACATGGGGCGTGCCAGCTGGGTCCTCGTGGGCCAGCCCGGAAGCATGGAGCAAACGTTCGGCACGACCTGCCACGGCGCGGGCCGGGCGATGAGCCGGACCGCGGCTCTGCGCGCCTCACACGGGCGCCGCATCGATCAAGAGCTGCGCGAGCGCGGCGTCGTGGCCCGCGCGCAGAGCTGGCGCGGGCTCGCCGAGGAGCAGCCCGCGGCGTACAAGAACGTCGACGATGTGGTCGAGGTCGTGCACCGCGCGGGACTGTCGCGCAAGGTCGCGCGGATGCGCCCGATCGGCGTGATCAAGGGCTGACCGAGGCGCACTACGCCCGGCTCGACTCCCAGTGTCGAAGCACCTCGGCGACCGACGCGGGTGGGACCGGCCGCAGTCCGAGCTCCTCGCGTGTCCGGGCGCGCCAGCGGGCGCGCTCGCGATAGTCGATCAGCCTCGATAGATCCCGGACGGGATTGTCGTTCGGGACCAGGCGATGGGTCGCCGCCAGGCCCTTGCGGCGCACTTCGGCGTCCAATCGATCCTCGTCCAACAACTCATCGAGGAAGGACGCGGGCAACGCGGCTTCGTGCACGCTCACGAGGAAGTAGTCCAACAGAGACTGCCGCTGGTCTACGCTCAGGCGGTACTCGTTCGCGAGGATCGCCAGGTTCTGCGCGACATAGAGATCAGCGACGTCGAAGCTGTACTGCAGCACGTGGCGGAGCCGGTCGACGAGGTGGGCCGGCAGATTGCCCGAGCGCTGCGGATAAAAGGGGTCGCTGCGGCTGAGGGCAATCTCCACCGACAACCGCGCGAGAAGGGTGTGCACGATGGGGCCCTTGCTGGTGTGGTCCCAGAAGACGCGAGCGCCGCTCTGCAGCCAGGGGCCGGTCATGAGCGAAGGGTCGCGGAGGCCCTCCTCCTGGGTCGAGCCGAAGTCCGCGAGTTTCATGATGATCCCTTCGAGTGTGAAGGGCGTCTCGGGGTCGGTCGCACGCGAGTGCAACTCGGCCAGCTGGCCAAGGTTGTAGACCTTTTCCATCGGAACGAGGCTCGGATGGGCGGCGGTGCCGCCGGCCTTGAGCGGTCCGTCCTCCTTGGATTGGGGGTCCGTGAGCTCCGCGACCAGCGCGGCCAGCGGCGCGCCGAAGCGCAGCGCGAACAGCTCGAGGTTCTGGTCGTAACCCGCGACCGCAACGCCCCCGTCCTCGACGACGTCGTGGCAATCGGAGCCGGCGATCAAGGGGATCGAGAGGTGCTGGTCGAGGAGGCGCTCGACGCGCGCGGAGACGAGAAAGGAGTGACCGGCCCCGGTGCCGCCGCTCTTGCGACGGACGTTGTGCAGGTAGCGCGTGACCTCGAGGCTGGTGCGGTAGAGAGTCCCGAGCGCGAATGGACCGGAGACCTCCACGGTCTTCCCGGCGTCATTCCGGAGCGTGCGGCGCACGATCGGACTGTAGCGCTCCCACAGCGGCAGTGCGGCGTGAAAGTTCCGAATCGCGGAGCCGTACTTGCCGACCAGCTCGCCGGCCGCGGTGCCGTGATGGAGGACATGCTCGATCCCGCGCAGCAGGACATCCCGGGCGGGCTCGACGATGGTCTCGGCGTCTACCCCCGGAAGCGCGATCGCCGTCCGCGCGGCCTCGTAGTCGCGCTCCAGATAGGGGCGCTCGGGGAAGGCGGCGTCCGGCTCGCCGGGGTCGAACCCGGCGGACCGCAGCTCGGCCCGCTTGGCTTCGTCTAGGATCGAGAAGATCGCGTCTCCGGCGGTCCGCGCGGTCAGACGCAAACGCGCGACCAGGATCGCCGCGATGGCGTTCGCGTACTCCCGCGGAAAAAACGGCATGACTTGATCCCGCTCGAGCGTCTTGGCGAAGATCGCCAACTGCTCGCGCAACGCCCGGACTCGTTCCAGAACGCCTTCGCCGAACTCCTCCTTCAAGAAGGTCTCGTCGACGACCCTCTGGCGCTCCGGCAGGAAAGCCGAATGCGTGTCGGTCAGCCCGAAGGTCCGATGGATCATCGCGGCAACGACCAGGTCGTGGTCGATCTCGCGGAAGCTCACACCAAGGGCGGGGTCCGGCGTACCGTCCCCGATGAGTCGCGCGCCGAAGAGGATCACGCCGGCCAGGACGTGCGCGTCCAATTCGGGTTCGAGTTTCGGAAGCCAGTTGGTGTTGATTCGGTTCTGCGGCGTCCCCGAACGCGAACCAAGCCGCTTTTGCAGCAGCAGCGGCACCCGATCCCACGGAATCTTCCGCTCGACCTCGCTCAGGATCCAGGCGGGCGAGACCCGGCCGACGATGGCGCGGTGGTTGTCGATGGTGCAGGCGAGAAGGCGACGCGCCCTGATGAGATTCTGCACGGCGACCGTGTCCCGGCCCTCGCGGAGGATCTCGGGAGAGCCGGGTGACACGTCAGACATCGGAACAGGTTTCGTTCATCCGCGATGCCCCTCTCGAGATCGCGGCAAGCGCCACAAGGGGCTGGACGTCGGGCCCGAGTAGGGCCCAGTACGCCCCAGGTTCGCCGAAGGGCATTCCCACACTCCCGGCATTCACCACACGAACGTGACCGACCGTCCGGTCGAACTGCATGTGGGTATGACCACAGATGGCGAGTGGGGCGTTCAGCCCCTCGAAGGCTGCCAACAGGCGCGCTTCCGGCGTCAAGCGCGTGAAGACCTCCGTGTCGCTCCGTGGTGTCGCATGGCAAAACAGAACCTCGCCCAGCCCGTGAATCTCGACGCGCACCGCCTTGGGCCAACTGGCGATCACCCGCTGGTGCTCTGGATCCAGCTGCTGCGCCGCCCAGCGCATCGTCTCTCGATACGGTTCGGGAATGCTGTCGGACTCTTCGCCGTCCCTGAACGCGAGCACCTCTCGGTCACCATTGCCTTGGATGAACCGCGCCGGCGTGTCGAGTTCCAGCAAGCACGCGAGCGCGTCACCTGACAGCGGGCCCGGAAACACGTCGCCGCCGACCACCACCAGATCGACGGCTGCGAGACGAACGGCCTCGAGCACCGCCTCGAGGGCCGGGAGGTTGCCGTGAATATCGTAGAGTGCAGCGACCCGCATCAGGCCTTCTTCTTCTCGAGGCGAGCACATCCTAACCGACATCGGCCTCGATCTCGAACACGGCCGGCCGCCCGAATCCTCGGGCCCGCATCGAGCATGTGCTGAACTGGTGCTCGTTCCCGGTGTCGGACCCGACGGCACCAACCCGCGCCCTGTGGGGGGCCGCAACGGCGAGGACGCTGTGATAGCGCACGAGATTCACCCGGGAGAGTGCGGCGTCCTGTTCCTCGCCTTGCTACGCCACGAACGTCCCCGCGGCCCTCTACACAGGTTGCGGATGCGGAACGCGGTCACTCCGTTCGGGCGTGAGTCGGCTGCGACGATTGGACCATCTTCGAGCGGTCCCCCATCCTCGATCGTCCTCGGTGATCGCGGCTTGCCATCTCACTCGGTTGCCCCGCGTCACATCGGACGGTACGATTCATTCCAGCCGGGAGGACCGGGATGCGCTCAAGTCTCAAGCCCAAGCTCGACTACTCGGACTACATGGTCACGCCGGACGACGGGAACCGGTACGAGATCCTTCAAGGGGAGCTCTACGTGAGTCCCCCGCCGACACCGGTGCACCAGCGTGTCTCGAAACGCCTTGCAGCGCCAGCTCGAGGAGTACTTCGAAGCGCGTTCGCTCGGCGTAGGTCTTCAACGCGCCCATCGGCCTGATCCTCACCTCGAACGACATCGTCGAGCCGGACCTGCTCGTTGTCACGGACGCAGGTCAGATCACGGAGCGTGGCATCGAAGGCGCGCCGCTCCTCGTCGTCGAGGTGCTCTCGCCCTCGACGCGCGGGCGGGACCTCGGCGTCAAGGCGCGCCGTTACGCCGAGCTGGGTATCCCGCACTACTGGCTGGTCGACCCCGCGGCACGTCGCATCGAGTGCCAAGCGCTCGACTCCGGCGCCTACCGCCCCGTCGTCACCGCAGAGGGCGACGACCGACTGAGCCATCCGGCGTGGCTCGAGCTCACGATCGAACTCACGGCGCTGTGGCGCTGAGAGGCCGCGGCGCCTTTCACGGCAGCCCGGCGAGGAAGCTCCAGGCCGCCAGGAAACGCACGACGACCTGAAAGACCCACGGGATGCGCAAACGGTCCCGGAATTGCAGCAGGGATCGTTCTGCCGTACCGCGCTCGGCCTGTTCGTCGTGCACCCGTGCTCATCGCCGCCCTCGTGGCGCAGGTGGGATCGGGATCCTGTTCTTCACCTCCGACTTGGGCTTCCTCTTGTAACCACATCGGGGCCTGCCGCTGCTGCGCCCCGCCGTTCGATCCTGAGCCCTCGCATCCGCTACACTGCCCACCCCGGAAGACCCCAATCGATGTCGCAGACGCCCCCCACGACCTTCGAGCAGTTCTCTCTGGCCGCCCCGGTTCTCCAGGCACTCCGCGAGATCGGCTACGAGGCCCCCTCGCCGATCCAGACCGAGGCGGTCCCGCCGCTCCTGGCGGGGCGCGACCTGATCGGCCAGGCGCAGACCGGCACGGGAAAGACAGCGGCGTTCGCGCTCCCGCTCCTGAGCCGGCTCGATCTCTCGCTGCGTCAACCGCAAGTGCTCGTGCTCACCCCGACGAGGGAGCTGGCGATCCAGGTCGCCGAGGCGATGCAGACGTACGCGCGCCACCTCGAGGGCTTCCACGTCGTGCCGATCTATGGCGGGCAGAGCATGGAGGCGCAGCTGCGACAGTTCGCCCGCGGGGTCCACGCCGTCGTCGGCACACCGGGGCGGATCCAGGATCACCTGCGCCGAAAGAGCTTGAAGCTCGATCGTCTGGCCGCCGTCGTCCTCGACGAGGCGGACGAGATGCTGCGCATGGGGTTCATCGACGATGTGAAGAGAATCCTCGACCACGCGCCGAAGACGAGGCAGATCGCGTTGTTCTCCGCGACCATGCCCCAGGCGATCCGCAAGGTCGTGAGCGAGTACCTGCGGGACCCGGTCGTCGTCAAGATCAAGTCGCAGACGGCCACCGTGGCGACCGTGACCCAGAGGTACTGGGAGGTCGCCGGCGTCCACAAGCTCACCGCCTTGACGCGCATCCTCGAGGTCGAGGAGTTCGACGCCATGCTCGTCTTCGTGCGCACGAAGAACGCCACGGCCGAGCTTTCGGAGAAGCTCGAGGCGCGGGGCTTCGCGAGCGCCCCGTTGAGCGGCGACCTGAGCCAGACCCTGCGCGAGCGGACCGTGGAGCGTCTCAAGAGCGGCGCTCTGGACATCGTGGTGGCGACCGACGTGGCGGCGCGCGGCCTGCACGTGGAACGCATCAGCCACGTCGTGAACTACGACGTTCCGTACGACCCGGAGGCGTACGTGCACCGCGTCGGGCGCACCGCGCGGGCCGGGCGCGCGGGGCAGGCGATCCTGTTCGTCGCGCCCCGCGAGCGGTCCATGTTGCGCGCCATCGAGAGAGCGACGGGCCAACCGATCGCTCCGATGCGACTGCCGACCCGCGAAGACATCGTCAACACGCGCATCGCCCGGTTCAAGCATTCGATCTCGGAAGCGATCGACTCCCAGGACCTGGCACCGTTCGAAGCCGTGGTCGCGGAGTACCAGGAGGAGCACGACGCCGATCCGCCCAGGGTCGCCGCCGCGCTCGCGTATCTCGCGCAGAAGGAACGGCCGCTACGCCCCGCACGGGCGGAGGAGCCCACGCCACAGGAGCCGGCGCGAGCCAAGCAACCGCCCGGTGCAGCCATGCGGCGATACCGCATCGAGGTGGGCCGCGAGCACAGGGTCCAACCCAAGAACATCGTCGGCGCGATCGCGAACGAGGCCGGACTCGACAGCCGCTCCATCGGTGCGATCGAGATCCACGGAGCCTACAGCACGGTGGAGCTGCCGGACGGGATGCCGAAACAGGTTCTGGCACACCTCAAGAAGGTGCGGGTCGGTGGGCGGCCGCTCCGGATCGCGCCCCTGCACTGACGAGGACGCCGCGCGCTCACGAGCCCGATGAGGCGCACGGGCTCAGGGGTGTGCGCCGCGCGTGGGCGCGCGCCACGACGCGCAACCCGGTGAGCTCGACCTCGGGCGCGAGATAGTGATCGAGCACACGCTCGTCGCGGCACAGGTCGGTGCTCAGGTACTTCTTGTTCGAGTCGGCGAAGACCGTCGCTACGACCGCCTGAGGGCCCTGCGACTCGGCGACCATGAGCGCGCCGAGGAAGTTGGCCCCTGAGCTGATCCCGACCGCGAGTCCCACCTCGCGCGCCAGCCTCGGCGCCATGAGGATGGCGTCCCCGTCCCAGACGTCCACGATCGCATCGAGCGTCGAAAGATCGACGAGCGTGGGTATGAAGTCGTCGCTGCCGCTCGGCGGTCGGCTGCCGCGCGACCGTCAGCGCATCGTCGCCATTCGAGGGGCGTATCCGGCGTTCCACGAGCAACCGACGGTTGCCTGCAGGATGTGGGACTCGGCCTCGCTCGGCGGCCGGTAGATCTCGCCCTCGTAGCGCTCGGCGGCATTGTGGCACGGGCATTCCGACGCGAACGCCGGCGCCGCCGCTCGCGCAACGCCTGAGCGCTGCACGAGGAGCAGCCGGCAGCTTATAAAGATGTCGGCCAGGTCATGGACGTCGCCCGCCGCGTCGGGGCTGAACCCGGGTCCTCTTGGACGCTGGAACCGCCCCTATCCCCTGCCGCCGAGGTTGTTGCCGCGGGTCGCTGCCCGTATATGGGTAACGGCGCCCGCCCGGCCGTCCGCGATGGGGCTGCAGCGGATCGCCACCGAGCCTCGTCCAAGCCGGGGGGGAGGTTCACACCGGTCCGTGCTGGGGCGGGGCGTGACGCGGGTGTTTCGCCGAGCAGTCGAGTTCGCGACGATCGTCCTGACGGGGATGCTGGCGATCGGTCCGGCCGTGCTCGCCCAGCAAACCGTCTACGTCGACGACGATTCCTGCCCCACGGGCAACGGCACCCAAGCCGATCCCTACTGCCGCATCCAGGACGCGATCTGCGCGATCAAGGACACGGGCGGCGGTACGGTGCGGGTGAGCCCCGGGTCCTATTCCGAGTCGCTGCGGATGTTCCCCGGGGTCAGCGTCACTTCAACGGACGGTCCGGCGGTGACGACGATCGATGCCACGGGACAACCGTGCACGACCTCCGCCTGCGTCGCGAGCACGACCAACCTGACGTGTTCGGCTGTCGTGTACGGAACCGGATCGACCAACGCCGACCGTCTCGAGGGATTCCGGATCACCGGCGGCGCGGGGCTCTATCGCGACTTCGGCTCCGGCAGCCCGCCGAGCGCCGTGGTCGGCGCGGGCGTGATGGTGTTCAACAGCGCGCCCACGATCACGAACAACGAGATCGTCGGGAACACGCTGGCCCACGGGAGCACGAAGCATTACTGGGGAGCGGGTATCTACATCTTCGGCTCCGACCCGATCGCGCCGATCGTGCCGGTGATCACGAACAACCTGATCGAGAGCAACGTCGCCAATCCTCCGCCCGGGCAGAACCAGAACAACCAGAGCTTCGCCTTCGGCGGCGGTGTCTACACCGGCCTGTACGCGGCGTCTCGCCTCGAGGCCAACACGATCCGCCTCAACGTCGCCGGTGACAGCACTCGCGCCCGACAGGTCGGGCTCGGCGCGGGGATCGCGAGCTACGGGACCTCGTACGCGGGCGGCCCGGCGATCACGCGCAACCTGATCCAGGAGAACCGGGCCTCCGACTATGCCGGTGCGATCAACTTCGGCCACGTCGACACGGGGACGGCCTACATCCCGAGCCAAGGTCTGTTCGAGAACAACGTCGTCGACCGCAACACGAGCGACTACTCGGGCGGCGGGATCGTCTTGACCACGACCGTGGTGGAGTTCCGCAGCAACACGGTGGTCGGCAACACTGCGCCCTTCGCGGGCGGGTTCGCGATCGGCGGCACCGGCGCCGGGTCGCCGAACCAGGCGGTGCTGGTCAACACCATCGTCGCGTTCAACGTTGCAACCACCTACGGCAGCGGTGGCATCGCCGTCTACAACTCCGATCCGGAGATCCGTTTCAGCGACCTCTACGGCAACACGCCCAACAACGTCGGGCAACAGCGCACGGACGCGGACTACATCGGCCTGTTCGGGAACGTTTCGGTCGACCCGCAGTTCGTCACCCTGACGCTGCCGGGCCGGGACTTGCACCTACAACAGACGAGCCCCGTGATCGACATCGGGGACGATTCCGTCGCGCCGGCCGTCGACTTCGACGGGGAGCCGCGGGTCCAGGACGGCGATGCGCTCGGCGGGCCGCGCATCGACCTCGGGGCTTACGAGTATGCCCTGCCGTTCGTCGACACGGACGGCGACGGCGTGGCGGACTTGTTCGACAACTGTCCGACAGTGTCGAACGCGAGCCAGGCCAACGCGGACGGCGACGCTCTCGGGGATGCCTGCGACGCCTGTCCCAACGACCCCGGTAACGATGGCGACGCGGACGGGATCTGCGGGAACGTCGACAACTGCCCGTTTGTCGCGAACTCCGCTCAGAACGACGTGGACGGTGACGGCGTCGGCGACGTCTGCGATCTGTGTGCTTCCGTGCCCGACCCCGCGCAGGCCGATGCGGACACGGACGGCGTCGGCGACGCCTGCGACACGTGCACGGACACAGACGCGGACGGCTTCGGCGACCCGGGCTTCCCGGCCAACACGTGCCCCGTGGACAACTGCCCGACGGTGTCGAATCCGAGCCAGGCCAACGCGGACGGTGACGCGCTCGGCGACGCCTGCGATGCGTGTCCCGCCGATGCGCTGAACGACGTGGATGCCGACGGCGTGTGCGGGAACGTCGACAATTGCCCCACGGTTTCGAATCCGACCCAGGTGAACACAGACGGGGACGCGCTTGGGGACGCGTGCGACACTTGCACGGACACCGACGCGGACGGTTTTGGCAACCCGGGCTTCCCGGTCAACACGTGTCCTGTCGACAACTGCCCGACGGTGTCGAACGCGACCCAGGTCAACGCGGACGGCGACGCGCTCGGCGACGCGTGCGACACGTGTACCGACACAGACGCGGACGGCTTCGGCGACCCGGGCTTCCCGGCCAACACGTGTCCTGTCGACAACTGCCCGGTGGTCTCGAATCCGAGCCAGGCGAACGCGGACGGCGACGCGCTCGGCGACGCCTGCGACACGTGCACCGACACCGACGCGGATGGTTTCGGCAACCCGGGCTTCCCCGCCAATACGTGTCCCGTGGACAACTGTCCGGTGGTGTCGAATCCGAGCCAGGCCAATGCGGACGGTGACGCGCTCGGCGACGCCTGCGATTCGTGTCCCGCCGATGCGCTGAACGACGCGGATGCCGACGGCGTGTGCGGGAACGTCGACAACTGCCCGACCGTATCGAATCCGGGCCAGGCCAATGCGGACGGTGACGCGCTCGGCGACGCCTGCGATACGTGTCCGAACGACGCGGCGAACGACACGGATGCCGACGGCGTATGCGGGAACGTCGACAATTGCCCGACGGTGTCGAATTCGAGCCAGGCGAACGCGGACGGAGATGCGCTCGGCGACGCCTGCGATGCGTGTCCAGCCGACGCGGCGAACGACGTGGATGCCGACGGCGTGTGCGGGGACGTCGACAACTGCCA
>Ga0247727_10015419_pt1 | contig 12538 bp, 10 predicted proteins | sample WisWelCaveWW1625_FD_202498 | JGI IMG/M metagenome (GOLD analysis project Ga0247727, IMG submission 202498) | Biofilm microbial communities from Wishing Well Cave, Virginia, United States - WW16-25 | ecosystem: Environmental > Aquatic > Deep subsurface > Groundwater > Cave microbial mat | place... | reverse complement strand
CCCCTTCCCTCCTGTCGCATATACAACACGATACCGGCTCCTGAGTTTTCCACCATCGAGAGAGCAGAGAGCAGTTGCTCATGGCAATCACATCGCAGAGAGCCAAAGAGATCTCCCGTGAGACACTCGGAATGCACACGCACCAGTACGGGACGCTCCGGATGTATCTCACCCTTCACAAGGGCAATATGCTCCTTGTTGTCTGTTTCACTTCTGTAGAGATAGATTTCGAAATCGCCGTATCGTGTTGGCAGCATTGTGTTCACGACCCGATGGACGAGTTTTTCGCGCGTCATCCGGAATTCAATCAGATCCCGGACGGTGATGATACTGAGATGGAACTGACGGGAAATCTTCATCAGATCCAACACACGCGCCATCGATCCATCATCGTTCATGATCTCACACAACGCGCCTACAGGAGTAAGTCCGGCGAGCTTGCAGAGATCCACAACCGCTTCGGTGTGCCCCGCTCGGCGAAGCACTCCTCCATCAAGCGCACGGAGCGGAAAGATGTGCCCAGGTCGGGCCAGGTCGCTCGGCCTTGTTTTTTCGTCAACCAATGCCTTGATCGTGGCAGCCCTGTCATTTGCCGATACACCAGTCGTGGTTCCATGGACGTAGTCAACGGACACCGTGAACGAGGTTTCATGCAGAGATGTGTTCGTATCCACCATCGGGTCAAGTCCAAGATCATCAGCCCGCGAAGCCAGGATGGGGGAACAAATGATCCCACGCCCGTGCTTGGCAAAAAAATTGATCACCTCCGGCGTGACAAACTCGGCCGCGCAGATGAAATCACCCTCATTCTCTCTGTCATCATCATCAACCACGATGACGATCTTGCCATTTTTGATGTCACGGATGGCGTCATCAATTGTGTTAAAACGCTGTGCCATATCCTTATGCCCAGGCATCATTCCCCCATCAAAGCATCAATGCTTATTTCGTTTCCTTCGTCGCGGACTCCATCTCTCTGATTACTGAGGAGACTGCCGTCCGTTCAAATTTCATTTTCACGTTGTCGCCCACCTGGAGCAATACCGTCTTCTCATCCAGGCCGGCAATAACCCCGTGTAAACCGCCTGCGGTGATCACCTTGTCCCCCTTACGAACGGAATCCAGAAGTTTCTGTCGGTCTTTCTGCTTTTTCTGCTGCGGACGCAGGATCATCAAATAGAAAATGCCGATGATGAGCGCGAACATGATCAGTGTGCTCGTCAACCCGCCCCCTCCTCCTCCGTCCGGGGGTGGTGCCATCGCCGGTATGATATGCTGTATCAACGGTTCCTCCATGTAGGTTTTTTGTTCATGTTAATGCACAGTTTGAACTTCTGTCGACAGTTTTGAGAGAACGCCTTCCTTCCAATCTCTGAAAGACCCCTCAACGATCGCTTCCCTGGCAGCATGGCAAAGCCAACAATAGAACGTCAGATTGTGGATGGAAGCAAGCTGGAGCCCGAGAATCTCTTCCGACCGAAACAAGTGTCTGAGATACGCTCTCGAAAAATTCCTGCATGTGTAGCAGGCGCACCCGCCGTCAATCGGGGAAAAGTCCGTTGTGTATCCCGCTCCACGAATGTGAATCTTCCCCTCACGGGTGAAGAACGTCGCATTCCTCCCGTTCCGGGTTGGAAGAACGCAATCAAACATGTCCACGCCACGGTCAATTGCCTCGAGTATGTTCTCCGGCGTGCCAACTCCCATAAGATATCTCGGCTTGTCTTTGGGAAGAATGTCAGTGCACAGTTCCGTGATCCGGTACAGAACCTCAGCGGGCTCGCCGACGGAAAGCCCGCCGATTGCGTAGCCATCGAAGTCCATCGCCACCAGGGCATGTGCGGACCTCATCCGCAGCGACTCAAACGTGCTCCCCTGAACAATGGCAAACAATGCCTGATGCTTGTCATACGGACTCGACGTTGCCGAAAACCGCTCCCGGCACCGCATTGCCCATCGCAGTGTCATTTCACCAGACTGTTCCGCGTAGGTTTCCTCACAGGGAAACGCAGTGCATTCATCGAGCACCATCATAACGTCCGAGCCCAGGTTGCGCTGTAAATCCACAACTGATTCCGGTGTGAACAAATGCTTTGACCCATCCAGATGCGACCGGAAATGTACCCCTTCCTCCGTGATTCCCCTCAGATCGGACAGGCTGAACACCTGAAATCCTCCACTGTCGGTCAGAATCGGCTTTGTCCATCCGATGAATTGATGGAGGCCCCCAGCAGCCTTGATGACATCGACGCCAGGCCTCAGGTACAAATGATACGCATTGCCCAGCACAATCTGTACATGCATTTCATCAAGCTCCCGGTGTTCGACGGCTTTGACTGAACCCTGGGTACCAACGGGCATGAACACCGGAGTCTCAACCGGGCCGCGGGCGGTTTCCAGTTTTCCCGCTCTCGCCTTCCCATCCTTATGTGACAAAGAAAAAATCAACGAAGAAAAATTACCCATTTCTGTGAGGAAAATCAAACATTGGGTCCGGGCCTTGATATTTGTCGTTTCGCCCGCTGCTGCAACAGGAAAAAGCCACCATAGGCAAAAGCCCCCAGCCAATCGGCAACCAGATCGGGGAATTCAGCACTGCGGCCCGGAACGAAGATCTGATGGGCCTCATCGGAAATTCCGTAGATCATCGTAATACCGATGCTCAATACGAGTGCGTTGCGCGCTGAGAAGGTTCTCACGGACTGACGAAGAAATGCGCGATGAGCAAGAAAGCACAACACAAGAAACAACACGAAATGGATCAGCTTGTCGGCCCCGACAAACAAAACGTTCGGGAGACGATCAGCGGGAAATGAGGAGCCTGCAAAAATCAATGCGGACCACAGAACAGGGGGAAGATAGAGCGAAGCAACAGCGTTGCCGCGAAGAAAGCGGATCACTGCTGCTCAAGTCTCTTCATGACTTCAGGAATACAATCGAGAAGATCCATTGCCATCATGCCCCGCTGACCGAACTTCCGACCCGCAGTATCTCCCGCCATCCCATGAATGAAAACACCTGCGAAAGCAGCATCAGGAGAAGGTACGCCCTGAGCAATGAGACTCCCTATGACGCCGGCAAGAACGTCTCCGGTTCCTGCAGTGGCCATACCGGGATTCCCCGTGGAGTTCAAGTACACTTCTCCATGTGGATCGGCAACGACTGTTGGCGATCCCTTAAGAACTACAACACTGTTCAATGATCTCGCGCTGGAGCGGGCGACTTCCACTCTTCCCTCCTCAATCTCTGATACCCCATGTCCGGATATCTTTTCCAACTCCCCGGAATGAGGAGTGAGAATGGTCTGGGTCCTTCTCTTTTTAACAATGCCCCTTTTCAACATGACGGCATGCAGGGCGTCGGCATCCAACACCAGCGGTCTGGAGATGGAGGGAATCAAGTCGATCAGGAGTCTCATGGTCTCTTCGTTTCTGGACAGTCCGGGCCCCAGCACAACGGCATCAGCCCATCGGATCCGCTCCTCGATGGCATTTTTTGCTCCCAAGCCGACTGTGCCATCATCAGTTTCATCAAGGGGGAGCAGCATGACCTCTGTGACTTTTCTTGACATCATCAAGTAAATGCTGTTGGGAATTCCGAGTACCACAGCCCCTGCACCTGCCTTCATCGCTGCCTGCGCGCAGAGATAGGGTGCACCAACGAATCCTCTTGAGCCTGCCAGAGCAAAGACTTTGCCGACGCTGTACTTGTGGGCAGATGCCGGACGTCTCGGAAGAAGAGAAGTAATGTCGCGCGACCTTACCCTGAACACCTGATTCTGCACGGGTCTCATCACTCCCTTGGGGATGCCTATATCCGCCACGACTACTTCACCTGAATGATCCCGACCCGCACCAACATACTGGCCTATTTTTGCCATCCCCATCGTGACGGTCACGTGGGCCTTCGCGGCGACATTGCCAATCCTACCGGTATTGGCATCAACACCTGATGGGATATCCACCGATGCAACTATCGCTCCGCTGCTGTTCATCCATCGAATCGCTTTTTGAGCCAACCCTGTCACATTTCCCGAAAAACCAGTTCCAAATATTGCATCCACAACGATATCCGGCTTATTGATCCCGGAGAATGCTTGGGAGGATATCACTTCCTTGAATCGAACACCGGACCCTTTCAGCGATGCAAGTTTGAGGATGATGTCGAGGTTGACGCGGGCATCCCCTTTGACGGCGCTCTTCCTTCCAAGGAGAATGACGAGCGATAAAGCCCCGATCGACGCCAGATGCCGCGCAACAACATACCCGTCCCCTCCATTGCTTCCCTTTCCACAGAGAACAACGATCTGTTTCTCTTTCACCGGACCGACGTTTCGATCCAGAGCATCCACAAACGCCCGACCCGCATTCTCCATGAGTATCAATCCGGGCAATCGATAGCGGTTGATCGCTTCACGGTCACATCGCCGCATCTGTTCGGCTGTCGTCAGCATTTCCATTGTTTTCAGAACAATCCGGAGGTGATCACAAGAAGGGCGTCAGGATAGATGCCGATCGCAAGGAGCGCAGCGGCAGAGATCGCAAGGGCAACGAAGCCAAGAGGTGAACCATCCGGTTCGGGTGAAGGGGATTGAACCTTGAAGTACATCAGCACAACAAGCCGCAGATAGTAGTATGCAGAAACAACACTCATGAGAACACCGACAATGGCCAGCCATGTATATCCCGCCTGCACGGCCCCGGCAAACACGTAGTACTTGCCGAAGAACCCGGCAAAAGGAGGAACCCCTGCGAGGGAAACCATGAAAACCGCCATAAGGATTGCGAGGGCAGGCCGGCTTTTTGAAAGACCGGAGAAATCGTCGAATGAAGCTCCACCCCCCTCCCTCCTTTCCAGAATCGAAACGACACCGAAAGCGCCCACGTTCATCACAGCGTAGGCAGCAACGTAGAAAAGCACCCCGTTGCTGCCATATTCATTCGCTGCCACAAGCCCGGTCAGAATGTAGCCCGCATGCGCAATGCTGGAATACGCCAGCATACGCTTAACGCTGGACTGGGCGACGGCCATCAAGTTACCGAGAATCATGGATCCCGCGGATATTGCTGCGACCACTTCCCGCACATCAGGTAACTGCGGGAGAAGGCTTGGATCAAACACCAGCAGAAAAGCCGCAAAAGCCGCCGCTTTTCCGCCTGTCGCCATAAGCGCCGTCACCGTCGTAGGAGCCCCTTCATAGACATCCGGGACCCACATGTGAAATGGAACAGCTGCGACCTTGAAGCCAAAGCCCACGAGAAGCAACGCGGCACCGATCAGGAAAAGGGGTTCGCCGGATTGAGCAGTTGCCTTGCCGAGAATGCCATCGATGTTCGTGGTCCCCGTCGACCCATAGAGCAGCGCAATCCCATAAAGCAGGAACCCGGTTGCAAATGCCCCAAGAAGGAAATACTTCAAGGAGGCCTCATTGCTCGAAGTGTTTGTTCGCGCAAATCCGGCAAGAATATAGAAACAGATTGACATCAGCTCAAGGCCAAGAAAGAGCACTACCAGGTCGGCCCCAGCGGACATCAGCATCATCCCAACCACCGAAAGAAGGAAGAGTGCATAGTACTCACCATGACTGATCCCCATACGGCTTGTATAACTTTTCGAAAGAACGAGTGAGAGCAGAGTCGAAAGGCAACAGATTACCGCCCAGTAATCAGCGTAGCCGCCGGTCGACACCATCCCTCCGAACGCTGTTCCCGATGTGTGAATACCATTCGAGGCGATGAGTACCCCCGCAACAAGCGAGAGTACTGACAACCAGAAAGTCAGTGGTTCGGACTCTTTCCAGAGTGCTTCAATGAGAAGTACCACCAACGACGCCACGGAGACAACGGTAATGGCGCCCGTCGAAGAAAAATCCTGTAATGAGATTTCCAACATCAGATCCTCTCAGTGCAAGCGAAAGGGCCCTCGGAGCAATCTCCTGAGCGATAGATGATCGCCCCTACGATCGTCCTCTTCATCACCTGTCCAATTGCCATTCTTGGTCATTATCAGCCTGTTGAAGAATAACCCCCAGCTGCGCGTTCTTCACCACTTGAACTATCTGCCTGGATGCCAACGCCGTTTTTTCCAGAAAGGTTGACGGATGGCATCCGATCCACACAATCAGGAGAACGATAGGGGCCAGGACGAAAATCTCGCGGGGGGAAAGATCCTTCAGTACAGAGTTCTCCGGGTTTGTTGCTGTTCCAAAAAAGACCCTCTGATAGCTCCAGAGCATATACACCGCGGCGAGAATCACTCCAGATGCTCCCAGGACAGCATACGCAGGTGTTGCCAGATACTCTGAGCCAAACGCTCCCAGGAGAATCAGAAACTCCCCGACAAACCCGTTAAGACCCGGGAGTCCAATCGACGAAAGCATGACGATCATGAACAATGTTGCGAACACAGGCATGATCTTTGCCAATCCTCCAAAATCCGCGATCAATTTCGTGTGGCGCCGCTCGTAGATCATCCCGACAAGAAGAAAGAGCGCTCCGGTGGAGAGACCATGATTGATCATCTGAAGCATTGCCCCCTGCATTCCTTCTTCCGTCAGCGAAAAGATGCCGAGAACAACAAATCCAAGATGGCTTACCGATGAATAGGCGACCAGCTTCTTCAGGTCGGGCTGGACCATGGACACCAGCGCTCCGTAGATGATACCAATGACGGCAAGGGCCGCCAGATAGGGCAGATTGTTCATTGTTGCATGCGGGAACAACGGAAGGCAGAAGCGGACAAGCCCATAGGTACCCATCTTCAGCAGAACGCCCGCAAGAATAACGCTTCCCGCCGTTGGCGCCTGGACATGCGCGTCTGGCAACCACGTGTGCAGCGGGAAAAGAGGTATTTTGACGCAAAAGCTCAGGGCAAATGCGAGGAACATCCAGTTCTGGATTTGCAGCGGCATGCCCGGAGCAATCGCGTTGAGCCTGAGAAGGTTTGTTGTGAAATACCCTCCCGGTATTGTTGACGCGTAATACCCGAGCCAGATGATGGCCACCAGCATGAGAAGACTTCCGGCCATCGTGAAGAGGAAGAACTTCACCGCTGCATACACGCGGTCCTCTCCACCCCATATCCCGATGATGAAGTACATCGGAATAAGCATGAACTCCCAGAATACATAGAACAGGAGAAGATCGAGAGCCATGAACACGCCAAGCGTTCCAACCTCAAGGAGGAGCATTGAGATCACAAACCCTTTGACGCGGTGTTCAATGGAATTCCATGATGCGAGGAGCGCAAGCGGAGTGAGAAACGTCGTGAGGACAACAAGCAGCAGCGATATCCCGTCCACCCCAACATGATACGAGCTGTCGAGACTGGCAATCCATGGATGCAACTCCACGAACTGCATCGCCGGATTTTCTCCATCGAACGACAGAAAGAGCCAGACGGAAGCAGCGAATGCAAGCACGGAGAAAAAGAGTCCGGCGATCTTGACAATCGTTTTTGCTTCATCCCTGAGCAGGGAGATCGCCAGCACACCGGCAAGCGGGAGACCAAGGATCACACTGAGAACAAAACCTTGTGGCGCGGTTTCCATTGCTGATCAGGCCCCTATAATCCAGGCAAGGATAACAACGACTCCAACAACGAACAGGAGGGCGTAGTTCTGTACCACGCCGGTCTGGACCACTCTGAGCCCCCTGCTCACCATAGCAACGAGGCGGGCTAATCCGTTGACGCACCCATCGATCACACCGACATCGATACCTTTCCAGAGTAGCGTCTCAGAACCCTTCGACAGAGGGGAAACCACAGTCGCATCATACAGCTCATCGACATGCCATTTGTTCAGAAGCCATCGATAGAGTCCTGAAAACCGGGTTGCAAGAAGCTGCGGAACATCGGACTCCTTTGAATACCATCTCCACGCAAAGAACATCCCGGCAAGAGCAACTCCCACCGAAAGCATCATCAGTACATATTCCGCCGACTCGCCGCCAGTGTGTGTCGTCGAAAGAATCTCGTTCGCCCGCTCAAACATCGGGTCGAGCCAATGCTCAAGCGCATTGCTCCCTCCGAGGCTTTCCGGAATCCCCATGAATCCGCCGATCGCCGAGAGGAACGCCAGTACAAGAAGTGGGACGGTCATCGTCAGCGGCGCTTCGTGTGGATGGCTGCCTTGACCCCAACGCTCTTTCCCTTCAAAGGTCAGGGAATAGAGCCGAATCATGTAGAATGCGGTCAGTCCCGCCCCGAGGAATCCGGCGATCCAGAGCGGCCAATAACCGGCAGAGAAGGCCTTCCAAAGAATCTCATCCTTGCTGAAGAATCCGGATAACGGTGGAATACCAGCAATGGCAATCGCGCCGACAAGAAAGGTTCTTGCCGTAACCGGCAAGTGACTTTTCAATCCGCCCATTTTTTGAATGTCTTGTTCTTCATGGAGAGCATGAATCACGGCCCCGGACCCAAGGAACAACAGCGCTTTGAAAAAGGCGTGGGTAAGGAGATGAAACAACCCTGCGCCGAACGCACCAACACCAAGACCAAGAAACATGTAGCCCAGCTGGCTTACCGTGGAATATGCGAGCACTTTCTTGATGTCGTTCTGTACCAGTCCGATCGTCGCAGCCATCAGGGCCGTTGCCGCGCCCACGATGGCGACGATCAACAGAGTGACCGGAGCAAGAGCAAACAGAACCGAACAGCGAGCCACCATGTACACACCGGCCGTTACCATCGTGGCAGCGTGAATAAGAGCGCTGACCGGCGTTGGGCCGGCCATTGCGTCGGGAAGCCAAACGAACAGCGGGATTTGAGCAGACTTTCCCGTCGCGCCAAGAAATAATGCAAGCGTCATCCAGGTGATCACCGGAACGCCGACCGGAAACGCCGCCGCTTCGGGAAACACCGATCGAAAGTCGAGAGAACCGAACGTTTGGAAGACAAGGAACATTCCGATCAGAAATCCGAAATCCCCGATCCTGTTGAAGATGAACGCCTTCTTCGCCGCATCGCCCGTCGTTCCCTTCTCAAACTTCCGATCATACCAAAAGCCGATCAACAGATACGAGCAAAGACCCACCCCTTCCCATCCAAGGAACAGCAAAAGGAAATTGTCGGCAAGGACCAGGTTGAGCATTGCAAAAATGAACAGGTTCAAATAGGCAAAGAACCTCCAGAAGCCGGGATCCCCGCGCATGTAGCCGATGGAGTACACATGTATGAGGAAGCCCACTCCGGTAACAATGAGCGTCATCAATATCGAGAGTTGGTCAACCTGGTAGGCAACATTGACGGAAAGTGACCCAGCGGTGATCCAGGGAAAAAACTGAACGATATGCACACGCTCGCTTACCGGGCTGCCCAACATTTCCACGAAGATATAGCTGGCGATGAGAAAGCCAATCCCGACCGTGGCGCTACCGATGATGCCGATCAACATTTCCGACTTCAGCTTTCGCCCCAGGAGGCCATTGATCACGAACCCGGCAAGGGGAAGGATAATCGCGAGGCCTATCAATTCATGCGCCATCGGAAGGCATCACCATTTGAGAATGTTCATCTCATCGATATTCACTGTCTGCTTGTTCCGAAACAGAGCAATGACAATCGCGAGTCCGACCGCTGCCTCTGCCGCAGCAACTGCCATGACGAAGAAGACGAGGACCTGTCCGGTCATGTCCTGGAGGAATGAAGAGAAGGCAATCAGTGTGAGGTTCACGGAGTTGAGCATGAGCTCAATGCACATGAACACAACGATGGCATTGCGGCGCGTGAGAACACCGACAGCACCGATCGTGAAGAGCAGCGCGCTAAGGCAGAGATAGTATGGAAGCGGAACACTCATGTCTTTGCTTCAGGTGTGCCTCTTTGCCAGCATCACTGCGCCGACAATGGCTGCCAGAAGGAGCAGCGATGTGATCTCAAATGGGAGCAGAAAAGGACCGAAAAGGGCTTTTCCCATGCTTTCAACGGTCCCGAGATTACCGGACTCAGGTAGTGGGGTTTGGACACTCCCGCCTGAGAAAGCGAGGATGTAGATCATCTCCAGCAGAAAACCGCCTGCCACCGACACCCCGATGATCTTCTTGACGTCGAACCGTTCGGTCAGCCGTTGTTCGTCGCCGAGGTTGAGGAGCATGATGACGAAAATGAACAGAACCATGATTGCCCCGGTGTAGACGACGATTTGCAGGGCCGCAAGCAACTGGGCCTCGAGAAGGAGGTAAAGAAGCGCAAGGCAGAAAAAATTCACAATGAGCGCAATGGCGCTCATGACAGGGTTACGCTGAAACACCATCGCAAAGGCGCTTCCGATGGCCGCTCCGGCAACCACAAGAAAGAAAAAGAATTCCAGTGACACGTCAGGATCAGGATTTCAAGGTTGGCATTGACGAAATGGCTTAAGGTATCACTAAATCGGGAGAGAATCAAAGGGAGGGAAGCAAAACCCGGCAGGAAGGTCTAGCGTGGCTGTGACGATTCTTCGTCAGCAAAATGCTTATCCAAACCAGCTTCAAGAAGATTTTGTCATTTCATCATTTTGGCATTGTGTAATTTGAATGAATAAATAATCAGAGGGTTTAACGACGGAATACTTTCTACCGAAGCAAGACAAGTTTCTTCGTTTGAACAAAATCAGTTGTTGATAGCCGGTAGAAATACACACCGCTCGCCTGGCCGGTGGCGTCCCATTCTCTCGTGTACGTGCCGGGTGTGAGCTTCTCGTTGACAAGCGTTGCGACCCGACGGCCGAGGAGGTCGTAAATAACAAGGGATGTTTGACTGACCGCTGAAAGCTGAAAGCTGATTGCTGTTTTTGAGTTGAACGGGTTGGGGTAGTTCTGTTCGAATACAAACGATGTCGGAGAATCGGCCTTATCATCACTTACACCGACTACCGTTGTCGCAGGAACCTGCAGGTACATGATTGCCACCGCAATTGGTGAAATAGCCCCCCGGACGGCGTTTCCTGGAAATGGGTCGTTACATCCCGGAAGCGGGTCACAGTTGTAAACCAGGTGAAGATTATTATCGACAAGGTCTGCCAGCGATGGAAACGTGGCATCAAAACCTGTTCCCGGGGTTATGTCAACCGGCTGGCCCCATGTGAAGCCTCCATCCAGAGATCCTACCGAATAAATATGTTCGTGGCAGGAACTGTTGGAGTCCTCCAGGGGAATCACTTGCGAGTAGATCACGTAGAGAGCCCCTCCATCATCCACCCCAATATCAGCTCCGGTGGCGTAGTTTCCGTCCCGGCACTCAGGCACACAGATCGTCGAGTCTTCCAACGGTAGTGCGATCGTATCAATTCCAGTGGCTTCACTCCAGTACATGATTCCGGCATCAAACGAAACGTAGACCTGTCCATCCCCAGGCGCGTAATAGGTGCCCCAAACCACCTGCGGATTGTCATTTCCGTCAAGGATCACGGCACATGAGCCGTCGGGCACAAACTGATCGGGAGTCAGCAGTGTCTCATCGATGTCGTAGATGATGGATTCGGTCCAAGTTTCACCCGCGTTGGTTGATCGGACGAGAGCCACGTCGCCTCCCGCTCCCGCGCACACAATAACGACATGGGAACCGCGTGCTGTGATATCGTATGCGTCCGCGTCTTGGAAGATACCAGGAGTTGTACAAATAGGAATAGAAGGAACCCAGGTTGATCCCGCATCAGAGCTCTTGCAGTATTCCAACTGTGAAGGAGGGCTCGTGGGAGAAAAGATGATATGTACTGTGAAACCTCCGCCGACCGCAACTCGAGGCCAAAAATATGAACAGCTGCCTCCCGTCGACCACACATTTGCGCATCTTGCCGCTTCGATATGCGCGATGCCAATGTGTTCAACAATCACGGCAACACCTCCCGCATCAACAAATTGATCGACATTCGCCCAACCCGTTCGCGTCGGGTTGATCGGTCCGGAACAAGGTTCCCATGACGCACCTCCGTCGATTGAGCACGAGCAAAATGCTCCACGGATGAGAGAAAGAGAATCGTGCGCAGCCATGCGCCCCATCATCAGGGTCCCATCCCCATAGTTAATGAGATTTCGCAGGGGCGACCCGTTTGTACCGAAGTCGTAGAAAGTAAAACATATCGAATCCCCAGGGCCACCGGAATACAGCGAGGGGTAAGCTGACGTGCGAAGACCGGACGACTGGAGAATCTCATCTCCGGCTACGGCAAGCGGTGTGCGGGGTTTGTCTCTCTTGTCACCGCATAGTCCGGAGTTGTGTGTGAAAATGAGAAGGAGGGCAAAAAGAACTCCTCTCGTAATCATGGTGTGTCTCCTTTGGCTTCTCCTTCAATTCAGGGTGTCGCCGCGAGCCGAACCAGCCTCATGCCGTGGCGTCCTCAGTTGCGTCGGGGGCGTCAGGATACAACAGCTCAGCCGTGACGGCAGGGATTTGCAGTTCATTTGTGACTTGGAAGATTCATGAATATTTTGCCACACCACACTAGCGAAGCAAGACAAGATTCCTGGTTTGAACAGAGTTCGGTGTCGATAGCCGGTAAAAATACACCCCGCTTGGCCGCCCGGTGGCATCCCATTCTCTCGTGTACGTGCCGGGT
>Ga0247727_10015418_pt1 | contig 12538 bp, 10 predicted proteins | sample WisWelCaveWW1625_FD_202498 | JGI IMG/M metagenome (GOLD analysis project Ga0247727, IMG submission 202498) | Biofilm microbial communities from Wishing Well Cave, Virginia, United States - WW16-25 | ecosystem: Environmental > Aquatic > Deep subsurface > Groundwater > Cave microbial mat | place... | reverse complement strand
GATCCGGCCGGCTCAACGCGGTGATGATGATTAGGACCGCGAGGGACCGCTTGGTCTCGTCGTCATTCTGTACCCTCAGCGAGACCGACTTCGGATTCGCTTCGGTGTTTGTGAACAACGAGGCTTGGATAGCCTCCCTCGTTGGCGCTTCCAGGATGCGGAAACTCCTACCCATACTAGTCCTCCCTACTTACCAATGTACTATGACGTAACTAAAGGCGAACACTTTCACTAGGACATATATTACTACAATTGACTTAAAAAGTCAACTAAATAATTTAAAAGCTTTGTTCAATGCTTCTTTTTCGTCGCCGAACATGGCAATTACGCTTTTATCCTGCACGCCGGTTGTTTTATCAAAGTTTCTTAAATCGGCGATTTTATTCAAATCGGCTTCGGTAACCAAATTCATCTCTTCTATATTAAATAGTTGCGTTAATAGCGACCAGGGGAGTTTGATGGCGTAGGTGATGACGGTTTTATCTCCAGTTTGAAATTGGCTCACTTCAATCAGCGAGCCGGGGGATTCCGTAATGAGTTTTTTGATTGTGACGGCGGCAAGTTCGCCGAGTTCTTCGGTGGTTTCACGCATCAACGCGGCTTGTGGCGAGGCGTCAGTCGATTCCACGCCGCCATGCACAGTGACTTGAGTGGCGCCTGGATAAGTTTCAGCTTCTTCTGTTTCTTGATTAAGGGCCGGCCGGCGACGGAGTAGGGCTTTTAATTTTCCGTCAGGCGACACAGTCATGATGATTAATCCAACAGACATTTCAGGCATAGAATAATTTTATCATATTACGAAGAGGCTATTTTTAGTAGTCAGTCGTTTTCGTGAGGTGGTGCGGGAGTTTGGCTTTTTGGCCGAGTTTCCAGAGATAATTATCCAGTTCCACCATGGTCCAAACTTGTCCGCCGCGAGTAGCAGAATACTCATTTATTTTTTTCAGCAATTCGTTAACGGCATCGGTAGCGGCCAGACGAATGACCAGCTCTTCTTCGCTATGGCGTTTGACGACAGTTTGGCTATCAATTTGTTTAGCTAGCGGCGCAGTATAAATAAGAATGCCTGCTTCGCGCAGTCCGGCCGGGACTCGGTAATCAATCAGCGGGCCGATATTCTCCGGGTCAGCGAGCGGTTGGAGTTCGCCGTTGGAGTGAAGCGCCCGGCCTTGGTACATTACGCAGAATAATTTTGGTTTTTTGTAAAACTTGGTATCAGCATAGAAATCTTGGCCAAAAGTAATTGGGAATTTTTCCGCCAACAACAAGATGAGTTTGTCCGTCCGATATTCAGCGGCTTTGAGAATATGCATGGGATTATCTTGGAAATGTTTTTTGATGCCGTCCGCGACTTCCTGGAGGTTCATCAGCCGATTACCTAGAAAAGGCGGCAGAGAATCTCCTTTAAAAAACTCCTGGCCTTTTTCAGGATGAGAGGCAATTTCTAAAATAGTATCGGAAGGAATCGCATTTTCGCCAAAGCGGCGATAGAAGCACCGTCCTAGGGCGAGCGAGCCCTGAAACCCATCAGCAGAGAACCTGGTGTAGGGCGGCTGAAAATGCACCAACGAAAAATTGACCGTGATGGTATAAAGAATGTGCGATACGAAAGCCCGGTTATTTTTCGGCAAGACTCCTTCAATCTGCCAGTCGGGAGTTTGTGGGTCTTGGCCAGCCAGTTCTTTGGCTAAACCATTTAGCCGCGTATGGTCAATGGCGATGAGTTTTGAATAGTTCATTTTGATTGGACAAACCACCTTAAGTATTATATTTTTTAGTAGAACTCATTTCAATAATATCCCTTAACCGCGTTGTTGTCTCTTTTCGTAGAGCACAAGGCAGGACGAGGAGACGGAGCGGATACTCCGTCGACGAGGAGTAACGTAGTGATATGCGAAAAGAGCCGCAACCCTGCCTGCCGGCAGGCAGGCCTTCTGGGCTATGGCCAATGTTCGCAATAAGCTTCGGCGTTCCTCATCGGAGTACGTCCAGTACACCTCTATCGTCGCTTCTCGTTCTTACGAACATTGGCTAATAGCGCGGCTGGAGATATTATTGAAATGAGTTCTATAAAATGGCAACGCTCCAACAGGTAATGCAGACCAGTGATTTAGTGAGGCGGGCTTATGATTTTGCCAAAAAGGCGCACCAGGGACAAAAACGAAAGAACGGCGAGCCATACTTAACGCATGTAGTGGCGGCGGCGGACCACGTGGCAGAGTGGGGGTTAGATGAAGCAACTGTGGCGGCGGCGCTCTTGCATGACATAGTGGAAGATACCGGGCATACGGTTGAGGAATTAAAAAATGCTTTCAGTGAGGAAGTGGCGTTTTTGGTGGATGGGGTTACCAAGATTAAGCAGGTTCATTATCGGGGCGTTGAAGAAAAAGTAGAAAATTTCCGGAAGTTCATTTTATATTTGAGCCAGGATATCCGGGTGATTTTGGTGCGCTTGGCCGACCGTCTGCACAACATGAAAACGTTGTACGCGCTCAATCCATTGAAACAGAAGCGGATTGCCTTGGAAACGATGGAGATTTTCGCGCCGCTGGCGTACCGGCTGGGTATGCAGAAATTAAGCGGGGAGCTGGAAGACTTGGCGTTTCCGTATATTTATCCGGAGGAGCATCGCTGGTTGATGACGACGGTGCGGGAGCGATTTGAAGAGCGGGAAAAATACGCGCAAAAAATGAAGCCGCTGGTGGAATATTACTTGCGGGAAAATTCCGTGCCGCTGGTGAAAGTTGATTCGCGGGCCAAGCATTACGCCAGTTTGTACAAGAAATTGCTCCGCTACGATATGAATTTGGAGCATATCCACGACTTGGTGGCGTTGCGAGTGATTGTTCCGTCGGTGGAAGATTGTTACGCGGCGTTGGGCGTGGTGCACAAAGTCTGGCCGCCGGTGCCGGGACGGTTCAAAGATTACATTGCTTTGCCGAAACCGAACGGCTACCGCAGCTTACACACGACCGTTTTCGGCCCGGACCAGAAAATCGCGGAAATTCAGATTCGTACCCAGCAGATGCACGAGGAGTCGGAATACGGTATTGCCGCGCATTTTGCCTATCAGCAGGCGAAAGACACCGCTAGCTATATAGATAGAAAAGCGGTGTTTGCCGACAAGAAAGAATTGGCCTGGATTCAACAGTTGCGGAATTGGCAACACAGTTTCAGTAATGAAGAAGAGTTTTTGCAATCGCTAAAAATAGATTTTTTCAAGGACCGGATTTTGGCAATGACGCCGAAAGGCGAAGTAATTGATTTGCCGGATGGTTCAACGCCGGTGGATTTTGCCTATCAGATTCATACCGAAGTCGGCAATAGCTGTTCCGGCGCGAAGGTGAACGGGCGGATAGCGCAATTGAATACTGCTTTGCATTCGGGCGACGTGGTGGAAATTTTGACGCAGAAAGGCAAGCGGCCATCGGAAGATTGGTTGGAGTTCGTAAAAACGACTTCGGCAAAGAATCATATCCGAACAGCGTTGCGGCACGCTCCGACGCCGCTGGTGAGGCGGGAGCCGGGCCGGGTGGAGTTCCGTTTGGTGGCCGAGGACGGCATGGGCGTGCTCAAAGATGTTTCTACGGTTTTCTCGCGGATGAAAATAAATATTGGCGCCCTGAATACCAAGGTCAGTGAAAGTTTTCACGGCATTAAGGTTAGTACTCCTTCGTTGCCGAAAGATAAAATTGAAAAATTGCTGGTGAAGTTAAAAGCCGTGAAGGCGATTAAAGAAGTTTCCTACAAGCTGGTTTAAATGGGGCTAACAGAATCTTCCGGCGGCAAATCCAATGGGTTGTTGGGATTGGTTGGGCTGGCTTTCAGTTTTTCCACGATGCCCTGCAATTCCTCCGGCGAGTAGAAAGTAATAATCAGCTTGCCGGTTTCGCCGGAACGCTCCACGCTGACTTTGGCGCCCAGCGCTTCTTCCAGTTCTTTTTGCAGTTGTTCGGTCACCGGGTCGGCAATCGGCGCCGGCGCGGCAATAGTTTCCATTGCCGGTTTGGTTTTTTGGATGCGATGTTTCAGTTCCCGGACGCTCAAGTTATTGCGCAAGAGGTCTTCAAAGAGATTATGCTGGTGGCTAAGGTCAACCACGCTTAAAAGCAATCGGCCCTGGCTTTCGCTGACTTGGCCTTTGCTGACTGCGTCTTGAATCTGCGTCGGCAATTGCAGTAAGCGAACCGTGTTGGCGATGGATTCGCGGCTTTTGCCTAAGCGGGCGGCGATTTCCCGCTGGGTAAGTTTAAACTGGTCTTGGAGACGGGCGAAGGCGCGGGCGGATTCAATCGGATTGAGATTGGCGCGCTGAACGTTTTCAATAATCGCCAGCTCCAGACGCTCGCGGTCCAGGCGGAGACTTTTGATAATAGCGGGCACGCGTTCCAGTCCGAGCAGTTTGGCGGCGCGCCATCGGCGTTCGCCGGCAATCAATTGGTATTCCACTTCGGTACCGGTTGGCGTTTCTTTTTCAATTTTGGATACTATGATTGGCTGCAAAATGCCGAATTCACGGATGGAAGCGGCGAGCTCGCGGAGTTCATCTTCATTGAACTCGCGGCGCGGCTGGTCCGGGTTGGCTGTAATATGGCCGGTTTCAATTAAGAAAACCGGCCCTTGCACTGGCAAATTTTCCATATTATCTATATTATATAGGTGTTTAGAGCTATTGGGAATGATGCCGGGGTGGCGGAATGGCAGACGCGCACGACTCAAAATCGTGTGTCGCAAGGCGTGAGGGTTCGAGTCCCTCCCTCGGCACCAGGTATTTGAAATGTATTAAAAAAGAATTAGGATTAATTAGTAATGGCGCCGTAGCTAAGTGGTAAAGCAGGAGTCTGCAAAACTTCTACACGGGAGTTCGATTCTCCCCGGCGCCTCATAAATTGAATATGCCCGGGTGGTGGAATGGCAGACACGACGGCCTTAAGAGCCGTTACTCGCAAGAGTGTGTGGGTTCGAGTCCCACCTCGGGCACAAATAAAAATATCGGCCGTGGCCGATATTTTAGTTTTTCTCTCCTTCAATCAGTTTTTTCTCCACTCGCGCGGCATTTTCCATACCCTCGTCCAGTTTGAATAAAATGGACGGCATTGGCCGGATATTCATTTTTTTGGTGAGTTTCCATTGGAGGTCTTGGCGAGCGGCGGTGAGTAATTTCAAAACACCTGGCCCCTTATTGGTAGGGAAGACGCTGACGTAGACTGAAGCGTGTTCCATATCTTTGGTAACTTCCACGTCGGTAATCGTGGCTAACGCCCCAGGCGTTTCAATACTCCGTTCAATAATCAACGCCAGCTCTTCTTTAATTAAACTACTGGCGCGTTCCGGGCGATGTTTCATGTTATGCCGCCAACAAAATATCGCCGACCTTAATTTCTATTGCTGACTCAAATAATAAACCGCACTCCAAGCCGGCTTTCACCACCGGCGCGTCTTTTTTGGCTTGCTGTAAGTTAATAATTTTACCTTCGCCAAGCACTTCGGCTTTGCGGGTAATTTTGAGCGTAGTGTTGGTTTTGATTTCGCCGTCCGTGACTTTGCCGCCGATAATTTGCTGTTGGCCGCCTTTTTTGCCGAAGATAGCCAGGATTTCTAAGACTCCACTGGCCTTGGCGCCAGTTACCAGTTGCTCTTCTAGGGCTTTGGTTAAGTCGTAAATAATATCCGAAGTGATGATTTTTAAATTTTGGCCGCGGGCAAGCGTTTCCGCTGACTTGGAAGCAGGAACGCGAAAACCGATAATCAGCGCGCCGGCGCCCACCGCCACTTTCACGTCACTGTCGGAAATATCGCCAACGCCTTCGGAAATAATTTCCACTTTCCGGTCTTTAATAGGCAGATGTTTAATAATATCGCTCAAGGCTTCCAAAGAGCCGGAAACATCAGCTTTTAAAATAATGCGGAGGTCATTTTCGTTGACTGGAGCAATGGTGCCCGGTTGAATATTCGGCTTGAGTGTTCGGGCAATCGCCGCATTGGCGGTAACGTCTTTGCCGGCCACAAATTCCTCGCCGACTTTTGGCAAGGATTCCAAGCCGACGATGAGAACCGGAGCAGACGGCAGAGCTTCCTTAATGGCTTTGCCCAAGAAGTTTTCTAAAATTTTTACTTTGCCGAAAGCGGCGCCTACTTTAATAAAATCGCCCTGGCGAAGCGTGCCGTTTTTAACGATGGTGGTGGTGATAATGCCGCGGCGGTTGTCCCGCTCGGCTTCCAGGATAAAGCCGTTGGCCTGTGCGGCCGGGTCATAGGAGAGATTTTCCAAATCCGCGGCCAGCAAAATTAAATCCAGGAGTTCATTAACTCCTTGTCCGGTTTTGGCAGAGATTTCTTGGAAACTGGTATTGCCGCCAAATCCTTCCAGAAGAACGCCGCTTTGCATTAGGTCATTCTTGGTTTTTTCCACATTGGCACCGAGCTTATCAACTTTGTTGATGGCGACTACGAAAGGAGTTTCAGTATCTTGGGCGATTTTAATCGCTTCTTTGGTTTGCGGCTTCACGCTGTCATCAGCCGCTACCAAAATGATAGCGATATCGGCAGTTTTGGCGCCGCGCGTCCGCATTTTAGAAAATGCTTCGTGGCCCGGCGTATCAATAAAAGTAATCCGCTGGTCTTTGTGAATAATTTCATAAGCGCCCACGGATTGGGTAATACCGCCGACTTCGCGGGCCGCGATATTGGTTTTGCGAATATAATCCAGCAACGTGGTCTTGCCGTGATCCACGCTTCCCATAATAACAACAATTGGAGGTCTTTTCAGCATTGTAATGTAAGGAGTATATGCTGATTTGACCCTTCCGGCAAGTTACTTTAGATATTTCAGCAGGCTATTGCCGGTCATATCTTTCGGCTTGGGCAGATTCAGCAATTCCAGAATAGTCGGAGCCACATCAGAGAGAATGCCGACTGTATTGTCTTCAGTTGAGCGAATAGTTGCGGCGTCTTTCAGGCGCTGGAATTGTTTGCCGACGACGTAAAAAGGAACCGGGCTGGAGTCGTGTTTGGTTTCCGGCATATAAGTTTGTGGGTCAACCATCACCTCCACGTTGCCGTGGTCGGACGTGATGACCAGCGCCATATCTTTTTGCTTAAGCACAAAATCCGTTAACCGGCCGATTTCCTTATCTACGCTTTCAATTGCTTTGAGCGCCGCCCCAAAATTGCCGGTATGGGCGACTATATCGGTGTTGGCGTAATTGATGAGAACAAAATTAAATCCGCGCTCTTCTGCCGCCTGCAAAGCGCGGTCGGTGATTTCCGCCGCCATCATTTCCGGATGTTCGTCGTGATGGGGGATGCTTCGGGAAGGAATCAGGACTCGGTATTCATTAGAGAAGGGTTTGTCCTTGAGTCCGTTAAAGAAATAAGTGATGTGGGCGTACTTTTCGGTTTCCGCCGCCCGGAATTGGGCTAGGTGGTTGTCGGCCAGAATTTTAACCAGAGGTTCGTCAACGGTTTCCGGCGGGAAGGCTACCGGCACGTTGAATTTTTCCGAGTAATTGGTCATGGTCGCTACGTAGAGATTTTTGAATGGTTTGGTTTGGAATTCGGCAAAATTCGGGAGAATGAATGACGAGGCAATCTGGCGGATGCTGTCTTCGCGAAAATCAAAAAAGAGCAGCATATCGTTTTCTTGAATGGCTTTGGTTTCCGGCCCGACAATGAACGGTTCAATGAATTCGTCATTGAGGTTGTGCGAATAAAATTTTTCCACGTAATCTTTGACGTTTTCAACAATCGTGCCGTTGCCGGTGACGGTATTATAGGCGCGTTCGGTGCGGTCCCAGTGTTTGTCGCGGTCCAGCGCGTAGTAACGTCCGGAAATGGTGGCCGGTTTGATGGGCAGTTTGGCAATCAGACTAAGTACGGAATGCGGGTGGCTGTCTTTGCCGTCGCTGAAAAGATGAAGATTAATTTTTCCAGCCCCGTTTTTCTGGGCCATATCAATCAGAGCCAACAGATGTTCCAGCGACGCGTGCACATTGCCTTCGGTCAGCAGGCCGGCGAAGTTGACGGCGCCTTTATTTTTTTTGGCGTGGTTAAAGCCGTCCAGCAAAACTTTATTTTTAAAAAATGAGCCGTCGCGAATGGCGCGGCTGATGCGCGGATAGTGCTGGTAGAGAACTTTGCCAGCGCCGATGGTTAAGTGGCCGATTTCCGAGTTGCCCTCTTCGCCCCACGGGAGTCCGACGGCAATACCCGAGGCCTGGAGCGAGCCGATGGAAAAGTTTTTCTTGATGTACTCAATATTTTTCGGCTGAGCGATGTACAAAGGGTTGGTTTGGTCGCGCGGACCAATGCCCCAACCGTCCAAAATTGCGAGGATTACAGTCTTCATTGAAGAGTTATATAATAGAAGTATGACGGAGATAGAGAAATTACTCAAAGAATACTTGGATTATTTGGAGGTGGAAAAGAATCGTTCGCCGTTGACGCGGGAAAACTATGAGCGTTATCTTAACGCTTTTGTGGCGCAGGCGAAAATTACCAAGCTGGCTCAGCTTGATGAAAACGCCATCCGGGATTTTCGGCTGGTGCTGGCGCGGAAAGATTTGAAAAAGAGCACGCAAAGCTATTATGTTATTGCCATTAGGAATTTTTTAAAATATCTGGCGAAAAAAGGCCATGAAGTTTTGCCGCCGGACCGGATTGAGCTTCCGAAGTTGCCGACGCGGCAGATTGACGTTTTGGAATACAAAGAATTGGAGCGTTTGTTGAGCGGCCCGGCTGGTGAGGATGTCCGTTCGCTCCGTGACCGGGCGATTTTGGAAACTTTGTTTTCCACCGGACTGCGATTGGCCGAGCTCTGCGGTTTGAAGCGGTATGTGGATTTGACTAAGGGCGAGTTCACGGTGCGGGGCAAGGGCGACAAATTGCGGATGGTGTTTTTGTCGGACGGCGCGCGGGCGGCCATTAAAAAATATATGAACAAGCGGGCCGACACCTTGGAACATTTATTCGTGAGTCTGACGAAAAATCGGGAGAACCCGGGGATTGTCGGTCCGATTACGCCTAGGGCAGTCCAGCGGTTGCTGGATTTTTACGCGCGCAAAGCCGGGATTCCCAAGCGCGTGCATCCGCACATGATTCGTCACGCCTTTGCGACCGATTTATTGTCCAACGGCGCTGACCTGCGCTCGGTGCAAGAATTGCTCGGCCACAGCAACGTCGCCACCACGCAAATTTACACGCACGTTACCAACCGGCAACTGAAAGAGATTCACAAAGCGTTTCACGGCAAGCGAAGGGACGAAGTTTAATTTATTTCAAAATTAAACGCTCGTTTAAGTTATAGAGGCTTTGACCGGACATTTCCGGTGGCTGTTTGAGGTTCATCAGTTCCAGAATTGTCGGCGCCACGTCGGCAAGTATCCCGTTGGCGGTAATATCAGGCAAGGCCTCGGTTTTGGTATTGTCCAATGCCATCTTCTTTTCGGCCGCGATAATCCAGCAGGGAACGGGGTTGGTGGAGTGCTCGGTATCTACGGTGCCGGTGGCCAGCGTCAGCATTTCTTCAATATTGCCGTGGTCAGCGGTGATAACTATCGCGCCGCCTTGTCCTAAAGCGGCAGGAATGATTTTGCCGAGGCAATTATCCAGCACAGTCATGGCGTGCACCGCGGCTTCCTCGTTGCCGGTATGAGCCACCAAGTCGGCGTTGGCAAAGTTGATGGCGACAAAATCGTATTTTTTCGCGGCGATTTCGGCGACGACCCGTTCGGTAATTTCGTAGGCCGCCATTTCCGGTTTCAAATCATAGCTGTCCACTTTAGGCGACGGAATAATGGCGCGGTCTTCGCCGGGGAAGGGTTTTTCCGTTCCGGTATTTAAAAAATAAGTGACGTGGGCGTATTTTTCGGTTTCGGCGATGTGAAACTGTTTTTTGCCGGCATCGCTGATAACTTTGGCCAGCGGGTTTTTGATGGCTACGGCCGGCAGGGCGACGCTGACCGGAAGATCTTTGCGATATTCGGTCATCGTGCCAATCAGCAGTTTTTCCGGCCCGTTTTTCAAAAACAGATCTACCAGCTGGCGGGCGCGGTCCGGACGGAAATTGAAAAAGAAAACCGCGTCGCCCGGCGTAATGTTGCCGAACGGCTGATTGCGGGTGTCAATCATGATGGAGGGCAGAACAAACTCATCCGGCTCGGTGAGGGCTTCCAGGGGACTATGCAACATTCGTCCTTTGCCGCGGACCATACAATTATATGTTTGTTCTGTCAGGTCCCAGTTTTCGCTTTTGTCCATGGCGTAATGGCGCCCAGTAACTGTGGCAATCCGTCCGATGCCCAGGAGCTGCATTTTTTTCTCTAGCCCTTCAATAAATTGCTTGGCTGTGCCCGGTTGGACATCTTGTCCGTCGGTAATGGCGTGAATAAAAACCGGCTGTTGGACTTTGCGTTGAGCCAAGAGTTCCAGAATCGCGTAAAGATGTTGAATGTCCGAGTGGATGCCGCCGCTGGAGATGAGGCCGATAAGATGGATGACGCTGGAGTGCTTTTTAGTTTGGCTAATCATTTCGTCCCAGAACGGCAGGCGGAAAAATGTGCCGTCTTTCATGGCGAACTGAATGCGCGGCAAACTTTGATAGGTAACCATGCCGGCGCCGATATTGTAATGGCCAACCTCCGAATTGCCGACTTCGCCCCACGGCAGGCCGACTTCAATGCCGGCGGCGTTGAGCGCGACTCCCGGGTAGGAACGGCTGATTTCCTCCAGATGCGGCGTGGAAGCGAGAAAGAGTGGGTTGCCTCGCTGTTCCCGCCAGACGCCGAACCCGTCCAGCACGATTAAAATAGTTGGTTTATGAGCCGGCATATCCCATAAGTTTACCCTGTGAATTACTTTTTTGGTAGTTACGTATATAATAGAAGGATAGTGAAAAGAATATCTTTTGCTTCTACTGCCGTCATGCGACGACAGCTCCGTTCGCTATGCTTACGGGTTGCCGCCGGCGGACTGGTTTTTTTCTCCGCCTTGCAGCCGGCGTTAGCTCAAATTACCCAAAACTCCAGCTGTCAGCCGGTTTCTTCAACGAACTTAAATGCCGCGCCGTCTTCGGCTTCAATTTCCCTCCGGGTGGCCAATCCGAACGGCAGTATGGTGGATGTGCGGGCGATTTTTGATGTTCCGGCCGAGCTGACTCCGACTAATTTAACCGGCATCCAGGATTGGAATGTGGCCACGCGGCGATTAACGGTTTCGTTGAACAATTTTGATACCAATGAAGAAAAAAGTTTCGCGTTGAATTTTACCGGCATCCCGAGCGCCTGCATCGTGTACGGCGAGTTGCGCGGTTTATTCTCTCCGGCGCCGGAATCCGGTTCGCCCAACTGGAATCAGGAAGTAAATTTCTCCATTGTTCTACCGGTGTCGGAAATCAATCCGCCGATTGACAGTCAGCCGGCTCCAGAGCCAACGCCCACCCCGACACCAACTCCCACGCCCACCCCGACGCCAACTCTAGAGCCGACTCCTATTCCAGTTCCAAGAGTTATAGAGATTATTCGCTACGTGCCGGTGGTTCAGAGAGTAGCGCCGGTAACGGCGCAGGTGACGGCCGCGGCTGGCGTGGCGATTCCGGCAGTGGCAGCGGTGGCGACGGTGCCGTGGTGGAATGTTCTCCAATTTATGCATTTTTTCTCGCTGGGCGCGCTTCGTTCTAAAAAACAAAAGCCCTGGGGAATTGTCATTGATAAAGAAACCAAGCGGCCGATTGCCGGGGCCCAGATTAGGATTTTTGATTCCGCCTCGCAGAAATTAAAAGGCACGGAAACCAGCGACGGACAGGGACGGTTCGGATTTTTGGTGCCGGCCGGGACGTACGAACTCCACGTTTCCAAAAAAACCTTTGAAAATTATCAGAGCGACGCGATTCCGGTCACCGATAGCCCGGAGGGTCTTAATTTAGAAATTCAGCTTCAACCGGAAGGCGCGTCTATGGGTTTGTCCGGCGCGGCCACGTTGTTTGATAAAGTCCAAAAAGTTTTAGATGTTTTGAGCCCGTACGTTTTGGTAATCGGTACGGTGGTGAGCGGCGCGATTGCGGTGCTTTTCCCGATACCGCTTCATTTGAGCGCGTTCAGTTTCTATCTGGTGTTGGACGGCGTGAAATTAATTTTATCCAGTTTGTCGCTCAAGCCGTTCGGCCAGGTGCTGGATAAAAAGAGCGGTCAGCCGCTGTCGCTGGCGGTAGTCCGTATTTTTGAAGCCAAGCGGAACTGGCTGATGGTGACAAAGGCCACGGACGAGCAGGGACGGTTTAAATTTTTGGTGGCGCCAGGTGAGTATTATATTACTTGCGCCAAGCAGGGCTATAAAACCTTCGCCACCGCGCCGACGACCATTACTCAAGACGAGCTAATTAACTGGGATATTAATCTTTTGCCGGAAGCGTAAGTATAATGTGTCTCTATTTTACCAAGCTCGCACCTATTTTCAAAACCGATGACAATATGCCACGCGCGAAGCGCGTGGTGAGGCGAAACTAAATCGTACGCCCGACGAACGCCCCGCCGCCCGCCTCCGC
>Ga0247727_10015417_pt1 | contig 12538 bp, 13 predicted proteins | sample WisWelCaveWW1625_FD_202498 | JGI IMG/M metagenome (GOLD analysis project Ga0247727, IMG submission 202498) | Biofilm microbial communities from Wishing Well Cave, Virginia, United States - WW16-25 | ecosystem: Environmental > Aquatic > Deep subsurface > Groundwater > Cave microbial mat | place... | reverse complement strand
GCGAGACAACATTTCTTGTTCATCACTTTTCAAATTGACAATGTATTTTTTACTCATATCTGCCTCCTCTTTCGGAGACAGATAATACCAAGTCACCCATCAAAGCATGCTTTACAAACTACTAGTTGAAGGTAGCACTGCAGGGCAAATCCGTTACTACGAGCTAAAGGCCGTCATAAAGAACGAAGGCAACAAAGTAGTCAATAAATTTAAGCTAATCAGTGATCTGATAGGTCCATGGAAAACTACGTTTGACGATGAATACTTGGTTCAGTTACCATCGAGTTCTAACGGATTTCTAGAGAAAATGTGGCCCCCAGATCTGAGCGACCCAGCTGCTTGGGGCATTCCTCAAACCATTAAAATTATCTACAGGCCCATAGAAGTTCTATTTCCTCAAGAAGAGGTCGAAGTTGCAATGGGCATTGGATACAAAGATGAGATTGTTGATGACTACCCGGACGAGATGGATTGGCGAGACGTTGTCAATGAAAAGGAATTTGATATAAGGTGGTCCCTTTTTGCAGATGATATGCCACAATTGACTGGTTGGATTAATCTTTCTGACCTGGATATCGAAATTTTGACATGGTAATTCTTAGCCGACGGACCGGAAATTCATAATCTCAAGCGGTTGCCGGGCACCCGTTTCGGGCTGGCGCTCAAGCGAAAGGCAAATTATGTTCACCTTTTTTTTAGCCTTCATCCGCATCCTCGACCCTGCCGGGCGATAAATCACCCGGCTACGAAACGACGCCCCGTAAACGGGGCTGATGCAAGCCTTAATGTTCAGCCGGGTTCACCCGGCGCAATCCCGTAGCCGGGGGCTTCAACCCCCGGCGGTGCATCCAAAGGACAACAAATGACCTCACCCCTCACCGCCTTCACCCGCATTCTCGACCCCGCCGGGCAATAAATCACCCGGCTACCGAACGACGCCCCGTTTACGGGGCTGATGCAAGCCTTAATGTTCAGCCGGGTTCACCCGGCGCAATCCTGTAGCCGGGGGCTTCAACCCCCGGCGGTGCATCCAAAGGACAACAAATGACCTCATCCCTCACCGCCTTCACCCGCATCCTCGACCCGGCCGATAACGCCACGGGCGGGGGAGCCGCGTCCGCCGTTGCGGGCGCGATGGCCGCCGCCCTCGTCGGGATGGTGGCGCGCGTTTCCATCGGGAAGAAGACCATGCCCGAGCTGGATGATTTCTATGAGCGGATCAACCAGCAAGGGCAGGCGCTTGCCACCGCGCTGATGGATGGGAGCAACGCCGACTCCGCCGCGTTTGACCGCGTGATGGAGGCGTTCCGCTTGCCCAAAGAGACGGACGAACAGAAAGTGGCGCGTACCGCCGCCATCCAGCGGGCCACCATCGGGGCCACCGAAACGCCGCTCCAGAACGCTGACAATTGCGCCCGCGTCCTCGCTCTCGCCGCCGAGTTGGAAGGCCGCTCGAACATCAACGCCGCGTCCGACCTGGAATGTGCCATCCTCCTCGCGACTGCCGGGTTGAAAGGCGCGCTCTCGAATGCGGAGATCAATATTGGGAGCATCAAGGATGAAGGGGTGGCGGGGGCTTTCCGGGAGAGGGTAGAATTGTTGCGAGAAAAGATTTAATCGCAGAGAACGCGAAGGAATTGTTGCGCAATTTGTCGCGAAGGGCGCAAAGGGTTGTGAGTGAGAGGTGATGAGATGTTCAAGAAAATTGCCTGGGTCGTCGTGGCGTGTGTTCTGGGTATATCAGTCGCGTTCGCCTTCCCCAACGCGAGCGGGGAGGCCGCTTCGACGGAAAACAAGATATACCTTCCTGTCATTTCCCGCGCCAGCCCCATTGTTCTCACAGATATCCGAACATGGTCTACTCGCTGCTGCCTTTTTATAAAGGGGATGGCGACAAATTTATCGGGATCGGTAACCTATTCGGTGGCTATTGAGGCGACATTTTTATCATATAAAACCGGCCATGAATTTACTCGAGAGGCGTATCTGTACCTGCCAGCGATCCTTCCCGGTCAAACCTCACCGTTCTCGATCTATTACAACGAATATTACGAATCATTCATCTCGGCCAGGGTCACAGGCTATTACATACCTGATGCTGCTTACGTGCCTCTCACAATCGTTTCGCGGTCTTTCAATTCCTGTACTCCCTATGGCTCAAATATTGTCGGCGTAGTCCGCAATGATTCTGGTGTGGCAATAGAAATGCCCGCAGGTGCGTTATGGCGATACTCCGATCCTTCATGGTGGTACCATGAGATTGCACAGCTTGGATTTGTCGCCACAACGCTGCAACCCGGGGAAGAAACAACTTACATCGGGGGTTGGATATACTGTTATGGGTCGCCACCCCCAGATGAGGAATTGCAGTATTACACTATAGTTGCGCAAGGCAAGGTAATACCTTAGTGCTTGCCGCTCAATTTCAATTGGCAGGAGAAATGGCATGCAAAAAATCCTCATGGCCGAACCGAATATTTCCGAAGGCCGCAACCTTGAAACCGTCGGGCAGGTTATCGCTGCGGCCAAGTCCGTTCCCGGTGTGATTATTGCCGACCATTCCTCCGACGCCGACCATAACCGTTCGGTGATCAGCCTGCTCGGTTCGCCGGAGGCCGTGCTGGCCGGGGCGAAGGCGCTCGCCGATGCGGCGTATACCCTGATCGATATGTCCATTCATTCGGGCGCGCATCCTCGCCAGGGGGCCATCGACGTGTGTGCGTTTATCCCCATTAGGGGGATGACCAGCGACGAGGCCGTGGCCGTTGCACGGGAGTTTGGCGGGTACGTGGGGAGCCTCGGGGTGCCGGTGTATTTCTACGAGGATGCGGCGACCCGCCCGGAGCGCAAGAGCCTCCCGGAAATCCGAAAAGGGGAGTACGAAGCGCTGGAGGCCAAATTAAAACAACCGGAATGGCTCCCCGATGCGGGTCCCGCGGTGTTCAACCCCAAGGCGGGCGCGCTTGTCACGGGGTCGCGTTTCCCCCTGATCGCCTTCAACGTTAATCTCCGTTCAACCGATCTCGATATTGCCAAAAGCATCGCCAAGGCTGTACGGCACGCCACTGGCGGGTATCATTCCGTGCGGGCGATGGGCTTTGCGCTGGAGGAGAAGGGCCAGGTACAGGTGTCCATGAACCTCATCAATTACACCAAAACGCCCATCCACCGCGTGCTGGAGACCATCCGCTCGGAGGCCGCCCGTTACGGCGTGGCGATTGCCGGGACGGAAATTGTCGGCCCCATCCCACTGGACGCCATGCAGGAAATTGTCCGCTTTTATTTACAGTGCCACGACTTTCAGATCGAGCAGGTTTTGGAAACAGCGTTGCTCCGCGAAGCTTGAATCGTCCAAAATAATTCGTGTCCCATTCGTGAAAATTCGTGTCAGACCTATACCCTTTCCCCCAATTTGAAGCCCGTATCCGCAAGCTCTTCGCCGAAAGTAAATACCTCGAAGTCATCAACCTGATTGACGACGAGGGCGATTACTACCCCGCCGAGCACGTTTACCTGAAATACTGGCAGATCGGGATGGCGGCCCGCGATGACAACCCGGATCTGGCGCTCCAATATCTCGACCAATTGCTGGAAGAGGGCGCATGGATCAGCCAGTTGCTCCTCCGCACCAGCCCGTCGCTGGAGATCATGCAGGACCTCGTTGAGTTTGATGAGCGCGTCAAACTGATGGCCCAACTCCAACGCGCTGAACAGGCCAAGTTACTCCCCCTGCTCACGCTCCGCCGGGAGAACGAAGCCGACCCGCCCGAGACCGGCTATCCCACCCTGATCGGCCTGCACGCCGACCGCAGCATCGCCCTCACCTCGATCAAGTTCTGGCACCCTGTCGCCCAGCGCGGCTGGCTCGTCGGCGTCCCGCAATCCAGCCAGGCCCTGTGGAGCGGCGCATACATCTGGGAAGACCGCACGCAGGCGCAGCTCGAGATCAGCGACAGCCTCGGCGCGCTGCAAGCCAAATATCCCGTCAACGCCCGCCGTACCATTATTGCCGGGCATCGCGGCGGCGGCGAACTGGCCGCCTGGCTCCCGGCCGCGGGCGGGATTGATGTCGTCGGATTTATCGCCGTCGCCCCCAGCGGCACGCTCCTCGAAAGACCGGAAGAATGGCTGCGTACCCTTCATGGCCGCATTGCCGCCCCCTTGCGCGGCGTCTTCATCGTTCCTGAAGGCGACGCCCGCCTCCCCGAAATCAAACGCATCACCGACATCTTCAACGCCCACAGCCTCCCCGCCCGCCTTGAAGTCCTCCCCGGCGTGGGCGCGGATTATCAGCCCGAATACGATCCCGCCTTCCTCGCCGCCCTCGATTTCATCCTCACGTAGGGGCGGGGCTTGCCCCGCCCTGTCCCCGCCCCGCCCAAACCGGGCAGGGGCGAACCCTGCCCCTACGGATTTGAAAATGACCACCCCCGAAGTTACCCTGATCCTCAAAGACCCCGCCGAGACCCTGACATGTATCCCATCCCCCGGCAATCCAATCGGACGGGTTTCACAGGGGTCCATCGCCATCCAGGGGGCGCGCATCCTCGGGGTTGATCGCTTCGACCAACTCGCCCAAAAGTACGATTTGTCCGGGGCGCAGATTCTCGACTGCACCGGCAAAATCCTCGCCCCCGGTTTTGTGGACGCGCATACCCACGTCGTCTTTGGCGGCTCCCGCGTCCGGGAATACGCCCTGAGGATGACGCACACCCCGGCGGAGATCCGCGCCCTCGGCGTCCCCACCGGCATCACCGCCAGCATGGAGATGACCCGCGCCGCCAGCGAAGACGAACTCTTTCACAGTGCAGCCAGCCGCCTGGCCGCCATGCTCCGCCACGGTACGACCACGGTCGAGAGTAAATCCGGCTATGGCCTCAGCCTCGCCCACGAACTCAAAATGCTGCGCGTCAACCGAAGATTACAACATCATCCTGAGCGGAGGCGGAACGAAGTTCCGCCGCAGTCGAAGGACGCACTGCCTCACATCGTCAGCACCTTCCTTGGCGCCCACGCCTTCCCCCCGGATACCAGCCCTGAATCCTACGTGGATGAAATCATCCACCAAATGATCCCCGCCGTGGTTGCGCAATACCTCGCTGAATTCTGTGATGTCTATATTGACGAAGGCTACTTTAATCTGGAACAAGCCCGGCGCGTTTTATCAGCCGCCCGCGAGACCGGGTTGAAACTCAAAATCCACGCCGACCAATATTCCGCCCTCGGCGGCGCAGAACTGGCCGCCGAGCTCGGTGCCGTCTCCGCTGACCACCTCAACCACACCACGCCCGCCGCCATGCGCAAACTGGCCAATGCCGGGGTGGTGGGGGTGCTGATGCCCCTGATCGACTTCGCCGTCCGCCATCCACAAGCATTCGATGCGCGTGCCATGCTGGACGCCGGGATGACCATCGCCCTTGCCACGGACATCTGCCCCGGCGGCTGGACGGAGTCCATGCAACTGGTCATGCAATTTGCCTGCCGTGTCCACGGCTTCAGCCCGGAGGAAGCCCTGTTTGCCGCCACCGTCGGCGGCGCGCGGGCGCTGGCGCTCCAAGACCGCGGCGCGCTGGCCCCCGGCCTGCGCGCCGATGTCCAGGTTTGGGACATCCCGTCGTTTGAAGATGTCATTTACCGGCTGGGGCATAATGCGGTTTTAGGAGTAGTCTTGAATGGGCAGATCGCCTGGGGGAAAGGTCTGGATGTATAATCACGTAAATACGTGGAATCACTGGAGGCCCGGAGATGGATACCCAAAATGTTACGCTTGCTTTGCCCAAGGAAATTCTTCAAAGAGCAAAATTAATTGCGGTGAAGAGGCGGGTTTCGCTTTCACGACTCTTGACGGGCGCGCTGATTGAGATTGTCTCTGGCGACGAAAATTACGAGTTCGCCAAGCGCCGGAGCTTGCAGCGTCTTGAGGAAGGATTGGATCTTGGAACCAACGGCACAATAACCTGGACAAGGGACGAGTTGCATGACCGCTGAGACCAATCTCGTTTTCCTTGATACCAACATCCTGTTATATGCGCATGATTTATCTGCCGTTGGAAAAGAAGAAATCGCGAAAAACCTGATTAGAGATTGTTGGCAGTCGGAAAAAGGTTGTCTCAGTATTCAAGTATTGCAGGAATTTTTTGTCAACGCAACCCGAAAAATCCCAAAGCCCATCGCATACGATACAGCCAAAGAAATCATTGCGGATTTGTCCCAATGGCGGGTTCACACGCCCGTCGCGGCTGATGTGCTGCAAGCAATAGACCTTCACGAGCGCTATCAGATCTCCTTTTGGGATGCGCTGATCATTCAAAGCGCAGAGGTTCTCGGTTGTGAGACTGTTTTTTCAGAGGATCTCAATCCCGGCCAAGTATATGGATCTGTTCGAGTGCAAAATCCCTTTGCCTGATGCTCATGCGGCCCACCATCCAAGTCCTCTCGCCGGAACAAATCCGGCATGTGCTCGACCAGGCTTACTGCATCCTCGCTGAAATTGGCTACGAGATTCGCGGCCCAAAGCTCCGGGAGCGGCTGCTGGCCCATGGGTTAAAAACAGATTCCGGGGGCACGTCCCCTCTGGGGCGCATCCTCTTTCCCCCGGAGGTTGTGGATTGGGCCATCGCCTGTGCCCCAAAATCGTTCACCTTATTCAACCGGGATGGCGAGCCGCACGCCGAACTCGGCGGCAATAACGTCCACTTTACACCGGGGTCCAGCGGGTTGTCCGTACATGATCACCGCACGGACGAAGTGCGCCTGGCAAACACCGCTGATTTTGTCGAGTACATCCGGTTGTGCGACGGGCTGGAAAATATTGCCTACCCGTCCACGGCGTTTTCCACCAACATGGATATTGAGGCGGGCATCTCGGATGCCTGGCGGCTGCATCTAATCCTGACCAACTCGCGCAAGCCGGTGGTCACCGGCGCGTTCACCGAACACGGCGTTCCCCGCATGGCGGAGATGATGCAGCTTTTCCGGCACGACCGCATCGACCTGGCCGCCCGCCCCATGTCCATCTTTACGATCACGGCCACGGGGAATTTCCGTTACTCGGAGGATTCCTGCCAGAATTTGCTGGACTGCGTTGAAGCGGGTATCCCGGTCGAAATCGTGCCGGTGACGATAATGGGGTTGATCGCCCCCGTAACCATCCTGGATGCCGCCGTTTTCCACGCCGCCGATGTGCTGGCCGGGTTGGTGCTGGCCCAGGTTGCCAAACCCGGTGCACCCGTGCTGTTTGGCGGCGCGCCGGCGGCCTTCCACATGCGCAACGCCACCTCCCCGATGATGTCCATCGAGGCCATCAAATTGGACCTGGCCTATATCGGGGTGGCGAAATCGCTGGGATTACCCACCCAGGCGTACATGTCCTTTAGCGAGAGCAAGTTCCTCGATGCCCAGGCGGGTGCCGAGACCTTTGGCAGCGCCCTGCTGGCCGCCATTGCCGGCGTCAATTCCGTCTCCGGCCCCGGCATGCTGGATTACTTGCTCGTCTTCAGCCTCCCCAAACTGGTCTTTGATAACGAGATGATCGGGCAGGCCATGCACTTTGTACGGGAGACCGAGTACCGGGCGGAAACCTCCGCGGTCAACTTGGCGCGCCAGCTGGTGGAAGAGGATCACCTGCTCACTGCCGCCCACACGATTGAAAACTGGCGGGAGGAACTCTACCTGCCCGGCAACGTGATTGACCGCATCAACCGCGATTCCTGGGCCAAAGCGGGCGGCTGGAACCTGCGCCGCCGCGCCCTCAATGAAGTGGAGACCCGGCTCGCCGCCTATACCCCCATCCACACCGACCCCGCCCTCGTCGCTGAACTGGAGCGCATCATCCGCAGGGGGATGTCCGTTGAAGCGCCCCTGCCGGTGGTACCAGGGCATACCGGTTCCCGCCCCGCCCCCGCCGCCCCTGGCCGCGTCCGCAAACACGCCCGCGCCGACCGCACCCCGTGAACCCGGCGGCGCTCCAATGGGTATAACAGGGCAGAGGTACCTCATGACAGCCTATCATCTGCGTGGCACCCTGCTCAACCTGCTCCTGCTTATCGCAGTATTTTCCGCCCTCTATACCATTACAGCCATTTTTTACAGCTTCCACCTGGCAACCCTCCTCATCCTTGCCGGGCTGGCCTATCTGGGGACGGCCCTCAACCGCGCCCGCCTGAACGTCTCGCCGCCGCGCTTTCCGCTCATCCGGCAGGAACCGGAGAAACTGGGCCTGCCGCCATTTGAAGAAATCGAATTCCACAGCCGGGACGGGATCGAGTTGTCCGGCTGGTATATCCCCTCGGAAAACCGGGCGGCGGTCGTGCTTGTCCACGCACTTGGGTCCACCCGTGTGCAAATGCGGCACTATGCCCACGCCCTGGTTGATGCCGGTTATGGCATCCTGCTGTTTGACCTGCGCGGCCATGCGCGCAGTGGCGGACTCTCCGCCCATGGCTGGCTGGAGCAGGATGATCTCCTGGGCGCGGTGGATTTCCTGGCAGCGCGGGCGGAGATCGACAAGCATCGCATTGGGGTCATTGGTTTTGCCCTCGGGGCGCAGATCGCCATCCGGGCGGCCGCGGTCTCGGAGGCCATCGCCGCAGTTTGGGTGGATGGCCCGATCCCCGCCGTTTTTCGGGATTACGCCATTGAGGATCAACCCGGTCTACGCCAGCGATTTTTTACCCCGTGGTGGTGGCTGGTCTATAAAACGGTGGAGTGGCTCATCCAGCGGGGTCAGCCCCCTTCACTGGGGGACGTGATCCCCGGGGTCTCGCCCCGCCCGGTGATGGTCGTCGCGGCTGGTTCGGAGCGCCTGATCGCCGCCGCGAGGAAATGCTATGAAGCCGCCCGCGAGCCAAAAATGTTCTGGCAGATTGATGATATCAGGTTTGGAACCGGGATTTTGGAACGGGGGGATGACTATGATCTCAAGTTGATCGGGTTTTTCAACAAGCGCCTGTGATGCAGGAATCAAAAAAGACCGGGAAACCGGTCTTTTTTGATTCCTGCACGGTTATTGGGAATTACTGCAATACGGCGTTCTCAGGATGGTGCCCTGGAAGGTGATGTTGATGACTCCCTCGTAGGTGGTGCCGCAGGCCCAGATGGTGTATTGGTAAAACCCTTTTTCCACGACCAAAAACTCACCGCCGTCCTGGACGGCGAACAGGTAATCCACATTTCCGTTTAGCTGGAGAATGACCGTGCCGTCACTGTTATTCTTGAGCTTGAATGTGACCAGCGTGTTGGTGACGCTCTGGCCATTCAGGGGGGATGAACAGGAATAAATATCGATCTGGCCTCCCCGGTTGTTCACAATCAGGGAGCCAAAGTGAAGCTCGCCGCAGGCAAAATAGGAGAAGCTGTACAGTCCTTTGCCCAACTGGAATTTTTGCGGGCCGGGCTTCACTTCCAGGTTGTAATCATTGCCGTTATCCACGCCAAACACATTCATCGTGAACGTGTTGTACGTGTGGTTGCGGACGTTCACCGTGCGCGCATCGGGGTCGGTTACGGGTTCATCTGGTTCGGAACAGTTCTTGATGCGGAATTCGGTATCCTTGCGGGCATTAAAGTTGTCGGTGACATTGAGCAGGCCGCAATCGTAGTAGGAAAGCTGGTACAGGCCTTTATTGACGATATAGCTGGATTTGCCGGGCGGCACATCCAGCACGTAAGTATCCTGGCCGAGCAGGATCACCTGCAACGTCTTGTTTGACCGGCTGATGATGGTCACCAGGGATTCATTGGCGTCAGGTTCGCCCGGGCCGCCACCGCCCTTGTTGCAGTCTTCAATTTCGAGGTAGTTATCTTTCAACTTTACGACCAGGCTGCCAAAATTTAGCTGGCCACAGCCGTAGTAGGAATGCTGGAATGGACCGCGTTCCAACTGAACCGTGGATTTGCCCGGTGGTACTTCAAATTGATGGACATACAGCCCGACGAAAGTCAGTTCAATGGCATTCGGGTTCTTGTTTTGGATCTCGACATCATAGGTGAGGGCGGCGGCCAGGCCGGGCCGGTTCACAATGCCAAGCGCCAGCGCTACAAAAAGCAGTCCAATGGGTAGTAGGATCTTTTGTTTCATTCTAAAAACTCCTTTGCAAAAACTTTCTGCAAATTGTCCATTTTTGCAATATTTACTGGTAGACAAACTCCATATTACATTACTTGGAAGATTTCCGTCAATCACATTTTGAGGTGATTTTGAAGCCAGCTGCCGGTTGTGAATTGCCAAATATTCGATCGAACGGCGTTGCGTGGGGTTCTTTGGGGGGCGCGAAATTTTAGGATTCCCGTCCCCCGGGGAGGGTGAGTTTTCGCAAAGTGATTCGGGGTACAATGTCCAAAAGTTTTCAAGTTGGATGGAGGATTCCATGTCGGAACAGACAGCCAGGGTAGTCCGCGCCCCGCGTGGGACGGAGATTTCTTGTAAAGGGTGGCTCCAGGAAGCGGCACTGCGGATGTTGATGAATAATCTTGATCCCGAAGTGGCGGAGATGCCCGCGGATCTGGTGGTGTACGGGGGCAGTGGGAGGGCGGCGCGCAGTTGGGAGGCTTACGATGCGATAGTTTCATGCTTGCGGGCGCTGGAAAATGACGAGACTTTGTTGGTGCAGTCAGGCAAGCCGGTCGTGGTCTTCAAGTCGCATCCGGATGCCCCGCGGGTGCTGATTGCGAATTCGAACCTGGTGCCCCATTGGGCTACGCAGCGCCATTTTGACGAGCTTTCCGCCAAGGGGCTGATGATGTACGGCCAGATGACGGCCGGGAGCTGGATTTACATTGGGACGCAGGGGATTTTGCAGGGGACGTACGAGACGCTGGCCGCGCTGGCCGCGCAAAGGGGCTGGGGCAGCCTGCGCGGTAAATGGGTGCTGACCGCCGGGCTGGGCGGGATGGGCGGGGCACAGCCGCTGGCCGTAACGATGAATGAGGGGGTCTGCCTGATCGTCGAGGTGGACGCTGACCGGGCGCGCCGCCGCCATGAGATTGGTTACGTGGATGAAATTGTGGACGATATCGAGGAGGCGATGACACGCGTGGAGGAAGCCGTCCGGGATGAACGCGCCGTTTCCATTGCCCTGATCGCCAATGCCGCCGATGTGTTTCCGTACCTTGCCACGCGCGAGGTCATCCCGGATGTGGTGACCGACCAGACCCCGGCGCATGACATCATGGCCTATGTCCCGGCCGGCTGGAGCGCTGAGGAGGCGTACAAAATCCGCACCGAAGACCCGGAGCGCTATGCCCGCCGCAGTATGGCCTCGATGGCGAGCCAGGTGGATGCCATGCTCACTTTCCAGAACCGCGGTGCGGAGGTCTTTGATTATGGCAACAACCTGCGCCAGCGCGCCTATGACGCCGGGGTCAAGCTGGCGTTTTCCTATCCCGGCTTTGTGCCTGCCTATATTCGCCCGCAATTCTGCCTGGGCCGCGGCCCTTTTCGCTGGGTGGCGCTCTCGGGCGACCGTGAAGATATTTACCGGACGGACGAAGCCATCATGGAATTATTCCCGGATGATGAACGGCTCCATCGCTGGCTGAAGATGGCGCGCGAAAAAGTGCCCTTCCAGGGTCTGCCGGCCCGGATTTGCTGGCTGGGCTATGGCGAACGGGCGAAAGCAGGTTTGCGGTTAAACGAAATGGTGGCCCGCGGCGAAGTCGGCGCGCCGATTGTGATTGGCCGTGATCACCTGGACGCCGGTTCCGTGGCCAGCCCCAACCGCGAGACCGAGGGGATGAAGGACGGCACCGACGCCGTATCCGACTGGCCCATCCTCAACGCCATGATCAATGCCGTGGGCGGGGCGACGTGGGTGAGCTTCCATCACGGTGGCGGCGTGGGGATTGGCTATTCCCAGCACGCCGGGCAGGTCATCGTCGCCGATGGCACACCGGAGGCCGCCCGCCGCCTCGAACGCGTGCTGACCACTGACCCAGGAATGGGTGTGGTGCGCCACGCCGATGCCGGATATGATGAGGCGATCACAGCCGCCAAAGAATGGGGTATTAATATCCCGATGTTAGCACGTCCGTTGCAAAATTAGAACAAGTTTTCGTGGTCAGGTATAATGCTTGAAAGTAAGCATTTCCTGAAAGGATAGGTAAAAATGATTGAAAATATTGGTGACATTGAATTGACAGATGAGTATTGGGATTGTGAATGTGAGAATGATTATATTCATCTCCGTTCAGAAGAGACTTGTCCAGTATGCAAAGCCCTGCAAGAAGACCAGCCAAGTTCCCATGTTTCTGAAGTTTTGAGAAATGGATTTGTTATTACGGAACAGGGAAGCGAAACAATAGCAAAAAAACTGGCTTTGGAATGGATAAAGAATAACGTTAAAGAAGGTCGATGGCTTGAAGATGCATGGACATCTTTGACAGGTGAATTTGACTTAAATGTTTATATTGATGATGTGTCGAGTCTCATAAAGTCGTATACCTGAACCTTACCAAAAGTCTCAAAAAGTCGTATCACCTGCCTGCCAAGACAACGAGGAGGCAGGATGGATACGATGAGTCGCCCAGAACAAATTACCAC
>Ga0247727_10015416_pt1 | contig 12538 bp, 11 predicted proteins | sample WisWelCaveWW1625_FD_202498 | JGI IMG/M metagenome (GOLD analysis project Ga0247727, IMG submission 202498) | Biofilm microbial communities from Wishing Well Cave, Virginia, United States - WW16-25 | ecosystem: Environmental > Aquatic > Deep subsurface > Groundwater > Cave microbial mat | place... | reverse complement strand
GCGATTGCCATCGAGCCGAACTTCACGTTTCTCTACATCCGCGCGGGGGCGAACTACCGCATCCTGGCGTTTGAAATTGCCAACCGGCAAGGCGTCGAAGCCGCGCGCCCCACGTATGAAAAGTCGCTGGAGTATTTCGGTAAAGCGGTACGCATCAACCAGCAAATCGGCGTGAAGGATCCAGGTCCGCACCTTTCGATTGCGCGCACGTACTCGCAGTTGGGTGAATATTTCATCGCCGCCCGGAATGTGCAAACCGCTTTGGAGTACGAACCAACCAACTCGGATATTTACGGACAGTTAGGGATTGTTTACTTCCGTTCTCGAAACTACGAAGGCTCGATCTTTTCCTTGAAGTGCGCGACGTATGGCTGTTCGGGCGAGGATTCATGCATGGGTCGCGGCTTGGATCGCTGTTTCCCCGATCTCAACGAAAACCCGGTGGATGTGCCGGGGCTGGAAATCTCGCCGAACACGATTGTTTATTACTACACCTACGGTTCGGTGCTATCCGCGTTGAGCCGTCCGCGCGACAACAAGTGCGGCGAAGCGTTGCAAGTGCTTTCGGATGTTCGCAGTGAATTGAGCGCCAACCCGGATGATTACCTCGACTCACGCGATACGATTGTCAGCATCGTGCAGGCGGGAGAAGCTATCTGCGCGTCGCTGGCTGACGGGGGCGCGCCAGTTTCCACTGTCCCGGGTGAAGCGACATCTACGCCGGGGGACGCGATGTCGGATGTTACTGCGACACCGACTCCATGACACCCCCTCCGTCACTTCGTGACACCTCCCCCAAAATCCAAGTACTTGGATTTTGGGGGAGGTTGGGTGGGGGTATCAGAGCATTGTAAGAATTTTCCAATCCCCCTTGACTTGACCCTCCAATATAGGTAAGATTGCAGTTAGCACTCGTGCAAGAAGAGTGCTAATTTCATGAATACTCTAAATTCCAATCAGGAGGCAGAAAGATGGCAAGCAAATTAAAGTTGAAGCCCCTTGGCGGACGCGTGATCGTTGAACCGATCGAGCAGGAAGAGATGACCGCTGGCGGCATCATCCTTCCCGAAACCGCAAAGGAAAAGCCACAGGAAGGAAAAATCCTGGCGGCGGGACCCGGCGAACGCGACGAGGATGGCAAGCGCATCGCCATGGACGTGAAGGTGGGGGATCGTGTGCTGTACGCGAAGTATTCCGGCACCGAAGTGAAAGTGGATGGCAAGAAACTGCTCATCCTCAAAGAAAACGATATTTTAGCCATCGTTGATGGCTAATTCTGGAGGAATAAAAAATGGCTGCTAAACAAATTGTCTTTTCAGAAGACGCCCGCCGTAAACTCAAGAACGGCATGAATATGGTCGCCAACGCGGTTGGCGCAACTCTCGGTCCCAAGGGACGCAACGTGGCTGTGGATCGCAAGTTCGGTTCCCCGACCGTGACTCACGACGGCGTTTCCGTCGCGAAGGAGATCGAACTCGAAGATCCGTTCGAGAACATGGGCGCGCAACTGCTCAAGGAAGCCGCGTCCAAGACCAACGACATCGCCGGCGACGGCACGACCACATCCACCGTGCTCGCGCACGCGATTGTGAACGAAGGCTTGAAAGCCCTCGAAGCCGGTTACAACCCGATGCTCATCAAGCACGGCATCTCGATGGCAACTGCCACGGTTGTGGAAGAACTTCGCAAGATGTCCGTCAAAATTGACACCAAAGCAGATATCGCCTCTGTGGCAACCAACTCCGCGGCGGATGAAGAGATCGGCAACCTGATCGCAGATGTGATGGACAAAGTCGGCAAAGACGGCGTCATCACTGTCGAAGAATCCAAATCCATGCAGTTCGAGCAGGAATTCGTCGAAGGTATGCAGTTCGACCGCGGCTATCTCTCGCCGTACTTCATCACCAGCGCGGACAAGATGGAAGCCGTGATCTCCGATGCGTATGTTTTGATCAATGAAAAGAAAATTTCCGCCGCACAGGATATCGTTCCTTTGCTCGAGAAACTCGTTCAGATCGGCAAGCGCGAACTCGTCATCATCGCTGAAGATGTTGACGGTGAAGCGCTCGCCACACTCGTGCTAAACAAACTGCGCGGGATGTTGAATGTGCTCGCCATCAAAGCCCCGGGCTTCGGCGATCGCCGCAAGGCGATGTTGCAGGATATTGCCACCCTCACCGGCGGCACAGTCATTTCTGAAGAAGTTGGACGCAAACTCGAGACCGCCACACTTGCTGATTTGGGTCGCGCGGAGAAAGTCGTCTCTGATAAAGAGAACACCACGCTCATTGGTGGCAAAGGCAAGAAGGGCGAGATCGAAGGGCGCATCAAGGAAATCCGCACTGAGATTGACAAGAGCACCAGTGATTACGACAAGGAAAAACTGCAGGAACGCCTCGCCAAGTTGAGCGGCGGCGTTGCGATCATCCGTGTGGGCGCCGCGACTGAAACCGAAATGAAGGAAAAGAAGCACCGCGTCGAAGATGCGCTCTCTGCCGCGCGCGCTGCGGTCGAGGAAGGCATCGTCCCCGGCGGCGAAATTTCCCTCATCAACGCCTCTGTCAAACTCGACAAAATGCTGAAAGGCGAAGAACAGGACGAGGAAATCCGCGTCGGCTTGAACATTGTCAAGAAGGCGCTCGAAGCCCCGATCCGCAAACTTGCCTCGAACGCCGGGCAGGATGGTTCCGTCATTATTGACACCGTCCGCCGTACTGCCGCCGAGAAGAAGAACAAGAATATCGGCTACAACGTGCTGACCAACAAGTACGTGGATATGATCGAAGCCGGCGTCATTGACCCGGTCAAGGTCGTGCGCGGCGCGCTCGAAAATGCCGCCTCCATTGCTTCGATGATCCTCACCACCGACGTGCTCATCACCGACATGCCCGAGAAAGATAAGGCTCCTGCCATGCCTCCTGGCGGCATGGGTGGGATGGATTATTAAACCATTCGATTTCGTAGGGGCAGGTCTCAGACCTGCCCCTACGTATTTAATTTATAATAGGGGATAATGTCTCGTCATCGCAAACAGTTCATCAGAATATTTATCCTCCTCGCACTCGGACTTCCCGCGTGCGCTTCGTTTTCCTCCCCGACACCTGTTTTCACACCTTCAGCGACTCTAACACCTGAACCTCCTACTGCCACGCCTGAACCCATGGCGTTGACCGTCAACGGCGAGGGCATCACCGTCGTTGAATTCAACGCGGAAATTGCGCGCTACACAGCCGCGCAAACCGCGTTGGGTAAAACCGTTGATGCCGCATCGGCAACCAGCCCGGTGACCGATGATTTCGTCGCGCAACTACTCCTCGCCCAAGCCGCGCGTGCAAATGGATTCATCCTCGACGATGCGGCGTTGCAAGCGCGGATCGATTCGCTGGCGGCAGATGTCGGCGGGGCGGAGGCGCTCGAAGCGTGGAAAACAAATCACGGATACGATGACCAGACCTTCCACTCCGCGTTGAAGCGTGCGGCAGAATCCGCCTGGATGCGTGACAAAATCATTTCATCCGTGTCTCCCACAGCCGAACAAGTCCACCTCCAGCAAATTCTGCTCTATAATGAAGATACGGCTCGAAGTTTTCTTCTGCAATTAAACGGCGGCGCCGATTTCAATGACCTCGCCTTCGATGCCGACCCAGTGACGCGCGGCGACCTCGGCTGGGTGCCGCGGGGCTACCTGCTCAATAAAGAGATCGAGGACGCGGCATTCAACCTGCAAGTGGATCAGCACAGCGATGTGATCGCCACGGATGTCGGGTTCCATATTTTGAGAATCCTTGCGCGCGACCCGGCGCGTCCGCTTTCGCCGGATGCCTTGCTGACTTTGCAGGAACTGGCGCTGAAAAATTGGATCGAAGAGCAACGACGGATGGCAACGATCATCCTCGCGCCGCAGTAGTTTCAACATTACGGAGCATTTTCTCATGAGTGATGATTTTAATTTCGACAGGAAACAACCCAAATCGCGCAGCGGCGGAGGTATGCAATTGTGGGACATCCTTTCCGTCCTCATGCTGGTTCTAACAGGATGTCTCGTGGTTTATTTCGGATTGATCTTCGTCAACCCCGATTCGAGGCTGAACTTTTTACCGCCCGGTGGATTGAACTTTGGGCCCAAAACCGCAACGCCTACCGTCACTCCGCTTCAATTGGAAGCCACATGGACCGCCAGCCCAACTCTGGCATTGACCCCCAGCGATACCCCGCGCCCCACGTTCACTCCATTCGCGACGAACACACCTTTCTCGCTCATCCCGCCAACGCGTACACCGAGACCGCCCACGCCGACCCGCACACCCAAAGCGCCCTTCGGCGCAACAACTTCACAAGTGGAAAGCACCGTCGTTCATCCTGAATTTGCCTGCAATTGGGCGGGCATCGGCGGCACCGTCGTGGATGCGAACAACAGTCCCATTGTTGGGCAGGTGGTTGTCTTGCGCGGCACGTTGGATGGCAAGACCGTCGAACAACAAACCGTGAGCGGCATCAACAAAGAGTACGGATCTTCGGGGTTTGAATTTGTGCTGGGTAATGCCCCCATCGCTTCGACCAATTTATATATCCAATTGGTTGACCTGAACGGACTGCCGCTGTCGGATAAGATTTCCGTTCCCACCGCAGCCGATTGCACGAAAAACCTGGTACTGGTGAGGTTCAAGAAAAATAAGTAATTCTGGTGAAAACAAACGTAACTCACCACTGCATTTACTCCTCAAGATTTTTAGCTACGGATACTTCGACACGGTGAGCGAAAGACGAACCGTCAGTACAAGTTTCACGAATTCACATGAAAAAGCCAGCCCATCTCAATGGGCTGGCTTCGTCTCGTGCATCAATTCAAAAATCCGTGATGACCGCTCCGCTTTGGGAGGTCAACGGCGCAACGAGCCGAGGGCGTCAGGGAGGAAATAGTCCGTGGTTGTGTTCACTTGCTCGATTCCAGCTAAAGAAAGACCACCAAACAGCCCGAAATATCAGTATAGACAACTTGATTTTCCTCCTTATTTATGCTATCAATGGAAAAAATTTCCCTTGAGGATTGTGAATGCATCGCGAACGAGTATCGGAAAACGTTTTTTGGTTTCAAAGTGAAGTGTACGCGCAAGTGACAGCGGGAGTGGTGGCGGGTCCGCAGTGGGCGGTGGTGATTGATACATTGGCATTACCCGATGAAACCCTGAGCATCCGCGAATTCATCGAGCACGAGTTGAACGTTCCCGTGCGTTACGTCATCAACACCCATTATCATGCCGACCATGCCTGGGGCAATTGTTTCTTCCCCGGCGCGACCATTGTCGCGCATGCGCGGTGCCGCAACATGCTCGCAGAACGCGGCATCCCCTCGCTCGAAGCGGCAAAGCGACAAAACCCCTCCTTGCGGCAAGTTAAGATCGTTCTGCCGCAGATGACATTCGCCAACGGCGAACTTACGCTACGCGTTGGAAAAAAGAATTTGATCATCTCGACGACGCCCGGCCACAGCGGCGATGGGATTTCCGTGCTGGTGGAGGAAGACCGCATCCTTTTCGCAGGGGATGCTTTTATGCCGCTTCCCTACATCGTGGACGGCAACGTGGACGACATCATGACCTCGATCAAGCACATCGGGCGCATGGGCTTGGAGAACATCGTGCAGGGACACGGCGACGTGATCCTGCGCGGCGAAATTGACGCGGCAGTCAAAGAAAACATCAGCTACCTGGCCGCCATCAAACGATCCGTCAAGACCGCATCAAAAAGAAAAAATGCCGAAGAGTTAATCGAGCAGATCAGCATCGAGGACTGTGGCAAGAGCCGAGTCTATCTTGGCGGGCTGGCAGAAACCCTGCATCGTCGAAATTTGCAGGCGTTGCTTCAATCCATGAGTTGAAGATAGCGGGAAAAATCATTCAACGGATACGCGCGGATTCCTGTTTTTTCGCAGTCCAATAATTCCATCGTTTTTCAATTCCTCGAGTTCCTGCGCGCTGAGCACCTCGCCCAAGAGGGCAAACGTATGTTCACCCCACCCCGGCGTGGGGCGTGAACCTCCCTGCGCAAATACGAACGGGGAATTTAACCCAACCGCGCGCCCGTTTTCTTCGCGGACATACCCGCGTGCCCTGATCTGCGGATTTTGAAGCGCCTCCTCGAAGGATAATACCGGCTCGACGCACCCGTCGCTTGCGGTGAACGCCTCAAGCCAGTCCGCCAGCGGTCGCGTTATAAAGAGCGCGGCAACCTCGTCTTTGATCGAAGTGTCGAACTGGCGTGAGATGAGATCGCTTCGTCCGGTCACATTGCAAAAATCAGTCCAGAATGTCGGTTCAAGCGCGCCGAGGGAGAGATGTTTTCCGTCCAAGGTTTCGTAGACGTTATAACAAGCCAGCCCGCCCTGTAATGCAAGCATCCCAGCCCCGACCGGTAAGCCTTTGAAATAAGCCGCGCCAGCCAGCGGCATCATCAATGAAAACACCCCATCCAGCAATGCCACATCGAGATACGCCCCCGCGCCGGAGGTTTGCCTTCCGACCAGCGCGCCAAGGATGGCAAGACCAGCCAGCATCGCGCCGCTTAAATCTGCAATGGTCACACCGAAGGGAATTGGAGCCTGCCCCTCCCTCGCGTTCAAGGACAACGCGCCGCTGAGCGCGGAATAGTTCAGGTCGTGCCCGGCGCGGCGGCTATATGGACCCTCCTGCCCGTAGCCGGAGAGCGCGCAGTAGATCAGATCGGGCTTCACCGCGCGCAAGGATTCATAATCAATTTTGAAGCGCGCCGCGCCGCCGGGGCGAAAACTCTCGATCACCACGTCGGCAGTGGCGGTCAATTTCAACAACGCCTCGCGCCCGCGCGGGTTGCGATAGTTGATGGCAACGCTTTTCTTGCCCTGATTGACCATTTCGAATAATCCACCCAGTTTCATTTCTGGCGGCACGTGACGCGAGTAATCACCGGCGGTCGGTGTCTCTACTTTAATCACCTCCGCGCCGAGGTCGGTGAGCAATTGCGTGAGGAATGGACCCGGCAATAGACGCGTCAGGTCAAGAATGCGGATTCCTTTGAGGGGCTGAAGCATAAATTTCTCCATGTCTGAATCGACGAGATCAGTTTTAATTTCGAAGATTCCCCCCATCAATTTGCGGCTTACTTGGTTTGATTGGAATCCCCTGCGGCTTCCGCGTTCGCCTTCCGCGCCCGCAACCAGCCTGCCAGGCTGATGCTGATCACACGTTCATTGCCAGCGAAGATTTTTTGAATATTCGGCCGCAGTGCCCAGATCAAAAGGACTTCCGCGATCAAACCGTATAGCACATTGACCCAGGGCATCAACCCCATCGAAGCGCGGACGGCGAACACGACAATGATGCCCAGCCCAACCGTGAGCGTTGCCACAGATGCCATGCCTAGCGTAAACAGCATGATCGCGCCGATGACGAACACGATGGGGAACGTCCAACTCCACAAACCGACCGCGCCGCCGAGCGCGGGCATTGCGCCCGCGCCGCCGCGCAATCGCAATCGTCCTTTGTCGTCGCGCTCCGCCAGGAAGATGGAATAGTTGTGACCCAGAATCGCCGCGAGGCCCGCCAGCACGTGCACGAGGCTCCCATCCGGGCTGATCGTGCGCGCACTCCAAACCGCCACTGCGGCTTTCAAAATATCGAGGATCGCCGTGGCAAACCCAATCCCAAAGCCTGCCGCACGAAAGGCATTCGTTCCGCCGGTGCGTCCGCTTTCCACTTCCCGCAGGTCTTTGCCGGTCTTTATTTTCACGAGCAACAACCCGACCGGAATCGAACCCAACAAATAGCCAACGAGTACCGCAACGACATCGAGCAAAATTTGCATTTCAATTCCTCCGGGGGTGGTCTACAGCCGAAAACACACAACCATGTTTCAAGTTGCTCTATTTCACGATTTCAATCGGCGCTTCGATGGCTTCGCCGCGTTCGATCCAAAATCCGCGCGCCTGCCATCCATCCGTGCCGGGCGAAACGATAACGTATATCACCTCATAAGCCGCCTCAGCGATGTCGGTGGGCGAGGCAGTTTCAGGTCCGGTGGGATGCGAGTGGAAGATACCGACGAGATCGAGTCCATTGGATTCCATCCCATTGAATGCATCCAGTTGTTCATACGGATCCATCACGAATCGCACCGGACTTTCAGCCTGATTCTTCACCGCGATAATTTTCTCCACCTGATCATTTTTCCCGGCGAGCAACCCGCACGCCTCCTGTGGATGTCGCGATTCGACATGGTGTTTAATTTCGCGCCACTGACTTTCTGTCAGCCTCAATGTGCGAATCATGTTAGCCGATGAGGATTGCCAGTCCCCAACACAAGGCGGTGGCGATGGCAGGTTCAAGCACGGCGCGGCGGGAGGGAAGTTCCTCGTGCAAATTGATCGCCAGATTCGTCAGCCCATACATCGGGCCCGTGAGCATGAGACCAAACCGAATCGGCGAGAGGGGCCAGTAATGCAACCCCGCCGCCGCCTGCACACAGACGAAGGCAATGCCCAGCGACCACGCATATTCCCAGCGACCGCTCAGACGTAGATGCAAAATTCTCAGGCTGGCGAACCCGGCAAAGAGGAAGAGCGCCGGCAAGGTGAAGAAGAGGCGCAGGTCGCCGTAACGCAACGCGACCGCGAGGATGAAAAATAACGCGTACGAGATCGCGGTTAGCCCCGCGAGGGAGGTGGTGTAATACGGCGCGCTCGGGTCAACCACAATGTATTCGGCAATAAAGACGAGGATGAGGATACTCCCGCTGACGGCAAACCCGATCCACCACGCGGTACCATCAGGGAGCAGGGAAAGCGGGAAACTGATGACGAACGTGGTGAGGGTGGGCAAAATCCACCATTGATACGTGGGCTTGCCATGCAAGGATGGATGCCCGCGCAGAAGCCAATCCATGCCGGTGGCGGTCAACCCGGTGGTGAGCAGGTTCATAAGGGCGGTGATGTTCAATGGAATGGAAAGGAAGAAACCGGGCAGTTGCAGTTCGAGGTTGAACTCCGGCGTTTGGAGGATGCGCGTGAGCGCCAGCGCGAGCAGCACGGTGGATGTAAGCACGCCAATACGATTTGACTCGGGCAGGTAGGTTTGCTCGTTCATTCCTTCATTTTAACTCGTGCTTGGGAAGCGTGCCAGCGCGTAGTCGGTATGGTAGAATCAATCGCTTATGAATGTGGAAAAAGTAAAAGAACTCCCTCCGCCACCGGGTGTGACCAACTCATTACGCGTCGGATTCGACATCGTCTCTTCGCACGTGTGGCTGATTCTCCTGCCGATACTTTTTGATTCGATCCTCTGGCTGGGTCCGCGGTTGAGCGCGGGGAAGGTCTACTCGGCGCTATTTGCGAACATGCTTGAGATATTGAAAGACCGCCCCCTGCCCGAAGCGGAGATGAAATCATTAAGCGACTTTGTGGATACGATCGGTCGGGTGAATTGGCTGAGCTGGGTGCGTACGTTCCCGGTGGGCATCCCCAGCCTGGATTCATTCGTCGCGCCGAAAGAATTCGCCTTGCAAACACCGTTGGGCTTGCAGGAAATCATTCAATTTGATTCGCCGGTCAGCCTGCTCGGTTGGACGTTTCTACTCACGCTCTTCGGGTGGATCGGCGGAAGTGTGTATTTCCGCTGGGTATCAGTAACAACCCTGGGCAGGGAGGAAGTGGGGATCAGCGTCGGGCGTGCCATCGCCCAAACAATCCTGTTGTCTGTGTTGTGGGTCGTCGGTTTGTCCATTGCCCTGCTCCCGATTGCGCTGATCGTGGGCGCGGCGGGGTTATTCAGCCCGGCTTTGAGTACTGCGATTCTGTTCGTGATTGCGTTGCTTTCATACTGGCTGATCGTGCCGCTCTTCTTCACCCCGCACGGAATTTTTGCCAGCAGGTTGAATGCATTAAGCTCGGTGTATGCCAGCCTGCGGCTGTCGCGCTTTACGTTCCCAACGAGCGGGTTGTTCGTCTTCATTCTTTTCATACTCACCCGTGGCTTGGACTTTTTATGGAGTGTGCCCACAAGCGATACGTGGATGAAACTGGTCGGCATTTTCGGTCATGCATTTATCAGCACCACACTCCTCTCTGCAAGTTTTGTTTATTATCGTGACATAAACGTCTGGTTGCAAACGGTGATTGAACAACTGCAACAGAAACAAACCGCGCCGACGCAACAGGCATAGACTTTATCGTCCTCACCCCAACCCCTCTCCCCAAGGGAGAGGATCATGCGGGCAGAGGGAACTTTTGGAGGTATTTGTGGCAAAGAAAACAAACGCGGGCTATGATGTCAGTTCAATTCAGGCTCTTGAAGGCATCGAACATGTGCGCAAGCGCCCCGGCATGTACGTGGGCGGCACGGATATTAAAGCTCTGCATCACCTTGTGTATGAAGTGGTTGACAATGCAATAGACGAAGCACTGGCAGGCTTCTGCACGGCGATCAACATCACCATCCATGCCGATAGCAGTGTGACCGTGGAAGATAACGGACGCGGCATCCCGGTCGGTCCGCATCCCAGCAAAAAAGATGCAAAAGGCAAACCGATGGAGACCGTGGATGTCGTGATGACGGTCATCGGTGCGGGCGGCAAATTCGGAGGCGGCGGGTACAAAGTCTCCGGCGGTTTGCACGGCGTGGGCGTGAGCGCGGTCAATGCCCTTTCGGAGTGGATGATCACCGAAATTAAACGCGATGGCAAGTTATGGCAACAGCAATACAAGCGCGGCGTTCCGCAAGGCGCGATCAAGCAGATCGGCAAAGCCTCGAAGGACGAGAGCGGCACCAGACAGACCTATAAATTCGACAAGCAGATCTTCACCGAAGATATTGATTATCGCTTCGATACGCTCGTGCAACGGTTCCGCGAGATGGCATTTGTCACGCGCGGGGTGACGATCAAGTTTGTGGATGAACGCAACGACCGCGAGATGACGTTCTATTTCGAGGGCGGCATTACCTCGTTCGTACGCTACCTCAACCGCAACCGGGAAAATTTGCACTCAGTCGTGTACGTGGAAAAAGAAATCGAAAATATCGGTGTCGAAGCCGCGATCCAATACACGGACGCGTATACCGAATCGGTGTATTCGTTTGCCAACACGATCAATACCATAGACGGCGGTACGCACTTGACCGGTCTGCGCTCTTCGCTGACGCGCGTCATCAACGATTACGCGCGCAAGAGCGGCTTGCTCAAAGATTCCGACCCGAACTTCTCTGGTGACGACACGCGTGAAGGATTGACGGCGATCGTTTCGGTCAAGCACCCGAATCCGCAGTTCGAGTCGCAGACAAAAGTGAAATTGATGAACCCCGAAGTGCAGACGTATGCCACGCAGGTGGTCGGCGATGCATTCGGCACGTTCCTCGAGGAGAATCCACAGGCGGCGAAGGCGATTGTTGCCAAATGTCTCACGTCTGCACGAGCGCGTGACGCGGCGCGCAAAGCGCGCGATCTCGTCATCCGCAAGTCGGCGCTGGAGTCGTTGACGTTGCCCGGCAAACTTGCCGACTGCTCCGAACGCGATTCTTCGAAGACCGAACTGTACATTGTGGAAGGTGATTCCGCAGGCGGGTCAGCCAAACAGGGGCGCGACCGGCACTTCCAGGCGATCCTGCCGTTGCGCGGCAAGATCATGAACACGGAGCGCGCACGTCTCGATAAAATTTTATCCAGTAATGAAATCAAGGCGTTGATCTCCGCGCTGGGTACCGGCATCGGCGATAACTTCGATCTGGAAGGCTTGCGCTATGGACGCGTGATCATCATGACCGACGCCGACGTGGATGGCAGTCACATCCGTACGTTGTTGCTCACATTCTTCTTCCGCTACATGCCGCAATTGATCGAAGATGGGCATCTCTACATTGCCCAGCCGCCGCTGTACCGGATTGCTCATAAGAACACGATCAAATATGTGTATAGCGATAAGGAAAAGGATAAGGCATTAAAAGAAATCGGCGATAAGGCGAGCCTCCAACGATACAAGGGTCTCGGCGAGATGAACCCGGTGCAACTTTGGGAAACAACCATGAACCCGGAGAATCGCACATTGCTTCTCGTGACCGTGGACGACGCCGCCGAAGCCGACCGCACCTTCGACATGCTGATGGGCGACGCAGTGGACCCCCGCCGCAAGTTCATCCAGACGCACGCCAAAGCCGTTCGAAACCTGGATATTTAGCGTAAAACGTCTCGAAGGTTCTCAACCCTTCGGGACGTTTGCATTTACGCGCGTTCCGCCTTTCTTCTTTGTTATGAAAGTACCATAGTGGTTGCCGGGGGAGGTGGAGTAAAATTTTGGTAATAGGTCTAAGAGAGTGTTTAATAATTCACCACAAAGGCTTGTACTGCGACTGAAAGGAGTGTCGAAGTGACACGCAGGACACAAAGGTTTGGCCCGTGAAGGAAAAAATTCGTGAAAATTCGCGAAATTCGCGGCTAAATTTTGTTCAAAAGGCAAACCAATCACGCCTGAACAGAATTTCAAAACACTCTCTAAGAGAGTGTTTAATAATTCACCACA
>Ga0247727_10015415_pt1 | contig 12539 bp, 11 predicted proteins | sample WisWelCaveWW1625_FD_202498 | JGI IMG/M metagenome (GOLD analysis project Ga0247727, IMG submission 202498) | Biofilm microbial communities from Wishing Well Cave, Virginia, United States - WW16-25 | ecosystem: Environmental > Aquatic > Deep subsurface > Groundwater > Cave microbial mat | place... | reverse complement strand
CTGGTGCTTTGTTTTTTAAATCGCTTTAAATGTCTCGGTTCTTTTGCTCAAGTGGAGTACTTACCTGCTTATCAAAAAAAGCTAGCCAAGCTTGAATTTATGAACAAATTCAAAATAGAAACGGTTCCTACCTCTAATCTTACTTTCGGAACTTTTCCGAACGTAGAAATTTTCCCGGCCGATCTAGTCGCCACAGGAGAAATTCTAAAACAAAAAGACAATTTGCTATTCGGAGAGATTTTACTTGGAGTCAAAGATAGATTGGTCTCCGGCTATTTCACAGGAGATAATAAAACCAATGGCAAAAAATAAAAAAATAAAAAAAGTGCACTTGATAGGAATTTGCGGGACGGCTATGTCAGCACTGGCGATAATCATGAAAGAATCGGGTTGGCAGGTAACCGGCACAGACGAAGATTTTTTCGGAGAAACATCACTTGCCCTGAAGAAAAACGGGATTAAGTTCTTCAAAAAATTCAGCGCTGACAACATCCCCTCAAGAACAGACTTAGTGGTTTTGGGCAATTTCGGCATGTTTACCGCGGAATTCAACCCCGAAACAAGACGTGCCGTGGAAATGGAATGCAAATTTCAGTCATTGCCGGAAACCCTGGCGGTACTCGCCAAAGACAAGGAACAAATCGTGGTAGCGGGAAGTTTCGGAAAGTCTTCCTGCGCCAGTCTGCTCTCGTGGTGCCTTGATCGGACGGGGAAAAACCCGTCTTACCTCTTCGCCGCACAGCCCATTGATTTGAAGAACTCGGGGCACCTTGACACAGGCAAGGAATTCGTGATAGAAGGAGATGAATATTCGTCGTCAAAAACGGACAAACGTTCGAAATTTCTACATTACAATCCATCATCTGTTTTATTAACTTCCGGAGAACACGACCATGCAAACCTTTTTCCAACCGAAGAGTCATATAAAACCACTTATAAAAAATTAATGGCAAAAATTCCAAAAAACGGGTTATTGGTTTATTGTTTAGATGGAAAAAATAATACAGAAATATCGAAACATGCGAAATGTAAACATGTAAGTTATAGTTTGGATAATAGAAAAGCGGATTGGTATGCGAAAAATATAAAATACGGAATGCAGTCTTCTTTTGACTTAACGCGCCAAGGTAAAAAAGTAATGATGGTTAAAACGAAACTCTTGGGTAAACACAATATCGAAAATATTATCGGGGTCGGAGCGCTTCTTTTGGAACAAATAAAAATTACACCAATAGTTTTTGCAAAGGCAATAAGTTCATTCCATGGCATTAAAAAAAGAATGGAGTTGAAAACTAAAAATTCCAAAGTTCTCGTCTATGAAGGTTTCGGTCCTTCATACGAAAAGGTAAAATCGGTGTTTGATGCAATGCGACTACATTTTCCAAAAAGGAGAATCATCGCTGTGTTCGAACCGCACGCCTTTTCCTGGCGAAACAGAAAATTTTTGAAATGGTATAGAAATATTTTTGACAACGTAGATGAAGTGATCACACTCCCAGCAACTGGACATGGCAAGAGGGCTAAAGATCAATTGACTACTCGAGAAGTTTGGAGAGAAATAAAAAAACACAGAAAGAATGTTTATTTCATAAAAAGTGAGAAAGAGGGATTGGCAGTGGTAAAAAAAATTATAAAAAAGGGAGATGTAGTGGCTTTGGTCTCTTCCGGTCCAATGTTTGGATTGACCGAATCAGTGCCAAAATTAGTCGAAAAAATGTTCAGAAAGAGATAAAAATCACGTAATTGACTTTCGTTCTACTCGCTTGTTATAATGAGCACTCGCCTAATCTCCTATATGAAATCTGAAGAAAAAAAATCTATAAGAGTCATGCTCTTCGGAGTCGGCTCGGCTACGCAAGGTATTATGCAAGGGCTCCGAGAAGCAGGCGCGGAAGTCTCCGCTTACCTCACCCGCGATTACGGCCAATACGGTCCTTCGCTTCTAGGTGAAACTTTTTCCAAAAAAGAATACCCCAATCCCTGCCAACTTTTGAAAGAAAAGAAGATTGACTTTGTCATTCCGATGTCGATAGACTGGGCTTTGCAAAACTGGACCGAAGAATTTTTATCGCTTAATATTCCTATCTTATCGCCTACCGGAGAGGCCATGCTACTCGAACGAGACCGCGACTTTGCTTACAAACTATGTCAAAAATATAATATTCCTTGTCCAAAGTCTTTTTTCGCTCGCAATCAAGAAGAGGCTGAAAAAATTTTACGAGATCAACCATTGCCTTATGTGATTAAAAACCCATTATGTTCACCGTTTGCTCCCATAAAGGCGATCGTCTGTGAATCAATAGAAGAAACCAAAAGTTGGCTCCCACATGTTGATTACAAAGAAGGGGTATTTTTGCAAGAATATATGGGGCGACGCGAAGTAGGACACATTGCGCTAATATCCGGAGGAGAAATATATTCCTTAATTACCAATCAAGAATATAAATACGCATATGATGGGAGTATGGGCATTGTCGCTGGTGCACAACTAGGCGGTCTAGTTGAAAAAGATCCTAACGATAAGTATGAACTGGCTAAAACTCTTCTTCATCCTCTCCTGCTGTGGTTTCGAAAATCAAATTTTCACGGACCGGTACAGGTGACGGCGGCGCTCCACAATGGAAAATGGAAAGTTTTAGAATACAATGTGCGTTTGGGAGTAATGTGTGGTCCAGTAATAGTGAAGATGCTAACAGATCCCACCCAAGTGTTATGGAATGTGGCTCGCAATCAAAAACCCGCGATCAATATGCACGAAAATATTAATTTCGGGTGTTCGATTACACTCGCAGGCTATGGTTATCCATATACCGAAATTATCGGACCACATTTTCCCGTGACTATAAACGGCAATTTCACATGCGACGTACTATGGAGCGAAGTAATCACCGATGAAAATGGCGTTTTGTTCACAACAGGACACCGTATCGCAGATATAATAGCAGTAAAACCAAGTTTGAAAGAGGCTATCGAAGAGGCTTACGAAAACATACGCAAAATCCGCTGTCTGGGAAGTTATTATCGTACAGATGTCGGCAAAAGTTTGTGGCCACCAGGAAATAAATAATATGCAAAAAATAAAAAACACTATCCGTCCAGCTTGGATTGAAGTTGACATCACTCAACTCAGAAAAAATTTTGAACTTATCTTACAAGATAAACCGGATGATTTGAAATTTATTTCTGTGATAAAAGCCAACGCTTATGGCCATGGCGCGACCGAAGTGGGAAAGATCGCGATAAAGTTCGGAGCGATTTATCTTGCCGTAGCCACCATAGACGAAGCGCTAGAGTTAAAAAAAAATATCCCCACGGCATCGATAATGATATTCGGTGAACGCACAGATGATGAATTCAGGATTGCGCTCGAGCACAATTTTATATGCTGTGTAGGCGATATTGGGAGGGCAAAAAAATTTGCTTCTATATCTAAACAGTTAAACAAACAGGGAATCGTTCACATAAAAGTTGACACCGGAATGAGCCGATATGGCACACGATGGGAAAAAGCGATTGAATTGGTAGAATATGCGAGCAAAAACAAATTTTTCTCTCTCCAGGGCTTAATGAGTCATTTTTCCGCATCTGACGGAGTAGACAAAAGCTTTGCGTTGAAACAAATTGAAAGATTTAAACAAGTTGTAGATGAAATGAAACAGAGAGGAATAGAAGTGAAATATCGCCACATGTGTAACTCGGGTGGATTTTTGGATCTACCACAAGCGCATTTCGATTTGGTACGTTTAGGCTTACTCCCTCTCGGTGTATATCCTTCACAAACTTGCCGGCGCATAAATGGAATCGAATCTGCTATGTCGGTAAAATGTAAAATTTCGGCTATCCGCGAAATAGAACCCGGTGATTTCGTCGGGTACGGCATGCGATATCAAGCGAAAACTACTCGCAGAATAGCCACGTTGCCGATTGGTTATGGTGATGGCTATCCAAGAATACATAATCAAGGCGCGGCATTGATCCGCGGTAAGCGTGTACCCATCATTGGTACCAACGCCATGGACGCAATGATGGTGGATATCACAAACATCTCACAAGTAAAATTGTGGGACGAAGTAGTGCTCCTGGGCAAACAAGACAACGAAGAAATCACTGTCCATGAAATCGCAAAATTGAAGAATAGCGTTTCTTACGATGTTTTCACAGGACTAAACACCCGCCTGCCGCGCAGATATACAGGAAGATAAAACAATTATTTTATTTTTTATTTTTTGGGACCAAATCGAAATTGTCGTTTCAGTACAAAAGATTAGGAAAGACCTTTCTTTCTGTGTTCCTTTTTTATTTTCCAATAAATATCTTCAGTATCACCCAGTTCTCCAATTCTTTCACGCATTAATTTTGCCGGATATTTTTTACCGGCAGCTATTAGTTTTTTGAGTATAATTCTTTCTGTATTAAATCCCAGCAAGACTGACATTTCCATCGCATAAATCAAAACATCAGCTAACTCTTTTTTAATCTCTTCCATCTTTTCTTTATTCTTTTTAGTTTCTTCAAGCGAAAGGTTTTCCCACTGAAAAATTTCAAGAAGCTCCGCGCCTTCGATCATGATGGATTTCGCCACATCTACCGGTCGCAAATTATGCCAATTTCCATCGTTCAAATGCTTATAAATTTTTTTCTCTAGGTCTTTCATAACTTTATTCTTTTCTATAATACTTTGTATTTTCCTTATGTTTGTCGTAATAAAATCACAAATTAACTCATGCTACAAAACAAAACGATCGTATTATTTTATAGCATGAGAACAAGCATAATAAAATAAAAACTACCTCAAGTTAAAGATTTTACGCAAATTTTCATCATAATCCAACTTTTCTACAGTCAGATATCTTATATTTTTGCCAAAAGACAAATCAGTTTTTAGAAGTTCAATAAAATCAGCACATTCATAAGGATAAATCCAAACACTGCGTTGAAGTTGAATAAACCCGAAATCTTTTATTTCTATTCGCAACAGGTCTCTTTTATACCTAGTATTTTCCCATACATCAAAAATAACCACCCGCCATTTACCATCCCATTTAGATTTCTTTTTGTCTGTAACCTGATAATAGAATAATTTGCGTTCCCCTTTCTTTGTTAATGAAAGAAATTGTTTACCATTTTTAATCTCAATATGTAAAAAACCGTTTTTTACCAATTTTTGTGCTTTTTGGTTTAAATAATATTTGAGGTTATATTTTTTCTTATGCTTTAAAAATGGCTTCAACATTTGAAGCGCATTAGGCGCGAGCACGACGATAGCCAAAACACCTGCAGTAGCAATCGTCGTCAAAATAATCCTCTTAAAATCTACCTTATTACCCACATTCTTCATTATAACATGAAACACCACGATCGTGTGTTTTTATAGCATGAAAAATTATTTACTTTTATAGGCATTGCCGGCTTTGCTATAGGCTTCATATTCGTATTTGTTATTTCGATATCCTCTTCGAAACAACTCAATATAATACAAGATCGGAAATATAAAAGGCATCCTTTGAGATTGTTCAACATGAACTAACTCATGCTCTAAATCTTTATCGAGGGCATTGGATCCAAGCAGGACGACACTCCCAATTGCCATTGCTCTAGCATTTTTCATATGACCTATCGTCCATCAAAAACTTTTCACCTCTAGAACAAAGGCATACGGTTTGGTTTTGAATTTTATCTCTGTAGGTATTGAAACTAAAGCCACTATTAAACCGACAATTGTATATGGAATATCTAGGATAAATCTAAACATATTTTATTTATTTAATTAATCAATGATTTCCTATGCTGTGGAGCATTTACCAATCCGCATTTTTTGTACTTATAAATTTCACCGGTAGCTGGGTTGATAGCTCCGCAAGGACATGGGTCATTACGACCGATATTTAGCGAGTTTTCGGCTGGTTTTTTTGAGTCAGAAAATTCTCCCGGCTCGCTGTGGCTTACAATTAATGTCTGCTTGGGTGTATTACTTTCCGTCCCCGGACGAACGTCAGTATTCAAAGTCTGGACAAGTGATAAAACTTGTTCCTTAAAGACCTCTTCCATTTCTTTAAACATCTGTAATCCGTCTTTTTTATACTCCACAATAGGCTCTCGCTGTCCATAAGAACGCAAATTAACCGACGAACGAAGATAGTCCATCGCTTCCAAATGTTCCATCCAAAGAGTGTCTGTGGTATAGAGGGCAATCCTTCTAACAGTTTCAAAAAAAGCTTCCCCACCAAGTTTCTTTCTTTTTTCTTTAATTACTTCTTCTAATTTTTCTTTTTCTTCTCTATTATTCAGGACTTGTTCTAATAATTTTTCTATTTCCTCTTTGTCGGCTTGCATCATTTTTTGACGTCTTTCATAAATAATTTTACGTTGATGATTCATCACATCGTCATATTCAAGCGTATTCTTCCTAGCATCAAAATGAAAACCCTCTATCTTGGCCTGAGCACCTTCAAGCGATCTGGAAATAAAACGATTCTCGATAGGTTGGTCTTCCGGAATACCAAAACGCCCCATCATAGTTTTTATTCTATCTGAGCCGAATATTCGCATTAGATCATCTTCAAGAGAAACATAAAACTGAGTCTCTCCGGGATCTCCCTGTCTTCCTGAACGACCTCTAAGTTGATTGTCTATCCTTCTTGCTTCATGCCGTTCGGTACCCAACACAAAAAGCCCCCCGACACTTTTTACAAACTCATATTCTTCTTTTATTATAGGATTACCTCCGAGTTTTATGTCAATTCCGCGCCCTGCCATATTAGTAGCTATGGTCACCGCTCCTCTTTTGCCAGCTTGAGCAATTATCTCACCTTCCCTTTCATGGTTCTTAGCATTTAGGATAATATGTCGCACGCCTTCCTGTTTTAAATAAACTGATAAAAGTTCATTCTTCTCTATAGAAATAGTGCCGATTAACACTGGCTGGCCCGACTGATTTAATTCTTTGACTTTTTTGGCAATAGCTTGGAATTTTCCTTTTTCAGTTTGGAAAATCAAATCAGAGTAATCCTGTCTTACGACCAGGCGATTGGTCGGTATTACTAACACATCCAAACCATACACTTTTAAAAATTCTTCAGACGAAGTCTCGGCTGTACCTGTCATGCCTGATAATTTTTTATAGAATCTGAAATAATTTTGAAAAGTAATAGAGCCAGAAGAACGAGTTTCTTTCTCGATTTTCACACCCTCTTTCGCCTCTATAGCTTGATGGATCCCTTCACTCCATCTTCTGCCAGGTTGAAGACGTCCAGTAAAAGGATCAACTATTACTACTTCGTCCTCTTTAACAACGTAATCTCTGTCACGCTCAAATACGGCCTGCGCTTTTACTGCCGTCTCCAAATGGTGAACATATTTTATGCCTTTTTCGGTATAAATATTTTCTACGCCAAGTAATCCTTCCGCTTTGTTTATGCCCACATCCGTTAATGTTATCGCTTTTAACTTTTCATCTACCTCATAGTCGGTATCTCGTTTCAACTGCTTGGCAATTTGGTTAAATTTAACATAAAAATCTTCAGAATCTCCAGACGGAGAAGAAATAATGAGCGGAGTGCGCGCCTCGTCTATCAAAATAGAGTCCACTTCATCCACTATCGCAAAATAATGCTCCCTCTGGACGAGGTTGTTTACAGAAGTTGCTAAATTATCCCTCAAATAATCAAAGCCATATTCGTGATTTGTGCCATAAGTGATATCCGCGGCATACGCATCCTTCCGCGAACATGGTTTTAGGAAATCATAAACTATTTTAAATTCTCCGACAGTATCACGTTCTTTGTCTTCCTCGGTATGTTTTGGGTCGTATAGATAAGAAACGTTTTGAGAGTTGATAACTCCCACAGAGAATCCAAGAAAATTATAAACCTGACCCATCAGGACCGCATCTCGACGAGCTAAATAATCGTTGACAGTAATAAGGTGCGTCCCCAAACCAGAAAGAGCATTCAAATAAAGAGGCAAGGTGGCGACGTTTGTCTTTCCTTCACCTGTTTTCATTTCAGCAATTTTCCCCCCATGAAGAGCTATCCCTCCGATAAGCTGGACATCATAAAGTCTGATTCCTAAAGTTCTCTTTTGGGCCTCTCTTACTAAAGCAAAAGCTTCCGGCAAAATATCGTCAAGGATTTTATTTTTTAACAATCTGTCTTTAAATTCTTGTGTTTTATTAGGAAATTCCTCATCCGGCAACCTTGCAACATCCGCCTCCAAAGCATTAATTTTAGCCACTATTTTATCCGTGTCTTTGATAAACCTGGAACTAGCATCGCCAAATATCCTATTAAATAAAGCCATTGTTATATATTAGCACAAACCCAGCTATTCATGAATGACTGGACGAAAACTAAAAAATCCTCCGTTTGGCGGAGAATTTTTTAGAAGTGGGAAAAAGAGTTATGCTCTCTTTGCTCTTGATTTCTTTGCTTTCTTCTTTTTTGCTGCCATTTTGTTTTAAGAAATTATTTTTTTAATTTAGTTTGCAATAATACGACCTCAAAATATTTTTCAAGCAAATCGCGGAAAAATATTCTTGACTAATTATTGCTGGAACAAGTTAATTATCCCGCACATTCATGAATAACACAATGCTTTTTACAACAAAACTGTGGATAACTCCAGAAATAATAAATCCGCAAAAAATATTTTGCGGATTTATTGTCGTAATTATTTCCATTTGAGACGGGTGATGGCGAAACTCCAACATATGTGCCTATGTGAGTGCGACCACCCGTCACAGATAAAAACAATCTTAGTATATTATAGCAAAAACAACTGAAACTGCGAAATTGGTGGACCCACGGAGAATCGGACCCCGGGCCTCGTCCATGCCATGGACGTGTTATACCGCTTAACTATGGGCCCCTACATATAACTTATAATAAATAACTACAAAATAAAGTCGGGCCGCTGGGAATCGAACCCAGTCTACGCCCTCCCGAAGGGCGTGTACTACCGGTATACTACGGCCCGACAAAATTATTTATCTAGAATCCAAAGCATTTTCTAATATATGTTCTACCAAATGATGCATGTCGGCACCTACGGATGCGCAAGATTTTTCAAGGTGAGACTCTTTATTAAAATTAGGATGAAGATCGATGCCAGTTAAAAACAAATTACCTCTTGGATGTAAAACCCAGTCTGATTTTAAATAATGTTTCGCGTCAACGTGGTTGTGCAAATCTTTCACGGTACCACTTATTTTTTCTTTTTCAGCAGATACCAAACTCTTTGGAAAAAATACATATATATCCTCTCCTCTGAAAGAAGGAACAGAATGAAACGAAGCACTCTGACCTATTATAAACTCTTCGACAAGTATGCTCTTTTTGTGATTCACTCCATCTGCTATCGCCCCAATTAATTCAGAATAATTTTTTGCTAAGTGAACCCCCATGCTTATATCAGGCGTAAGAGATTTCACTATCCAAGGTGCTCCAAACTTTTCAAAAATTTCTTTTGCTTTTTTTATAATAAATTTGTCTTTAGGTCCATCAAAATCTTTTTGGTATAAAGGAATGAGGATGTGTCTTGACATATTTACTCCAATCTTTTTTGCGTGTTCTCGCAACATCTCTCTGTTCTTCTCGAGCATGGAGGAAAAGTTGGACACCCCGACGCTCGGAATAGATAAACTCTCGAGAACATTAGACAAACTAGGGTGTGAAGTATTCCACACTACGTCCACCTTCCGAACTAAATCTCCCGGGTTTACAGGCACGCCATTGTAATGCCAGATATAGTTTCTATCAACAAAAATATCCACCGGCTTATACTTGTTTTTTAAATTTTCTAAAATATGAGAAATAAGTTGCCCGCCTCTCTTAAGCGAAGATTCATATTGATCCCCGGCCATGCCTCGGAGTATACCGACTTTTTTTATTTTCTTTTTTTCTTTTTCCACTAATTCTAGTATAACAAAAACACCTCATGTATGCGAGGTATTTTTGAGTAAAATCAAAAATTTCTATTTTTCTGGTTCTTGCTCAAGCCAATGTTTTATGTCCCGATTGTCTGCAACATCCCTCATCCAAGCATCAGCTTCTTCTTTCGTCATATATTTTCCGTTCCCTGTAGATCCAGTCACTTTGTTTTTCCAAGCAACTCGACATCTTAGCGAGTTTTTGTTTTCTCCTACTTCATGTCTAGGTCCTAAAAAATTAGAAAGTGGTTTTTCCATAATATTTTTAAATTAAACTTTTAATAACCCAATTCTACCCCCCCTCAAAAAAGTCAAGCAACTGTCAAGATTCGACCTTGACATTGAAGTTTGTAGCAAAAAGATACTACCATAATAAGAGCGGCCGTTGCTATTATGGTATTAGTAATTGAACGCAAAAAAGCCACCAATTGCTTGGTGGCTTTTTTATTTTGAGTTGCTGTTCTATGCTTTGTTTCGTTCTTTTAACTTAGGGTCTTTCCCCTTATGTCAAATTTCCTTTTAGGACATAAAATTATTGTCCATTGTGTAGTCAATTGAGCTACACAATATCGACTCAATAAGGCGCTTAAGCGCAAGTAAAAAGTAAAAAGTAAAAAGTTTGTAAAGTTATAAAGAAAAATACAAATGCATTTACTTTATACTTTATGGACTTTAAGAACTTTATAAACTTGCGCGAAAGCACCGTTTTTCAAATTGAATTATTCCACGAGCAGCTTCCGCTACCCGTGCCTTGTTACGACTTAGTCCCTGTCACCGAGCTTACCTTAAGCCCCGCTTATGCGGAGATTTCGGGTATTCCCGGCTCCCTTGACTTGACGGGCGGATTCGGCTTCTTAGAACATTACCGATCCCCACGTAGCGAGCGGATTTCCCGCACTACGCGAGTTCAATAATTTAATTATTGATTTTGTCCTTCATTTTATTTTTCAATAAAACTACTACGACGCAGCTGACTTCTCATGTGCATAAGTTTCCATTAACACTTGAGATCTCCTTGGGTCATTTGTCATTCTTTTCTGAGCATCCTAATCGGGTTTTTTATTGATACTTCCCCATTACTCACCATATGGGTCGTATCACCCTTGTTTGATAGGCTGCTTTTTGTTACTAGGATCCTTTAGTCCACGCCTCGCGGCTGAAGACCTACCCTTTCACTATTTTGAAATTTAATCAAAAGTTGGATTTTAACCAACTAGACCTTGACAAACTGCCAAGCGCATTTAATTCTGAGTACAAGACTTGAGAACGTATTCACCACAGTTTAGCTGACCTGTGATTACTAGCAATTCCAGCTTCATGAAGTCGAGTTGCAGACTCCAATCCGAACTGAGGCCGCTTTTGACGATTAGCTCTAGGTCGCCCTTTCGCTTCGCGTTGTAACGGTCATTGTATTATGTGTGTAGCCCAGGGTATCAAGGGACATGCTGACCTGGCGTCATCCTCTCCTTCCTCCCGCACCTTTGTTCACGAACAAAGGTGCTAGTTATAAAGTGTAAAGTTGAAAGTAAAAAGTAAATACAAATTGCATCTGCTTTAAACTTTATAACTTTCTACTTTTTACTCGCCCTTTGCGCTCTTGCGCAAAGGTGCGGGCGGTCTCGTGTGACACTTGTAACACACAACGAGGGTTGCGTTCGTTACCCCACTTAAGGGAACAATTCAAACCACGAACTGACGACGGCCATGCATCACCTGTCAACTAGTCTTGCGAGGGCTCCAGTTTCTTGGAGCTTTCACGTTGATTTCTAACCCTGGTAAGGTTCTTCGTTTACCATCGAATTAAACCACATAATCCACTGCTTGTGCAAGTCCCCGTCTATTCCTTTGAGTTTTAGCCTTGCGGCCGTACTTCCCAGGCGAATCTCTTAACGCGTTAGCTAAGCCACTCAGAGGGTCGATACTCCGAATAGCGAGAGATCATCGTTTAGGGCGTGGACTACTGGGGTTGATTTTGTTACTTCTGTAAAATTAATTACAGTGGACGAGACATTTCTACTCATCTCTCTATGTTGCCATAGAGTCCGGACTATATCTTCATCTGTAAAAACAGATGTCCAGCGTAGAGTCTCTACGGGGTTGTAATATTTACAACTTCCCTCGGGGTTGCCCATACGAAACCAGTAATTTTCAATTGTATGGAGTTTCACCGATATAGCTAGATTGCAATTCTGCGTCGCCACAGAAAAGAGACACCTTCGTCACTATTGTAATGCGGTGACGGGATTATCTAATCCCATTCGCTACCCACGCTTTCGTGTTTCAGTGTCAAATATGCGCTAGTGTACTGCTTTCGCTTTTGGTGTTCCCCATGATATCAACGGATTTCACCCCTACACCATGAGTTCCGTACACCTCTCACACTTTCTAGTTTTGCCGTATCTTTCGCGTACTCCGCGTTAAGCACGGAGATTTAACAAAAGACTAACAGAACAACCTACACACCCTTTACGCCCAATAATTCCGGATAACGCTCGAGGCTCTCGTATTACCGCTCCTGCTGGCACGAGATTAGGAGCCTCTTATTCTTAGGCCGATCAATAAACTTTCTAGCCTACAAAAGATCTTTACGTCCCATAGGGACTTCATCAATCAC